>Ga0193751_1001397_pt1 | contig 15528 bp, 13 predicted proteins | sample L1c2metaG_FD_143050 | JGI IMG/M metagenome (GOLD analysis project Ga0193751, IMG submission 143050) | Soil microbial communities from a riparian zone of the East river system, Colorado, United States - L1c2 | ecosystem: Environmental > Terrestrial > Soil > Riparian zone | place: USA: East River... | reverse complement strand
AAGAACACCAAAAAACGAAAAACAGAATTAGCCGCAGCGCTGGGCTTGCCGCGGACGCGATGCGTAGACTCCCCACCGGAGCCCAGCGTTTACTGTTCGACGTAATTTCCGGCGTCCATGAAAAACACGCGCTTTCACCGCGCCAATTGTGGTGCCCAAAATCTGGGCTGTTTCCTCGACAGACTTTTCTTCGATGTCACGGAGGAGTATCGCCGTTCGAATTCTCGGACCTAGGCAATTGATTGCCTCGGTCAATAGTTGCGTACGCTCGCGTTGCAAACAGGACTCTTCGGGATTGGGACGCTGGTCGGCCAATGTCTCAGCGGCGGATGGCACACCGTCATCATTGCTCTCGGATAGGTCTTCGAAAATTGCGCGCCTTCGACGCAGCAACATGAAGGCTTCATTCATGGCGATGCGCGTCAGCCAGGTTGAGAACCGCGACTTTTCTTGAAAGCTATCGAGGTAAAGGAAAACCTTGTGAAACGTCTCCTGTACAACATCTTCGGTGTCCTCGCGATTATTCGTTATTCGTTGCGCCACGGCAAAAACTCTCCGTTCGTGACGAACAATCAGCTCTTCGAAAGCCCGCGCGTTCCCACGCTTTGCGGCGGTCACCAGCATGCCGTCGGAGTCTTCATCCACAGCGCACGCCCGAAAGTTCTCCATGATCCTGTGCCTCCCCAAGGTTTGTCCCAACGGCAGACCAAATTGAATAGAGCAATAGGCGCGCCAGACGCTGCAGACCACCGCACTTGCTCGGAAATGGCTGAAAGTAATGGGGGATGGATGGTTTCGGTGCATGATGGGCAGCGCGGGAATTTTCGCCCATCTGTCGGGATGTTGGCAGTCTGTATGTTGTGCTGGATGGCCGAAAGTATTTCCCTATCCGCGAGCGAAGGCTAACATGCTCCACAAGGCCGACCTGGCGGAGCCGGGCAGTCCCCAATGCTAAGATTTTGTTACACGCAACAGCACGCTGATTTGCTGGAGCAGAAGTAATGGCGAGGTCAAATCCTCTTCTGTGGCCCAAGCCGGCTGCGATTTGGAGCTATTGGATTGCTGTCGTCTCGGTTGGGGCAGCCCTGGTCATTTCACGTTGGCCGACGCTTCATTTGCAAGATGCTCCGGTGTCACTCTTTCTTTGCGCGGTCATATTAAGTGCGTGGTTCGGAGGAGTCTGGCCGGGACTGCTCGCGGCGGCTCTTTCGGCTCTCGCTTTTTATTATTACTTCCTCCCTCCGATCCATTCGTTGCATGCCAAGCCTGAAGAAATTCCACGCTTCGCCATTTTCATGGTGTCAGCCTTGTTTGTCGGGTTGCTGGTTGTTGCCCAAAGAAGCGCCACGGAATCACTCAGGCGCGCACGCGATGACCTCAAAGGAACAGTTCAGGAGCTCCAGACCACGAACGAGGTGCTGCAAGCAGCGAGTCGTGAGCGCGAGCGTGCGCAAGAATCGTTGCGCCGGAGCGAGAATTATTTGGCAGAGGCCCAGAGGCTTACCCATACGGGGAGTTGGGTCTGGCAGGTCGCCGGAAGAAACGCTTTGCACTTGTCCGACGAATGGTATCGCCTGTATGGCTTCGATCCAGAAAAGGGCCCGCCAACCTGGGAAGAGCGGCTGGAGCGCATTCATCCGGGGGATCGCGCCAAGTGGCAAGCAGCCATCGATCGAGCCATTGCTGAAGCATCGGATTACGAAGTGGAAGTCCGAATCCTTCTTCCAGACGGCACTGTCAAATTCATCCACACTGTCGGCCATCCGGTTTTAAACACTTCCGGGGAGTTGGTGGAATTCGTGGGTAGTTCGACGGACGTCACCGAGCGTAAGCGCGCAGAGGAGTCTTTGCGTCAGGCGCAGGCGGATCTCGTGCGCGTCAGCCGTGTGACCACCCTGGGTGAGCTGAGCGCTTCCCTGGCGCACGAGGTGAATCAACCCACCGCCGCAGCTAGCACCAATGCGAATACGTGCCTGCGCTGGCTCGCGGGCGACACGCCAAACATTGAAGAGGCGCGGCTGGCTGCCATGAGAATCGTGAAAGACACCAAGCGCGCGGCGGAAATTACCGGCCGGGTCCGGCAGCTCTTTAGGAAAGGTGCTTCGCAACGGAATCTCGTGGACGTAAATGAGATTATTCGAGAGATGATCGTTCTTCTGCGCGGTGAAACCACGCGATACAACATATTAGTTGGGACCCACTTGACCACAGATCTTCCCCTGGTCATGGCCGACCGCGTGCAATTGCAGCAGGTGCTGATGAACCTCATGGTCAACGGCATCGAAGCGATGAAGGACGCAGATGGGACGCGCGAACTTGCCATCGGGTCCAAGCGAATGGAGAGCGAGCAAATTGTGGTGTCAGTTAGTGACAGCGGCATGGGGCTGCCCCCACAGCACACGGAGCAGATCTTCAATGCCTTCTTTACTACCAAGCCGCATGGAACCGGCATGGGACTCCGCATCAGTCGCTCCATCATCGAATCACATGGTGGCCGCTTATGGGCTGCCGACAATTCCCCGCGCGGCGCAAGTTTTTATTTCACTCTTCCCACCAACGCCGAGGCGCCTGACTGATGGCCGACGATGCACCCACGGTCTTCATCGTTGATGACGACGTCAATGTACGTGCCTCCATCGAGGGACTGCTGAAATCGGTGAGCTTACGCTGCGTATCCTTTGGCACGGCAGAAGAATTTCTGCGCAGTAAGCTACCCGACGGGCCAAGCTGTCTGGTTCTGGACGTGAGCCTTCCAGGCGTCAGCGGTCTGGACTTTCAACGGCAGTTGAGCGACACCGGCATACAGATTCCCATCATCTTTGTCACCGCGCACGGAGATATCCCGATGACAGTAAAGGCCATGAAATCCGGTGCGGTGGAGTTCCTGACCAAGCCTTTCCTGGACCAGGACTTGCTCGACGCGATTCATCAGGCTTTGGATCGTGACCGTGCAACTCGCCGTCAGCAGAGTGACTCCACCGAGTTGCGAAAATGCTACGAGGCTCTGAGCGAACGCGAGCGTCAAGTCATGGGCCTGGTCGTCTCCGGCATGCTCAATAAGCAGATAGCTTTTGACCTGGGAATCAGCGAAATAACGGTGAAGATCCATCGCGGCCACGTTATGCGGAAAATGCACGCAGAGTCGATAGCAGAATTGGTTAGAATGGCGTCCAAACTGGAACTTCCACCCATCAAAAAGTAGTAATGCCAAGCCGTCGCTGTGGCGCGGGGCAGCTTGCCAGTCTCAGCGGTAGTTTCCCAACTTTAGTTTCCCAACCTCAACCCTGGATCGTAGTTATCTCTCACATCCAGAACCGATTGGGGCGCTCATACCAAAGTATAATTGCGCCGGTTTTGGCTACGCTGAGAAGACCAAAATGGTTGCGATTGTTGATGACGATGATTTAATGCGCAGCGCGCTGCAAGGCCTGCTGAAAGCGGTTGGCTTGCCGGCACAAGCCTTTGTGTCGGGAGAAGAATTCCTAAAATCAGGCCAACAGAACCAGGCGGCATGCTTGATCGCCGATATTCGTATGCCCGGAATGTCCGGTCTTGAACTGCAGGCGCAGCTTAATGCTGAACGTTGCAGAATTCCGATCATCTTCATCACCGCGCATGGCGATGAAAAAATGCGCATGCAGGCATTGCGGGCAGGTGCAGTGGAATTTATGGCAAAACCGTTCAACGACGAAGCACTGCTTGAGAGCGTTCGGGCCGCTCTGGAAAGCTAAGGCTACTAATCGAAGCTGCAGTGTGCGCCAGGAGGTAATTCGTGGCAGCTGTTGCAACATTCGGGACCGTCGATCAGGATCGTAATCCACGCAGATTCGAGCAGATCATAGGGACGAGTCCAGCCCTGGAGTCAGTGCTCGAACAAGTGGAACAGGTCGCTCCGACGAATTCCACCGTTCTTATTCAAGGAGAAACTGGCACTGGCAAGGAATTAGTCGCGCGCGCTATTCATAATCTCAGCACGCGCTGCGGCCGCCCGTTCGTTAAGCTAAATTGCGCTGCTATTCCCTTCGACCTGCTGGAAAGTGAGCTCTTTGGCCATGAGCGCGGAGCTTTCACCGGCGCTATTGCACAAAAGATTGGCCGCTTCGAATTGGCGGATAAAGGGACGCTCTTCCTCGACGAGGTGGGAGATATCCCGCCGGGATTGCAGCCCAAATTGCTGCGTGTCCTGCAGGAGCAGGAATTCGAACGCTTGGGCAGCACTCGGACTCATCAAGTGGACGTTCGTTTGGTAGCCGCGACCAACCGAAATTTAGTAGATATGGTGAAGCGGAACCAATTTCGCAGCGACCTCTACTACCGTCTGAATGTATTTCCCATTCCCTTGCCACCGCTGCGCGCGCGCCGCGAAGACATTCCGGCGTTGGTGGAACACTTTGTCGACATCTATGCTCGCCGCATGGATAAGCAAATCGACCAGATTTCCCCGCAAACGATGTCTGAACTTACCTCCTACGAGTGGCCCGGGAACATTCGCGAACTGCAAAATTTTATCGAACGGAGTGTAATCCTTAGCTCCGGAAACGTCCTGTGTCCACCTCTCGCGAGCCTGCGGGCTGCCACGGGAACGGAATCTCTGGAGGCCGTTACTCTGGAAGATGCGGAGCGCGACCACATTCGCAAGATTCTTGAGCAAACCAGATGGGTTGTCGCCGGTCCCAACGGGGCCGCCGCGCGATTGGGAATCAAGCGGTCCACACTTTATTTCCGCATGCAAAAGCTGGGCATCTCACGCGCCAACAGGGATTCCCTTCCCGCGTAACACATTTGTATTTGCCGCGCGTAATAGATTTGCATTGCCATGATGCGGGAATCGATCCTCCGTCGCTTGACATGGTCCATGAGTTAGTCCTCGAACGCCCGCGCCGCGTTCCTCTCTACCCGATTAAATTCGAAATCACCTGATACACCTTCAAATACATAACCTTCATTAAGGCTGTCGACATGCGGACGTGTGTTTAGCGGGCTGGCATCGCACACCACGCTGTTTCTTGTATGCCCTCTCTACTTTCTGTCACTTACACGGAAGGCCTCTTTGGCAGCCGCGTTGCCTACTTGAGTCGTGTCACCGACGTATAGAGTCTTTTCGCCGGCGGCAGAAATGAAGAAAAAGTCACTATGTTCACCGAAGTTATCAACAAACTCGCTGCAAATCACAAGGCGACCAAACGGTATCACTTGCTTGCGTTTTTCTTCGCCTTGATTTTTGCATCGGCGATTTACCCGGCCAAAGCCAACGCGCAAATCGTTGGCGACATTGAAGCCACCATCCCATTCCAGTTCCACGCTGGCAACACCAAGTTTCCAGCGGGCGATTACCGCATCCACGTGATGGACAATACCGATCTGTCCGTCATGGAAATCACCAGCATGGATGGCACTGTCTCCGCTCTCTTCCAAGTCCGGGACACCGACGCCAGCTCTGAACCGGCCAAAACCGAATTGATCTTCAATAGATACGGGAATCGTTACTTTCTGGCGAAATTGTTTGACGTCGGCAATACCGCCGGCAGCCAGGTTGTGGAATCCGGTTACGAAAAGAAGATCAGTCAAGCGACGCTCGAAGGTCAGGAACACGTGCCGGCGCGGCACCGAACGCAGCAAGGGAAGTAGCAGCTCGCTGGAGCGGCATTGAGCTGATCGCCAGTGAACCGCTCCATCGGGCCAGGTTGTTTATCTCAAAATTTAGAAAGGAGAAATTATGAAAATGCAAAAGATCGTATTTGCTTTGATTGGGCTCATGTTGTTTTTCGCAGGACACGCGTCGGCACAGCAGGTGAAGACCGACTACGACCGCAGCGCTAACTTCGCGCAATACAAGACCTACTCATGGGAGCACGTTAAGACGCAAGACGCTCTGGACGTCGATCGCATCAAGACCGCAGTCAATTCCGCCTTGGCAGCAAAAGGGTGGACCCAGGTTGATTCCGGCGGCGATGTTTCCATCGTAGCCGTCGAGATGACCCGCGACCAGCAGACCTTGAACACTTTCTACAACGGCTTCGGTGGCGGCTGGGGTTGGCGACGATTTGGCGGCGGAGGTTTTGGAGATGCTACCACCACGACGGAAACATACAAGGTCGGCACGCTGGTCGTCGATCTCTTCGATACCAAGAGTAAGCAACTAATCTGGAGAGGCACCGAAAGTGACACGCTCTCCAACAAATCCGACAAGAACATCAAGAATCTGGATAAGGGCGTCGACAAAATGTTCAAAAACTTCCCTCCAGGCTCTTCGAAGAAATAACGGCGTGCAACATGATTCGGTACTTGTATGCCGTCACTCTAGGGCTCGTTTCAGTACCTATGCTGTTGCGTGCGGTCAACAGGCCGCACGCGAGCTAGTGACGAAGATTCACGAAATTATTTCGACAGGGATTTGACACCAAGAAAATGATCCGATTTTTGTACTGGAGAATATGTCATGAAATTGTCCAAGCAGATTTTGACCCTACTTCTCTGCTGTTTGCTTGTGCAGTTCACTGCGCAAGCCGAGTCTTTCGGGCCTACGGGCCAATCCAGTGAACAGCCGCCGGCGACGCCGCCGGTGCAACAGACTCCCCAAGAGCTGCAGCAACTCGTTGCGCCGATCGCCTTGTACCCCGACGCCCTGGTCGCACAGATTCTCGCGGCATCAACGTATCCGGCCGAAATTGTCGAGGCGGACCGCTGGATGCAAAGTCATTCCAATCTCAAGGGGGATGAGCTGGCAAAGGAAGTCGACAAACAGTCCTGGGACCCGAGCGTAAAAGCTCTCGCACAATTTCCTTCTGTCCTTGAAAACATGGATAAGAACCTTTCCTGGACTTCATCGCTCGGCGACGCATACGCCAATCAGCAGCAGGATGTGACGAACGCCGTCCAGACGTTGCGCCAGCAGGCTCACAACGCCGGCCACCTGAATAGCAACGAACAGGAAAAGGTAACGACGCAAGGCAACACCATCGTCATTGAACCGGCCAATCCTGAAGTGGTCTATGTGCCGCAGTACGATCCCTGGCTCGTGTACGGTTCGCCGATCATTGCATATCCAGGCTGGTATCCCGAACCGGGCCTTTTCTTGGCCGGAGTGGGCATTGGATTCGGAATCGGATTCGGCGTCGGCTTTTTCGGAGGATTTGGCTGGGGCTGGCATCACTGGGGATACGACTGGCACGGCCGGTCAGTGATGTATAACCACAACACCTACGTCTCCCATAGCCGAACGATCGTCAATCGCAACAACTTCAACCACAGCAACGTCAACCGCGGCAACTTCAGCCACGCCAATCTCAGTCACGGCAACGTCAGCCATGGCAATGCGTTCCACGGCGGGTCCTCATCGTTTCACGCTCAACAAGGTACGCGCTCCAGCGCGTTCAGCGGCTTTGATCACGGCGGTAATGTTCGAGGCTTTTCTTCCCGCGGGCGGTCGAGTTTTGGCGGTGGTGGTTTCCATGGTGGCGGTTTCCATGCCGGCGGTGGTCATGGCGGCGGTGGGCGTCGTTGATTGCACGCACACGTAAGTAGAGTGTATCGAGAATTCAAAAATGGAGAAAAATATTATGCTTCACAACTTTTCAATGGTTGTTCGACTTGAACGCAAATTCGTTCGATTGGTAGTGTCCGCGACGTTCGCACTTTCCTTGGGCTGTTTGCCTGCTCCAATATTCGCTCAGCAGCCGGGGCAGCGGACCTTTACGTCCGCCGAAGATGCCGGCCGCGAGTTTTTCGCCGCAATGCAATCCCAGGACGAACAAGCTCCGCTGCGCATCCTCGGAGCCGCAGGAAAAGATGTGCTCTCGTCCGGCGATTCCATCGAAGATTCGGATGCTCGCGTCGGATTCGTCACCAAATACCAGGAGATGCACCGATTCGTGACCGAGCCGGACGGAAAAGTAACGCTGGTCATCGGAGCCGAAAATTGGCCATTTCCCATTCCCTTGACGAACAACCACGGCTCATGGTATTTCGACACCGTCGCAGGCGAAGACGAGATCGTATTCCGCCGCATAGGCAAAAATGAAGTTGCCGCCATGGATGCGTTACGCGAGTTGGTCGAAGCGCAACAGCAATACTTTACGCGTCCGCCGGATGGCACCCCCAAGCAATTCGCCCAGAAACTGGTCAGCGATGAAGGCCGGCACAATGGCCTGTACTGGCAGGGTGCCGACGATGAGTTTGATAGCCCCATCAACCCGCTCATCGCTTACGCGCGCCAGAATCTTCCAACGGACCAGGTTGGCCAGCATGTTCCGTTCAACGGATACATGTTCCGCATCCTTACCAGCCAGGGACGACATGCACCGGGTGGAGCGAAGAAATATATCGTCGATGGGAAGATGAGCGGAGGATTTGCGTTCGTCGCCTACCCTGTCGAGTATCGCTCTTCAGGTGTGATGACTTTTATCGTCGACCAATCCGGAAACATTTACGAAAAGGACCTTGGCCCTGACACGACAAAGCGTGCACAAGCGATGACTGTCTATGAGCCGGATTCCACCTGGCACAAGGCCGAGTGATAAAGCGCTCGTTGCCACGAGATGCATATGTCACGCACTGCACCTTCACTGCGAACCGCAATTCCCGCGATTGCCATTATTGTGACAGGTGTTGTCTGTACGCTGGGAATGACAGCGCCTGCGTCGGACTTGCTTTCGACGCCGCCGGAACTTCACGCCAAACACCATACACTTTCCTTAACTTTGCGCGCTGGCATTGGCAGTGATGGAAAGAACTCCTTCTACTTCGATGGTCAACCAAACGCTCCAACCTTGCGGCTTGTCACCCGGAGACCAACTGAAGATCACCTACATTAACGATCTCCCGGCCAAGGCGAAGGAGACTTGCGCGATTATGCCGTGCATGGACATGACGAATTTGCACTTTCACGGTCTGACCGTTTCTCCCGATGCTCCTCAGGATGACGTCTTGGGCATGATGGCCGCGCCGGGACAAACTCTGCACTACACCGTTCAGATTCCCAATGATCACCCGCCCGGTTTGTATTGGTATCACACGCACCCACATGGCGAGAGCCACCGGCAAGCGCTTGACGGCATGTCCGGAGCTATCGTGATCGAAGGCATTGAATCTTATTACCGGTCTCTAGCCGGCTTGCCGGAGCGCGTCATGGTTGTGCGTGGCCGTTCCATTAAGCACGATCCTCAGTCTGCTGATTTGAAGCATCGTGTTGACCTCAGTTCGAATGTCTGTGGTGCTGAGTCAGAGGAACCAGACGAGGTCTTCACGTTGAACGGTTTCGTGCGGCCTCAAATTGAAATCGCTCCTGGTGAGCGCCAGTTTTGGCGCGTTGTGAATGCTTCCGCGGATCGCTATCTCGACCTTCAGCTTGAGGGTCAAACGTTTGAAATCGTGGCCATGGACGGAAGCCCCATCGCACAACATTTTCCTCATCATCGTACGCGGAGCGCCGACCACGTTTTATTGCCACCGGCAGGCAGACTTGAAGCCATCGTCACCGGTCCAGCAGCCGGCGCGCCCAGGCGTCTGATCTCCCGGTGCGTAGATACCGGGCCAGATGGCGATCCCAATCCGGCGATGGTCTTAGCAGACATCATTCCGCGACCAGCAGCGGCGTCAACGCCAAAAGTGTTGGCGAGCTCGCGCAAACCTGACCGCAAGACTTTGGACCTATCGGCGGAAGAGATGGCGCCACCGCGATTTGTCGTGACCTTCACGGAAGATAAGAAGGGCTTTTACATCAACGGAGAAAAATTCTCCCCGGACGCCGCTCCCATGTTGCGCGCAAAGGTGGGGACTTATCAGCATTGGAGGATTGTCAATGCCAGTGGCGAACTGCATCCCATGCACATTCATCAAGTCCACTTCCTGGCGTACGCCGAAAACGATAAGCCGATCGCCGATCCGATCTGGCTAGACACCGTGAATGTTCCCTACGGCGGCTCCGTCGACGTCATTATGGACTTTACCGATCCGGTAATCAGAGGCATGTCCGTCTTTCACTGCCATCTTCTAAATCATGAAGACAAAGGAATGATGGCGAAAATTCTTTTTGAATAATGAATAATGACCTGATGCCTCCCCCGATTCGAGAATTGATTCCTGCCAGCCTGCCACATCCACGCAATAAGGTCCCACTGCTGGCTCCGCTGCGGAAGGATGTGGCTTCCATCGGACCGCCGTGGCTCCCGGTGGCGCTAGTCTTGGGGGCCATTGCCGCGGTCGCATACGTGGACCATCGTGTTGTCTCGATTTCGCTCGTGTATCTTTACATCTTTCCTCTTGGCATTAGCGCGATCCTCTTGCGCAAGGAACTCACCTACGGTCTGGTGCCGGTTTGTGTCCTGGTCCATGATTATTGGTCGCCGCGCGTTATCCATCCCGAGATTCGAATCTTCGATAATCTCTTGGCACTGTTGTGCTTCTCGTTCGTCGTTTACGTTATTCAACGCTACATAGAGCAGAGGGAACTGCTTGCAAGGGCGATACAGCAGCAACGAGACGACCTTCTGCAGGACGTGGAGCTCGCTGCACAGGTTCAGCGAATGTTTCTTCCCATGGGACCGCCAGCAATTGCCGGACTTGAAATCGCCGGCATGATGCAACCATCCAAGGGCGTAGGCGGCGACTATTATGACTATATCCCCATCAACGCGAACACCATTCAGATCGTGATTGCCGACGTCTCGGGAAAAGGAGTTTCCGCTGCCCTGTTGATGTCCGCCACAGCGGCAGCCATGCGGCTGGAGGCGAATCGTGATCGAAACATGCTGCAACAAGTGGAAAGGTTGAATACCGAGATCGAAGCCGTGTCAGATCCCGAGCGTTACGTGACGTTGCTGATTGCGGAAATCGACACACACAAACGGGTAATCCGTTACGTGAACTGTGGCCATAATCCCGCGCTTCTGTTTCAAGCAAAGACGCGCGCGCTCAAGCGCCTGGACTCCTCTTGCCCACCCATCGGACTAAATCCAGACGAGACTTGCGAACTATCCGCTGCTGATCTTACAGCGGGCGACGTGGTGGTTTTCTACACTGACGGCGTCACTGAGGCACAGAACCAGCTTAACGAAGAATTCGGCATGGAGCGCCTTTCCACGGTAGTCCGAAATGGTTCTTCACTCTCGGCGGAAGAGCTCACCAGCAATATCTTTAACAGCGCGGCGAATTTCTGCGGCGACGTCGGCTTCCGTGATGACGTCACCATTGTCGTGGTCAAATGCCAGTTCGAAGGCTCCCCCGCATAACTTCATCCACAAGAGCAAATTTTTGGATTGTGCTGCGCCCGGTTAGTCTAACAACTCCGGTCCACATTGGTTCTTCTCCTCTTCCACTCTCAGTTCTTGCACCATACAGCAGACACCCTGTCGGCGTATTGGCATCCCATCCATTGGGCTGGACTCTTCGTCCCTCCTCCTCCAGCGCCATAGTCTCCGGCTCTATCTCTAAAGGATTTTGTTTCAACCACTTCCTAAAGTTCTCCTGCAATCTTCGCACTGGCAGCCCGTCTGCAATCCCCCACCATGAGGGTGAATCAATGTGGATCGTTAGACTAGCACTGAGTCGACCTTATACCTTTGTGGTCGCGTCAATACTCATTCTGATCCTGGGCGCGCTCGCGATTTTTCGCACGCCGACGGATATTTTTCCGAATATCAACATCCCCGTGGTCAGCATCATCTGGACCTATAACGGCCTCGTCCCTGAGGACATGGCCGACCGCATCGTCAGCATCACGGAACGAGCGCTGACCACCACCGTAGATAATATCGAGCACGTCGAATCGCAATCGCTGTACGGGATCGCTGTCGTCAAAGTGTTTCTGCAGCCCACCGCCAACATTCAGCAAGGCATTGCACAGATCACGGCAGTCTCCCAGACCCAACTCAAGCAGTTGCCCGCGGGGTCGACGCCACCTCTAATTCTGGCCTACAGCGCATCGAGTGTGCCCGTTCTCCAGCTGGCGCTTTCGGGGCAAAACCTGTCAGAGCAGGAACTCAACGACTATGGTTTGAATTTTATTCGGACGCAGCTCATCACCGTGCCGGGCGCATCTGTGCCCTATCCCTATGGCGGAAAGCAACGCCAGGTGCAGGTGGATCTGAATACGACAGCATTGCAGTCCAAGGGTCTGTCCGCTCTGGATGTAGTCAACGCCATCAGCGTCCAAAATTTAATCCTGCCCACAGGAACTTCTAAGATCGGCTCCAGGGAATACAATGTCTCCATTCCCAACGCGGCGCCGCAGACGATTGCCGACCTGAACCGAATCCCGATCAAGAACATTGGCGGTACTACGATCTACATTAAAGATGTCGCGTGGGTGCGCGATGGCTTTCCGCCTCAGACGAATATCGTGCGCGTCAACGGCCAGCGGTCTGTATTGCTCACCATCCAAAAGGCCGGCAACGCGTCAACGCTGAACGTGATCGCCGGCATTAAAGCCCTTCTGCCTCAAATTAAGACCACCGTTCCTCCGCAGCTCGATATCGCACCGCTGGCGGATCAGTCCATTTTTGTTCGTGGCGCGATCAGCGGTGTTGTCCGCGAAACGCTGATCGCCGCCTGCCTGACTGCATTCATGATTCTCGCTTTTCTGGGCAGTTGGCGAAGCACGCTCATCATCGCCACCTCCATCCCTCTGGCAATTCTGAGCTCCATCATCGTGTTTAGCGCCATTGGCGAAACAATTAATATTATGACCCTCGGTGGACTCGCACTGGCGGTCGGCATCTTGGTTGACGACGCTACCGTTGAGGTTGAGAACATAAATCGCAACCGCGAAGCGGAACCCGAGAAGGACATGGATGCCGTGGTCCTCGATAGCGCATCCCAAATCGCGACACCTGCGTTCGTCTCCACGCTTTCTATCTGTATCGTGTTTGCTCCCATGTTCTTGTTGTCTGGCGTGGCGCGCTATCTCTTTGTGCCGCTCGCCGAAGCGGTAGTCTTCGCTATGTTGGCTTCTTACCTGCTTTCCCGAACCATCGTCCCGACCATGGCCAAGTACTTGTTGCGGGGAGATAAACACGAAGGGGGAGCCCCGAGCCGCAATCCGCTGGTACGGCTTCAGAAGGGCTTCGAAGCAGCATTCGAGAAATTCCATCACGGCTATCGCGGATTGCTGGAAGGGTGCCTGCACCATCGGCGTGCTTTCCTGATTGCCTTTTTTGCGACCTGTCTTGGCTCTCTCGCGCTACTGATTCCTTGGCTGGGACAGGACTTTTTTCCCAGCGTTGACAGCGGCTCTTTCAAGCTTCATCTGCGTGCGCCCACGGGAATGCGCATCGAGGAAACCGCTAATCTTTGCGATCAGGTCGAGCGCTTCATTCGAGGGCAGATTCCAGCAAGCGAGTTCCAGAGTGTTATTGACAACATAGGTTTGCCCTACAGCGGCATCAATCTTTCGTACAGTAACTCGGCTCCAGTGGGCACATCGGACGCCGACATTCTGGTGACGCTCGCCGCCAAGCACCATCCTACGGATGACTACATTCATCGACTTCGCCTGACACTGCCAAAACAATTTCCCGGCGCGACCTTCGCATTCTTGCCTGCCGACATGGTCAGCCAAATCCTGAACTTTGGCCTGCCGGCCCCGATCGACGTCCAAGTCGTGGGAAACGACCTGGAGGGAAACCAGCGCTATGCAGATGTGCTGCTGGTCAAGTTGAAATACGTCACCGGAACAGCAGATTTGCGAATCCAGCAGCCCTTCGATGAGCCTTATCTGCGCATGCGGGTCGAGCGTACCAAAGCCGAGCAAATTGGTTTCACTGCTCACGACATCGCGCAAAATCTTCTGGTGTCACTGAGTGGCAGCTTCCAAACCTCGCCAACGTTCTGGGTCGATCCCAAGAATCGTGTGAGTTATCAAATTGCTACCCAAACGCCGCAGTATCGCACCGACACACTGCAAGGTGTCCAGAACATCCCTATCACCGGCACAGACCCAAATGCTCCCCCGTCGCTCATGGCTAGTTTAGTTTCAACGCAACGAGGCTCCGGAATGGCCGTGGTTTCTCATTACAACGTAGCGCCCGTCATTGACATCTTCGGCGCCGTTACAGGACGCGATCTGGGCGGCGTCGCTGGCGACATCAACAAAATCATTGACGCTAGTCGCCAGCAATTACCTCGTGGTTCTCGAGTCGTTGTTCGTGGACAGGTTCAGACTATGCGAGCGTCCTACGTCGGTCTTCTGAGTGGCCTGGCGTTCTCGATCATCCTCGTTTACCTGCTGATCGTGGTCAACTTTCAGTCCTGGCTGGATCCTTTCATCATGATTTCCGCGCTGCCCGCAGCGCTTGCCGGGATTGCGTGGTTTTTGTTTATAACCCACACGACCCTCAGCGTACCCGCGCTCATGGGAGCCATCATGTGTATGGGCGTCGCAACCTCAAACAGCATTTTGGTGGTGAGCTTTGCGACGGAAAAATTGGAGCAAGGCAGCGATTCCATCAGTGCCGCGCTGGACGCAGGTTTCACGCGCTTTCGGCCCGTGCTGATGACCGCTCTGGCCATGATCATCGGCATGGTGCCCATGGCCCTCGGACTAGGAGACGGCGGGGAACAAAACGCGCCGCTCGGCCGTGCGGTCATTGGCGGACTCATCTTCGCCACCGTCTCTACTCTGTTTTTTGTCCCGGCGTTTTTCAGTGTTCTGCAGGGTTCGCGTAAGCAGTCGGCCCAACCGGAATTCCAACACTAAGCAAAATTTGTGCGGAGTCACTATGTCACAGCAAACTGAAGAGAAAAAACAAATCGGCGAGCAATCGCTCCCGTCCAACGATGTAGGAAGAAAGCAGCATCCTTACCGGCGCTGGTTGGTTCTGGCGATCGCGTTACTCATTGTCGCCGCCCTGTTGGTCTCGGGCATCGTCTCCCGTGTCAAGGCCCGCAACAATTTGAAGACGGAAACCGCGCAAGTCGCGCTCACTGCTGTCTCGATTGTTTCCCCCAAGCAAACTGCGCCCGCCGAGGAGATCATCCTTCCTGGCAACGTACAACCATTCATCACTTCACCGGTGTATGCGCGCACCAACGGATATTTGAAGAAGTGGTATTTCGACATTGGCGCGCGCGTCAAGAAGGGTCAATTACTTGCCGTCATCGAAACGCCGGAAGTGGATCAACAGCTTCAGCAGGCGCGCAGCAATCTCTCAACCGCGCAGGCAAATCTTGAACTAGCCACCATCACCAAAACCCGCTATCAGGGACTCTTGAAAACCCATGCCGTGTCCCAGCAGGATGCCGACAACGCTGTTGGCACTTATAACGCCAATAAAGCCATTGTCCAGGCAGACCAAGCCACCGTAGAACAGTACTCCGCACTGGTATCGTTTGAAAGAGTCTACGCTCCGTTTGACGGTGTGATCACGGCGCGCAACACCGATATCGGCGACCTTATTAATTCCGGCAGCACCTCCAACGTAAAAACCGATCTCTTCCACATCGCTCAACCCGGCACGTTGCGCGTCTACGTAAATGTCCCCGAAGAATATTCGCGCGGGATCAAAGACGGCATGACCGCGGCTCTTGCTCTCG
>Ga0193751_1001396_pt1 | contig 15536 bp, 14 predicted proteins | sample L1c2metaG_FD_143050 | JGI IMG/M metagenome (GOLD analysis project Ga0193751, IMG submission 143050) | Soil microbial communities from a riparian zone of the East river system, Colorado, United States - L1c2 | ecosystem: Environmental > Terrestrial > Soil > Riparian zone | place: USA: East River... | reverse complement strand
TTCCCGCCAATGACGATGAGCTGCCACAGCGGCGCTCCAATCCCCATTCTCCTGCTCAATGGATTGTGGGGCGAGGACGGGCTGCGGCGCACCGTCCTCCAATCCGGCCTAACGATCTTCACGCAGGAGCGGACCGACACACCAACTGTCGCTATCCGCCTCGCGGCGCGGGCGGGCTCCCGCGACGAGGACGATACCACCTGTGGCGGCTCGCACTGGCTCGAGCATGCCCATTTCCTTGGCACGTCAACGCGACCCGATAACCAGGCTGTCGGCGCAGCCATCTCCCGCGTCGGCGGCGCCTTTAACGCCCAGACATCCTGGGAGGCAACGAGCTTCTGGGACCTTGTCCCGGCGGACAAGTTCAGCCTCGCCGTCGACGTTCTGTCCGACCAGATGCTCAACAGCACGTTCGCACCCGATGCCTTTGAGCGCGAGAAGCAGGTGATCATTCAAGAGATTAAGCTTCGCAGTGACACGCCCTCAACGCACGCCTTCGACGACATGATGGACCTCATCTTCCAGACGAGTCCCCTGCGGCGCAGTCCAGCGGCGACGATCTGTCTCCTTACCCTGCCTATCAGCACGATCCTCGCATATCGCGCTCAACACTATGTCACCGGCGGAATCGCGATTGCCGCCTCCGGCAACTTGAAACATGACGATGCGGTAGCCATGATTGCAAGGGCCTTTGCGCCGCTTCCCAACGGCCCTCGCTTCCCGCGCACAGCCGTGCCTGAGCCGGTCGAGACCGACCTCCGAGTCAACCGGGACGGCAGCGGCACGGGTCCGACCACACTGCGTATCGGCTGGCCGGTCTCCGGCGTCAACAGCGCCGACTGGGCGCCAATGGTTATCCTCTCGGACATCCTTGGCGAGACCGGCTCGCGCCTGGCTCAAACGGTCCGGGGCCATCTGGTGTTCGGCACGTCCGTGGGCGCCGATTACTACGATTTCAGCGATGCCGGCTCCCTGATGCTGACCGCCAGTACGGATCCGAGCCATGCCGACGCTGTGTCTGCACTGTTTCTCTCAGAGATTCAACGGCTCAGAGCGGGGGATATCTCAGACGACGATGTGCGTACCGCGGTCCACGCCACCGCCGGCCAGCGGGCGCTCGACTCCGAGCTAAATCTCAATCAGACGGAGAGAGCGGTCGAGGAGGTTTCGGACACGCTGCAGTCGTACGACGAGGTGCTCGCGCGGTTGCAGGCCGTCACGCCGGCTGAGGTCCAGCGTGTCGCACTGACCTACCTGGACCCCAACGCCTTCTCGCTGGTCGTTCTGCAGCAGTAGGCAGTAGGCAGTAGGCAGTAGGCAGTAGGCAGTAGGCAGTAGGCAGTAGGCAGTAGGAGTAAAACGTCTGATGCCACAGCCCGGGGCGCCGCGCCATGCGATTAGCCGTCGCCGTCTCATAGCGCTGACAGGGGCAGCTGCCGCACTTGCCGTTACCGGGTCACCCAGGCGAGCGGCGGCCGCGGACACGGTCCAGGAGGTGCTCGACAACGGCCTGACGGTCATCGTGCAGGAGCGCCCGAGCGCCGACACCGTGGCATTGCAACACACCGCCCTCGCGGGGGTTCGCGATGACGGCGATCAACAGGGTGTTACCGTTCTGACATCGCGGATGCTCCTCTCGGGCACGCCGCGGCGTCCCTCGGACATCGACATGCGTGCCGCCGCAACTCTGGCCGGCGGCACGCTCAGTCGCGGCACGACCTCCGAGGTCAGCAGCATCGCCTGCGTCGTGCCGGGCTCATCGGCCGAGCTCGCATTTGACCTGGTGTCGGATGCACTGGTTCATCCCACGTTCACTCCACTCGCGTTCCTGACTCAGCAGCAACTCGCTCTCCAGAACCTCTCTCAGCGGCGCACCGACCCCGGCATGCTGATCGACGATCTGTTTCAACAGAGCCTGTTCGCAGGACAACCTCTCGGTTTGCCACCACTCGGAACCCCGGCGACGGTCGCGGCGACGAAGCTCGATGATATCCACGCTACCCGGAAGCGACTCTGGGGTGGCGCCAACGCTGTGGTGACGGTCGTGGGTCGCATTCGCGTAGACGACGCTCTTTCGCTCGCCGGCCAATACTTCGGGCCGCTGTTCGCCGGGCCCGCCAACGTCCGGCCGCCATCGCCGCCGCAGCCGCCGTCCGCGCCCGAGACCGTGACGGGCGTCGCCGGACAGCAGCAGCTATTCCGCGTCGGCTTTCTCGCGCCCAGTCTGAGCGACAGTGACCGCTATCCTATGGCTGTCCTCACCGGCATGATGAGCGGCTTTTCGGGCCGTCTCCTCCGAGAGCTGCGTACACAGCGCGGCATCTCCTACACCCCCTCAGCCGGGTATGTAAGCTACAGCGATGCCGGCCTGTGGTACGCCGCCGCGGGCGTCGACCCCGACAAGCTGGATGAGGCGCTGGCGGTGACCCAGACTGAGATCCGGCGAATCTCGGACGAGCGGGCCAGCGACGCCGAGGTCTCTGACACCGTGGATGCGAGCGCCGGCCAGCAGATCCTTGCTACGCAGTCGAACGCCGAGGTTGCTGCGCGCCTGGCGTCACAGCAGATCTTCGGTGACGTCTCGACGGACGAGTACGTGCGCCGCATCCAGACGGTGACCGCGAACGATGTCCAGCGGGTCGCCCGCACCTACCTAGACCTCGACCACTCGCTCACCATCCTCGTCGGCCCCGCGGGCGCGCAGTAGTATCCAGTGTTCACCAGGATTCCCGTGCCAGCCATGCCAATTGGAACGTTGGCGGCGCATCTGCCGGCCCGCTCCAATCTGGTCTTGCCCACCGATTCGTTCATCCGCCTCCGGCGACCACAGACCGATGAAACGAGTCGCCCGCTCGGGATCGCATTGCCCACCCGCCCGCCCGAACTGGATTTTCTTCAGGGGTTACACCCCTGCGCCCCCGCGGGGCGCCGCCGGCTCGGCGACGGACGCTCGGAACCGGACGAGCACTGCTTCGCCATTGGACGCCGCGCTAACCCGACGGTCCCCGAGCGCCGCTTGCGCGATCCGTTCTCCCCTTAGCATGGGAGCCTAATCTGCGAGCTCGGTATCGCGCCCCCCTGGAGGACACGATGAACTGGGAGAAGACGCCGCCGGAAATGGTTGAGCTGTTCGATGCCTCTCTGCCGGATGACCCCGCGGTTCAGCGTCGCAAGATGTTTGGCTTCCCGGCGGCGTTCGTCAACGGCAACATGTTCGCCTCGATGCATCAGGCACAGATGGTCGTGCGATTGCCGAAAGACCAGTACGACGTGTTACTCGCGATCCCTGGCGCGGCGCCGTTCGAGCCGATGCCGGGTAGGGCGATGTCCGGCTACGCCGTCCTTCCTGAGGCCGTTAGGGACGATCGAACATCGTCCCGGGCGTGGCTCGAGCGCGCGTTCGTGAACGCCGCCGCAATGCCGGCCAAACAGCGGAAGCCCGCCGCCAAACGCAAACGCTGATTACTCCGGGCCGGCAGCGGGCCAGACTCCGGCTTACGCCGATTGGAGTATGGCTCCGCAGTTCATCGCTACGCATAGTCAGGGCAGTAGCAGCCTGACAGAGAAGTATCTGTCGCGTTGCCCGAAAAAGCAGGCGAGGCGCAGGAAAAGCGCCGAAGATTGTCCGGCCGGGCAAACCGGCGGAGGAGGAGAAAGGGATGCGATTCTTGTTCTCTCGAATTGTCACCGTCCTTCGAGCCGCGGCACTGATCAGGAGGCCGGGCCGCCTTGTCGCGGGCGCGATGGCGATCGCGACGCTGGCTATGCTGTCATCGCGGGCACTTCCCACCTCGGCGGATTTGCCCTACACCATCGTCTACGGCGTCAATCCGAGCCCAATCAGGGTCACCACCAGCGAGGCCGTCGCTCCCGTAGTCTCTCAGGGCGCCGGCGTGGCGACTGACTCACCGCCGGACAGCTGCTGGGATTATGACTCCTGGTGCGCGTACTGTACGTACCACACCTCCGCGGTGTGCACGGCGTACCCGCCGGGCAAGAAACCTGCGAGTGCGCCGGCATCGTCCACTACTCCAGGTGTTGGCTCGCCGTCGACGACACCCGCGGGCGGCAGCGCTGCGCCGGTGGGCGGCGGTGGTACATCTGGAGGCGGCGGCGCGGCCCCGTACACCCCGCCTCGGTAAGCGGGCCCACCGGCCCTGAAGCGGAGCCCCGCCCGATTTCTCTCTCTCGGGCGGGGCTTTCCGCTGCGGGCGAGCCGGTAGCTCGGGGACGATCCGCTTTTTCCCATGCCGAAGGGCACGGACCCGGCGGGACGAATCGATAGCCAAACGTTCCGCATGGTGCGGATGCAGTCACAACGTTGCTTGCAGCCGCCGCGGGAGCCGGCTACGGCCGCCGGCTGACGATCGCGCGCCAGCCGGCCTCGGCGTCGATCCGCTCAGTGCGCAATCCGGCCGCCGCAAGCGCGAGCAGGACCTCGTTTGCCCGCTCCGCGACTATGCCGCTGCCGATGAATGTACCGCCGGGCGGCAGTGCTGCAGTGATATCCGGCGCCAGGTTGACGAGCACGGCGGCGCTGATGTTCGCGACCAGGAGATCGACAAACGCCCGTGGCTCGGTCGCAAGCGGCCAGGTCGGCCCAAGGCTGCCCTGCTGGGCGCGGATGACGGAACCTGCCCCGTTCAGCCACGCGTTGGCCCGCGTCGCTTCGACGGCGATCTGGTCCGTGTCGAGGGCCAGGACGCTTGCGCATCCGAGCTTGGCGGCAGCCAGCGACAGGACGCCGGAACCGCAACCAAGATCAAGCATGCGATCGCCGGGCCTCGCGAGCTCTTCGACCGCTCTCAGACAGAGCCTGGTCGTTGGGTGCTGGCCGGTACCGAACGCCATGCCAGGGTCGAGGTCGAGTACGATCTCGCCGGGTTGTGGCTCATACTTGCGCCAGGTCGGGCGAATGACGAGCCGCCGGCCGATGTGCTCGACCTGAAAGAACTCCTTCCAGCTCTCAGCCCAGTCCTCTTCTTGGACGGTGCGTTCGCCGCGCTCGACCTCAAACGGCAAAGCGGCGATTGCGATGTCAATCGCCTGATGCCGAGCTGCGAGGCTGTCATCACCGGGGAGGTAGAGCCTGACGACGGTTGGCCGCCACGGCTCCAAGCGGGCTCCCTCCTCAGGCCCGAGCGGGACGTACGGCTCCTCGACGGCGAGGCCGCCGGGCGCGAGAACCTGCAGGGTTTCAATAAGGAGGTCGAGGTTCTGGGCGGCCGTAGCGATGCTGAGCTCGATGTAGACGCTCGAGCCGGGGGTCAGCTCAGCTTTTCCTTGAACTCGTCTCGGATGCGACCAAAGATTCCCTTGTCTTCCTGCGGGATCACGGCCTTACCGAGCGAGCCACCGAGCTGCTCAAACAGCTTGCGCTGCTCTTTGGTGAGGGTCGTGGGAGTAATGACGCGCACCCTGACCAACTCGTCGCCGCGGCCGCCGCCGCGGAGGTGCGGCATGCCCTTCTCCCGGAGCTGAAACACGCGTCCGCTCTGCGTCCCAGCCGGGATCTTCAGCGCCATGCGTCCCTCGAGCGAGGGGATCTCCACCTCGTCCCCCAGTGCTGCCTGCACGTAGTTCAGCGGCAGATCGTAAATCAGGTCATCACCCTCGCGCTGGAAGAAGGCGTGCGCCTGAACGTCGATAGTGATGTAGAGATTGCCCGGCCCGCCGCCGTTCAGTCCGGCTTCGCCCTCGCCGGAGAGCCGCATCTGCGAGCCGCTGTCCACTCCCGGCGGAATCTTGATCACCAGCTTCCGCTGCTTGCGCTCCCGCCCGGAACCCCGGCAAGACGTACACGGGCGCGTGACGATCCGCCCTTCGCCGCGGCAGCGCTCGCAGGTTGCAACGTTGACGAACTGACCGAAGATGCTCTGCTGCACACGGCGCACCTCGCCGGCGCCATTGCAGGCGGGGCATTTGTCCGGCTGGCTGCCCGGCTCGCTGCCACGACCGCCGCAGATCGCGCAGTTCTCCAGACGCGCAATCTCGATCTCGGTCTCGGTGCCAACGGCGGCCTGCTCGAAGCTGATCGTCACCTCATCATGGAGATCGCGGCCGCGCTGCGCGGTGCGGCGGTTCCGGGTCGCGGTGCCGCCGAAGAATGCGTCGAAGATGTCGCCAAAACCGCCGAAGTTGCCAAAGCCTTCGAAGCCCCGCTCACCCATACCATTGAGGCCGGCGATACCGAAGCGATCGTACGCGGCGCGCTTATCTGGGTCGGACAGCACCTCGTACGCCTCATTAATCGCCTTGAATCGGGCCTCAGCGCCCGGCTGCTGGTTCCGGTCTGGATGGAACTCCATCGCGAGACGCCTGAAGGCGCGTTTGATGTCGTCGGCGCTGGCGGTGCGCGCGACGCCGAGCGTCTCGTAGAAATCGGTCTGTTGTGTGGCCATCAATTCTGATCCGTTGTGTCGCGTGTGCTGATTCGGAGCGACGGTCCGCACGGGACCGCCAAGAGCAAGTATAGCAAGCCTGCAGGCGTTCTGGCAGGCTTCTTAGCACTCCTGTGTCTAGAGTGCCAAGTTCGGGCCCGAGGTCGAAATCGGCGGCGCGTTATGGCGTGATCGCTGGCGGGAGCGCGGGGATGCAATTCCCGAGATATGAAGCGAGGAATCCGATGCTCAAACTGACGGTCGGAGTATGATCCGGCCGTACCTTCAAACACATGCCGGTGCGGTTCACGACCTAACCTGCACCTCACGCAACTCGAGCGGAATCGGGCGAGTCGCTTATCGCTCCAGCACGCTAAGCGACTCGATGTGCGGTGTCTGCGGAAACATGTCGATTACCCGCGAGCTGCGGAGGTGATAGCCGCTATCGACCAGCAGTCGCAGGTCGCGAGCCAGCGTCGCCGTGTCGCAGGAGCAATAGACAATTCGACGTGGCGGTCTCTCGATCAAAGCGCCGATCACCCGCCGCTCGCAGCCTGAGCGCGGAGGATCGAGCACGGCGACCTCAGGGGGCGGATCCAGGCGCGGCAGCACCTGCTCCACGAGGCCCTTTCGGTAGCGGACGTTCTCCAGAAAGCCGGAGTTGATCCGGCCGTCCTCGAGCGCGTCCGACGCCGCCTCGACAGCAAAAACGGCCCCGGCACGGGGCGCCATCAGGCAGGCGAAGGTGCCGACGCCGGCATACAGGTCTGCCACACGCTCGCTCCCGCTGAGAGCGACGGCCTCCAGCAGCAACCGAGCCAACTCGTCGGCAGCGCTGGTGTTGACCTGAAAGAACGAGCCGGCTGAGACCTGAAAGCGCCGGCCGAGCAACTCCTCGTGATAGCACTGCTGCCCACTCGCAAGGTCAACGCCTCGACCCTCGAGCGATGGCGCGATCAGCAGCTCGCTGGTGTTGACGCCGAAGCGCATCACGACGCTCTCCAGCCCCGAGAGCCGGTTCTGCAGGCGTGGCAGTAGGGCGTCGAGCTGCGGGCAGATTACGGCGCACGCATCAACGGCAACTGGGATGTGGCTTGCGCGTCGCAGATACGAAGGCCGCCCGTCTGCGTCGACAGCGAATCGAACGTGGTTGCGATACCCCCATTCCGAGGGCGACGGAACAGCAGGCAGAACAGGTGGCTCTGCAAAGCGACCAACTCGGCGCAGTTGGTCGCTCAGGATCTCCGACTTGAGCCGCAGCTGCTCCGGGTAGGCGATGAACTCCCACTCGCAGCTACCGCTCTCTCCGAAATGGTCGCAACGAGGCTGTACGCGCTGCGGCGACGCTTCGACGACCTCGACAGCGCGCGCCTCGAGGAAGTCGCGCCGGCGTCGCTCGATCTCCGCGATGATCGACTCCCCTGGCAGGGCGCCGCTGATGAAGACGGCCTGACCGTTCAGGCGCGCCACCGCGGTCCCGCGATAGCTCATGGCCTGCGGGTTTAGTGCCACGACTTGAGGGGAGGCTGTCACACCGATAGCTCCATGAACGACTGTGCTGACGGCCAAGCCATTGTAGAGTCCACGCGGCTCTGCTGGCCCGCAGGCTGAGGTGCACCCCGCATCTATACTGAATCCGCCATGGACAGCCGGACAGCCAGCCCCACAGCCGCCACGAATGGTCGCCGCCGTATCGAGCTCGCGCGGCGGACCTGCGTCATCGACGCGGATTGCATCGCCATCCGTCCGTCGCCGGCCGCGCTGCTGCCGCCGTTCCTTGGGATCGTCCTCGGAGGACTGTGCTTCTTCCTGATCGTCGCCGACGTCATCAGCTGGCACGGGGCGCTTCCTTTCGGTCTGCTTGCAGTGCTCTTGGCCGGCGCGCTGATCATGATTCCGCTGTCCGCGATGGGTCTCATCTACGGCGCGATTGGCTCCAGCGTGCTGATCGACCGCCGCAAGCAGTCGGTCACATGGCAGCAGGGGCTTCTGGGACTGGGTGTGGGCACACGCGAGCTGGTTCCGTTCTGGAAGATCGAAGCGATCGTCGTCGGCGAAGAGGGCGCACAAGAGGGCCGGCCCACGGAGGAGATTGCTCAGTGGGAGATTCTTCTCCACAAGAAGAGTGGCGACAGCCTCACGCTCGGCCGCGTCTCCGCGGCGCGCACGCTGGCGGCGCCGTCCCTCGCTCGTGCTGTCGAAGTCGCCCAGGCGGTGTCGGATCTCACCGGCGCGCCATTGCAGGTACGCGCCTCTGCTTAGGTCTGTAGGGCCGGTCTCTCAGGCGCAAGCAAATCAGTTGAAGCAGGGCAGGACTTCAGAGCTCAGTAACTTGAGCGACCGCATAACGCCGTCCTGCGGTATGAGCCCACCACTGTTCAGCTCCGCAAGAATCCCGTCGATTCCAAGCTCATCCTGAATGGACTTGAGCCGCTCAGTCACCGTGTCGGGCGAGCCGACCACGACTTTGTCCCGGCAAACGTCCTCGTACGTGTAGTGCTCGAGCGCTTCGCTGTTGCGCAGGCGCCGATCGACATCGCTTACGCCGGCCATCGTCGCCGACTCAGCCTGCTGTCGGGCCTGCCGGCGCATAAAATGCATGATGCTCTCCTCAGGCTCGGCGACGCCTCGCTCCTCGGTGTCTGCCACGTAGAGAGGGACGCGCACGTACACCTGGCCCTTCCCAGGGTGGCCTGCCGCGCGGTAGGCCTCGCGATAGGCCTGAATATGCGGCAGCAGCTCGCTGAATGATCCCTGGCGGACGCCGACGAAGATCGGGTATCCTTCGCTGCCGATTGCCGGAAAAGTGTCCGGCGACGTGGCGGCGACGCGGATCGGCGGCAGCGGCTTCTGGTACGGCTGTGGCGAGAACCGAACGTCCTGGTAGCTGTGGTACCTACCCTCGTAGGAGAAGCTCGGCTGGGTCCAGGCAAGCCGGATCACCTCGAGCGCCTCGTTGAAGCGGTCTTTGCTCTCTGCATACGAAATGCCGTAGGCGAGGTACGAGCGCGGGAAGCCGCTGCGGCCCACACCAAAGATGAGCCTCCCATGGCTGATCTGATCGACGGTCGCAGCGTCTTCGGCGATGCGGAGCGGGTTCACAAGCGGCAGGATCTGGACGGCAGTCCCGATCTTGATGCGCTCGGTACGGCCCGCTATTCCCGCCGCTATCGTCATTGGCGCCGCCAGCACGGATCGATCGGGAGCGAAGTGAATCTCAGCGAGCCACACGGCGTCGATTCCGCCCGCCTCTGCCGCATCGATCACCTCGAAGCTGCGGGCAAAGCTGTCTGCCTCAGACTCTCCCCCGCGCCTGCCAAACTCCTCAAAGACGCCGAATTCCATCTTCCTCGACATGCCTATCCCGCTCCTGAACGCCGCGAGTATACACCCGCATCGCACACGTGAGCGGACGACGCTATGACCCCAGGATTGCAAAGGTCACGGTGACGTTCGCCGTGGCGGACAACGGGCCGGGAATCACCGGCGGCGGCGGGGCGGCGATCGACGTGGAGGCAGCGCGCGGAGCGGGCGCGGCAAACGGCACCGGCGGCGCCGACTGAGACTGGGTGGTCATGTTGAGGACGCCCCCGAGCCGCACACCGAGGGCGGAAGCCGACGTCTGCGCACCCGCCTGCGCGTCCGATATCGCCGCCTGCAGCGCCATCTGGCGTAACTGCTCCGGATTCTGAAGCTCGTACTGGACGCCGCTGAAATCGTTGACCCCCGCGTTAACCATGCCCTGTATCAGGTCGCCGATCTTGCTGAGGTCGCGCACCTTCACCGTCACGCCGTTCGTCGCCCGGTAGCCGACGATCGTCGGTGGCGGCGCCGGCGGGTTGGCAGAGCTCGAGTTGGTCGACGAGAACAGCGGGTAGACACTGACGCGATTAGTTTTGATATCCGCGTCGGCGAAGCCGACGCCCTTGACGGCCGCGATCACCACCTGCGTCGTTTGGCTGTTCTGGTTGAGCGCGTCGTTTGCGGTGGCCGCTTCGGTCTCAACGTTTCCCGAGACTTCAGCCTGGTCTGGCGGCAGTTGCGCCATCCCGGAGCCGGACACGGTGATCCCATTCGGTGTGTCGGCACGTGCCACCGCGGCGCCCCTGCCCACTGCAAACATAAGACCCAACGCCAGTGCAAGGCCGGCCAGCGCCATCTGATGAACCATCCCCGGCGCCGCGCCGGTCCGGGATTGTCGGCTCGAGTTGATCATCGGCATCCCCTTTCGAAACTACCGGGCTCAAAGCAGTCCAAACGCTCCTGGATCACGCCTCTGATTATGACGCCTGGTTCCGGTCCGAAGTTCCCCGGCCTCAGACCAAGCCAAAGGGCGCATTTTGACGAAAGTACACGAAAATGATATGCTCACGAAGGAGAATAGCATTGCGCCCACCCATAATCGCCGTCACCGTCCCTCGCCGGCAGTCAGCCGCATTTGGTGAGTACCTGCAGCGGATTGAGCAGGCCGGCGGAGTGGCGCGGGAATTAACACCCGAGTCTGCGGCCGCGGGTGTTATCGACGCGGTCGATGGCATGCTCCTTCCTGGCGGCGGCGATGTTGACCCGGCACGATACGGCGCGATCGCTCAGGCAGAGACAGACGGCGTTCGTCCTGAGTTGGACGCGTTCGAGGTCGAGCTCCTCAATCTAGGGCGGCAGCGGTCTCTACCCGTCCTGGCAATCTGCCGCGGACATCAGCTCGTCAACGTCGCATTCGGCGGTGCCTTGCATCAGCATATTGCCGGCGACGGCCATCGCGCCGTCCCAGGCGATACGCCGCAATGGCACTGGAAGTCGCGCTGGCACGCCGTGCGGCTCGAGCCCGACAGCAGGCTGGCGAGCCTGCTCGGCAGCACTGAGGTCCAGGTCAACTCCCGCCATCACCAGGCTGTCCGTCCAGAGCTCCTGGCCCCAGGACTCCGCGCCGCCGGCCTGTCCCCGGACGGGTACGTCGAGGCCAGTGAGGCTGAGGACGGATCCTGGCTACTCTCGGTTCAGTGGCACCCGGAGCGCGAAGAGGTCATCGCCGGCTTCCGCCCCCTGTTCGAGGCCCTGATCGGCGCCGCGACTGAGCGAATGGCCATCAACACGACATCCAATGCAGGCAACCCAGTTCTGAGGTAAAGCAATGGTCAGCGACAACCGAGAAGGCCGGATTCAACCCGTCAAGATCGAAGAGGAGATGCGAGCCTCCTACCTCGACTACGCGATGAGCGTTATCGTCGCGCGAGATGGGCCTGCGACCCGGCTCCGCATTCAAGAAGAGCGCCTCTGTCATCGGCGAGGTCATGGGCAAGTACCACCCGCACGGCGACGCGCCGATCTACGACGCCATGGTCCGCATGGCGCAGCCGTGGTCGATGCGCTATCCGCTTGTCACGGGACAGGGTAACTTCGGAAGCGTTGATGCCGACCCTGCCGCCGCCATGCGCTACACCGAGGCGCGACTCGCGCCGATCGCGGAAGAGCTGCTTGTCGATATCGACAAGAACACCGTCGACTGGATACCAAACTATGACGAGAGCCGCGAGGAGCCGACGGTCCTCCCCGCGCGCCTGCCCAACCTGCTCATCAACGGATCGGGTGGCATCGCCGTCGGCATGGCGACCAACATCCCGCCACATAACCTCGGCGAGATCTGCGATGCGATCGCCCGCCTCATCGACAACCCCGACCTGACCGTGGAACAGCTCAGCGAGATCGTCAAGGGACCAGACTTCCCGACCGCGGCCGCGATCATCGGACGCGAGGGTATTCGCAACGCCTTCGCCACCGGGCAGGGACGCGTTCTGATCCGGGCGAGGGCGCACATCGAGGAGATGGCCCGCGGCGGGCGCTACCAGATCATCGTCACTGAGCTGCCCTTCCAGGTGAACAAGGCAGCGCTCGTCGAGAAGATCGCCGACCTCGTCAAGGACAAGCGGATGGACGGCATCTCCGATCTGCGCGATGAGTCGGACCGCACCGGCATGCGCATCGTCATCGAATTGAAGCGTGAAGCGCGGCCGCAGCAGGTGCTCAACCAGCTCTACAAGCACACACCGATGCAATCGTCCTTCGCCATCCACATGCTCGCGCTTGTCGACGGCCAGCCAAGGACTGTCACCCTCTCCGCCGCGCTCAAGCAGCACATCATCTTCCGGCGCGAGGTCATCCGCCGGCGTAGCGAGTTTGATCTGGAGAAGGCCCGCGAGCGGGACCACATCGTCTCCGGCCTGCTAAAGGCGATCAGCCAGCTCGATCGCATCATCCGCCTGATCCGCGGATCGGCATCGGCCTCGGTTGCCAAGGATGGGCTGATGGCGCGGCCGTTCAACTTCAGCGACCGCCAGGCACAGGCAATTCTCGATATGCAACTCCGGCGTCTGGCTGCGCTCGAACGCAAGCAGCTGGAGGACGAGCACGCGGAGCTGACCAAGCAGATCGATTATCTCGTCGACCTGCTGGCGAGCCCGCAAAAGATGGACCTGCTGATCAAGGAGGACGCCCTCGACCTCAAGAAGCGTTACGGGGACGTGCGGCGAACACAGATCGTGGAGCAGGAGCTGGGCGAGTTCACCGATGAGGATCTGATTCCCCACGCTCCAATGGTCGTCACGCTCAGCACCCGCGGCTATATCAAGCGAATCGCGTTGGATACCTACCGGCCGCAGCATCGAGGCGGCCGTGGCATCATCGGCATGGTCACGCGTGATGAGGACGCCGTCCGGCGTCTGCTGATCGCCGACATGCACGACTCGCTGTTGTTCTTCACGGAGCGCGGGCGGGTTTTCCAGCTCAAGGCGCACGAGATACCGGATGCGACCCGCCAGGCGAAGGGGATTCCGCTGATCAATCTGATCGACATCGATCAGGACGAGCTGATCACGGCGGTCGTGGCGGTCACGAGTTTCGACCAGGACTCGATGTTGCTCGGAACGAAGAGGGGGGAGATTAAGCGCACTCCCCTGTCCGAGTTTTCGTCTGTCCGTCGTAACGGGCTGATCGCGATGAATCTGGAAGCAGGCGACGAGTTGATCGCGGCGAAGCTCGCGACCGCCGACGCCCATGTCCTGTTCGTTACGCGGATGGGCATCGCCAACCGCTTCGCCGTAAAGGATCTTCGAGTCGCATCGCGAACGAGCGGCGGCGTACGCGGACTCCGTCTCGCGGCCGGCGACCAAGTGGTCTCACTGGAGGTCGTTGTCCGCGGCGGGCAGCTGCTCACGATTTCCGCCAATGGCTATGGCAAGCGGACGCCGTTCGAGCAGTACAGCCCGCACTCGCGTGGCGGCAGCGGCATGGCGAACTTCAAGATTACAGATAAGACGGGCCCTGTCGTCGCCGGTCGCGCCGTCAACGGCACCCGTGAGCTGATGATCATCTCGACCGATGGCGTCGTGCTGCGCACGACCGTCGACAGCATTCGCATCACGGGCCGTTCGGCGCAGGGCGTGCACATCATGAACATCGGCCCCAACGATTCGGTCGCGGCCATCGCCGGCATCGAGGAGCACGAAGTGCATGACGCGGAGCCGCCGGCTGCGCCGCCAAGGCGCCGTTCTCGCCGAACCGAGTAGCCCTGCGTACATCGGCCGGCAGGGCACAGGCGGGGCTTGTACGAGACTAGCCAGAGCCGAGGCTGATGCGCCCGGAGGCGGCGTTGCCAACCATTGCCACGCTCTCTGGGATCCGAATCGTGCTGTACTTGATGGACCATCCGCCCCCTCACGTCCACGCCGCCCATGCCGGTCGCACCGCCAAGATAAGCATCAACCCTGTGGAGGCGGAACATAGCGACCTATCGCCCACAGAAATGCGACTTGTGGTCAACTGGATTCGTCGCCATCGAGCCCAACTGCAGGATGCTTGGGATGACGCTCGACAGGGGAGGCTCCCGCGCGCTATAGATCCCTAATCCGTGAAGGACCAGCCTATGAACCAGATCGTTAAGGCTCAGGCCATAGCCCCCTCGACGCTAAAACTCACGCTGCGCGGCGGACGCAAGGCCACAATCGACATCGCTGAAGTGTTCGGACGAGAGGCGTTCGCACCTCTTGCCGACCCCGAATACTTCGCCAAGGCCCAGCTCGATCCAGAACTCGGCGGCATCTTCTGGCCGAACGGCGCGGATCTAAGCCCCGAATACTTGGAGCAAGCCGCGTTGGCAGCGTCCGATCCACCCGGTCCGGGGCCGAAGCCATGACCGTAGCCAGCTCAGTCGTCGTGCGCGAGGCATGTGAGGAAGACCTGCCGCGTATCCTGGTGCTGTTGTATCAGCTCACACAGACGAGCTCCCATCCAGAACCCAAACCCCGGGATTTGAACGACCGTCATCTCGAGGTATTCCGTGAGTTTCTGGGAAGTCCCTTCTTCCACCTGCTGGTGCTGGAGGTCGATGGCACGATCCTCGGAACCCTGCATCTCTACCTCGTTCCAAACATCGCCCATGGCGGCCAGCCCTGGGCCATCGTCGAGCACGTCGTTGTGGACGATACCCAGCGAAGCAAGGGCTACGGTGAGGTCATGATGGCCGAGTCCGTCAAGATGGCGAAAGAGGCCGGCGCCTTCAAGGTCTCGCTCGGCAGCAGCGTCCTACGGGTCGACTCGCACCGCTTCTACGAGCGCATCGGCTTCGACGCCCACCAGAAGGGCTTCATCCTGCCCTTGGGCTAGCGACAGCTCATGGGTTGCCTCTGCACCAGCACGTTCGCCCTCACCCCAACCCTCTCCCGCCGGGGGGAGGGAGAGGACGGTAGCTATGACCGACACACCTGCGCCCATCGTCCGCGAGGCGCGACCAGAAGACCTGCCCCGTTTGCTTGTCCTCATGCAGCAGCTCTCCGCCAACGGGGCCCGGCCCGAGACAGAGGTCCAGACGGCGACTGACCGTCACCAGGAGGCCCTCGAGGATCTGCTGCGCGATTCCCGTTGCCACCTGCTGGTAATCGAGGATGGCAGTGAGGTGCTTGGAACGTGCGCGCTGTACATCGTCCCGAATCTTTCGCACGGCGCGGCGCCATGGAGCATCGTCGAGAACGTGGTTGTCGATGATCGGTTGCGGAGCCGCGGCTACGGCGAGTTGCTCATGGCCGAGGCTGAACGCCTGGCGAAGGAGCAGGGAGCGTACCGGCTTTCCCTGATGAGCAACGAGCGCCGCAGCGACGCCCATCG
>Ga0193751_1001395_pt1 | contig 15537 bp, 15 predicted proteins | sample L1c2metaG_FD_143050 | JGI IMG/M metagenome (GOLD analysis project Ga0193751, IMG submission 143050) | Soil microbial communities from a riparian zone of the East river system, Colorado, United States - L1c2 | ecosystem: Environmental > Terrestrial > Soil > Riparian zone | place: USA: East River... | reverse complement strand
CATCAGAAGCCTTGCCACTGGGGATACGAAGGAAATTGAACCGGCCTTAGGGTCCGCTTCGTCCTCTCCCACGATACGATATTTCTGTACGCGCCCATCGTCGCGCCTGAAGGTTACCGTGCTCCCAAAGGCAACAGTGTCAGTTGACGAAGCATTGCTGATGACCTGGGCCGTCCGAACTCTCGCCGCAAAGTAGCGCACATCACGCAAGGGGATTGCCGCTTGCCGCCGTCGTTCATTCACGTCGTCGATCTTCTGCGCCGTCTCGTACGCCTCGCGAGCCTGATGGAGTTGAAGTTCCAGAGCCTTTAATCCCGCTTCGGTGACAAGGTTCGGATGAGGTGAAGCCGGGCGGTCGGGTAGCAGAGTTTCCGACGCCGTTTCGGCACTGTCTTCCTTGGTGAAGGCAACGCTCAACTCAGTCTCCTTTTAAGTGAGATATGCCAAGCCGCTTCGTTAGCGCCACCCCAGGGCGGGAGCGACGTGGGTCAGAATCGCTTCGATCACATGCGCGTTGTAGGCAACGCCCAATTGGTTGGGGACGGTCAGCAGCAACGTGTCGGCCTCGGTGATAGCTTCGTCTTTCCTGAGCTGATCGATGAGTACATAGCCGCGGCCGAAGATCGCCCGAGTCCTCTCGTCGATGAATCCGATCTGGTCATCATCTTCGCGCCCGCGCCCGAAATAGGCGCGATCGCGATCATCCATCAGCGCGAAGATGCTGCGACTGACTGAGACCCGCGGCTCGCGAGCATGGCCTGCCTCCTTCCAGGCAGCGCGGTAGGCCCGGATCTGGACAGCCTGCTGCACATGGAAAGCCTCGCCTGTCTCGTCACTCTTGAGTGTCGAGCTCTGCAGGTTCATCCCGAGTTTTGCTGCCCAGATCGCCGTGGCGTTCGAGCCGGCGCCCCACCAGATCCGGTCGCGCAGGCCATCAGAATGGGGTTCCAGGCGCAGCAACCCGGGCGGATTTGGAAACATGGGTCGTGGATTCGGCTGGGCGAAGCCCTCACCGCGCAACAGGTCGAAAAAGACCTCCGCATGCCGCCGCCCCATGTCGGCGTCGCTTTCGCCCTCGGCCGGTTGATAACCAAAATATCGCCAGCCATCGATTACCTGCTCGGGCGACCCTCTGCTGATGCCTAGCTGCAGACGCCGGCCAGCGATGAGATCGGCGGCACCGGCGTCCTCGGCCATGTAGAGCGGGTTCTCGTAGCGCATGTCGATCACCGCCGTGCCGATCTCGATGCGGCTGGTCTTCGCGCCGACGGCCGCCAGCAGCGGGAAAGGCGAGGCAAGCTGGCGGGCGAAGTGATGGACCCGAAAATAGGCGCCGTCCGCGCCCAATTCCTCGGCGGCAACGGCGAGGTCAATGGATTGCAGGAGTGTGTCTGCCGCCGAGCGGGTCTGCGATTGCGACGAGGGCGTCCAGTGCCCGAATGAGAGGAAGCCGATTTTCTTCATGGAAGGCAATCTATTGCTATCGGGGTTGGTTTGCGACCGTCGATGGGCTGTCCCACTCCGGGGCGGGAACACGTAGCAAATTATTCTCCGTTAATGCGCTCTCGGTTTGCGCTGTCTGACGGTCGAGAACACCCACTAGTGCTAGGCACGTTGGTTGAATGGGGCGCACAACCTGGCGCTGGCACGAGCCTTGCCGGACTCAGCATTTCACGTTGCTGTTCGCTGATTGGGCGGTTATGGAAACTCGGGCAATGCAATCACGAATTAGTTCTCAACAAAACCTGTATTTCCCAAAATCCTTCGCGCAAGTCCGACGATTTCGGGAATTGCTCGGCTGATCGAAGTTTTCGGAAAGGCCGCAAACATTTCAACCTTTGGAAGAGGCGGACTGAAATTCAATGCGACTAGGGTTCCGTTGCGCAGATGTTCTTGAATGATACAGCTCGGCAGTATGCTGATCGCTGCTCCCGCGGACACTAGTCCAATGATGATGGCCACGCTGTTGCAGGTGCTCAAGCGGGTTGGAACGAATCTGCTGTCGGCAAACCAATCCATAACCAATGAAAATGTGGGTGAGGGAGAAGGATTGGTGACAATTTGATGTCCGACGAGGTCTTCCGGATGTAACTGGTTCGAGGAAGTTCGGAATGCGGGGTTTGCAACCCACGTGACAACCTGGGAACCAAGAAATTCTGTTCGAAACAGCTTTGTGTTTTGTGGCTGGGCCATAATAGCCACGTCGAGCGTTCCTTCTTCGAGCTTTTGGCCAAGGGCGCGACTATTGTCGACCGTGACGGCGACATTTAGCTCCGGGTGTTCGCGATCAAGCTCCTTTAGAAAGTCGGCAAGGCAAATAAGCGCGAAGCTGTCTGGGACGCCCAATCGTATAAGACCTCGGAGCGGGCCGCTGCGTCGAACATGTCCTTCGAGGTCGTGCATCAGCGTAAGGACGCGTTCGACATAGTCGAACATCGCTACTCCCGCGTCGCTCAGCCGCACATTTCGGCCCACGCGATAGAACAGTTTTGTGCCCACCTCCCGTTCCAGCTCTTTAATCCGAACCGAAATCGACGGCTGGGTCAGCCCTAGATGGGTAGCGGCCGCGCCAAAGCCGCCGAGCCGTGCAGCCCAGTAATAGGCCTCCAAACCTCGCAGGTTCCCGAGCATTCATAGAAAACATTAATGGGTCGGCAGAGGTTTTTCAATTAGAGTCCTCAGGGATCGGCGAATAGCCTCTGGTGCAGGTTCCGAAGGGAGGCATCATCCGATGAATTATGAAGCCGGAAAGTTGAAGCGACCAATTACGGACGAGGTCCGGGCTTCGGTCGTCGAGGATCTGCCCGAAGTGAAGCTGATCCGCGATGACACGCTGAGAACGAAGACAATCGAGGCATGGGCCCATGCGCTTTGCGAGTCGAGTTTTCAGCGCATCCGGGACATTCCGGGGGAGGGAAATCCGGGAGTGTTCACCCTCAAGCGCGGCAATCAGGCCGATCACCTACGCGGCGTTGCGCATCTTGCGATGAAGATTGTCGAAGAATTTGAAACGTCCTTTCCCGAGGTATCTGTCAACCGGGACATTGTTCTGACCGGCGCGCTTGTACATGACGTCGGCAAGGCGTGGGAATTTGACCCGCGCAATCTTAAGCGGTGGAATGAAGATCCATCGCAGACAGGCTCGGCGTCGCTGCGTCATTCGGTTTTTGGCGCACATATTTGTCTTGTGGTGGGGTTGCCGGAAGAAATCGCGCATATCGCGCTGGGCCATTCGCGCGAAGGGCAGCACATCGGACTTAGCACCGAATGTTATATCGTTCGCACCGCCGACCATTCTTGGTGGAATTTGGCCGGGGCTATGGGGCTTTTGACACTCGAATCGATGCAGGGCGAGGCCGACAAGATGGTGCGCCCGCGTCAGACCCGCGGTGAGGCGCAGCCGGTTAAAAAAGCACGCGCTGGCTGAAACGCGTTGCTGACCCTGCCTTGGTCGTTTCCGTTGAAGGGAATTTTTTTAAGTAGGAAATCATGACCAATAAATCTGTTTCGGACATCCCAATGTATTCTCGGCGTTGTTTTATCCAAGGCACGAGCGCGTTGGTAGCTGCGCCCCTAATTCTTCACTCATCGAGGGCTAGTGCCGCTCCGATGACATTTAAGCTGGGGCATTCGGGCTCTCAGGAATGGCAGGGTAACCTCTGGGCTAAAAATTTTGCGGACGCGCTAGCCCAGAAGGTTTCCGATGTTAAAGTCGAAATCTATCCCAATGCGCAGCTCGGACAGGACCCGGCGCTCGCTCAGGCGGTCAAGCTTGGGACGCTCGATATCACGGTGAACGGTCCCACGCTGCAGCAATATGTGCCGTCACTGGCAGTGATGGATATGCCCTTCCTGTACCGCACACTCGCCGATGCGCATAAGTGGCAGGACGGATCTGTTGGGGCGAAGATCAAAGCCGACTGTGATAATGCGGGTTTCCATTTCCTCGGCTGGATCGATATCGGCATGCGGAGTGTAACCGACAACCGTCGTCCGATCGAAACCGTGGCCGATTTCAAGGGACTTAAGATACGAGTCCCTCCGGGAAAAATTTTTGTCAATACCTTTCAGGCGCTAGGCGCGTCCGTTCAATCGATCAATTTTGGTGAGCTCTATACGGCCTTGCAACAGGGCGTCGTTGATGGACAAGAAAATCCCCCTACGACCATTCGCGTACAAAAGTACTATGAAGTCCAAAAATACCTTTCGCTCACTCGGCATATCGCGTCGTTCGCTTTTGCTGTGATGAACAAAAATGTCTTTGACAAACAGCCAGACAATATTCGTCAGGCCATTGATGGGGCAGGCAAGACAGCAACCGAAAAAGGGCGCGACTTCCTTGTCAAAGACGAAGACGCCTCGCTCGATTTCCTTCGAAAGCAAGGAATGTTGGTCAATGAACCAAAAGACATTGCTGGCTTTCGCAACGCGACACGGCCGGTCATTGACGATGCCGGCCCTGTTCTCGCTCCGCTCGTGAAGGAGATTCTCGCGGCAGGTTGACCGACCAGAAGCCAGAAAAATCACAAGGAGATCGAAGTGCCAAAAGCGTGGGCTCTCCTGCTCGCGGGAGTGACAGGCGCGCTTCACGTATTGACGGCGATCATCGGTATTGCCGTTGTGATTTTAATTTTCGCGCAAGTCGTGCTGCGATTTGCAGGCGCACAGGTGCCGCCAGCGTTTGAAGAACTCGGCGATTTCCTCTTTATTTGGTGGGTATTTCTGGGTGCGGCAATGACCCTACGTGAGGTCGGCCATCCTCGTATCACAGTATTCAGTGATATGTTGCCTGCGCCCTTCCGAGTTCAAGTCGAATTTGCCGCTAAGTTAATTTCCCTCGGCTATTTTATTGCTCTCGCAACGCTTGGATTCCAGATCGCGTTGGTCGCCACCGAGCCTTCGCTCTCGCTCAACGTGCCGATGACCTATCCGTACCTCGCGCTCAGTATTGGCGGGTCGCTGATGCTGTTATTTCATCTCGACGAAATGTTTAGATGGGTGCGAATATCCCTCGGATCCCTTCTGACAATGGCGACACTAATTGCCCTGGCATGCGGGGGTTATTGGCTCGCGCAATTCAATATCTACGCATTCGTAACGATCGCCGCGGTGGTGATGTTCGTCGTTGGGGTTCCCGTCGCCATAGTGCTCGGAACAATCACGATCGCAGCGCTCGCGAGTGGATCGCTAGTAGCGACGATCAACTATCCTATTCGTCTGTTCGATGGCTTAAACAATTTTGTGCTTCTGTCGATTCCTCTTTTTATGCTTACTGGCACTTTGATGTCGTATGGAGGAATCTCCAGGCGGTTGGTCGACTTTGCCAACGGCCTCGTCGGTTGGATGAGGGGAGGTCTAGGAATCGCCGATATCGTTGCCAGTGTGTTTTTTGCGGACGTATCGGGTTCAGCCGTTTCAGACACCGCGGCGATCGGCTCGATCATGATCCCGGGAATGGTTCAGCGCGGCTATGATCGCGGCTTCGCTACAGCTTTACAATCCGCTGCCGGTTCCCTCGGAATGCTGTTCCCGCCGAGCATTACTATGATTCTTTACGCATGGGTTGCGAACGTCTCCGTTGCGAGGCTGTTCTTGAGCAGCTTTATTCCGGGGCTGATGGTCGCCGGAAGTTTCGCGATCGTTGCTTATACGATTGCACGGAGGCGCAAATTTCCGCGCGAACCTGTCGCTGGAATTCGTCTCCTCTTGTGTCAAGCCGCGGGCGCCTGTCCAGCGCTTATTGCTCCAGTAATTATCCTTGGGGGAATCTTAAGCGGCACGTTTACGGCCACTGAGGCCGGAGTGGTTGCTGCGGTCTACGCTTTACTCATTGGGCTTCTTGGCTATCGAGAATTGACGGTCCAAACAATCTTTAAGGCTTGGCATGAGGCCACGATTTCCATGAGTCGCGTCATTTTCATCGCTGGAAACGCTATTGCTTTCAGTTGGGTTTTAATCATCAACCAAGGTCCGCAGAAGATCACGGCTCTCTTGACTGGGACGACCGAAAACGTCGTCGTGATATTGATACTCCTCAACATGATCATGGTCGTGCTGCATGTCTTTCTGGAGGGTGCCAGCACTGTGGTTGCAATCGTTCCTGTCTTTCTGCCCCTGCTGATGCAGCTTCATGTCGATCCAGTTTTTTTCGGGATTATCGTAATGTTGAATTCAGCGACTGGACTGCTCATGCCTCCGGTGGGGTTATGCCTTTACATTTCGGCATCCATTTCGGGCGAAAAGCTTGAGGTCGTCGCGCGAGAAGTTTTGCCGTTTGTAGCGGCGTTGTTCTTCAACATCGCTATCTTGATCGCATTTCCACGTCTTGTGAGCTTCTTGCCAAGTCTGCTGATGGAAACCCGGTAGGTGCGGCAGCCGCAAAGGGTGTCGGAATCGATAAATGAGCGTAGAAGGAGCGACGATGATCAAAAGGGTTCAGACTGGACCACGGATGAGCCAAGCCGTGATCCATGGCGATACGGTTTACATTTCGGGGCAAGTAGCCGATGACCGCAAGAGCTCGCTGGAGCGTCAGACCCAGCAGGTCATTGCCAAGATCGATGCGTTGCTTAAGGCGGCGGGCACCGACAAATCGAGTTTGTTGGCGGTCAATGTTTTCCTGCCGCACATCACGGATTTTGATTCCATGAACAGCGTGTATGATGCTTGGATTGACAAGGCGAATCCGCCAGCTCGCGCGTGCATTGAAGCTCGACTAGCCGATCCCGATTTGCGGGTCGAGATAAGTGCGATTGCCGCCATTCGGAACGCTTGAGTTCTCGGACCTGACCCTGCAAAAAGGCACGGTGTCATTGTAACAGGGCAGGGGGCCTGGTTGCCTTTTGGAGGATTGGCCGACCAGAAGGCGCGGCGTTCGGCTTGTGCACTGACTAGAAAATACCGAACACCCTATCCGTCCGTATTTGGTTAGATGGAGCAGACGATGGGTGCCCGCCCGCGGGGTTCGCGTAATGGGCGGTTATGGAATGTCCGCTGTCGGGGTGTGACAGCGGACTCACCTGCAACGAACGCCAAGCCCCGTTTATGAACCAATGAACTAGCGTAGATTTTTATTCAGACGTCGAACACACTGCATTGGCGAGGGTAGAACACGAGAATTTAGCCGCATCGAGATCGGCTTTTCTGTCGCCTGCCTTCCAGTTTCGACAGGGCGGATCGTCGCTATTCGGATACTAGCCGTCCGCCGCCAAACATGGTCGGGACGTAGCGCGGCGCGCCTATCGCGGCCATGAAGCGGTGCTTGGTCAGCACCGGATCGAGCGCGATCGGGGGTCGTACCACCTCTACGTCGGGCTCGGTCGACAGCACGAGCACCTGGGCGCCGCGGCCGGCCGGAGCGGAGCCGATCGCCGAGGCAAATGCCTGCGGCGTCGCCACGTTTGTCGCTCGCGCAATACCGGTGGAGCGGGCAAGCTCGGCGAGATCGAGCGCCGCGTTGGTCAAGGCCTGGCCGCCCGAAGCAGCATGGACACCATTCTGAATCAGCAGCACGGTGAGGTTATCAGGTGCCACGGCACCGACGGTGACCAGCGCACCCAAATGCATCAGCACCGCGCCGTCGCCCTCGACCACGATGACCGGTCGCTCCGGCTGCGCGATGGCGAGCCCGAGCGCCAAGGGCAGCGCGAGGCCCATCGCATCCTCAATGTAGAAGTTTTCCGGTGCGTGATGCATGGCGGCCCACAGGTAGGACGCATTGCCGAGCGAGGTGACGACAAGCGCATTGGCCGGCAGCGTGTCCGCGAGCACCTTGTAGTAGTCGGCCCTGCTGGGCCGGGCGGCGTTCACCATTGGACGTCCTCCCGCGACAGCAACAGCGCGAATGGGCAAGATGCTTCCTCGGCGAAGGTTGCCGCTTCTTCGACCTGCACGCCGATCGGGCGATTGCGGTCGGTACGGGCATAGGCAAGGCCGAACCCCTTGAAGACCGGCTCAGTCACTCGCCCTTTCGGCGCGTGATAAAATACCGGATCCTCCAAGGTGCCGCGATAGGACACCAGCATCAGAAGCGGAAACTGGTAGCGCTGGGCGAGCGAGACCATGCCGGCCCCCATGCTGAGCACCCCTGCATTCTGGACGAACATCGCGGTACGCAACCCGCCAAGCCGGGTGCCGCAGGCGACGGCCAGCGCTTCCTCCTCATGGGTCGCGCGCACCAGCCGGATTGTCGGCTCCTGCTCGATGCGCACCAGAATCTCGCCGAGCCAGCCGTCAGGCACGGCAATTGCAGCGCCGAAACCCAGTCGTTTGAGGGTGTCGAGGATGGCCGAAGGCCGGTGGGCTCCCGGAGGCTGCGCAGCCGGCTTTGCCATCGATGATCTCCCTTGGACGCTTCGCCGCCGCAATGGTTCTAATGTAGGCAAGATAAGCCATATTGTCGAGCCGAGTCGGTTGGTGCAGAATAATGTACTGGCGGAGTGCAGCACGCCCTATCTGGTGCAAGCTGCGAACAGAGGAATTGCACATGAAACGTTTCTTGCTCGCACTCTTTGCCCTTGCCATTGCCGTACCCGCGCATGCGCAAGAGAAACTTGTCATTAGCATCTGGGGCGGCAGCTGGCGCGACCTTGTCGCTGAAACCGTCGCCCGGAAATTCACCAAGGAGACTGGCGTGCCGGTCGAATTCGTCACCGGCGGCACCATCGATCGGCTCAACAAAGAGAAGCTCGCCAAGGGTAGTCCCGAAAGTGACATTACCTTCACCACGTCGCATGTCGGCTGGCTCTATGCCAATGACGGGTTGTTCGAGCAGCTCGATGTTGCAAAAATTCCGAACGCCAAGAACTTGGCCGATGAAGCGCGGATAAGTCCGTTTCATCTCGGGGCCTGGGCCTATGTCTACACCATCGGCTATCGCGCCGACCTCGTGGGCGGCATGAAGTTCGAGAGCTGGGGCGATCTTTGGAAACCGGAATTGAAGGGCAAGATCGCGGGGCCGGACTTCGATCCAAGCCACATCATCGCCGTCTCCGCCATGCTGTCGGGCGGCGACCCTGCGCATTGGGAAAAGGGGCAGGACAAGCTCAGGGCGCTGAAACCCAACTTCAAAGCCTTCTATACCAACGATGCCAACAGCCAGCAGCTGCTCGCCAGCGGCGAAACGCCGGTCCAAATCGTGCTTTCGATGAACGCCTATTACATGATCGGGCAGGGTGTCCCGATTGCGCTGGCGATTCCGAAAGAGGGAGCTGTTCTCGGCATCGACACCGTGGCTATCATGAAGGGCTCGAAGAATACTGAACTGGCCTACAAGTTCATCAATGTGCTGTACGATCCGGAAATCCAGGCCGAGATTGCCAAGCTGAAGAAGGGTAGCCCTGCGGTACTCAATGCCAAGCTTGACCCCGAGATCGCCAAGCTTCCCGGCGTCTTCTCGACGGCCGCGCAGTGGAAACAACAGATCAACATTGATGCCAAGCTGCGCGCGGAGAAAACCGCGGAATGGCGCAAGTGGTTTGCTGAGAACATCATGAACTGATCCGGCAACCGGTCCGGTTCGGTCCATGAATTCGCAGCCTTATCTTCGCACGTTCACCGCACCCGCCGTGCTCTGCGCCTTCGGCTTTCTCGCCGCGATGGCGGCCGTGCTACAGTTCAGTCTGCGGGCCTATGTGCCGGGCTCTCTCGAGCCCGGCGGCTTTACGCTGGCGAACTTTACCGACCTGCTGAAACCGCTCTATGCGCGGGTGTTTCTCGACACCGTCTGGATTTGCTTCCTGACGGCGGCCTCGACCCTGATCGTCGGCTATCCCTTGGCCTATGCGCTGGTGCGCATGCAGAACGCGATCGCCAGATCCATCCTTCTGGTGATCGTCGTTACCCCGCTGTTTCTGGGGGAAGTGGTGCGTACCTATTCCTGGATCATCGTGCTGGGCAACAACGGGTTTATCAACTCGGTGCTGCGCGATCTCGGCATCATCCAGCAGCCGATCCAGTTCATGTTCACCACGTTCGGAGTCGTGGTGGCGCTGGTCCACGTGACCATGCCGGTGATGGTGATCATGCTGGCGGCGGGGCTGTCGCATATCGACCGTGACTACGAGAAGGCCGCCGAGAGCCTGGGTGCCGGGCCGATCCGCACCTTCCTGACCGTGACCCTGCCATTGTCGATGCCGGGAGTGGTGGCCGGTGTCACCACAGCGTTCGCTTGGACCTTCAGCGCTTTCGCCACGCCGCAGCTGATCGGCGGCGGCCGGGTCAACATGATCTCGAACCTGGTGTATCAGTTGGGCTTCGCGAGCTTCAATTTCCCGTTCGCCGCCAGCCTGTGCGTGGCGGGCCTCGCGCTCACCATCGTGGTGTTGTCGGCGCTGCGGCTTGCGGCGCGGCCGCTCGAAAACATCAGGCCGCATTGAGATGCCGCGCTCGACCTACCAGCGCCTGCTTGGCTTTTTCGGCAAACTCACTGTCTTGTTGATACTCGGCTTTCTGGTCTTGCCGGCCGCCGTGGTCACGATCGCGGCGTTTAACGACAAGGCGATACTCTCGTTTCCGCCGCGGGCGTGGTCGCTGCGCTGGTTTGCCAGAGCCATCGAATATCAGGATTTTCGCGACGGCTTTCGCAATGGCCTGATCGTCACGCTGTGGAGTTCGACGATCGCGCTCGTGGTCGGCGCCACGTTCGCATTCGTGCTCGACCGTTACTCGCTTCGCTTCAAGACCGTGCTCGAAGGCGTGCTGCTGTCGCCGCTAGTGATCCCGCATTTCACAGTGGGACTGGGTTTTCTCATCCTGGCCGCGCAGATCGGGTGGACGCGGGGCTATCCCGTGGTGATCGTCTGCCACGTCGCGCTGGTACTGCCCTTCGTGCTTCGCAGCGTCTATGTGTCGTTGCGTAATCTGGATCAAAGTTTTGAGCTGGCCGCGGCCAGCCTGGGTGCGGCGCCGTTGCGGGTACTGCTGACCATCACGCTGCCGCTGCTGCTGCCAGGATTGATCAGCGGCTGGCTATTTGCCGCCATCCTGTCGTTCAACGAGTTCACGGCCTCGCTGTTTGTAACGGCGCAACGGACCCAGACCTTGCCGGTGGCGATGTACAACTACGTTCGGGAATTCGCCGATCCCTCGATGGCCGCACTTTCGGTGATGTACATCGTCGGCACTGCCGGACTGATCGTTTTCGCCAACGCCTTCCTGGGGCTTGGGAAGATGCTGAACATTGAACAAAATCGTTGAAAGAGGCGCTGTGACACAGCAGGCATCGGTCGCAACAGGCGATGAGGTCGCGGTTCGTTTCAACGCCGTGACCAAGCGGTTCGCCAAAACCGTGGCGCTGCACGAAGTGTCGCTGGCGGTCAGGCGCGGCGAGTTCATGACGCTGCTCGGCCCTTCCGGCTGCGGAAAAACCACGCTGCTGAATCTGGCAGCGGGCTTTTTCAGCCCGGACGGCGGGGAGATCCTGATCGACGGTGAGCGCGTCAATGACGTGCCGACTTATCGGCGGGAGATCGGCATGATGTTCCAGAACTACGCGCTGTTCCCGCATATGACAGTGGCCGCCAATATCGCCTATGGACTGAAGGTGCGTCACGTCGCGAAGCATGAAATCGGCTGTCGTGTCGACGAGGCGCTGGCACTGGTCAAGCTCACCGGCATGGAAGATCGCAAGCCACGCCAGCTCTCCGGCGGGCAGCAGCAGCGCGTTGCACTGGCGCGCGCGCTAGTGATCAATCCCAAGGTACTGCTGCTCGATGAGCCATTTTCCGCGCTCGACAAGAATCTGCGGGGCGCGATGCAGGTGGAGCTGCGGGAAATCCAGCGCAAGCTCGGCGTCACGACGATCTTCGTCACCCACGACCAAAGCGAGGCGTTAAGTCTTTCCGACCGGCTGGCTGTGATGTCGGAGGGGCACATTCGCCAGCTCGGAACGCCGACGGAAATCTACCGCAGGCCCTGCGACCGGTTTGTGGCATCCTTTGTCGGCGACGCCAACGTGCTGCGCGGCCGGCTCGACCGCATCGACGGCGCCGAGGTCAGCGTCGCAATAGGCGCCGTTCGGGTAAGCGTGCCGTCGGGGTCGTTGCAGGGGGCTCTGGCGTTGGCGCCGGTCGATTTATATGTGCGGCCCGAACATCTCCAGCTCACCGAGGCCGGCGAGCCCAGTGCAAGAATGGGCACCATCGTTGGCCAAGTGTATCAGGGCGGGCACGTCGACTTGTTTGTCGAGTGCACCGATCCATCCCCCGAGCGGCTGCTGGTGCGATCGGCGGGATATCAGGCGATGACACGCTGGCCAGTTGGCGCAAAGGTCGGCATTTCGATCAGCGCGGACGAAGGCGTCGCGTTCGCAATTCCCTGAGTTCGCGCTGCCATCGCGCGCGCCCCAAAGGATTGCGTCAGACATTGGCGTCGACGACTCCGTCGATAAGATTATGGTGGTATAGGGCTTCGAGGCTGATGCCCCGGGCGGTGACAGGGCGGATCTCCCGGATGACGTTCATCAGCCGCTGATGCTCGGCCCGGCGAATCGTCTCGGCCTCCTCGCGCGACACCGACTGAAATCGGACACTACGGCCGGCGCCACGAACGCCAAGCACCGGCAAGTCAGCTGAAATCACGGTGGCAATCTTCGGATAGCCACCGGTGGTCTGTGCATCCGCCATCAGGACGATCGGGAGCTTCGAGCCCGGCACCTGAATCGATCCGGCGACGATTCCATCTGACACGATATTGTAGTCGCTCTGGTGCGCAAGCAGCGGTCCGGCGAGGCGAAACCCCATCCGGTCGGATGCCGGCGTTATGCTGTAGATGCCCTGCAAGAAATCCTCGATCGCCGCTGCGGTGAAGTAATCGTCCTGCGGCCCAAGCACCACCCGGATCGCCTGATCGAGACCAAGGCTGCGCGGCTCGCTGAACGTCACTTCGTCACGCCTCGCGACGTCGTCGGCATATCCGTGGAGCATGTCGCCGCTTCGCAGCGGCCGTCCCGACAAGCCGCCGAAGCCGGCGCGGGTATAGGTTGACCGGCTGCCGAGGCAAAGCGGCACGTCGAAGCCGGCTTCGATGGCGAGATACGAAGAGAATGCGTCGCCGCCAAGCCGCACCCGCAAGACTTCGCCTTTGGTGAGGCGCGCGCTTTGCCCCGAAGGGACCAGCGGGCCTTCGCGCCCGCCGATCTCTAGGCCGCCACCGCTGCCGACCAATGCGATGCGCACCGACGAAGCGACGATTTCGAACTCGGGGCCGGAGCCGATGATTTCCAGACAGGCCGCGCCTGGCGGGTTTTCGACCAGTGCGTTGGCGAGCAGGTAGCCGTTGCGGTCGAGCGCGCCCGACATGGGAACGCCGACATGCTGAAAGCCGCGCCGCCCCTGGTCCTGGATGGTGGTGTGGAAACCTGGCGCGATGACTTTGAGAACCGGGATCACGCTGTGCTGCATGGCACGTAATCGTTGCGTTCGACGGCGAGCCGGATGCGGGAGAATTCGTCCGCCGTGACCGAGTGGAATTTCACGGCATCACCGGGGCCGAGCAGCGCACCTTTCGCCGACTCCGGATCGAAGAAGCGCACCGGCGAGGTGCCGATCAGGTGCCAGCCGCCGGGACTTTCATGCGGATAGACCGCGGTCATGCTGGTGGCGATGGCGAGCGAGCCGGGCGGCACCCGCGTTCGCGGGTCGAGCCGGCGCGGCAGACGCAGCTTGGCCGGCAGATCTCCCATATAGGGATATCCGGGAACGAACCCAATCATGTAGACATGATATTGCGTACCGGCGTGCAGCGCCGCGACCTCGGCCACGGTCAAACCGACGGTCTTTGCCACTTCCGCGATGTCGGGCGCGTATACCGGATCGTAGCAGACGGGAATTTCCCACAATTGCCGGACCTGCGATGAAGCGCCGGACTGCTTCACCAGCGCCGTGATCGCCTGTTCCAGCTCGCGGCCGGTGGTTAGCAGCGAATCATAATTCACGCTGAGCGAACGGAACGTCGCCACGATCTCGGTCGCGCCCGGCAAGCCGGCGTTGGTCAGGGTTTCGGCCAGCGCGAGCACCCGGTCGCTGGTCTTGCGGTCGATCGCGGATCCGAACTCGATCACGAGCGCGCTGTCCGCGGCTTTCAGGATCCGGAAATCATCCATATCGACGGGCGCTCATACGTATTGATATTATAGTACTGAAAATAGTATCATTGCGTCAAATCCGCTCGGATCAAGCAGGGCCGCTCGGCACGATTCGAACGTGCGGCGTCGCGCACAGCGGCGTTAGGCTGACGCATTGCTTTGAACTTGAGGTTAGTTATGATCGCCGCCGTGGCAAGCGCGAAATTTCAGAAGAAGTGATGATGTGTCCAAGCTGTTGAGAGCCTATGATCGAAGCCGGGTTCCCCTGTATCTTCAGGTCGCCTCGGTGTTACGGATGCGGATTCAATCCGGCCAGTGGAGCGCCGGCGAGAAGATCTCGACCCTGGAAGAGCTGGAGCGCGAATTCGAGGTGGCGCGCGTCACCGTCAGGCAGGCGGTCGATATCCTGCGCGAAGAAGGCATGCTGCAGGCGCGTCAGGGACTTGGCACCTTCGTCTCCAAGCGAAGCCAAGACCGGCACTGGATCACGCTCGCCACCAACTGGAACAGCCTGATCGAGTCGCTGAAGGACAATGTTCCGCGCCGGCTCACGATCGATCGCGACGTGGCGCCGCCGAATCTCGCCAGCGGCGATGGCAATCCGGCGTCGAGCTACGTCAAGCTGCGCAGCGTGCAGTACCGCAACGAAGAGCCGTATTCCGTCGTGAATCTGCATCTGGCGCGCGAAGTCTTCGATCTCAAACCCGAGCGGTTCAAGGGCGCCGCGGCGCTGGTGACGATCGATGCCATGGACGAGATCACGCTGCTCGAGGCGCACCAGACCCTGACCATCGGCAGCGCCGACCCCGAGATCGCCGATCTGCTGAAGATCTCGATCGGCGCACCGACCGTCAAGGCCCATTGCGTCGTCATGGATGATGCCGGCATCGCCATTTATGTCGGTGACATCATCTACCGCAGCGAGAGCATCAAGTTGCAAATGAACCTTCTGGCGACAACGCCGCTGCGTCAAAAGAAGGAACGCAATGGTTTCAAGGCGATCGGTTTGGCGCGAGGCAAGTCCAGGAAAGCCTGACCGGGGATCCTTGCATCGCTATCTGCGATTCTTCCGATCGCCAAGCTGCGAAATCCGGGGTCTTGCTATCATCCTAGAAATAGGATGAATTTGGCGGGTCATTTCTCGCTTCTTTCGAGGGAATTTGTATGGCGGAGCAAGGGGTAGGCGCGCGGCTCCTGCGCAAGGAAGACGACCGCCTGATGCGCGGCCGCGGCGAATTCGTCGCCGATATTCGTCTTGCCGGCCTGCAGGATGTGGCGTTCGTGCGCAGCCCGCTGGCGCATGCGCGGATTCGCGGGATATCGATTCCGCCCCAGTACAAGGACAGCGTTTTCACCGCCGCCGATCTTGACGGCGTGAAGCCGATCCGCGCGGTCTCGGGATTGCCGGGGTTCAAGATTTCCGAGCAGCCGGTGCTGGCTACCGACAAGGTGCG
>Ga0193751_1001394_pt1 | contig 15538 bp, 10 predicted proteins | sample L1c2metaG_FD_143050 | JGI IMG/M metagenome (GOLD analysis project Ga0193751, IMG submission 143050) | Soil microbial communities from a riparian zone of the East river system, Colorado, United States - L1c2 | ecosystem: Environmental > Terrestrial > Soil > Riparian zone | place: USA: East River... | reverse complement strand
CATTCAAGCTTGATGAACACATTCCGACGGATCACCTGCTGCGGGGGATTGATCGTTGCCTTGACCTCAGCGAGCTGAGGCGTCACCTCATACCGTTCTACAGCCATACCGGGCGGCCGTCGATCGATCCTGAGTTGATGGTGCGAATGCTGATCGTCGGTTACAGCTTTGGCATTCGTTCCGAGCGCCGACTGTGCGAAGAGGTCCATCTCAATCTGGCCTATCGCTGGTTCTGTCGACTCGGCCTTGAGGACGCGGTACCGGACCATTCGACCTTCTCGAAGAACCGTCACGGCCGTTTCCGGGAGAGCGACGCATTTCGGCAGGTGTTCGAGAGTGTGGTCGCACGGTGCATGAAGGAGGGACTGGTCGGTGGCGAAGGCTTTGCCGTCGATGCCAGCGTGATCAAAGCCGATGCCAACCGCAGCCGCAGTACTGAGCGCGAGGAGGCGGACCTGCGTGATCCACGACTCGCGACGCGGGCGGTACGCGAGTATCTGGCCGCGCTCGATGAACAGGGTGAGCCAATCACCGTTCCCGCGTCGATCTCGCCGACTGATCCCGCGGCGCGGTGGACGGCGGTGGACGGGCCAGCGTTTTATGCCTACTCGACCAACTATCTGATCGATGTGCAGGCCGGCATCATCGTCGATGTCGAAGCGACGCCAACGTTGCGAACGGCTGAAGTCAAGGCGACACGGACGATGATCGAGCGCATCGAGGAACGGTTCGACCTGAAGCCGGAGCGGCTGATCGGCGACATGGCCTACGGTAATGCCGAGCTACTGGGCTGGATGGTCAACGATAAAGGGATCGAGCCGCATGTGCCGCTGTGGGATAGGACACAACGCAACGACGACACGCTATCCAGCAGCGATTTCCAATGGGACGAGCAGGCCGACGAATATCGCTGCCCGCAGGGCAAGGTGCTGCGCAGGCAATGGCGCACTTTCAGGATCCAGCGTACCCATGTCACCAAAGACGGCACCATTCTCTATCACTCCAGACAAGCAGACTGCGCGACCTGCCCGATGAAGCCTCGCTGTTGTCCGAACACACCGACTCGGAAGATCGCGCGCAGCATCCATGAATCGGCACGCGATGTCGCTCGCGATATTGCCAAGACCGACGCGTACAAGCAATCACGCAAGGATCGCAAGAAGGTCGAGATGCTCTTTGCACACCTCAAGCGAATCCTGAGGCTTGATCGACTGCGTTTGCGTGGGCCGAATGGTGCTCACGACGAATTCCTTCTGGCAGCAACCGCGCAGAACTTACGACGAATGGCGAAGTGGTTGTTCTCCGCAGAACCAGAAGTGACGAACATTGCAATCTGAATTGGCGAAGAACAGGGTCGCCAATTCAATAACAGTTTCCTCATTGACCGATCCACCGACCGCTAGACGTTCGCGCGAACACCGCCTCGCTCAAACGCTGCGTTTTTCAACAGCATTGGCCGATAGCAGTCGCGCCGATTCGTGCGGCGGCCGGAAGAAAGCCTGGATGTCCGCTGCGAGTCTCTCGGGTTCCTCAAGCGCTGCGAGTGGCCATCCTCGGACATTTTCGTCCATCGCTGCACGTTCTTCCTGTTGGCGCTTTAAAGAGCCATATGAGGATCGCATTGAAGCGCACGCCAGCGAAATAAATCGCAGTGCCTTCGTGCACACGCTCTGCACACGCGGCGTCGCAATCGATTGATATTGAAAATGAATCATTCCGATCCATCATCGGGGCCACGCATAATCGATGCGTCAGGTCATTCATGCCTTCGACTTTTTCGATCCCGGATCAATTTTGTCCTGAGACAAACGCCCCTCGGCTCGCTCGGCTGCGGCGTGCGACCTTTAGGACCCAGCGCTCGAGTCCTTCCCCGACCGGACAACTCCATCCTAAGGCGCAACCTCAAATGCCTCGTGCGAATCGGTATCGAAGCTCAGGCCCTTGGGGAGGGGAACGATTGCCGATTGGACCGACCCGCCGGCGACGTGGATCCGATTACCCACGGCGGCCATGATGCACTCGTGCCGGGGCAGAAGCATGGGGGGCAGCTGCCACCAGGTGTCGCTCGCCGGATCGTAGGCCTCGAACGCGCGATACGCCGCCAGGTATTTGTCGTCCTGCACTTCGCCGCCGGCCGCGTAGATGATGCCGTTCAAACTGGCTGTGTTGAGCCCGCTGCGCGCCGTCGGCATGGGTGCCCTGGTGACCCAGGAATCCGCCGCTGGATCGTAGGCCTGTACCAGGTTGATGTTCCCCGGAAAGCCAATGATGAACGCCCCGCTCAGCCGCCCGCCCATCACGTAGATCTTCCCGTTAACAGCCTCACCGCCCATGTGGTTGCAGGGCGTGGGCATCGGGGCACGCGAGCGCCACTTGTTCGTGGCTGGATCGTATTCCTCTACGGTGCCCAGGGATCGTTGCGGTTGGCGCGGACGGATGACCGGAGCGCTCGCGTCGGGTGTCGGTCCGGCGCCGCCAATCACGTAAATTTTTCCACCGACGACTGCAGCCACACCGCCACCGCGCGCCGCGGGCACCGCGGCCAACGCCCGCCAGCCGTCTGTCGCCGGATCGTATTCCCACGCATCATTGACGGGGCTCCAACCCGGCGGGCCTGCCGTAGGAAGGTCGAAGCCGCCGAACAAGTACATTTTCCCGTTCAGCACCGTGACCGCCGCATGGTGGACCGGATGTGGCATCGGTTTCTTCTGCGTCCACGCATCGCCGGCAGGATCGTACTCATAAACGAGGCCGGCCGGCTTGAAGCCGGGCAATAGCCCCTGCGACGCATAGAGCTTGCCGTTGATCGCCGCCCCCAGCAGCTCTCCGGTTGCTTGAGGAAACGGCGCGAGCCTGACCCACTTCCCCTGCGGAGATCCCGCCGAGCTGCGCGGGGCGGCCGGCGCGACCGCGGGTTGGGCACGGACGCCCATTCCGTTGAAAGTCCCCAAGAGTCCTTGGCCCGCCGCGGCCCCGATCAGTCCCAGGCCGGAGGCCACAAAGTTTCTTCTACGCATGCCGCTCACCTCCCCTCACTTCCTTGCAGGCGGTCCGGTGCGCGGAGCCGCCATGTCGTTGTCTCCGGCTTACCCCATCGCGGCCCGGATTCGCTCGGCCGTCAGCGGCAGCTCGCGCACGCGGATGCCGAGCGAATCGAACACCGCATTCGCGATCGCTGCCGCAGTCGGACCTTGTGCCGCCTCGCCCGCCCCCGCCGCCGGGCAATCGGGGCGCGACACGATGTCCACCTCGACCGCCGGTGTCTCCGAGCAATGAAGAATCGGATAAGTCTCCCAGCTTTCGCTCGTCACTCTCGTGCGATCGAAACGCACGGCTTCCTTGAGCGTCCAACTCGTCGCCTGGATCGCGCCGCCTTCGATCTGGTTCGCCAGACCGTCGGGATTGATGACCAGGCCGACATCGACCGCAATCACCAGCCGGCGCACGCGAATCTCCGTGTCTGCTTCGATCTCCGCGACCACGGCACAGTACGCGCCGGCGTTCTTGTATCTTGCGAAACCGACACCACGCCCGATGCCCTCGCGCTTTTTCCGGTCGGCCCATCCGGCCTTCGCCGCAGCGCGTTCGATCACCGTCCGCGCTCGCGGATCGTTGAGATAGCGAAGCCGGAACGCGACCGGGTCCGCGCCGACTGTGGCCGCCAGCTCGTCGATGAACGATTCGATCGCGAACACGTTCGCGTAGGCGCCGAGCGAGCGTAGCGCGGACACGCGCAACGGCATCGCCATGACCCAATGATTGACGATCTGCCACGCCGGAAAGGTGTAAAGCGGGATCGAGTTGCGCTCAGCCCCTCCTCCGCCGGCAACGGATGGGTTGATCGCTGGCAAGCGCTCGAAGGGCTTAGCCAGATGCCAAGCCCCCAACAGCGCGGGCGTCTTGCCGCGCCCGGGACGCGACGTGTGGCCGTTGCTCCAGATCGTGTGCCGCCAGGCCACGACGGAACCGTCCGCATCGAGGTCGGCTTCGACATCGATCACCATCGCCGGGCCGAAGGGCGCCCACGCGAGTTCGTCCGCGCGCGACCACTGCACGCGCACCGGGCGGCCGCCAGCAGCGCGCGCGAGTCGAGCCGCGTCGAACGCGACATCGTCGGCGCCATTGTGGCCGTAGCAGCCGGCGCCTTGCACGTGCTGGACGACGACTTGGTTCTCGGCGAGACCCAACGCTAGCGCAAGATCCCTGCGCAGACTGAAAATCCCCTGGCTGTGTGTCCAGACCCGCAAACCCGATTCCTGCACTTGCGCCAGCGCACACGAGGGCCCGATTGAGCCGTGCGCATGATAGGGTCGCGAATAGCGCGCGTTCATTGTCCGCGCGACCGGTCGAGGCGTTGCTGCGACTTTGCTGTCGACGATGCTGGTCTCGGCTTCCTGCGCCATGAGCCATGTTGTCATCGCCGCTTCGTCGGGCAGGCTCGTGCCCTGGCGCCATGTCGCGCCCGCCGCGAGCTCTTTTAAGGCCGCATCGGCGCCCGCTTCGCTTTCCGCAAGCACGCCGACAAACGAACCGTCGCGGACGACGACGACGACATTGGGCAGCGCGCAGACCTTTGCCTCGTCGAGATCGAGGAGCGTTGCGTCGGCAGACGGCGGCCGCAGGACGCGGCCGTGAAGCATCCGCAGCAATTCGAGATCATGGATAAAGCACGGCCGGCCAAAGACCTTGTCGCTCAGATCCAGACGTGCGATCGGCGTACCGACGATGCGATGCGCGCTGTCTGGCTTGGGCGCCACCTGTCCGGTCGCATCGCGGTCGAGCAGATCGTCGTCGACGAGGTCCCAATAGCTCGTCTGTCCACCGGTCGTGCTGACGACGCGGCCGTTGTCGACACTGAGCGTTTCGATCGGAGCACCGAGCCGCCCCGCGGCGGCATTGAGATAGATCGCACGGGCTTCAGCACACGCGTGGCGCAGAGCAGTGCCAGACTCCTGCACCGACAGGCTGCCCGAGGTGATCGCCTCGTCGGGACTCATCGATGTCGACGCCGGCATCATGCGCACTTGGTCGAGCGAGACGTCGAGTTCTTCTGCCACGATCTGCGCCAGCGCGGTCAGGATTCCCTGGCCGATCTCGACTTTGCCCGAGAATACTTCGATGTATCCTTCGACGTGGAACTTGAGCCATTGCGCGAGCCGCCGATTTACGCGCAGGCTCCCGGGCAGCGGCGAGCCGGCAACTGCGCGACTCGCGAGATTGAAGGCGGGATTCACGCCACCTCCAGAGCCACCGCCGCGCGCAGCACTGCGCGCACGATCCGGTTATAGCAGCCGCAGCGGCAAAGGTTGCGGTCGAGCGCTTGCTTCACCTCGGCTTCGCTGGGGCTCGGCGAGCGCTCGAGCAATGCGGCGGCGGTCATCAGCATCCCTGATGTGCAGTAGCCGCACTGCGCCGCTTGCTCGGCGATGAACGCCTGCTGTAGTAGGTGTGGCGCCTCGGGCCGGCCCAGTCCCTCGATCGTCGTGACCGATTTTTTCTCCACCGCCCACAGCGGCATATTGCATGATGCGACGGCGTGCCCCTCTATCAACACACAGCAGGCGCCGCATTGCTCGGTGCCGCAGCCGAAGCGCGTACCCTTGAGTCCAAGGGTATTGCGCAGCACGTCGAGCAGCGGCGTCTTGCCGTCTACTTCGAGCGAGTGTTCGGTGCCGTTGACCCTAAAGGTGAAACGCTCGGCTTTGACGCCGCTCATCGATCGGGCCTCGTTCCGGAAATCTTCACATGCGTTCCTATCCGCGATTGTCGCCTATCTTCCAGCGGCGGACACGCGGCTTCGTGCGCGGCGCGTCGAATTTCTCGTCATCGCCGAAGCAGGCCGATGGCCGGGTGCGATCGTATCTCCTGCGGGCATCCTGAAGATGCCTGCCTGGAGCAAGCCCGCCATCTCGGCGCGCACGATATGCTCTATTTCGTCGATCGCCGCCGACCGTGCTTCGGCGACCGGACGGGCGAGGATGAGTATGCGATGCAGATTGGCGTCTTCGATCGGATACGCGGCCAATTGTCCTGCACGGATCTCTTCGTGAAAAGCGGACACAGGCATGATGGTCATGCCGATTCCGGAAATCAGAAGCCGCCGGATCGCTTCCACGGAGTCCATTTCCGCCTCGACACGCAGCCCGACACCGAAGGCGGCGAGTTGTTGCTCGACCAGCGTCCGGAGGCCGACGGTCACGATCAACGGCGTACCACAAAGCTCCGCCAGTGAAAACGCGTGCCGCGTGCCGCGCGCCCCCGGTGGCGAAAGCACGACCAACGGTTCGGAGCATAGCGGCGTCAAGGCGAGCGCTGTGGAACGCGGCGGGTTGGTCATGACCGCAAGGTCGAGTCGCCCCGTGAGCAGCGTGTCGAGAAGCTGGGGGCTGAATCCCTCGACGACTTTCAGGGTGAGGGTAGGGCATTGCTGCCGCGCACGCGCTACGCAGCCTGGCAGCAGCAGCGGTGCAAGGGTCGGCGAAGTGCCCATCACGACCTTTCCGCGGGGCGCCTGAGCTTTGCCGCGAACGTGCTCGCTGGCACGCGACACTTCGAGCATGATGGCGCGCGCATGGTCCAGGAAATCCCGCCCCGAGGTCGTCAGCCGTACACCTCTCGGCAGGCGCATGAGAAGTTGCGTGCCGAGTTCCGCCTCGAGCCGCTTGATATGCCGGGTGAGCGCGGGTTGGGCAATCCCGATCTTGTCCGCCGTGCGCGTGATACTCCCCTCATCGGCGACTTGCACGAAATATCGGATGCTGCGCAGTTCCATAGGCTCGAAGGTCTCCAAGGCGGGTGCGACCCAACGATACCAAAATGGCATGCAAGGCCGAGGATACTTTGCTTCGTCTCGCCAAGCGAGGAGCTAGAGAGATCCGATTGGCAAGACTCAAGGCATGCCGAGATAGCATGCCTAGCATAACAAATCACGATTGGTGTCGCGCAATCCGCGGTGTTCTAATAAACGGATATCCGGTGGCGGGCGGCATGTCGCACGGGGCTTCCGTTGGCATCAGTCCCTGGTCAAGAGGAGACTCGCGGAATGAAGCAGATTGATGTCGGCATCATCGGCACGGGCTGGTGCGGCGGCATCCGCGCGCAGACCTGCGCCGCGAACCCATTGGTGAAAGGCCTGCACCTGGCGGAGATCCGCCCCGAGCGACTGGCCGAAGTGGCCAAGGCGACCGGTGCTCGCACCGCGGTAATCGATTATCGTCAGCTGCTCGCCATCGCCAAGATCGAAGCGATATATGTTTCGGCCACGCCGGAGACCACCCACTACCCGATGGCGCGGGATTGCCTCGCCGCGGGCAAGCATGTGTTTCTCGAGAAGCCGGTTGCCCTGGAACTCTCCGAAGCCGACGAACTCATCGCCTTGGCGGGCGAGCGGAAGCTCAAGTTCACCATCGGCTACTCGCAGCGGTTCAACCCCAAGTTCGCCTACGTCAGGAAAGCGATTCGCGATGGGTCCATCGGCCGGCCGGTGAGCGCGCTGGTGAGCCGTCACATCACGCGCAACCTCGGCAAGAAAATCAGCGGCCGCATCAAACTGTCCCCGGCTGCAATGGAAGCGACCCACGACCTGGACTTTGTGCTGTGGTGTCTGGAGCCGGCAAAGCCCCTACGGGTCTACTCGCAGACTAATTTCGGCACCATGCGCGAGACCAGCGGCGCGCCCATTCCGGACACGCAATGGATCACGGTGACGATGGACAGCGGCGTATCGTTCGTGATCGGCGCGGGCTGGACTCTGCCACCGGGGTATCCGAATTTCTCGACGACCTGGATCGAATTTATCGGCACCGAGGGAGCAGTCATGGTCGACGACAGCCATCGCGATGTGGTCCTGAACACGATGGACAAAGGCATGGTCCTGCCGATGTCGACGATGCCGGGAGAAACGGTGGACCACACTTACGCCGGTCCTATGGCCGCCGAAACCATCCATTTCCTGGAAGCAGTCGCATTGGACAAGCCGGTGTTGGTGACGCCAGAACACGCACGGATGGTAATGGAGGTTTACATCGCGGCAGACCTCTCGGCGGAAACCAGCCTGTGTCGTTGCCACTCGCCGACTCCAAGAAAGTACGCGCGGTCGCCTAAGCGTGCGACGCTAGTGAAAAAGAACCCCAAGCGCATCGGTCTCGCCATCATCGGCGCCGGCCGGGTTGGGTTGTTTCGTGGAGAAGTCGCAGCGCGACATCCCCAGGTCGACTTCATCGGACTCGCGGAGACCAAGCCGGATCGGGCCAAATTCGTCGCCGACAAGGTTGGCGCCGATTTCGTGAGCTCAGACTATCGGGAGCTGCTCGCGCGACCCGAGGTGACAGCGGCGGTCATCGCCACCGACGAGCATTTGCATGTCGGTCCTATTCTTGCCGCGGTGGAGCGCGGGCTGTCGCTGCTTATCGAGAAACCCCTGGCGACCGAGCTCGCCGAGTCGGAGCGCGTCCTCGAGGCGATTCAGAAGTCCGGTGTCGATGCGGTCGTCGGGTATACGCAGCGCTTCCGCCGGCGCTGGCTTACAGCGAAGGAAAAAGTCCGGACCGGCCAACTCGGCGACGTGACGATGGTCACTTCACGGGCTTTCATGAACCGGCTTGTGGCGCTGGACAATTACCAGCGCACGGACGATCCGAGAGAGATCTCGCCCATGGTGATCTCGGGCACGCATGCGCTGGATATCGTCATGTGGATGATGGAGGCCAAACGTCCGGTGGAAATCTATGCACGCTCGATAGACAAGGCGCTCGGGCCGATTTGCAACGGCATCGACGCCACCGCAGGGATGATCACATTCGAGGACGGAAGCCTTTACCATGCGTCCATATCGTGGGCGCTTCCCGTTGTCTGGCCCGCCGCTGTGTACAGCCTCGACGTTGGCATCGTCGGTACCGAAGGCGTGCTCACCATCGATGACACGCACCGCGACATCGTCCTTGCGACCAGCATTTCGCAGGGCGAAGGGTACGCGCCCGACGCGAGCCGGCATGTTGATTTTCTCGGTAGCTACCCCCCGGGCGACATTGCCCTCGGCGAGCTGCGCGGCCCGATGCGCGAGGAAACGGAGCAATGGCTGAATCGCCTTGCCATGGGCTTTCCGACGCAACACGCCACCGCGATCGAAGCCCACGATCGGTTGATGCTGACCAAGGCGTTTGATCTATCGGCGAGGCTCAAGCGCGCGATACCGCTTCCTATCGGCGCGAGCGATGCAAAGCAGCAGCAAGGACTGCTGGCGGCAGGATAGAGAGAGCAAGGAGGAGATATGAGCAAGCTGACGCCGACGGCGTTGGTTGCGCTGGTGCTGGTGTTGTTTTCAGCGCTTGCATTCGGGCAGGTGAGCTACCCGAACCGGCCCGTTAAGATGATCGTCCCGTTTGCCCCCGGCGGTGCGTCGGACTTCGTGGCGCGCATCATTTCTCCGAAGCTCGGCGAGATGCTGGGGCAACAGATCGTCATCGAGAACCGGCCGGGCGCATCGGGCAACATCGGCATGGAAGCAGCCGCAAAGGCCGCTGCCGATGGCCACACGATCTACCTTGGCAACATCGGTACGATCGCGATCAATCCGGCGATCTTTCAGAATCTGTCGATCAACCCGCAGAAGGACTTCATAGCGATCACGCTGGTCGCGGGTGTACCGAGCATCCTGATCGCCACCCCCAGCGTCCCGGCGAATACCGTCGCCGAACTCGTGGCGCTGGCGAAGTCGAAGCCAGGGGAGCTCAACTTCGCTTCCCCTGGATCGAGCACGCTGAACCGTTTGGAAATGGAGCGGTTCATGAAGCTCGCCAATCTGAATATTGTGCACAGCCCCTACAAAGGCGGTGCCGGCCCCGCCGTAACCGGGATGCTCGGTGGCGAAACGCAGATCATGTTCGTGACGCTATCGTCGGCGATCAGCTTCGTCCAGGCCGGCAGACTCAAGGCACTCGGCATCTCGACAACCAAACGAATCGAGGCCTTGCCAGAGGTGCCGACGATGATCGAAGCGGGATATCCCGACATGGTCAGCAGTTCCTGGCAGGGCGTATTCGTCCCTGCGGGGACGCCGCGCCCGATCGTCGACAAGCTGCACGCGGCGTTGCTCGCGACGATGGACTTGCCGGAGATAAAGCAACGCTTTGCCGGTGGCGGAGTAGACGTCGTGACCAGCAGGACCCCGGAAGACTTCGCATCGTTCGTCGCCGCCGAAACCATCCGTTGGGGCAAGGTCGCAAAGGAATCCGGGGCGACGATAGACTAGGGGTAAACCGGGGACAGACCACGTTTTCCATTGAACGATCGTCGGCGATCAAGCCGGCAGCGGAAACCGTGGTCTGTGCCGATTAGGAGGCATGTCCCGATTAGGAGGCAAGATGGCAAATTTCGGCATGGTGGGACTGGATTGGCAGCAACGAGTCAACTGGGATCGGCTGCGCAATTACCGTCTGGACCGGGCGCGGGAGCGCATGAAGGCCCACGGGCTGGGCGCGATGCTTCTCATGTACGACGAGAACGTCCGCTACGTGACGAGCACGCTTACTCCCGGCTGGAACCGGTTGAAGCCTGGATTACGCTACGCGTTGTTGTGTGGTGACGACCCTCCGGTGCTGTTCGAGCAGGGTGACCTCGGCGCGCACATCGCGCGCCATTCGCCATGGATCCCCAAGGAGAACATCCGCTGGTCGTACGCATGGATCAAGGGCGCGGCAGGCGCGGCCTCGCTGCAGCAGGTCACCAAGTTCACCAATGCCATCGTGAAAGAAATGAAGAAGAGTGGCGTCGAGGGCATGAAGCTCGGCGTCGACTTCGTCGATATCAACATCATCCAGGTCTTCAAGGATGCGAAGATCGACTGGGTCGACGGCATGACACCCATGATGGAGGCAAGAGCGATCAAGAATGTCGATGAGCACGAGTGCATGCGCATGGTCGGCGCAATCGGCGACGCCGCCCATTGGGAATGCATGAAATTCCTCAAGCCCGGCCTCACCGAAAACAAGGTGACCGCGCACATCATGGAGTTTCTGTATTCGATTCCGGGTATGGAAGACGTGGAAGATGTCATCGTCTCCTCGGGTCTCAACACGTGGCCCAATTGGCGCAACTTCTCCGACCGGATCATCAAGCCCGGCGATATCGTGTTCATGGACCTGGCGGCGCTTACCTGGAACGGCTACAAGTCCTGCTACTACCGCACCTATTGCGTAGGCAAGGAGCCGACGCAGGAACAGAAGGACTATTACGCCATCGCGCTCAAGTGGCTCTACGATTCGATCAAGGCGGTCAAGGTCGGCACCACCACGCGGGAGATCGCGTTGAAATGGCCCTCGGCGAAGGAAGCCTGGGGTTATGAGGAAGAGGACCAGGCCGCCGCCAACCTGTGGGGCCACGGACTGGGCCTGGCGCAGTACGACCCGCCGGTGATCTCGCGCATCTGGTCGCTCGACCATCCCGTCGAGATCAAGGAAGGGATGGTGTTTGCGCTCGAGACACAGCACGGCAAGACGCACCAGTGGGGCGTGCGCATCGAGGAGATGCTGATCGTGCACAAGGACAACATCGAGATCATCTCCAATTTCCCGGTCGAGCAGATCACCGTGGTCGATCCGATGACGGGGTATTCAAGTTATGGGAAGGTGTGAGCGTGTATTGGGCGCGACGGTCGTCGCACATTCCATGAATCCATTACTCAAAGGTCGTCATTCCCGCGAAAGCGGGAATCTAATGTCGTGCGAGCAAAGTCACTGGGTCCCCGCTTGCGCGGGGACGACGAGAGGGTAACAGCCGTGTACCCCCAGCTCATTGTTCCCCTATCGGCGGCCGAAGCCACCGACGCCGACCGATTCGGGCCCAAGGCGGCGAACCTCGCCCGCCTCGGGCGCGCGGGCTTGCCCATTCCCGAAGGCTTTTGCGTCGATGCCGAGGCCTATCGCGTTCAGGTGACGGCACTGGGGCTCCCCGACGCCGCGCGCAATGTCCGCTCCGCGGAACCTGCGACAGCGCGCCGCGCCGCGCTTGCGATGAAGCTCGGTCTGCTCGATCAACCGATCGTCCCGGAAGTGCAGAGTCCACTGCTCGATGCGTGGCGAGCGCTCGTCGCGACGACCCACGCACTCACGGTCGTGCGTTCCTCGGCGCTGGTCGAGGACCGTTTTGGATCGAGCTTCGCGGGACAATTCGAAAGCTACCTCGGCTTGGAGGACGAGACCGATTTCATCACCGCCGTGCGTTCATGCTGGGCCGCGCTCTGGTCGACGCGCGTACTGCGTTACATGGCAACACACGATGCAAGTCCCGCGGACACCGCCATGGCGGTCCTCGTCCAGCCGCTGGTGTCGGCCCACGTTTCCGGCGGCGGCTTGAGCCGCACCGCGGACGGCGACATGGTCCTGAACGCGACCTGGGGACTCGGTTCGGCGATCGCCCAGGGCGAGGTGGTGCCGGATCGCATCGTCTTGAGCCGCGACAAGCAAGGCGAACTCACGCTTCGCGACAGCGTGCTCGGCCGCAAATTTCATCGTGTCGGCTGCGCTCACGGCACGCGTCCGGTGCCGCGCGCGCTTGTTTCCAAGCCGTGCCTGAATCGCGCGCAGGCAGTCGAGCTTGGCCGCTTGCTCCGGCGAGTCGAGGACATCATGGGTATGCCGGTGGAGATCGAGTGGGCGCTGGACGATGCGGGATTCAAGCTGCTCCAGGCGCGGCCGTTGCATCTGGAACCGTCCCCGGTCCCCGACGAGATCTGGCTGCGCCACCCGGGGCTCAACGGGCACCCGGCAGGCGTCGGCTGGGGCTCGGGGCGCGCGTGCGTGGTCAACTGCGAATGCGAGCTCGCCCGCGTCGCCCCGGGCGATATCCTGGTGACGAAGGTCGCCGGCCCGGCCTTGAGCCAGGTTCTCCCGCGCGTTGCCGGCGTCGTGGCGGAGCTCGGCGGCAGCACGTCGCACCTCGCTTCGCTCGCCCGGGAGCGCGGCATTCCGATGGTCCTGGGCGTGCTCGATGCCACACAGCGCATTCCGGATGGGGCGCAGATCGCCGTCGACGGTGTGGCCGGAGTCGTGCGCTGGATGCGCTGATGCACCGCCGCGAATTCCCATGCGCCCACGCGTGTTCATTACGCAGCCCGTAGCGAAGAGCGCGATCGAACGCCTGCGCAGCGTGGCCGAGGTGGAATGGAATTCGGATGCGGTGCACATCATGACCAAGGACGAGCTTCGTACCGCCGTGCGCGAGCACGATATCCTGTTCTGCCTGCTGCAGGACCGGGTCGATGCCGGTGTAATCGCCGCCAACCCGAAGCTGCGCGCGATCGCATCGATGAAAATCACGCCCTCCGATATCGACGTCGCCGCGGCAACGGCGCGGCGCATACCCGTCACCGTCATTCCGCCCATGGTGACCGAGGCGACAGCCGACCTGCATTTCGGACTCCTGCTTGCCGTCGCCCGCCGGGTCGTCGAAGGCGATCGCCTGCTGCGCGCCGGCGTATTTCCAGGCGGGCAATCGATCCACCTCGAGGGAGCGTTTGTCTGGGGCAAGACCCTCGGGCTCATCGGCGGCGGCGGACGCATCGGCCGCGCGGTGGCGCGGCGAGCGCGCGGGTTCTCGATGCGGATCCTCTACTGGGGCCCGCGGCGGATTCCCGAGAGTGAAGAGCGGGAACTCGGTCTCGACTACGTCGCGCTGGAAGCGCTCCTGACCGAGTCGGACTTCGTCTCGATCCACGCCCCGCTCAAGCCCGAGACGCATCATCTGATCGGTTTGCGCGAACTTGCGCTGATGAAACCGACCGCTTTCCTCGTCAACACAGCGCGGGGCCCGATCGTCGACGAGCGGGCGCTTGTGCGTGCGCTGGCTGATCGGCGCATCGCCGGCGCGGGGCTCGATGTCTATGAGCACGAACCTCAGGTGGAGGCTGCGTTGCTAGCGATGTCCAACGTCGTCCTGACACCTCACCTGGGCAGCGCAGTCGCCGAGCTGCGGGAAGTGATGGCCCACGTGGTCGTGGACAACATCGTCGCGGTGCTGGAGGGACGAGCGCCACCCAACTGCTGGAATCCGGAGATCTACGCCACACCACGCTAAACATTGACAAGGGACCGTCGTCCCCGCGAAGGCGGGGACCCAGTGTCTTTGCTTGCACGACACTTGATTCCGGCTTACGCGGGAATGACGACCCTAGTTGTGAATAGGAGGAAAAGCCATGAAGACTCTTCAATATCAGAGACTCGCCGGTATCGCCGCAGGTGGACTGCTGGCCGTGGCGCTCGCGTTCGCAGTGATCGCGCAACCGCTGGCGGTGGTCGATGTCGTCATCGGCAACAACTTCGGCCACCTGCCGATGTTCGTCGGCGTCGAAAAAGGGTTTTTCAAGAAGCATGGCGTGGACGTCCGCCTCAAAGTGGTCAACACGGGCACGGATATGGTAAACGCCATGCAGAAGCGCGAAGTGCAGATCGGTGACATGAGCGTGACCACGTTTCTGAAGGCCCGCCATGGCGGCGACCCGTTTCGCGTGATAGGGATCATCCAGAACGACGCCACGCGATCCAACGCCGACGAGCCGCTCGCGATCGTCGCGCGCAAGGACTCGGGCATCCGTCCGGGCAACATCGAGGACCTCAAGGGCAAGCGCGTCGGCGTGGCGCAGGCGCAGACCTCCGACGAGTACCTCAAGATGGTCTTAGCCAAGCGCGGGATGAAGTACGACGACGTGACGATCGTGAACATCATGGCGCCGCCGGCGTTGGCACCTGCCTTGAAGGAGGGAAAGGTCGACGCGATCGTCTCCTGGGAGCCGTTCAACACGGTGGTGCTCGATCAGGTCCCGGAGTCCTACACCGTCGTTCGCGGTGGTGGCTATCTCTCGTACATCATGGTCGCCACGGCGCACGAACCCACCCTTCAGAGCAGCCCGCAAGTCGTCCGCAATTTCGTCGCCGGCCTGGCGGAGGCTTCGCAATACACGCGCCAGCATCGCGACGAAGCGGTGGAGATCTTCGCCAAGTGGGTGCCGGGCCTGGATATCGCCGTGGGCAAGAAAGCGATCCAGCACATCAGCTACGACCCGCGCGTCTCCAAGGCCGTCATGCAGGCATTCGAGGCCGCCGAGGATGACGTCCTGAAGAACACGGTAAAAGGCGGCTCAAGGCTCAGCATCCCGGAGCAGTTTGCATCGTCATATCTCGCGGATGTCGAGAAGACCAATCCCGAGTATTTCAGCGACCTGCCGGCACTGCCGAGGTGAGCGGGAGAGTCCGCATGGGTGGCAAAGCGAAAGTGGTCTTGACGGACTACGTCTGGGAATCGTTGGACGTCGAGAGGAAGACACTGGATGGACTTGCCGAGCTGGTGCCCCTTCAGACGAAGAAACCCGACGAGTTTCTCGCGCAGGCGCAAGATTGCGACGCACTGCTCAACACGTACGCCGGGCCGATCACCGCGGAAGTGATGGCGCGCATGCCCAAGTGCAGGGTCATCGCCCGCTACGGCATCGGCGTCGACACCATCGACCTCGACGCTGCCACGCAAGCCGGCATCATCGTCACCAACA
>Ga0193751_1001393_pt1 | contig 15550 bp, 10 predicted proteins | sample L1c2metaG_FD_143050 | JGI IMG/M metagenome (GOLD analysis project Ga0193751, IMG submission 143050) | Soil microbial communities from a riparian zone of the East river system, Colorado, United States - L1c2 | ecosystem: Environmental > Terrestrial > Soil > Riparian zone | place: USA: East River... | reverse complement strand
CACCTACAGCTGGTTCACCAACAGCAACTCAACGCGGCACATCAACTTCGCCGGTCTGGCGCCGGGAGCGACGTTCGCTTCCACCGTCGAAGGCAAGCCGGACGTCAAGATGTGGACCGTCGGTCTGCATGGCGGTTACCGCATCGGCATGGGCGGCAACTCGGTCCTGACGCCGTACCTCGACTACGACTATGTCAGCGCCAAGATGCGCGGGTTCATTGAGAGCACGACCGCAGGCACCGACGGCGCGCAACTCCACCTGGGCTCGAGCAAGTCCGACCACAGCTTCCTCACCGGCGGCTTGAAGTGGGCGACCCAGATGGGCGGCATGGTTCCGGAGGTCGACGTCGGCTACCGCTACCGGTTCGGTGCGAGCCGCTCGACGGTTAACGAGGCGTTCCAGTGTCAGATCGACACCTGCGAGTTCGACGTGGTCTCGGCCAACCAGAAGCGCGGCACGTTCCTCGCCGGGCTGTCGATCGGCGGCAAGCTTGGTCCGGTCGACGTGAGGATCGGTTACGAGGGCGAGTTCAACGGCGACGTCACCAGCCACAGCGGCAACTTCAAGTTCGTCCTGCCGCTGGGTGGACATGCGGCTCCGCCGCCTCCGCCGCCTCCTCCGCCGCCTCCGCCGCCTCCGCCGGCGACGCAGACCTGCGCGGACGGATCGGTGATCCTGGCAACGGCAACCTGCCCGCCGCCGCCACCGCCTCCGCCGCCGCCACCACCGCCGGTCGAGCGCGGCGAGCGCGGACTGTAAGCCAGCCAAACGGAGTGGCGGGCGCCAGCCGTCGGCCACTCCGCAAGCCGGCAACAAAACGGGAGAAGAGGGAAGCAATTCCCTCTTCTTTCCATTTGGGGCCAGCTGAGAATTTTTCGGGGGCTAAGCCCTTTAACTAACGACACTTCTGGGTAAAAGAGCAGCCATGGCCAATTCAAAAACTAGCAAGACCACCCCTAAGGCGCCGGCCCAAGGCGGCGCACAGCGCCCGGTAGGCAGCCGCCCGAACCAGAGTCCCGCGGAAGCCGCGTCGCCTCCGCAGCAGCGGCCCTCGGGAGCCGCACCGCCTCCGCAGCAGCAGCGGCCGCAGGGCCGCAGGGGACCCAGCACGATCGACGACGCAATTGCCAAGGCGCAGAGCGGCCGGGTTAACGTGACTCCAGCCAAGGCCATCGAGATGGCAGGCCAGCTTTATAGCCGACGCCAATATGCGCAGGCCGATCGAGTTTGCCGGCAGATTATCGCGTCCCGCCCGGGTAATGCCGACGCGCACAACATTCTCGGAGTCACGCTCGCAGCGGGTGGCAGGACCAAGGATGCGGTCGCCTCGCTGAAGCGCGCGATCAAGCTTAACCCGCAAGCGACCAGCTATCACGCCAATCTCGGGGAGGTGCTGCGCCAGGCCGGCGAAACCAAGGAGGCGCTCCAGGCGCTCGAGGCTGCGGTCAAGCTCGATCCGAACAATGCCCAGGCCCTGAACAACCTCGGGATCATCAATTACGAGCTCAAGAAGTTCAACGAGGCGATCGATTTCTATCGACGCGCGCTCAAATCGCGCCCCAATATGCCCGAGGCACTCAATAACCTCGGCAACGCGCTCCGGACCACCGGGGATGTCGACGGGGCGTTCCAGGCCTACCAGGAAGCGCTCACCCAGCGTGCGGTGTATCCGGAAGCCTACAACAACCTCGGGACGCTCCTTCAGCAGGATCGTAAGATCGAGGAAGCCGAGCATGCGTTCCGCAAGGCGATCCAGCAGAACGCTCGCTACGTCGAGGCGCACAACAATCTCGCGCAGTTGCTGTTCTCCCAGAAGAAGGATCTCGATGCGCTGCGGATCCTGGGCGACGCCCTCAAGTTTGCGCCGAAGAACGTCCAGACATTGCTGATCACGGCAAAGATCCAGCTTCGCCGCAACAATCTTCCCGCCGCGGAACAGGCTGTCCGCCTGGCAGTCCAGGAGGAGCCGGACAATCACGAGACGCTGACCGTGCTCGGCCAGGTGCTGCACGAGACCGACCGGTATGATGAAGCGATCGAGGTGCTCGAGCGCGCGCTGAAGAATCGGCCGGAGAATCCCGAGGCGCTCAATTTCTACGGGGTCGCGCTGAAATCGGTCGGCCGGCTCGACGAAGCGCGCGACACTATTCTCAAGGCGCTCAAGCTCAACGATGCGATGTATGGCGCCTACGCCAATCTCAACGACCTGGTCGATTTCTCGGAAGGACCGGGCGAGGAGCTGTACAACCGCATGGAGGCGATTTTCGAGTCCGTGCCGAACGCCGAAGCCGAACCATATCTGCCGCTCCATTTCGCTTATGCCAAGGCGCTCGAAGACCGTGGCCAGCACGAAAAGGCGCTCGAGCATTACATCATTGGCGGACGGATGAAGCGCGCCCAGCTCGACTATAAGGAGTCGGAGACGTTCGGCTTCTTCGATGCGATCCGTGCGGCCTTTCCGGAGGAAGTGTTCGAGAATCGCAAGTGGCCGGGGCTCGACGACGATCGACCGGTGTTCATTGTCGGAATGCCGCGGTCAGGCTCGACTTTGGTCGAACAAATCCTGTCGAGCCATCCGGACGTTTATGGTGCCGGCGAGGTCAAACATCTGAGCCGCTCGCTGGGCCAGATTCGCGATCGGTTCCCGTCGCTTCCAAAATATCCCGAGATGATCGAGAAGATCACGCCGGCGCAGCTCGAGATAGTGGCGAAAGGCTATCAGCAGGCGCTGGCCAACGGCGCCGGGAACGCCAAAAAGATCACCGACAAGCTGTTGACCAATTACTTCTTCCTCGGACTGATCAACCTGCTCTTCCCCAAGGCGAAGGTGATCCATACGAGCCGCGACCCGGTCGACACCTGCCTGTCGGGTTTCACCAAGCTGTTCAAGGACGACATGCCCCACAGCTATGAGCTGGGCGAGCTTGGCCGCTATTACGGCAAGTACAGGGAGATCATGGAGCATTGGGAGAAGGTGCTTCCCAAGGGCACGCTGATCACCGTCCAGTACGAGGACGTGGTTGCCGATACCGAGAAGGAGGCCAAGCGCCTGATCGAGTTCCTCGGCCTTCCATGGGACAAGAAGTGCGTCGACTTCCACAAGTCGGACCGCCCGGTGAAGACGGCGAGCGTCGCCCAGGTGCGCAAGCCGATCTACAACACTTCGGTCAAGCGCTGGAAGAAGTACGGCGAGGGACTGCAGCCGCTGGTCGACGCGATCGAAGGCAAGTCGGACAAGCCGGCCGAGGGCAAGAAGGCGAAAGCCAAAGCCAAAGAGAACGCTTGAGCATTTAAACGCGCCGCCGCCGCCATTAGGTAACGGCGACGCACCGGCTGAAGCGGGGACCTGGACAATACGTGCGTTCACTTACGCATCTCGATCGGCTCGAGGCCGAGAGCATCCATATCCTGCGCGAGACGGTCGCCGAGGCCGAGCGCCCGGTCATGCTTTATTCGATCGGCAAGGATTCGGCGGTAATGCTGCACCTTGCCCGCAAGGCGTTCTTCCCGAGCCCGCTTCCATTCCCGCTGCTCCACGTCGATACCACGTGGAAATTCAAGGACATGTACGCGCTGCGCGACAAGGTCGCGGCCGATCCGGCGATCGAGCTCCTCGTCTACAAGAACCCCGAGGCCGAGAGCAAAGGCATCAACCCGTTCGACCACGGGCCCCTCCACACCGACATGTGGAAAACGGAAGGGCTCAAGCAGGCGCTCGACAAGTTCGGCTTTGACGCGGCGTTCGGCGGGGCCCGGCGCGATGAGGAAAAGAGCCGCGCCAAGGAGCGCGTGTTCAGCTTTCGCGACCGCAACCACCGCTGGGATCCGAAGCGCCAGCGCCCCGAGCTGTGGTCGCTCTACAACGTCAGGAAGAACAAAGGGGAAAGCATGCGCGTCTTCCCCTTGTCGAATTGGACCGAGCTCGACGTCTGGCAATATATCTTGCGTGAGAAGATCGAGATCGTGCTGCTCTATTTCGCGGACCATCGACCGACGGTCATCCGCGACGGCCTGATCCTAATGGTCGACGACGACCGCTTTCCGTTGAACGGCGACACGGTGGTTGAGCGTAAGGTCCGGTTCCGGACGCTTGGCTGCTACCCGCTGTCGGGCGCAGTTGAGAGCGACGCCGCGACGGTCGAGGACATCGTCGCAGAAATGCTGTTGACCAAGACCTCTGAACGGCAGGGTCGGATTATCGACAAGGATGCCGGCAGCGCGTCGATGGAGAAGAAGAAGCAAGAGGGATATTTTTAGGTGTCCCGCCCGCTCGACAGCGAACAGGACCTGATCCGCGCCGATGTGCGGGCGTGGCTCGCGCAGCAGGAGAAGAAGGAGCTGCTGCGCTTCATCACCTGCGGCAGCGTCGATGATGGCAAGTCGACCCTGATTGGGCGGCTGCTGTACGAGAGCAAGCAGATCTTCGACGACCAGCTCGCCACGCTCGAAAGCGACAGCAAGCGCCACGGCACCCAGGGCGAGCGGATCGATTTCGCGCTGCTGGTCGATGGCCTCGCCGCCGAGCGCGAACAGGGCATTACGATCGATGTCGCCTACCGCTTCTTCTCGAGCGAGAAGCGCAAGTTCATCGTTGCTGATACGCCGGGCCACGAGCAATACACGCGCAACATGGTGACCGGGGCCTCGACCGCGGACCTGGCGGTCCTGCTGGTCGACGCGCGCAAGGGCGTCCTTACCCAAACGCGGCGCCATTCCTATCTCGCAAGCCTGGTCGGCATTCGCCGCTTCGTGCTCGCCGTCACCAAGATGGATCTGGTCGATTATGACCAGGCCGCGTTCGACGCAATTTGCGCCGACTATCAGGCGTTCGCTGCCAAGATCGGGATCGAGGGCTGGGTCGCGATTCCGGTGTCGGGCCTCAATGGCGACAATGTGATGAGCCGCAGCGAGCGGACACCGTGGTACGGCGGTCCGAGCTTGCTCGAGCATCTCGACACGGTCGCGCTCGACGCGGCGGCCGACGCGGAGAAGCCGCTGCGCATGCCGGTGCAATGGGTCAATCGGCCCAACCAGAACTTCCGCGGCTTTTCCGGCCAAATCGCCTCGGGCGCGATGGGGCCGGGCGCAGAGGTGCGAGTGCTGCCGTCGGGCCGCCTGACGCGCATCGAGCGCATCGTGACGCTCGACGGGGACCTGGACCAAGCGGTCGCCGGCCAGTCGGTGACGGTCACTCTGGCGGACGAGGTGGATTGCTCGCGCGGGGACGTGATCGCGGCTGCGGGCGATCCGCCGGAGGCCGCCGACCAGTTCGAAGCGACGATCGTATGGACGGCGGACGACGAGCTGCTTCCTGGGCGCGGCTATTGGCTCAAGATCGGTACGCAGACCGTCACGGCGATGGTCCAGCACCCGAAATATGAGATCAATGTCAATAATTTAGAGCATCTGGCGGCACAGACGCTGAGCCTCAACGCGATCGGCGTCGCCGAGCTCGCGACCGACCGCGAGATCGTCTTCGAACCTTATGCCGTCGATGGATCGAGCCCCAATCGCGCGCTCGGCGGGTTCATCCTGATCGACAAGCTGACCAACGCGACGGTCGCCTGCGGAATGCTGCATTTCGCGCTCCGCCGTTCGCTCAATATTCACCGTCAGCACCTCGACGTTAGCCGCGAGACCCATGCGACGATCAAGGGCCAGAAGCCCGCGGTGTTGTGGTTCACCGGCCTGTCGGGCGCGGGCAAGTCGACCATCGCCAATATCGTCGAGAAGAAGCTCGCCGCGCGCGGCCGACACACCTTCCTGCTCGACGGCGACAATATTCGCCACGGCCTCAACCGCGACCTTGGCTTCACCGAGCCCGACCGGATCGAGAACATCCGCCGCGTCGGCGAAGTCGCGCGGCTGATGGCCGACGCGGGGCTGATCGTGCTGACCGCGTTCATTTCGCCGTTCCGCGCCGAGCGGCACATGGTGCGCCGAATGTTGCCCGAGGGCGAATTTATCGAGGTCTTCGTCGATACGCCGCTGGCCGAGGCCGAGAAGCGGGACACCAAGGGCCTGTACGCCAAGGCGCGGGCCGGCGAGCTCAAGAATTTCACGGGTATCGACAGCCCGTACGAGCCGCCCGAGGACGCTGAGATTCACATCGACACGACGAAATTGAGCGCCGACGAGGCGGCCGACCTGATCGTCGAGCGACTGCTCAAGCGGCGCTAGGCGTCACCAGGTGTAGGCGGTGCCTGCGGCGCCCAGCCATTGGCTGGCGCTGCCGCGCTGCGACACGATCGGCGAGCGTTTGAAATCGCCGACCAGGCGCGAATATTGCGCGACCCCGAACACCGAGAAGCCGCCCAACAGGTCACCGGTGATCGACTGGTTGAGGAGAAGGCCCACCTTCCAGTCCTTCATTCCGCCGCCGGCATTGAACACCGGAAGGGCGCCGCCGGTCGCAAGCGAATCCGCTGGCGAGATGCTGAAATAATAATCGGCGTATTTGTTGCCGACGAACTCGGCACCAATCGTCGCGCTCGCGTATGTCGTGCGTGACAGCGGCGTCGAGAAATCGAGGTTAGGGCTGAACGTGGTCGACTGGTGCGCATTGGCGACGTCGTGACCCACGTCGAAGCGCAGCGAGAGCGTATCATAGGTATTGGTCACGCCGTGAAAGCTGACCCCGGCAAAGGCTCCCAACTCGAACGCGGTCTTCCGGCGGGGCAGGAGGTTGACGATGTCGTCCTTGACATGACGGGTTCGGTCGAACCGCGCACCAACGATCGGCCCGACGTTGAATTCCACCTTGGTCGGGCTCTTGGGGAGAATATCGACGTACAGGTAGAAGCCACGCGAGATGAACGAGATGCCGTGGTACTTGCCCCGGATCGCGGCTGCCGGGATGACGCGATAATCGTCCGATCCCTCGTAGTCGGGGATCATGGCCGCGCCCGCTCCGATCGTCAGCGTGTCGCGGTTCGCAATGTCCTCGGGGGTGGGAAGCGCCGCCTCGGTCGGCCCGGATTGGGCGTAGGCCGGCGACGCAAGGCAGCAAGCGGCAAGCGCGAGGCAGGCAATGCGGCGCATAAGAAATTCCCCCTGATTGCGAGGAATATGACAGGGGTTAAGACTTTGGGGAAGGTTCCGGGAGAAAACCGCCGATTTTGAGGCGCTTAGTCGCCCGTCCCAGCGTCCGGCGAGAAATATTTGTCGAACTTGCCTTCCTCGCCCTTATGCTCGTCGGCGTCGGCCGGACTGTCCTTCTTGCGGGTGATGTTCGGCCACTCCGCCGAAAAGTTCGTATTGACCTCGAGCCATTTCTCGAGGCCGCTTTCGGTGTCGGGCAGGATCGCCTCCGCGGGACATTCGGGCTCGCACACGCCGCAGTCGATGCATTCGTTGGGATTGATGACGAGCATCACTTCGCCCTCGTAGAAACAGTCCACCGGGCAGACCTCGACGCAGTCCATATATTTGCATTTGATGCAGGCGTCGGTGACGACGTAGGTCATGTATTCTCAAGCTCCCTTGGCGCTTCGCTATGTCGGAGGGCGCACCGCGTCAACGCCAAGCTCCTGATAGCATGATCGCGCGTTTGTCGCAGGTCCGCGGCGATCGGGCAGTGAAAGCACTCTAAGCACGCGCACCTGGCCGTGAAGCGGGAGCGCGACTGTGCTTCCGACGCGCACCTCTTCGCTCGGCTTTTCGACGCGCTTGCCGTCGATGCGAACGTAGCCAGTCTCAATGACCGATTGCGCGATGGTGCGGCTCTTGACCAGCCGGATGCAGTGCAAGTAGCGGTCGATCCGCAACGCTTAGGGCTTCTTGAGCCTGGCCAGCTCGGCGAAGGCGTGTGACGGAGCGCTCCTGCGATCGTCGCGCTCGCGCCGCCGCCCGCGCCAGCGCCAGACGCCGCCGGTCCTGGTGAAGCCGACCTCGTCCATCAGGCGCGCGATCGCGTCTTCGCCGAGGCCGATCGAAGTCGCAAGCTCACTATCCAGCGGATTGTCGCCGCCCGACGAGCGCACCTTTCGCGCATGGCTGGCCAATCGGTCGGCAAGGTCGATCCGGATCCATTCGCGCCCGAGCCGGCGGTAGGAGAAGGCGGCGCCACGCGGATCGGCATCTCCCTGCAGAGTCGCGGCGCCCGCCGCCGGGAGCGCCGGGATCGGCTGGCCAGTCCTGACCGCGACCAGCGCCGCGCGCCAATGTTGCGCGTCGGGCTTGAGCAACGGCGGGAGAAAGACGTCGAGCGGGCCGAGACGCACGCGCAGCCGATGCAGCGCCTGGCGGTCGGCCTGCTCGAGATGCGCGATCGCGCCGAGCATCGCCTTGCGCGGCAACACGCCACCCGCGTCGGTGAGCATCGCCGCAAGCGCCCGCACGCCGGGCGAGCTTGCCGGATCGGTCGCCGCCGCGGCCAGATTCTCGAGTGGGCGCAAGTGCCGCTCGACTTGCACGTAGAGCCAGCGCTCGAGCCTCGCGCGGAGCGCGGCGCGGCTGTTCGCCGACAACCGGTCGAGCGCGCGAGCGGTGCGAAGCGCCGGCTCGAGCAGTGACCGGCCGGGCGCGAGGCGCGCAAGCACATGCCCGGCCCAAGCAACCGCCAGCCCCCCATTGTCTTCGACCATCAGCGCAAACGCTTCGTCCGGCGCTTCGACCAACGCCGCCGCGCGACGGTCGAGCTCCTCGCCCAGCCGCCGCTCAGCCGCTGCCAGCAGCAGACGCTTGTCGGCGAGCCGCGTGGAATGATCGACGCGGAAATCGAACCCGGCGAGATGGCCGATCGGCTCCGGACCGACGCTGACTTCGCCATCGGCCGCCACGGTCACCGGGAGCGCATCAGCGCCGCGCGCGCCGAGATCGCGGACCAGCACCGCGGTCCGGCGGTCGACGAAGCGCTGGGTCAGCCGCTCGTGCAGCGCATCGCTAAGCCGCGCCTCGACCTCGCGCGTGCGGTCGGCCCATTTGGCCGGTTCCTTTAGCCAGTCGGCGCGGTGCGCGATGTAGGCCCAGCTGCGAATGCCGGCGAGGCGATCGGCAAGCGCCTCGATGTCGCCGCTCATATTGTCGAGGCGCGCAACTTCGGCCGCGAACCATTCGTGCGGCACGTGGCCGCCTTCGCCGATATAGCTGAACAGCCGCCGCACCATGCGCGCGTGATGCATCGGGCCCACTTTGCGGAAATCGGGAAGGCCGCACACCGCCCACAGCCGCCGCGACTGGCTACCTCGCTTGGCCGCGATGGCCGGATCTTCGGCGATGAGTCTGAGAACCGCGAGATCGATCGCTTCGGGCGCCGCGCGCAGGAGTGGATCGTCGCTCTTCGCTTCAAGGCTGCCGATCAGCGAGCGGACGCAAGTGAAATCGAGCCGGGCATTGCGCCAATAGACCGAGTCGAGCGGGCGGAAGCGGTGCTCCTCGATCGCCTCGATCTCCTCGTCGCTGAACGCCGTGCGGTCGTCGGGGCCGAGGCCGAGCGTGCCGAAGCTGCCGTCGCGCTGGTGGCGCCCAGCGCGTCCGGCGATCTGCGCCATTTCGGGGATGGTCAGGCGGCGGTCGCGGCGCCCGTCGAACTTCTCCAGGCCGGCGAAGGCCACGTGTGTGACGTCCATGTTGAGGCCCATGCCGATCGCGTCGGTCGCGACCAGATAATCGACCTCGCCGCGCTGGAACATCGCGACCTGGGAATTCCGGGTGGCGGGCGACAAGGCACCCATGACCACCGCCGCGCCGCCGCGGAACCGGCGAAGCATCTCGGCCAGCGCATAGACCTGCTCGGCCGAGAACGCGACGACCGCCGAGCGCGGCGGGAGCCGTGACAGCTTGACCTTGCCGGCATAGCGCAGAGTCGAGAACCGCGGGCGGCTGACGATCTCGGCGTCGGGCAAAAGCTCACGGACGATGGGCTTTAATGTGTCCGAGCCGAGGATCAGGGTCTCCTCGCGGCCGCGGGCACGCAGCATCCGGTCGGTGAAGACGTGGCCGCGCTCGGGATCGGTGCCGAGCTGGGCCTCGTCGATCGCGGCGAAGGCGAAGTCGCGGTGCATGTCGCTGTCATGGTGGCTGTCGCCGCCGGGCACCGGCATGCTCTCCGCGGTGCACAGGAAATAGCGCGCGTTCGGCGGGACGATCCGCTCCTCGCCGGTCAGAAGGGCGACCTGCTTCTCGCCCTTCATGTTGCAGACGCGGTCGTAGACCTCGCGCGCCAGGAGCCGGAGCGGAAAGCCGATGACGCCGGAAGAATGGCCGCACATGCGTTCGATCGCGAGGTGCGTCTTGCCGGTGTTGGTCGGTCCGAGGATCGCCCGGACCGGAGCGTCTGAACGCGGCGCCATCATCACTGAATGTGGCAGCACACAGAGAGAAGGCAAGGTCCGTTCGTCCTGAAATTAGGCCGGTTTTAACCTTGTTTAGCGATCACGGGCGCGTGTTGACCGCCATTCCAAGCCGTACGCGCACCTTCGGGCGCTCGACGGGCAGCGCCGTGGCGCTTTCGCCCGCCTGGCCGCGTCCGGGGTGGAAGAGCGCGGGCGCGCTCGCCTTGCTGTGCAGCGGGGTCGCGATGGCGTCGCTGCCGCGTGCCGCGGCAATCCCGGTCGACGAGACGCGCCAATGGCGGGCGCTCGGCATTGCGCCTTTGTCGAGCGGCGGGGCGACCGGCCTGCGCATGGTCGCGAGCGAAGCGGTCGAGCCGATCGCCGTAGCGCCGACGCGCGCGGCTCCGTTCGTTGCCCCTCAGCCCAAGGCTGTGCCGGTGCCGGTCGATACCGGCCCGATCCGCATTCGCGGCCGGGTCGGCGACGGCCTCTATTGGTCGCTGCGCGCCGCCGGGGCCAGCCCGCAGGTCGCGGCGGCCTATCTTGCCGCGCTGGCGACCGAAATCGACGTCGGCGCCGACGTCGCGCCGAACGACAGCTTCGACCTGGTGCTGGGGGGCGGCGCCAATTTGCTCTACGCCGGTCTCGACCGCGCCGCGGCGTCCCACCTGCAACTTGTGCGCTGGACCGCGAACGGCCGCAGCGAATGGATTGACGCCGCCAACGCCGACCGACCCGCGCCCGTCGAGAGCGGCATGATGATGCCGGCCGCCGGACCCATCACCTCCTATTTCGGCTACCGTTTCCACCCGATCCTGCACTTCACCCGCTTTCATGCCGGCGTCGATATCGGCGCGAGCTGGGGCAGCCCGATCGTCGCTGCCGCCGACGGCCAGGTCGCTTCCGCAGGCTGGTCGGGCGGCTATGGCCGGGAGGTCCGGATCGCGCATGGCGGCGGGCTCATGTCGCTCTACGGGCATATGAGCGAGATCGTCGCCCAACCGGGCAGCTTCGTCCGCCAGGGTCAGCTGATCGGCTATGTCGGCTCGTCGGGGCTCTCGACCGGCCCGCATCTCCATTTCGAAGTGAGGCAGGGCGAGACGCCCGTGAACCCGCTCGGCGTGCGCTTCGCCAGCGCACCGGTGGTCGACACGCACGTCGCCGACGCGCTGAAGGCGCGCCTGAAGGCTCTGCTCAGCGTGGGGATGAAGCGGGGGTAAGCATCCTCGTCATGCCGGACCTGATCCGGCTTCCGCTTGTTTTTCTTGCAAGAAAAGCAGACCAGTGATGCAAGCGCACCCTCACCAGGCGGTGCGAGCTTGCATCATCAAGGCCGGGGTGCCGGCGCCTCAGCGGCCGTGTCCGCGCCACCTCTTAATAGTCCGCGAAATGATCCCGTCCTCGTCGCCGGTCTCGCACCACAGGCGGGCGAAGCTCGGGTCGGACGAAGCCGGGCGCTTCTCGGGTTCGAGGTCGTCGAAGCGCACCCGGATCGGGATCGCGACGCCTTCGCCGCAGACGATGCATTCGCGGTTACGCAGAGCGGGGATCGCGTCAAGGAAGCCGCGGGCGCCTTCCGGCATGGCCGCGCGCACGCACGCCTGGTCGCGATCGTTGTTCAAACGCATCGCAACGATCGTGCCGCACTGCGACAGCACGCCCTCGGCGAGGTCCGACGGGCGCTGGGTGATGAGGCCGAGGCTGACGCCATATTTACGGCCTTCCTTGGCGATCCGCTCGAGGATCTTGCGCACCGCCTGGCCGTCGGCATGCTCGTCCTTGGGGACGTAACGGTGCGCTTCTTCGCACACCAGCAGCAGCGGGCGTTGCGCCTCGGTCCGCGACCAGATCGCATAGTCGAACACCATGCGGGCGAGCACCGACACCACCACCGAGGTGATCTCGGACGGGACGCCCGAGACGTCCACGATCGAGATCGGGCGGCCGTGGCTCGGAAGGCGGAATAGCTTGGCGAGCAAGCCGGGCATCGAATCCGACACCAGCATGCCGGAATACATGAAGGAGTAGCGCGGATCGGCGCGAAGCTCGTCGAGCTTGGTCTTGAGGCGCTGGAACGGCAACGTGTCGCCGGCGCGGTCGAGCTTGCCCATCTCATTGACGAGGATCGTGTTGAGGTCAGTCAGCAGGTACGGGATCGGGCTGTCGACCGTGACTTTGCCCAGCGTGCTCAAATCCTTGCCTTTGGTGCGCGCGGCCAGCAGGCACTTGGCGAGGATGTCGGCGTCGCGCTGGCGGTCGGCGTCCTGGGTCGTCAGGAGCACTTCGCAATGCTCCTCGAAGTTCATCAGCCAATAGGGCAGCTGGAGGTTGTCGACGTTGAACAGCTCGCCGCAGCCCTTGAATGCGGCCGAATATTCGCCGTGCGGGTCGATCATCACGATGTGACCCTCGGGCGAAAGCTGCGAGATGCGGTGCAGGATCAGCGCGACCGAGGTCGACTTGCCAGTACCGGTCGAACCCAACACCGCGAAATGCTTCGACAGCATCGGATCGATGTAGAGCGCGCCGCGAATGTCGTCGGTCGGGTAGACCGTGCCGATTTCGATGTGCGGCTCGTCGCTCGCGGCGAATATCGCGCGCAAATCGTCGGTTGTGACCGGGCAGACCTCGCAACCCGGGATCGGATAGCGGGTGACGCCGCGGCGGAAGCTGCTGAGTTTCCCGCTCTTGTCCTGGCTGCCTTCGCCGAGGAAGTCGACGTGGGCGAAGACCTCGCCGCTGTCGCTTGCGCGCAGGGTGCGGACGTTGGCGATCAGGCAACTGGCGCCGACGATCATCTTAACCTGGCTTCCGACCTGGCCGGACATCCCCACGGACGGGTCCTTGTGCGACTGGAGCGCCATCAGCGCCGTGGCGTCGATGCGGATCTGCGAGCCCGAGCCGGCGATTTCGACGACTTCGCCGATCGCCGACAGCGCTTTGCCGCTTTTTGTGGGCGCGGCCGGGGGTTCGTCAGTGAAGTTGCTGACTTCATTGATGAATTCGTGCAGATTCGGCTGTTCGTCCATGTGCGCACGCACTCCCGGTATTTTGAATGCGACCGGCATACGGGAGACCGGTTAAAATTGGCTTAGGGAGCGCGTATTCAGAAGCGGCGTCGGAAGGCGGCCGCGGCGGCCCATCCGAGGCCCAGAGACAACAACACCGCCGTCAATCCGTAGAGCCCCTCATGGCGGCGTGCGGCGAGCGCCACGAACCGCTCGAACCCCGACTTGTTGATCTGGATGTCGCGGGTTGCCGCGGCAATGACCTTGCCGCGGTCGATCAGGAAGGTTTCGGCCGTATAGGTCCCAACCGGCACTTGGCTGGGGATGGTGATGACAGCGCGGTAGAGCACGCCGTCGGTGATTTCGACGCCATGCGGGTCCTCCGCATAGAGTCCATGCCGGCGCCTGAGGTCGAGCAGGCCGGCCTCGAACCGCCGCTCCTTCTCGGGTAGCGCGCCTCCGCCCGGCGACAATTGGAGGTTGTGCAGCCCGAGCTCGTAGATCGCGGCGGTGCGCTCATCGACCAGCTGGTCAATCGGCTTTGACGATGCGACCGCGTAGAATGACGGTGCCGAGCGGAAGCGATTCGAATCCGCGTTCATCCAGATGCCGGCGATCTTCTGCTTCTCGCGCACCAGGATCGGCTGAACCGGCCCGCGCAGCACCACCGCGATGTCGAGGGGCCGGCTCGGGGCGCTGCCGCCGGGATAGACGACCGCTCCGAACAAGAGCAGCTGCGCGCCCGTGAAGCTATAGCGGATCTGGACCTGGCGCGCCGAGATATCGGGGACCAGCACGGGCTTGTCGGTCGCGACGAGGAAGACGGCGGAGAACGCGAGCAGGATCGAGGACAGGCGCGCGCTCACAGATATTCGATCGAATAGATTTCGTCGGGGTGCCAGGCGAGGCCCAGCGCCATGCGCAGCGCGACCAGCAGGATGATCACCGACAGCGCAAGCCGCATCAGGTCGGGCTTGATCCTGAGCGTCAGCAGCGCGCCATATTGCGCGCCGATCACGCCGCCGACGAGCAGCAGCCCGGCGAGCACGATATCGACCGCCCGAGTGGTCAGCGAATGGACCATCGTCGTCGCCGCGCTGACCGCAAGGATCATCACCAGGCTGGTCCCGATCACGACCCGCGCGGGCATTCCGAGCAGATAGATCATCGCGGGCACGAGGATGAAGCCGCCGCCGATGCCGAGAAACACCGTCAGAACCCCTGCGAGGAAGCCGAGCGCGAGCGGCGCGACCGGGGAAATGTACAGGCCCGAGGTATAGAAGCGCCAGCGTCCCGGAAGCGAGGCGACCCAGCGATTGTGCCGCGGTGCAGGCCCCACCTCGGGCTTTGATCCGATATAACCCAATGAAATCAGCGAGTCTTTGAGCATCAGGCTGCCGATCCAGCCGAGGATCAGGACATAGAGGAAGCCGATGACGACATCGATCTGGCCCGAGGATTGAAGCACCCGGAACATCGCGGCGCCGACCACCGATCCGGCGAGACCGCCGACGATCATCACGCCGCCCATCTTCATGTCGACGCCGCCGCGGCGCATGTGAACCATCACGCCCGAGACGCTGGCGCCGGTGATCTGGGTCGCGGAGGACGCGACCGCGACGGTCGGTGGAATCCCGTAGAAGATCAAGAGCGGCGTGGTGAGGAAGCCGCCGCCGACGCCGAACATGCCCGACAACACGCCCACGAGGAAGCCGAGGACGATGATCAGCAGCGCGTTGACCGACTGGCCGGCGATCGGAAGGTAGATGTCCATGCGCCCGGAACGACTAGCCGGAAACGGGCGCCGGGGCCAAGCCGATGCGGCTAGAAAGCCCCCGCCAGCGTGACAGCCGGTCCCGAGGCCGGCTGAGCATTTCCGGCGAGCTTCTGGCGCCAGTCCAGATGGACTCGGACGTTGCTGCGGACATTCATCGTGATTCGCGGCCCGGCATCGAGGCGGTAGACTCCTGGCTGCGCCGCGCCCCACACGCCGAATCCGCCTGAGAATTCCGGATCGGAGGGTCAGGCCCGCGGTGGAATCGCCGGGCGAACCGCGCTAGCCATCGCTGGTGAGACATGGTTTTGCAGCCGTCGTGGGGGTGGCTCTTGCCGGGTCGGCGGCGGCCGATGCGCGCGGCACAATCCTGGTTGCCGGCGGCGGCTGGGCCGCGATCGATCGCGGCAGTGTGTGCGAGGCGCTCAGCCGCTCGGTTCTGCTTGCGCCGAAGGACCGGCCGCAGGCGAGCGCCGGCTTCGGCGCAAGCAGA
>Ga0193751_1001392_pt1 | contig 15550 bp, 11 predicted proteins | sample L1c2metaG_FD_143050 | JGI IMG/M metagenome (GOLD analysis project Ga0193751, IMG submission 143050) | Soil microbial communities from a riparian zone of the East river system, Colorado, United States - L1c2 | ecosystem: Environmental > Terrestrial > Soil > Riparian zone | place: USA: East River... | reverse complement strand
CAATTCTACGTTTCATGTTCGTCCTCGGCGCATTGACCTCATCAGGGGCCGGATGCCAAGACGTCTGCGGTCCGTTCTCCCTAAGATATGTCCGGCGCAGGGACATGGGAAAGCGACGGCATATGGAATATCAAGTGCGAGTGCGTGCAATTGTTCCGGCAATGATTTGCATTACACCATGCAATGTCCGTTCCTGGCACCTTTGAGACATGCAGGGGCGGTCTGACGATGTCCGTTGATCGGGGTAGACCGGAAGTGGTTGGTTCACGGTCAAAACGACGAGATTGACCCACAGCGGAAGTCGCGCCTTTGGACGGATGGTCGCGGTCATGACGCAAAATATTGGAGTCGTAAAACATATATTGCACTAAACCGCTTTGCGGTAGGAGCGGCAATTGCTGCACTGGAAGGGAAGACAGCTTTTAGCGAAGCGTGGATCGGCGACGCCGTTTTGACAACTCGAATGTCGTCAGGCACACGAGCCCCACGAGCATCATCGCGATCGAGAGTAACTGCCCTGTGGTCGCATTGTGCCAATAGCCGAGGTAAGCGGGATCAAGCTCGCGAAAGCCTTCCGTTAGGAACCGCAAGCCTCCATATGCAATCAAGAATATCGCTGCAAGTCCACCCGGTGACAGTTTTAGCTTCAGCGCAGCGAGCAAGATGACGGCAAGAATCGGTCCCTCTGCGAGAGCCTGATAAAGCTGAACGGGATGTCGAGGCTCCAAGTCGTGGATAGGGTACACGACCGCCCACCAGGCGTCGGTGACGGACCCGACCATTTCAGAGTTGATAAAGTTGGCAATTCTCCCAAAAAATAGACCAGGTAAGACTGCCAGTACAACATCATCGATAAGAACCAGAGGATTGACGCGATGCTTTCGCGCTAAGATGAGCGTCGCCACAAAGACTCCAATCATTCCGCCGTGGCTCGCCATGCCGCCTCGCCAAAGAAACAGCATTTCGAGCGGATGATGGAGATAGAACTGGCTGTTGTAAAATATGATCTCACCGAGTCTGCCGCCGGCAATAGCTCCGGCAGCGCCGTACGACAGAAAGTCGAGAACGCTAAAATTTTGCGGATAACGCGTGTCGGCCCGTACCCTGATTCTCAAAATGATCGCGGCGAACACGAAGCCTGCGATGTAGCTAATGCCGTACCAACGGACCGGAAGTCCTAATAGATTGAACGCGACTGGATCGATTGTCTGAACAAAGGGGTGCTGCGTGGCCATTTGCGATCCAACGAAGGAACGAAGTGGGGAATATGGCTCAACAGAGCCGCTCTTGATATGTCGCACAACCCGCCTTTTTGCGACACATATGGCACTTTTCGGGCCTCACGCGATGTCCGACTTGAGTCTGCTTTCCAGACTCGCGCGAAAACGCGTAGCGAGACCGCGAAGCTGTGTCCCGATGTCATTGCCTGCGACAAACGCGAAGCGTTTGCGCAAGGGAGCAAAGGCGACGACCGCGTCCGCCGAAGCTCAACGAGCGAAGGCGGAAGCAATCCAATCTTCCTTCGCGGCTAGATGGATTGCTTCGCTAGCGCTCGCAGTGACAAAAGACACCGTGATATCTCGTGCAAGCAACGAGCCGTCTCTGGAATACTGGATCGCCCGGTCAAGCCGGGCGACGATGACGGAATGAGCTGTTTGAAATTCGAATCCGAACGCACGCTTCACCCTTTCGGTCTTGCGTGGCTGCGCCACGCGTAGCCCGTCGAAGTCCGTCTTCGCGCTCGCTTCGCTCGGCTACGCCGGACACGCTTCACCCTTTTGGTCTTGCGTGGCTGCCCACGCGTAGCCCGCAAGGGCGAAGCGTGGTGCCCTGGCCGGAATCGAACAGGTCGGTAAACATTTGGAATATGGACGTGATTTTTGAGTGGGAGCTTAATCTACTCACAGTTCTACTCACCCTCTTTACGTTATCTGACGACGCACAATGTAGCGCCAAGAGGAGCATTGCGACTGAGTCCGAAGCTTAGCCGACACTCACTTGGCATGCGTCGCTTCATGGCGTTAGCGCGCTCCGTAAGTGTTACAACCAGCTGCATTCGCCGGTAGGTCGGCCAGCGTAGCCGGACTCCTAGGTCGAACCACGACTTGGCGCCGTGTGACTTTCCGGCTGCCTGTTTTGCGTGCAACTTTTGCGCGAGCACCCCCCAAAACTCGAATCTGTGCGTCTATTTCGGCGGCCAAATTCGGTATCTGCGTGGCTCTCTGATTGGTTCTTCGGCGTTGCGAGAATATTATGTGCAAAGGGTGGTCAAATGAAGCGAACCAGAATCCTGTTACTTGCAGTTAGTGTAATTTTTGGTTTTTGGAGTGAGCTTTCTATGGCGCAAACCAAGATCGAGCAGCTTAAGCTCTCTACTGCAGAGGTGAAGTTGCTTAAGCGCATCAATCAAATTGAGGAGGGTGACAAATTTTCCTCTTCCATGCTGAAATTGACTCCGTTTGCGCAATTAGCCGGATCACCATCGCCCGAGGACGTTGCAATCACCATCGCAACCAACGACTGGGACACCATCGCATCGGCCCTCGGTGGACTGAAGAAAATTACAAATTGTACGATCGTAAAGGAAATCGACCTTTGGCACGATGTCGACGGTAACCAGTACTCGTCGCCGAAATCGGAATCATTTTTTACGCAGCTTCGCTCGAAAGCAAACGAAAAGTGTTGACCCAGTACATAGGAACGTGCCGTACGATAGAGAGTGGTGGGCCAATTCGTACGCCTCCGGCGGAGGCCGCCTTGCGGAGTGAGGCGCATTTCTACTCACACTTTTGATGTTCTCTGACCATGCATAATGTAGCGCCATGAGACGCTGTTTTCTCGACATAGTCCCAGAGGCCCAGCCGTGAGCGACCATGCGATAAACGGAGCAAAAGGCTGCCATCGTGTCGGAATCGTGCTCTCGCTGATCTGATTCATCGCGTAGAATGGGCAAATGCTCAAGCGAAAGCCGCGACTGATTGGACGACGTTTATTGGTCCGCCCAGAGCCAAAATAAGGTAGAAGCTTTATTTGCTGCCCTAGATTGCATGTATATTCTGAGAGTTGGAGAGTGCATCAGCGGGAGGGGCGATGATGAGGTGCTCACTGGTCCTTGTGGGTTCATTGGCGGCTGGGGTGTCCAACGCTGGAGCGGCGGGGTTCACCAGCAGTGTAGGTGATAATCTAACTCATCAATTTCAGGACGTCATTCAACGAACACGTCCTGTAACTGCCCCGGCGCAACAGCCGGCGATCCGGAAGGCAGTTTACGAGTCTGATTTGGCCTCGGTCCTGGTAGGTCGCTCGCCCAGCCCGGTCGGCTACAAATTCGTACTGCTGGCAACCGTACCCGCCGCGCTGGATCCTTCCGAGGAAACCAGGATCAGACAGTCCATCCCTTCGCTCATGAGGGGGGTCACCGCGAACCTCCGAAGCAGAATAGATCAGTTGCCGGAATTTGATCCCACACAAGCTGGCTCGAAGCCCGAAGAGCTGCAAAAGAACTTATCAAGCTACTCTGACAAAATCCTAAAGGCTTTGAACGAAGCATTTAGTGCCGCATCTCAGGATTTCAGCACTCAGCTTAAGGGCTGGTCTCCGAAATACGCAAATGACAGTTCGTTGGCGGTCGCGCTTCGACCTTGTGTCGGTCCGGCCTGTTCATTGACGCAGCTTGCTTCCAATGGTGCGAAGCACCGGTTCGCCCGGCTTTATGACTGGGCAAATTCCAAAGGGCTGAAGGTTGTCAACCAAGCGTATGTGATGAATTCACAGGGCTCGTTCGTGGCAGTTGTGGCTACCTTGGATAAGGGTCACGAGTGGCACGATGATTTCCCAAAGCCTTTGTTGCAGGCCGCCTTTGCAAATGCTGTTAAGGAATCGCGTCGCACGAAGGCGCCGCTATCCTATACAGCGGCTGAACTGACGGCGCTCTCTAAAGAGACTGTTGCTCATCTGGCTGATGTTTTCGACTCTCCCTACTCGGCAGCCTCGCGTTTGCAATCAAATCCTGCAGTAACATTGCAAGGTCTTTCTGATGAACTGGGGCGTGCGCGCCTTCGTGATTGCGTGAGACTTCGTGGGTCGTTCGACCCGGACGAGGCCGGAAAATGTGCTGGGTACAACGTGAAGCAAGATGATCTTGCAAATTGCGTCGCTGGTGGGAATTGCATGCCAGCTTTCGGTGGGCAGGTAAATATAGAGGCCTTGCTAGTTAAACCGAATACGAGTCTTGCTGACATTGCTGGCTCAACCGCACTACCGAGAATACAGCTCGGGAAAGCTGACGATCTCGTCAACATAGCCAACAAATGCAAAAACGCAGGCTCCAACGAGTCCGGCTACTGCTTGCTAAAGGAAACTGTAGGGAAAGACCCAAAGGGTGCTCAAACGTTGGATTGTATACATACTGCCGCCAGTAGCGCCGCCGCCCTGGCAAAATGTGCAACAGCGGGGCTGCCCGAAGATCAGCGGCGAAAATTGGAATGTTTTCAGACGAACTCCAAAGACGCCAAAGCCTTGGCTTTGTGTGCTACCCGCGACTCCCTCCCGGCAGGCGCGCAGAAAATGATCGCCTGTGCCAGCAATCTAAAGGGCACTGCTGCGAGTGTTGCTCAAACGGCGACTTGCTTGGGAGTTGCAAACTCGAGCCCTGAAGCGGCCTGTCTGCTGCAACACAGAGATAGCTGGGCGGATGCTGCTCTATGCATAAGTGGAGATAAAACCCCGCCTCAAGTCAAAAGCGCAGTGGGTTGTGCACAAAAATCGGACAGCTTGACCGGCTTCGGTGTTTGCATGGTCGCCAACGAGGGTAGCGGCGAGGCACAAAGAATCGCCGCATGCTATGCGGAGGGGCAAGGCGTTCCGGCTGCTGTCGCGGTCTGTCTTGCTTCCAAGAACCTGACCCAAGATCAACGGATTGTGCTTGAGTGTGCCGCCGAAACCAACGGCGCGCCTCAAGCGACAGCGGTTTGCGCCGGTGGCAAGATGGCGGCGAAGGAAATGATGAATTGCAAAGGCAAAAAGTTCGGAGAGGATAATTGCTTTAACGAAAACAACGAATTTCGCAAACTCGCCAAGACGATGGGCTTGGAAATTGGGCCAAAGAGCGTTGTGGCTGATGTGATCAATGTCCAACTGCAGTTCACTCAACTTACCTCCGGCCCGATCCTCGACGCCGCAAATAAAGCCCTCCCAGAATTGATGAACCTGATTGGGCCTGCCATGACACCAGATCCAAGCCATCCCGGAACATTCATCCTCCGGAACGTTCTTGGCCCGGTGGGCGGCGCTGCCGTCGAGGATTTTTGCAAGCACAACCGATGCCCGAAAATCGACCTCCCGAAAATCTCGCCCCCGAAAATCGACCTCCCCGAAATCAAGCTGTAGGTCGTTCACGGATGCACTGTGCGCGAAGAGGGGTGTTGTCTTCCCAGATGGGTCTTTGAAAGCTTGCTATCGAAGCGCCGCGACCGCCAGGATTTCGCCGCGGTCTAAGACGCGTGCGACACTTGGGCAAAGAAGCGTGGCGGGTTTCAGAAGTGGCTGTCGTTAGGGCACTTCTGAGTACCTATGCGTCGCTATGAGCTGCCTGGCCGGAATCGAACCGCTATAAAAAGACCACGTTTTACCGGACCTTTCGCAGCCTACCAGCTCGTCTACTCACGTTTCTACTCAAACATTTTTCGCTCTGCAATGACGCGCTATTTCGCGCTATGTTGCGCTAACACTACAGCTGACTCTTAATCATCGTCCCAGGTTCGAGCCCTGGTGCGCCCACCAAGCTTTTCAGGCACTTGGAGGGAAGGTCGAACTGGTCTCAAAATTGTGCGCTGCGATGCCACATTAAGGAGACATGTTTTCCCGTCTATTTTTTTCTGTGCGAATTTCGGATACCTTCAAAATTTCCTGTTATGGTCCTGGCTTTATACTTAGGGGGTGAAAATGGCCGTGAAATCTTTGAAATGTGGATCGATTGCGTTCGCTTCGATGGTTATGATGACTATACCCGCAATGGCGACAGACTTTTGTGTCGAGCTTACGGTATCTGAATTTCCTCACAGCGCGCAGCGCAGAGGTGACGATAATTCCTGTTCTAATCCTGACGCGGCGAATATAGCAGGGGAAAACGCAATTAATGCGATTGAACCGCAATGCGTCAATAACGTTACTCTGCAGAGTGCCGCGCACGCTTGCACGAGGGCCAATTTGAATCTTAACACATCACCTATTAATTGGTGGGCTGCTTTTCCTCCGTCGGCGAAACCCAATGCATTCAAAGTGCGATACGTCGGCCACGGGATCGGTAGCGCGAGCAGCGTAAATCTCTGCGGTGTTGCGCACGTCGTCTCTTTTACGAGGCGCTTTGCTGTGGATGGTACTTGCAGCTGGAATGGAGGTAGCCCTCCCCTTCGAACGTTTGTGACGGTTCATGCACGCGCGCGCTGCGCGGTGGTCTGCAGCACACCGTAATCGAGATAGCTGAGCAGCGGCCGGGTCGGGGCGCCCCATGGTGCCCGCAGAAAGGCGCGGCACGTCCGAACTGAAGGGAGGGAACAAACTTAGCGCAGTTGGATTCCGTATGTGCGGAGGGTTCGATTCCAGCGCGCGGATGAGTCGAGAAGATGAAATTCGTCAACGAATTCAGTAAGCACCCCTGTCCTGGCCGGAATCGAACTACTATGAATAACGCTTTAAAATAAGGCTTTCTGGAAGCACTCCGAACCTGTACTCACAGGCTTACTCACGCGATTTTTGGTGCCAGGTCAGGGCTGGTTCGGTTCTTATTCTATCGCTAAATCCTCGGCAGCTAGCCCAAAATATTCCTGGTTGGGATCGTATACGAACCGCTGCAACTCATAGCTCAATGTAGAGATCGCCCAGAGATGACGCGTGCTGCATCTTCCAGGTCGATCTAGAAGGCGCTCAAGTTGAACAAGCTCCAAGGGTTACCTCGCTGCTGCTACACCGAACGCTGGACCGTAATCCTCACCACCGTGCTCGACACTCCACACGACGCTGACCGGTTGTGCGCATCCAATCGCTCCAGAGGACGTGCTGCCTGAGGTCCGCTAAATTGAGGTGAGATAGAATGAGACGGCGCGAGTTTTGCTGCGGCGCTTGCGACAAGCGCCATTTCGTCACTCGTGGCGTCAATGTTTGCTTGAGGGACAACTTATTCAGAATTACAATCTTTGGATCGGTACCATTTTCATTTGAAGTCGTTGTAATTTGGACGACGGTCTATGGTAGAGTCTTCTCAGCGTCCGGAAACTCCGCGCGTGCCGCAACAATGTCCGATCATACTCGTACATGGTACATGGGGTCGTGGTTTCTTTGCGAACGATACAGAAAAGGAAATTTCAGAGAACCCCGTGCCAGGACGGAAGAGGTGGTTCGAGGACGGCTCAGAATTTCGGCAAGCGTTGGAATTAGCTCTCCATGACGAGCCAGTCGAATACGTAATTCGCACACTCCTCTGGAGTGGCGGGAACTCGGTGCATGCGCGGGATGCCGCAGCATTGAGGCTGGCAGAGGAGCTCGAAAAGGACCTTGAACGTCCTGACGTCACGCCCATCGTCATCGCCCATAGCCACGGAGGAAATGTAGCGCTGCGCGCGTTGCAGCATCTGAGATCGGATCCCAGCCGGATCAGGGTTGTTACCCTGGCGACTCCCTTTCTCAGGGTCTTCGTACGGGACGCCGTAGACTTATCGTTCACGCTTCGGATCCTTATATGGGGTGCGATCTTCGGCATTGTTTTCACGTTAGTCACGGCGTGTATACTCTTTGTGAGCACAGCAGTTGCCGGGCTCACTTCGATGACATCGACTTATGCACTGCTGCTCGTCGGGTTGGTAGGCGCGGCACTTGTGAGCGCGCTTCTTGTCAACCGATTGATTACTATTTTCGTAAAACCGCGCTCGGGACCCGAAAACACTCGTAGCCGTGCACTTGATGTGCAACAGGCTGCGTTCTATCCGAGCATAGTTACTTCGGGCCCGCCTATCCTGGTAATCCGGGGCGTAGATGACGAGGCGTCACTTGCCCTGGCGGCGGGTTCGATTGGCTCTCGCCTCAGCTCGCTCATTCTACTTAATGTAATTCCTACTTTCTACCTAGTTGGACTTTTATTGATCTTTTTCCTCGTAGTATTGCGAAACTTAAACGAGCAACAGGGTGAGTTGCTCGAACTGACGGTAGCAATTGGCGGCAGCCTCGGTGCTTTCGTCTTTCTTATGCTCCCTGGGGTCTTCAAGTCGACCTTCGGTAAGGAGTTCCTGAGCACGGCATTCGTCTGCGAAATCGCAGCAGATTCGGCTCCAGATACCCGGGGATCCCTGGACGCCGTCACACTATCGCCTTCGAAGCTACCAGCAGACTGGCAGCTTCGGCATGGAATTTATAGCCATCCGGAGTGTGTCAACGAAATCGTTCGTTGGCTCCGCAAGATCCGCTAGCGTAGCTCGCTCATTGCGCAGGTGCCCTGTGCTTCTTTGTAGGCACAGGCTGATAAGGTGATCGATCATCCTTCAGTAACCTAAAATGTCTGGCACCTTTGAGACATGCCGTCGGACTCTGAAAATGTCTGGTTACCGGGTAGACCGGAAGTGAGCAACACACAGTCAGAATGGCGCGAATGACCCCCATGTACGACATACCGCGAACGACTTATTCAATTACCTTGTCGGCGAGCGCCTGCATTATGGGTGGCACGTCGAGGCCGAGTGCCTTGGCGGTCTTTAGGTTGATTACCAGCTCGAACATGGCCGGCTGCTCCACCGGCAATCGGCCGGCTTGGCACCCTTCAATATCTTGTCCACGAACGTGGCGGCTCGCCGAAAAGCGATAGTCGGCGGGAAATTTGAGGCTCACGTAGCCGCTGCAGCAATGGCGTACGCCCGGCACATCGCCTACATCGATCTTCTTCATTTAGCACGGCCCTCAAACGATTCCTGGTTCGCTTTCTTCCTTTTGACGAATTAAGTACTCATAGCACAGGCGAGATCGTAGGTCGTGCCCAACCAGATGCCCTGGAGCAGGCAGTCAGCGCAGATGGCCCGGTTCACATTCCGTGGTAATCCGCGACGGCCTCCCCAAAATATTTTTGGTTGGTCTCGTGTATAGCAACCAATGCAAATCATCGCTCAACATGGTGGATCGTCTAATGCAGATGATCCAGATCCACCCATTGCCCGTCTCTAAACAGCTCAATTTTTGTAATTGGGTGAATCTCCCAGAGAGTCGAGCGATATTTGCCCAGATGCGCTCTGTGTTCGGGATCGAGCAAGGTCCAACCACTTATTCGAATGGGTGACGTTGAATTAAGCCATGGCGCCAAAGCGTGGGGTGTCCATGTCGGATGCAATTTGCGCACTCTCGGAGTTGTCTCTACGACAATAGAGGTGGATTCAGGGTCGTTCGCTTTCTCCACAAGGGCCATGTGCCAATCAACTTCTTCCGAATTGGTGAGATGGCAATTCGTCGATTCACCACTTCCGTGGTCCTGAGGCTTTAGCGCTGCAAGATATCCCACGACGGATACGGCTACGCCCTGATAGGGCTCAATTTGCGCAAGTTGTTCCGGCGTCCAATCCGCCAAAGACTTGCCTGCCACGGGGTAGGGCATCGTCTGGACGGCTTTCCATGTCGCAGCGTGATATACAGCGGGAACGTCGGTGCGATTTTTGCGTCCATTGGTTGCGGCATCCCCGCCGTCGCCTGTTGGCCCGCAGTGTCCGTCCGGACCATCAAATGTCGTCGTGTTTGGATTGGGCTTATCCCAGGTCGGAGGAATGCTCGAATCGACCGAAGCAGCGGCTGTTGGTTGGCCAGGTGATGTTGGAGGAGTCGCAGGCGGCTGGGGCGTGGGCGGAGTGTCAGTGACTACCTCCACACTTCGCGAGTAGACCCAACCCTCCTCTCCTTCCTCAGACCGCACATGGTAATAGCCAGCCGTTGGCGCGGGCTCGATCAGATCAAGGTGCTCATCCGGGTGTAGGATGGCGATGGGCGCACGTTGCGTTGAAGGATCACTACGCAGTGTGGCTCTGTGTTTGATGATTACTTCTGCCGCAATCGCTGAGCCGGCGATTAGACAAGCAAACACCAGTGCCAATAAACTTCGGAGTAGCGTCTTCATTGATCTCTCCCTGTGCCAACGCGGTGCAGCTACATCAGCTCATAGTTGGGGGACCGCTTGCGCTCGCCCGAAGGTAGCGCCTTTCTTCTCTTGGGTCCATGCCCTGGTGTCGGAATACGGTGATGGTCAGCGCGTAGGATGGGTCGAGGCGGGCTGGTTCGCAAACATCCCTCGTCGAGTATATCCGACGCACCAACAGGGGTGGCTAGTCACAATTCGTAAAACTGGCATCACGCCCTATGCCAAAAGTGACACAGTATAGTGTCCGTCTCTTTCCCTCGAGAGGGGGAGTAAGCTTTCGTAGCGGCACGTTTTCACAGTCATTTGCCGGCGCCGTTGTGCCAGCCTGCTGCAACAAAAAATCTTCGAAGCCCTTGGTTGCAATACTCATTGCGGCGGCAGCGAACTGCGGCGGCGAAGTAACTTCCTGGGTGATCGTCTTGCCAGTCTTATCGTCGGCGAACGAGTAATTCAGCTGTCCATCAGGCGCCTTCCAGATCTTAAAGTCTTTGCCGTCGGAAATATTAGCGTAAGCCTTCATCGCAGCCTTGGCTCTCGCGTCTATCGTGCCCGTCTTTGCGGCATCGGAGATTACCGCGTAGCGTTGCGACGCGAGCCGATAGTTCTGCAGAAGAGAGAACGCAGCGCGCTGAGCACCCTGGGGGTCGCCCTGCCTCAGCTTGTACTGATAGACGGCGCTCAATGAGGCAATGTTGCGTTGGTCTTCACCCAGCTCGTTGTGTGGGTCGACCTTCTTTCGGATCGCGTCCATTTCAGCCGGCGTTACGCAGGTAGCTGCCGGAGCCAAACTAGCAAACCCTAAGACAAAAATGCTCGCCAAGATAAGTGATCGCATCACCCAAGCCCTGAGTCTTTGTTAATCGAGAAAATAGAGGCGATTAGACAACGAAGCAACACTAGCCTCGCTAGCCGCCCTTGCTCATCCGCGCATATCCCCGCCCCCGCGCGGCTCGGCCGCGGCTTGTCACGTGCCGTGAGCCCGGCGTCCAGCCCCAATTAAGGAGCGGTCCAAGGGTCCGATCGTTTTATGGTTTGGCAAAGAGGTCGGCACTGGCCCTCCCCAGGATACGATCATTCTGACTCTTCTGATTGACCATCGGCCCATTCAAGGTCGCAAAATACGCTGGCGTCGACTGAATGTCTCGCACTGAAGTATTTTGCGTGCTCGCCGAGTAGTCGCTGCGCAGCCTCCTCAGCCTCTTTTTTGACGAACACTTCTCTTCCTTGGAGAGAATTATCTGCCCTGTGTTGCGGGCTTCATCCCATAAGGTAACCTCAACCTGGGCGTACCAGGTACCGATACCCGTCCGATGCCGCGCCTCCGACCACGCGCGAATCTCAAGGCTGGTACCGTTAAGAAGATATCTCTGATCACAAGCTACGATGACAAAACCCAGCTTTCAGAGATGGAAAGCAAGCTTGAAGAACTTAAGCAAAGCCTCCTGGAGTTAGATGTTGAGCTTGAAGTGAAGCTTGGCCACTCGCCGCGCGCGCAACCCGAGCGGGCGCGGCGGTGCTGCTCGTGACCAATGAAAGCGATCCCGAAGAGGGGGCTCTTAAAGAGGCATTCGTCCGCGGCCTGCAAAAGTTCGGATGGACTGCAGGCACGACCCCTTGTGGTTCGAGGGCGCAAGCCTGATACCGCGCTCAAACAATCTCTGCCGCATGTGAACTGGTTCACACCTGCTTGCGTCGTTCGATCATAGCGTGGATGAGGGTCCCACTCGGCAACGGCCAATACCTAGCAGCGGGGACTCAAGACTCGACAAGCAAAAGCGAACCGATCTCCAAGGGAGATTGTCATGGATCTGAAGTCATCAGCATTGTTAATGCGCTCTCTCGTTGTGGTCGCCTTTATCGCGGCGGCTTCCGTTCCGACGGTCCGTAACCACGATGCCGGCGCGGCGACGATTTCCAACCAGGCGAGAACAGATCAATCGGCTTCCGCACCGATTGTTGTCGCGCAAGGACGCTGCTTCAACGGCCGCTGCTACTGACGGCTGGCTGCAGCTGACGACATCTCTCGTGCTGTAAATGCGTCACGCAATGGAGAACAGCCATGCCTACGCTACCCATGAAGCTCGGAGTTCCGCTGGATGAAATGAGCGTCCTGTTTTTCGCTTCCGTCGGTGTTGCGATCTGGCTCGTTTACGTGTTCTGCCAGCGCAAATTCGCCGAACGCAGCTTCACCGGAAGCGGCGACTTCATCTATCAATTACTACCGCGGCAATTGGCGACGCGAGAGGAATATTCCCAGGGCTTCCTCATCTATTTCGGATCGATGGCCCTGATGGTGGTATTGCTGTCGCTGCTCGGCGCGAACAACCTCGAGCAACTCGGCATCGCGCTGCCCAGGCAGCTCAGCTACGTCGGTGTGCCGTTCGCCATTGCCTTCGTCCTAATGGGGGCACTGCCGAATGTGCCTGGACTCATGCTAATAGAGACGTTTCTACGCCAGTACGCGCATGAGCGGGCGTACATTCCGGACGCCGCGCGCGCCACGGCGGAGCGGCTGGCGGCCGCCGATTTCGACTTCACCTCCTACCAGGGAGAGGCGCTGCAGTCGCCCGAAATGCGCGGCGTCGAGCCGGCAGACTTCATGCGGTCTCGTCACACTCTTGAGCATGCCTGGGCGCGACTGTGCTGTCTTGTCTTCGTGCAGAAGTCATATCGAATGGAGGGGTTAACTGGTTCGCTCGATGCGGGCTTGTTGCGGGATTACCAGAGGGATCTGGAGCTTATCGAGAGCCAGAAGAAATCCATGGAGGCCCAGGTGGCGGCCTATCGAACCGCGCGGGCGAGCGACCCGTACTACACCAACGAGGGCCTCCGGGGCGACATCGTGGACAACCTCTACAAGCTCTATATCCTGCTCGGTTGTGCGGTACGCCTCAAGACGCAGCCCAATGATGATATCGATTTGGCGTTGCGGCCGTTCGGCTTCAAGCTCAATCACGCGACGCGTCCGCAGGGCACCGGGGATCTGAAGCTTGTCAGCCTGACGGCGGTCGCGGTGAGCACTACCCTGTTAGGCCTCGCCGCGGCGGGGCTCGGCCAGCTTGGCCTGTGGGTAATGTCGCCGGTGTATCCACAGACCGTGTTGCAGCCGTTCCTGGATGCCGCGTCGACGCTCGTGCCGCATGCGACCGCGATCATGATCGCCGATCTGCTGCGCAGACGTGCGGTCAACAAGGGATCATGGTTCGCCGCCTCCGGCCAGCGTCAGCGCGCAAACGGAGCCAATTATATCCGGGTGGCCGTGGTTTGCGGTGTCGCGGGTTATCTCGGTCTCATTCTGTGGGGCCTCACCCAGGGACCGCCGACGCAAGACAGTTTCAAGATCGAGGTTCCCAATGCGCTGCTTGCCATGGTGACGGGAGGGTTCTACGTCTATCACCTCGACAACGCGGAGATCGGCCAGCGTCCATCCCGTGCGTGGGAGCTCGGCTCCGAGAGCGTGCTGACAGGACTCTGCGGGCTGATCGCCGCCTGCGCCACATGGCAGATCATCCTGGGCGCCGCAGCCGCGGCGGTGGACAAGATCATCCTCACCACGGCGATCAATGCGACCGTCGGGTTCGCGCTCGCCTGGTATATCCCGCAAGCCGCCGCCGCGACCCGGTATGACCCGCTGGCCGACGCCAGCAAGGAACGGGTCCGCGCGCTCGAGACGGCGGCCCAGGTGCGATTAGGCGACTCTACGCCAATCTGGCTCGATCAGCAGCATCCCGTGCTCGGCGGCACTTCGCCGCGCACCGCGGCCGCCGCCGACGTTGACGGATACGAGCGCGCTATTAGCCTGCTGCAAGGTCCAAGGGCCTTGGCTGCATGAGGCTCTCTCCCGATGGCCGCGCGCCAACTCGCGCGGCCATCGTCGGTTGCTGGCACGTTTGAGACATGCCAGCGGGTGCAGATAATGTCCGTTAGTCGGGGTAGAGCGGAAGTCGTCGGTCCAGGGTCAAAGTGACGCGAATGACCCAACTCAGACTTTGCGGGAACCTCTGAGCGCCATGCAAGCTAAGTTGTATGTTCGAAGAAAGCGCGTGCAAGCGACATCCAGATGCCAAGGTGATTAGAGCCGCATCGGTGTCAACGGAGCTGTCATGAAACCCCGCGCAATCGCGGCTTGGCGAAAGGGATTGAACTTTGCCGGCACGTGCGCCATGTCGAGACAGAAGGGGCGCTGTCTATCGAACCAGTCGTCGATCTCCTTCTTGAAGGTGTCGTAGAACACCTCGGGATAGGAGTCGGTGTTCTTCAGTCGCTGGAATCCCCAATGATCGGTGCGAAGCGCGGTGAAGCCCCGGTCTGAGCGATACACATTCGCAGCCAGAATGGCGTAGAACTCCTCGATGTTGTCCATCTTCGGGTGCCCGGCGACCTTGTCGTCGCGCATGAGACCACATTGCATGCGATAGCCATGCACCATCTCATGAAACAGGATTTCTCCAGGGCCAGTTCCTGGCGCCATGCCGCCGGTGTTCTTGATTCGCTGACGCCATGTCGCCGGATGATAGTCCACATAGACCATGCTGCCCTTGCCAGTTCCGACGCCGGTGGGGATTTCAATGGTGACGTTGTTCGGCAACTTGAACGGCGTCATCATGAAGGCGTATTTCGCATAGGAAGCTGCTTCGCTTCCCTGCTGCGGGTAAGCATAGGCGTTCACCGGATCCTTATCGGTCGGATGAAAGGGCATAATCAACATCCATTGCGGGCGCTGGTTGATGTACTTAAACAATGTTCTGCCGGCACTGGTGGTGCGGATCAGATCAAGGTAACGGGCGACTTCATGCCGATAGGCGGGCGACGTCTCCAAAACCCAGATATTGTTCAGATACTGCTTCGACTGTGGAGCCATTGGGATTCCTCGGCTCAAGACGATGCTCGGCGCGGGGCAGCGCCCGGTCACGTAGTCCTTAAGCCCTTGCACAAAGGAACGCGACCCCTGGTCTTCCCGCACATCTGTCGTGGCGAACTCGATTTCGGTTCAAACATCCGAATCCTGACCCGCCGCGCTCGGATCTTGCGGTAGCCGCCATCCGCCAGGTTCCGGAGGAAGGGTGCGAGGAGAGTGGTGCGGCGCAGGCCCGCGACGCTGCGCTGACCGCCAAGTCTGCCGAGATGAAGTGGATCAACGGCTGGTCAACCGCCGCCACCTTCGAGGGCGAGTATCTCTGGCGTGACGCGCGCCTACGCCAGCAAAGGTGTGGTGAGGTATCAGTCGTGAGGTTACGACTTCCGGTATTGGCACCTTCGAGACATGCTGACCGGCTCGGAAGATGTCTGTTGATGGGGGTAAACCGGAAGTCATCGGCAGACGGCCAAAACGGCGCTTTTGACCGTGCGCCCCGAAGGCGCGGATCACTAGTGGAGGAAGATTCCACC
>Ga0193751_1001391_pt1 | contig 15557 bp, 12 predicted proteins | sample L1c2metaG_FD_143050 | JGI IMG/M metagenome (GOLD analysis project Ga0193751, IMG submission 143050) | Soil microbial communities from a riparian zone of the East river system, Colorado, United States - L1c2 | ecosystem: Environmental > Terrestrial > Soil > Riparian zone | place: USA: East River... | reverse complement strand
CGGCGCCGGCTCGTTTTCTTTCCCGTTGGCAAGCGATGCCGGGCGCGTAGCGACGCCTTTCTGTACGCTTTGCCGGGATGCCGGAACAGATAGCGGCGACGTGTTAGTGTGAACTGGCGGCGGAACAACTGTGAAACGAGCCGTCCCTTTTCGGCCCGAGGCAGATTTTCGGGTCGCGCCGGCAAGGATTTTTGATGTCACGCGGTCAAAGAGCGCCTGTCCTGTTCTGGTAGCTAGCTCAACCCGCTCGCCCAACAGTTCGATATAATTGTGTTCGCCTCTCTGCCTTTGGGCGAGATCGGCGTAGCGCGATACTTGTTGGAGAATCGAGTTCAGCTCGGTCGAAGTAGTAGCGATCCACTTCAGATCTTCATGGTCGAGCATAAGCCGCGGCCTTACATTTCAGTCGGTTTCGTTCAGACAGGGGCATCAGACACAGGCCAGGACGGCGAAAAACGACAATGGCAAAAGCAGCCAGGGTTAGCATGGATCAAAGCACTCTTATCTCAGCACGGTTCGTGCCCGTTTTGGGTTCCTGGGGTCAATTGCAATCGTTGTTTGAAGGGATTGCCTCACACTGAACCGATGCGTGCCTCGCTTCGCAGGGCTTTTACGCCGGACTTGGAGCCGCGCTCCTCGTCGGATTGTTTCTAATCCGGCTCTGGCAACCTGAGCGCCAGATAAATCTCCATACCGAAAATCTCTTTCGCAAGATCGAGCAGAAAAATTGGACCGCCGTTTCCGATTTTATCGGCGCTGATTATTCAGACGAGTGGGCCGACGATCGCGCGATTCTCCTCACACGAACGCGGGAAGTTTCTTGCTACCTGCGCAACGTACGAATCGCTGTCGTCGATCCGAACCTTACCGTCGAACAAGATCACGGAATTTGGCGTGGCAAAGTGACCATCAATGGCGACGGCGGCGAAGCGATGGCTCTCGCCAAAGAGCGCGTTAATTCGCTTCCAGCTCCGTTTGAACTGGAGTGGCGCCAAATCATCTGCAAGCCGTGGGACTGGAAATTGGTCCGCGCCCGCAATCCAGGCTTAGAAGTCGCCCCGGGCGTCAAATGAAAGATCGAGCTACTCGGTGGCCCTGTGTCAGCCGCTGCATTTATTAAGGGCGACGTTTCAGAGAAACGCCCTGCCACCTCAATCCGCAGCGCGTCGCTTTCAAATCCCTTCGCTCCCTATTTCCCAAGAGCGTGCCGCAATTCCCGCCTGGCGGAATCGAGTTCGCGCGGCGCCTGATTCGCAAGCAGAATGGCGCGCAGCTTTTCTCCCTGATAATATCGGGCCACAAATTTTTTCTTGGCGTAGCTCCCGCGAAGATCCCACAAAATGCATCCGGAGGTCGAACATTTCCGTCCAGAAATATGGAATTTGCTCGAAACGGATGCGTTTCTTTCCGGTCATGTTTGCGCCTGCGATCAAGCCTTGCTCGCGCGCGTTTTCCCAGTGCGTCTGCCGGCGCACGCCGCCCATTATCCGGTCGGGATAAAACGCCAGGTCGCCGATTGCATAAATTCCTTTTTCTTCCGTCTCCAGATAGTCTGTGACCGGGGAACCGTGCGGTCCCGAGAGCGGCGTATTTCGTACCAGGTCGAGATTCGGTTCCGCGCCGCAAGCGACCACAGCGAGGCCCGCCGGAACGCGGTTGCCACTCTTTGTCTGGATGTTGCGAAGGACGGTCTTGCCTTCAAAACCGTTGAGACTTTCCCCAATTAACATTGCCACACCGTGTTTGGCGAAATATTCCGTCAGCCACGTGCCGGTTTGGGAATCGAGGTAACGGTTGAGGAGGTATGAATCGCGATGCATAATCGTGACCTTAAGTTTCATCATCCGCAGGCTGGAGGCCGCTTCGCACGCCAGTAATCCGCCGCCGATCACGATGACCGTTTTCTCCAGGTTCGCCATCTCGCGCAGTGCTAGGGCATCGCGGACAGTTCGTAAATAAATCACATTACCAAGATTTACGCCCGCCACCGGTGGCCGCACCGGCCGGCTCCCCATCGCGAGACACGCTTTATTGAATTCGATGGTCTCGCCATTTCCAAGGACCGCAAGACGCCGGTCGATATTGAATTGTTTTACGATCGTGCCTAAGCGCGTCTCGATTTTGTGCGAATTGTACCAACGCGTGTCAAACAGGGGCAGATTCTTGAGCGACGCGGTTTTTTCGCGCAAAAAACTCTTCGAGAGGATCCAGCGCTTGTAGGGCGGCATGATCTCTGCCCCGACTATCGTGACCGTTCCCCGCTTGTCGTGCTTGCGAACGCCCTCGCAGGCGCTCGCCCCGCCGATGCCGCTACCGACAATGAGATAGTCACGCTGGATCATTTGCCGAAAATCGCACGATAAAGAATCCGCGCAGTGACTGGCGAGGGAAAAATGATGATGATGTCGATCCTGCCCTCAAAGAACTGCTCGACAAATAATCACCGACGCAATCACGCCCGTGAGGTCCGCAAGGAGACCGGCCGGGATCGCGTGCCGCGTCTGCTTTATCCCGACCGACCCGAAGTAAACCGCTGCGACATAAAAGGTCGTCTCCGTGCTTCCGTAAATTGTCGCCGCCATGAAGCTGATAATGTTGTCCCCACCAAAGCGATGCACGATGTCGGTTAAAAGCGCCAGCGTTGCGCTCCCGCTCAGCGGCCGCATCAGAGCAAGCGGTACCAAATCGGTTGGAAAATGGAGCGGGGTCAAAATCGGACTCAGCATTCGAGTGAGCAGATCGATTCCGCCCGCGCCCTTAAACATACCGATCGCCACCAGCATGGTCACAAGAAACGGAATGATTTTAAGAATGACGTTGAATGCTTCCTTCGCGCCCTCGACAAACTCGTCATAAACTTTGATGCCGCGCGCTGCCGCGTAGATCGGGAAAAAGCTGAGCAGGAATGGGATTGCCAGGATCGACAGCGCGTTTACGACACGAGCAAACATATTTTGCGTGGCTGCGTCGGGCGGCAGGGCGATCTGAAAAAGCCCCGGCAGCACCATCCGCAAGAAAAGCATCACGAAAAACACGCCGAGCAGCGCGAGCGCGATCAAGCCCCATGCCGCCAGGCGGGTGGCAGGCGGCTGCGCGAGCGATTCATCGTCAAATGCAAATGTGCTCGTTGACGTACGCGCCACGTGCTCGGGCTCTTTTTCTTTCGAAGTTTCCGCCGCGATCGGCCGGAAAATGGTCAAGGTCTGCAAAAACCTTGCTGAAGTGACGGCCACAGCTGCCGCGCAAAGTGTCGCAAAAAATGCCGTGCCCACGATCGCCGTCGGCCTGGTCGATCCGGACGCGGCCAGAATTGCAATTGCAGTGGTGGGAACCAACTGCACCGAACTTGTATTGATTGCCAAAAAAGTGCACATCGCGTTCGAAGCTGCGCCTGGGCGAGGGTTCAGCGTTTCCAAGTCGCGCATCGCGCGCAAGCCGAGCGGCGTGGCTGCGTTACCCAGGCCGAGCATATTCGCCGCCATGTTCATTAACATCGATCCCATCGCAGGATGATCGGATGGAACTTCGGGAAACAACCGGCGCATCAGCGGTCGGAGGCCGTGCGCCATTCGCTGCACCAAACCCGCCCGCTCGGCCAAACGCATCAAACCCAGCCACAATGCCATGATTCCGATCAACCCGAGGGCGATCGTCACTGCCGTCTTTGCGCCATCGAGCGCGCCGCCAGTTACATCTTTGAAGCGGTCGTTCCAGCCGCCGATGGCAACCGCCAGCAAAACCAGAGCGAGCCAGATGTAATTGAGCACGCGTAACCTTGTAGTCGCGGCCGCTGATCGCTGCCAGCCGATATTCTTGTTGCGTTGTCGATCTTCCATTCAGCAGACTTGGCCTTCGCTATGAACGAATCGATCATTCAAATTAAGGATACCACCGGGAACCCCGCTCCGCTCGGGCTGCTCGGCTTTGGCATGACCACTGTGTTGCTCAATCTCCACAACGCCGGGTTTTACGAACTCAACAGCATGGTTCTGGCAATGGGCATTTGTTACGGCGGACTTGCGCAAATCATCGCCGGAATCATGGAATGGAGGAAGAATAACACGTTTGCCGCTACCGCTTTCATATCCTACGGCTTGTTCTGGCTTTCCCTCGTCACATTGATCATTCTGGCGAAACTTGGATGGGGCGCGGCATCGAACGATACCGCCATGGCTGCGTATCTTGCGATGTGGGGTGTGTTTACCGCCGTCATGTTTGTCGGCACCCTGCAACTCAACCGCGCGTTGCAGTTGGTTTTCGCTTCGCTGATGATTCTTTTTTTCCTGCTCGCCTACGGCGATTTCACGAACGCGAGCGCCGGTTTCAAACATTTTACCGGTTACGAAGGAATCCTCTGCGGGTTCTCCGCGATTTATTCGGGGCTGGCCCAGGTGCTGAACGAATTGTTCGGCAAAATCGTCCTGCCTCTCGGCCCGGTGCAGAAGTAATCGCTCCGCGACCTTAACAGCGAATTATCGACCTTAGCTCGTCGTCGATCTTTCCTTCAATAAGCTGGCCGCGAGTTGCAGCGCCGATTCGCTTCTTCCTCCAAGCATGCGTGCGATTTCTTCGCGGCGCGCTTTCCCCGTAACTTCCTGCAGCTTCGAAAACGTTCGACCGCGCACCACGTCTTTGGTCACGACAAAGTGCGACGAAGCGGCGGCGGCGACTGGTGCAAGATGAGTGATGCAAATGAGCTGATGCTCGCCGGCCAACGTTCGCATTTTGGCGCCGACCGCCTGCGCGATTTCGCCCCCCACGTTCGTATCGATCTCGTCAAAAACCAGAAGCGGAATTGCGTCGTGCGCGGCCAGCGCGGATTTAATAGCCAGCATCAAGCGCGAGATTTCCCCGCTGGAAGCGATCGCGCGGAGCGGTTTCAACGGCTCCCCCGGATTCGGCGAGAAAAGCAATTCAACAGAATCGAAACCGCTGACGCGCGGCTCCTCGAGTGCTTTGAGCTTTGCTTCGAATTCCGACTGACGGAAGCCGAGATCAACCAAGTTCTTTCGGACCGTCTCGGAAAGTTTCGGCGCGGCTTTTGCCCGCAATCTTCGTAGGACTTCGCCGGCACGGTTCATCCGCTGGCGGACTGTTTCAATTTCGCTGACCAATCGTCCCAGCTCCGCGTCCCGTCCTTCAATTGTGTGCATCCGTTGTTCGACTCGTTTGCCGAACTCGATTACCTCCGCGATCGAGCCGCCATATTTCCGTTTCAACGTCTCGAAAAGCGACACCCGCTCTTCAAGCGCGGAAAGTTGCGCCGGATCGAGATCGAATTTTTCCGCATAACTGGAAACCGAGCGCGCGATTTCGGAGAGTTCGAGAACCGCAGTCTCGTGGCCAGCGGAAAATTGAGAAATGGAATTATCGATCTTTTCCAATTCGCGCAGCAGCCGCTGCGTTTCCGATAGTTGGGAGAGCACGGAATCGTCGGCCTCGGCCAGTTTGTTCGCGACGGCGTTGGCCAGCTCAATCAATCGCCGGCTGTTGCTCGCGAGTTTGTAGCGGTTTGCGATCTCGCCTTCTTCACCCGCGACCAGGCTTGCTGAATTGATTTCGTTGATCTGATGACGAAGGAGTTCGAGCTCCTGTTCGCGCGCCGTTTCAACCGTATTGAGCGCGGCGTGTTCCTCGGTCAATAGCTGCAGTTGCCGGAAATGTTCGCGATATTCTTCGAGCCGCTCCTTCGCGCGCGCAAACGAATCGAGCAAATTCAACTGCCTCTCCGGAGAGAGCAGCGATTGGTGATCGTGCGGCCCGTGAAGATCGACCAGCTCGTCCCCGAGGCCTTTCAAGATCGACAAGGTAGTGAGCGAACCATTGACGAACTGCCGGTTCGCGCCGCTTCCGGAAAGAGTTCGTTTGACGAGCAACTCAGTTTCGCAAGGTTCGACGCCTGCTTCGACGAGCTGCGGGTTCAATTTTCGCACGTCGTCTCCGCTAAAAACCGCTTCGACCGTGCAGAGATCGGCGCCGGTGCGAATGAGCGATTTATCTCCACGTTCACCGAGTAACAGCTGGAGCGCACCGATAATGATCGATTTGCCGGCGCCGGTTTCGCCGGTGACGGCGATGAAGCCCGGCGCAATCTGCCACTCGAGGTCTTCTACGAGGGCAAGATTTTTGATTCGCAGCAAATTAAGAACAGCGGACATCAGGAGGGTTGAGACTTATTAGTTGAGAGTTGAGAGTCCAACTTGCCAATTCCGATCTCAACTCACAACTCTCAACTCACGCTCACCTTTCTCGGAACCGGCACTTCCCAGGGAGTACCGATGATTGGATGCGACTGCGAGGTCTGTCGCTCGCCCGACTCACACGACAAACGATTGCGTTCTTCAATCTACGTGGAAACGCCGGAATGCTCGTGGGTTGTGGACACCGGGACCGATTTTCGGACGCAGGCGCTTCGTGAAAACATCCGCACTGTCGACGCCGTAATCTTTACCCATTCGCACACCGATCACATCATGGGCTTCGATGACCTTCGCCGTTTTTCGCACTCACGCGGCTCCATGCCGGTTTATGCGTCGCCCGAGACAATGCGCGATCTTGAGCGTGTCTTTGAATTTGCTTTCAAAGGGCTTAATCCGTTTCCGGGTTATTTGAAACCGGAACCGCACATGATTTCCGGACCATTCAAGCTGGGGTCGACGACCGTCACTCCATTGCCCGTGCCACACGGCGATTCCATCGTAAACGGCTATCTCTTTTCTCGTGGCGGCGAGAAACTGGTCGCCTATTTGAGTGATTGCAGCGGGGTGCCAAATGCAATCGTCGATCTTACTGCGCGCGTGAAGATCTTGATCATCGATGCGTTACGCGACAAACCGCATCCGACACATCTGAGCGTCGCGCAGGCGTCGGAAATCGCGGCCAGGGTGCGGCCAGGCGCAACCTATTTCACGCACATCGCTCATGAACTTCCGCAATCCGCAGAATCGCGGCTGCCGGCCGGTACGCGCATTGCCTACGACGGCCTTAAGGTCAGTCTATAGATGAAATATTGTCGATCTTTCCCTGGCCGCCGAGCCGCGGCGCTGCGAACGCTCGTCCTGTTGCTCTCGATCTCGATCCTGCGCGCGCCTGCCGGTCGCGCCGAAGAGCCACTTCCGGCATCGACCGTTGTCGTTTACAACAAAGCGGCTCTCGATTCTGTCGAGCTCGCAAAATTCTACGCGCAACGTCGTGGCATCGCGCGCGATCACCTCGTCGGCTTGACGTGTTCCACCGATGAGGAAATCAGTCGCGAAGAATACGATGTGGATATCGCCCTACCACTCCGTGAAATTTTCAAGGCGCGCCATTGGTGGACGATGCGTGAAACATCGGAACACCATGAAGCGGTCTTAACAACCTCCGTTCGGTTCGTAGCAGTGATTAAAGGCATGCCGCTGAAGATTCGGCCGACGACAGCTCCCTACCCGGGAGACGAGCCAGGCCCCGGTCCGGTTGATAGTCACAATGAGGCCTCGGTCGATTCCGAGCTCGCCACGCTCGGTTTTTTCTCCCGCCAGATTTCCGGGCCGCAGTTGAATCCGTATTTCCAAAGTTTCCAATCCATCGGTGGGCTTGAAAATGCTGGGTTGTTGCTGGTCTGCCGGTTGGATGCGCCGACTGCTGGGACGGTCCGCCGCATGATTGTCGATGCGATTGCCGCCGAGAAAAGCGGACTGTGGGGACGTGCCTATGTCGATAGTGCGCACAACGTCGCGCCCGGCTTCAGTCTTGGTGATCAATGGCTCGCCGAAATTCCGCAGCAGCTCCATAAGGTTGGGATCCCGGTCGTTTACGACGATTCGCGTTCGATTTTTCCGGATGGCTTTCCGATGACGGACTGCGCGCTGTATTACGGTTGGTATGCGCCCAATGTAGCCGGCCCTTTCAACCAACCGGAATTTCGTTTTGTTCCGGGGGCAATTGCGATTCACATTCATTCCTTTAGCGCGAACACATTGCGCGACCCGAACGCAAACTGGGTAGCGCCGCTTATCTCCCGAGGCGCGGCCGCGAGTCTGGGCAACGTTTACGAGCCGTACCTCCAGCTCACGGCGCATCTCAACATCCTGAATGACCGATTACTTCACGGGTTCACCCTGGCTGAAAGCGCCTATGCGTCTATCGAAGCGCTTTCCTGGATGTCCGTGATCGTGGGCGATCCGCTTTACCGGCCATATACAGGGTGGATGCGGATCGATGTGCCACGCGAGTCTGCCAAAACTGAAGACGACTGGAAAATGTACCACGACTTCGCCGTCAGATACTTTTCGAACTCTTCAGCCCAGTACCGGTCGCTCGCGCGGCAAGCCGCGTCGCGGGGGCATAATTGTCTGATGATTGAGGATGTGGGATTGATGGAAGCGGGCGACGGGAATTTCGCTTCGGCGACCAGCTATTTTCAGCAAGCACGCGCTTGTTACGCGAGTCGCGATGATATTCTGCGCGTTGTCCTTGAGGAAGCGCACGCTTTGGTCGCACTAAATAAGCCAAAACGTGCGCTCGAACTCGTGCGCAGTGTCATCCGAATTGTCTCGGATGCGCCCGCCGTGCCGTTGCTTAGAATGATGGAACATGATTTGGCGGCGGCTCCCACGCCCGCATCTTCACCGTCGAAGCAATAACCTAACGAATAATTCCGCGTTCGCTTTCTTCGATGAATTCGATGATCTCGGCAATCTCCTCGGTCTGCGGCAGTTCTTTTCGGACCGCTTCGATCGCCTGCCGCGTATTGTATTTCGAGCGATAGATCAGGCGAAATGCTTCCTTGATCCATTTCACGCTTTCGGGCGAAAAATTTTTGCGCTCCAAGCCAACCAGATTCACTCCGCGAATCTCCGCTGGATTGCCATCGGCAATCAAGAACGGCGGGACATCCTGTACGATCTTGGAACATCCGCCAGTAATGGCAAAGCGCCCGATACGGCAGAACTGGTGCACGGCAGTCAACCCGCCCATTACTGCGTTGTTCCCGACCTGTACGTGACCGGCGAGTGTTCCATTATTCGAGAAAACGACGTCGTCGCCGACTGCGCAATCGTGTCCAATGTGGCTGTAGGCGAGGAAATTTCCGCGATTGCCCACTTGTGTTTTGCCTTCGCTGCTGGTGCCGCGATTGATCGTGACGTATTCGCGAAACGTATTCTCGTCGCCGATTTCAAGATAGGTAGGCTCGCCGCCATATTTCAGGTCCTGAGTCTGCTGTCCGATCGAGCAATAGGCGTAAAATTTGTTTTTCCGGCCGGCGCGCATCGGCCCACAAAGCGTGACTTGATGTTGCAGCCAGCAATTCTCGCCGAGCACGACGTCAGGGCCAATGATGCAATACGGCCCGATAATTGTTCCCGTCCCGATTTCCGCCCTTGCATCGACAATCGCGCTCGGATGAATCAGCACGTCGCTCATTTATCGAGAAACGTGAACATCAACTCTCCCTCCGAGACAACAGCGTCGTTTACAACACAATGGCATTTCGCCTTCGCGAGACGCTCGCCGCGGTGCTTCGTCAGCTCGGCATGGATGAACATCGTGTCGCCCGGAAAAACCGGTTTTCGAAACTTCACGTCATCTGCGCTCATGAAATAACCGATCTTGCTCGTGGTTTTGGCCAGTTTGAATAACAACAGACTCGCCACTTGCGCCATCGCTTCCACTTGCATCACCCCAGGCATTACCGGATGGCCCGGGAAGTGTCCCTGGAAAAATGGTTCGTTGATCGTGACCGTTTTCAGTCCGATGCATTTTGTTCCGCCCTCCTCGAAACTAATGATTCGGTCCACCATAAGGAACGGGTAACGGTGCGGCAAAATTTGCATGATCTGTTCGCTGTCGAGTCCACCGTCTCCGCGCGGAATGGAGCGCGGTACCGCGAGTGCGCTTCGTCGCACCTGTTCGCGCGCCAGAGCGCGCGCCAGCTCGGCATTTGCGGCATGACCGGGCTTCACTGCTATGAGATGGCCGCGGATCCGACAACCGGTCAGCGCAAGATCGCCGACGACGTCGAGGATTTTATGCCTAACGAACTCGTCCTCGAATCGCAATGGCTCTTTGCTTAGAACGGCCTCGCCGCGCACTACCACCGCGTTTTCCAGACTGCCGCCCTTGATCAAATTCTTCTCCATCAGCGGCTCGACGTCTTCGTAATAAACAAACGTGCGCGCTGGCGCGATCTCGCGCTCGAAAATCGTCGGCGTAATTTCCATCGACAAGTACTGCGTAAAACGGTTGTTCGGTCCGGCTTGCGTGCAGGAGATGCGGAATTTGTCGTCCGGCAGCAAAACTAGCAGCGCGCCAGTTTTCGATTCCACATGCATCGGTTCGCGCACGTCGAAAAATCTCCTTGGCGCCTCCTGCGCGGTCACACCCGCGCGCTTAATGACATCGACATATGGTCGCGCACTTCCGTCTCCGATGGGCGGCTCATTCGCATCCATCTCGACAACGGCGTTGTCCACGCCCATCGCGGACAACGCCGCGAGCACGTGCTCGACCGTGTGCACGCGGACCGATCCTTCACCGATCGTCGTCGCGCGCTCGACCATTTTCAGATTGTCGATCTTCGCATCGATTGTCGGCTCGTCCTGCAAATCCTTGCGCTTGAACTTGACGCCGTGATCAGCCGGCGCCGGATGCACTTTGAGTGAAACTTTCTCGCCCGTGTGCAGCGACGTGCCGCTGAAACCGGCAGTTTTGCCGAGCGTGTGTTGAAATTCAGGCGTCGCCATAGTGCCCTAACTAACAAAGATTTCGCGCGCTGACCAGAGGGGCTTACTTCAATTCAAAATCGCCGCAATCAAACGCCATCATCTTGTCGACGTTTGACAATCGAGTTTGGTCGACCGTCCGCGCCCAATCCTCCCAAATATCTATCGTGTTTTCTCCGCTCTTCGTGATCAGCGCACGCTTGACGATGGAATTGAAGGCCTGAGCGGCATCCCCAGGCTTTTGAGTGATCGTGCGTAAGGGTAAACCGTCGGTGGTTTTGAGGAAACTGCCGTTGACATCCAGGCCGACACTGAGCTCAACAATCGCGCGGGTGCTGCTGATCAGCGGGTTCACGACGAGCTTTACAGAAACGTGATCGGATGCATCCTTCGGCGGCGCTGCTGCCTCACCAAGGTGTTCGAGCTTGAAACCTGCAACCATGTAACCGCGCGCGCGGTACTTTCCCGGGGGCAAATCTTCGCCGGCGTCATTTTTCCCGTCCCACGTGGCGTTCAGCGAGTTTTCGTCAATCCTGAAATCGTCGACTGTGGCCTCGCGATACAAAACACGGACAAGCTTTCGGTTCGCGTCGAAGATCCCGAGGCTGATTGTCCCCTCCATTGGTGGCGGAACAAAACTAAGCCGAACACTTCGCGCTGGCGGCGCCGAAGGCGTTTGTTCCGGTGTCGGTGAAACAGTCGGACTTGCCGTTGGCGACTCCTGGGCAGCGGCAACCGTCGCAAACAGCAACAGTGCAGCAATTGGCAATTGGCAATTGGCGATCGGCATTTCTTAAATGTAATAGCGCCAGTTCACCTTCGGGAAAAGGTTGTGTCGCCACTCACAATCAGCGAGGAATTTTTCATCGATAGCGTTATTGGCAAACTGATCATGCAATCGGTTGAAGCGGACAAGATGATCCATTGTACGCATCGCGGCATATTCGCGTGCAGTTCCACTTTTCATCAGGAAAGCCCAATCGCTGGCCTGCGCGAGTAAAAGTTCGCGCGCGAGTTGCTTGAGAATACGGTCGGCGGTCGGGCTTGGATCATTTGCGTGCAGGCGTGAAACTTCGCTCATGCGCTTGGCGGCCGCGTGTAAGTGCGGATAAATCCAGGAGTTGCTCTGGTCGAGCCAGACTTCGAGATGGCCTTTGTCGCCCCAGGTGGACGCTGCGGGTTCGATCGTCTGCTGCGTAGGGTGGCCTCCTAGGTATTCACTCGGAGTCGTTAGGTGAAAGTCGTCTTGATCGAACGCGGCTTTGCGGATGAACAGTTCGAGAAATCGCGGTCCTTCGAACCACCAATGCCCAAACAACTCCGCGTCAAAGGGAGCGACAATGATTGGATCGCCATCGACGGCCGCAAGCTGCCGAATCTGCGCTCGGCGTTGTTCGAGGAAATGCTTCGCGTGGGCGTCGGCCGCTTTTTCGGCCGCAGCTCGATCGTACAGATCCTTTTCACCTTCACGGCCGGTGATGCGGTGATATTTCACGCCGGAAAATTTGCGCAAACCGCGCGCCACCGGGCCGAGATGTTCCATTGGAAGATCAAAGCCGACGTCGCGATAAAACTCCCGGTAAGCCGGATCGCCGGGATACCCTTCCTCCGCGCTCCAAACTTGCCGACTCGAATCGCGGTCGCGCGCGAAAGCGGCTGGGCCGGCCAGCGTGTAGCAGGGGGCGTAAATCGCGTGGCGCGGTCGCGGGTTCCCAAAGAGCAAGCCGTGCGCGTCGAGGATGAACCAGCGAACATTTGCTTCCTGCAAGAGCGATTCGAGGCCTGGCGCGTAACCGCATTCGGGTAGCCAAAAACCCCTTGGATCGACATGGAGAAGATCGACATAGACGTCGCGGCCGATCAAAATCTGGGCACGGGCGGCTTTACATGACTGTTGCTGGATCACCGGGAGCAATCCATGGGTGGCGGCGGAAGCGATAACTTCAAGCGCACCGGTTTCGCGACGCTGCCGAAAGGCAGCGAGTAAGTCGCATTTCCACTCATCGACAAAAAAGCGCCGAGTTTCGGAAAACAGTGTGAAGTAGAAATCCGCGAGCTCGCGCAATTTGGAATGGTTGCGGTTTCTCTCTCGCTCGCGCCCGGCTAGATCGATGAGAAGTTCGACATGTCGCACGTAACGCCCGCGCAAAAGCTCGTCTTCCAACATCGCGCAGAGCGTCGGTGTGATTGACATCGTGAGCTTGAACGGGACGCGGTCATTCGCCAGCCTCTGCATCATTTGCAGCAGGGGTATGTATGTCTCAGTGATCGCCTCGAAGAGCCAATCTTCTTCGAGAAAATGTTCGTGCTCCGGGTGCCTGACAAAGGGCAGGTGGGCGTGGAGAATGATTGCGAGATGACCAGGCATTGCAGATTTCAGATCGCAGATTTCAGATTGAAATCCGAATCCAAAATCGTCAGAGCGTCCGGCAAAAATCCTGGAAGCGGTCGAGACCCTTCTTAATCACGTCAATGCTCGTGGCGTAACTAAGTCGAACCGTGCGGTCGTCGCCAAACGCGGCGCCCGGAACTACGGCAACGTTCGCTTTGCTCAAGAGGCGGTCGGCAAAATTCTGTGAAGTGAGGCCAAGCTGACTGATGTTGACCAGCACATAAAAGGCGCCGAGCGGTTTGACCGCGGTCACGTTCGGAATTTTCGAAACGCGCTCGATCATATAATTGCGTCGCATGTCGAATTCTTCGCGCATATCCGCGATCGGCTGTTGGTCGCCCTTCAAAGCGGCGAGACCCCCGCGTTGCGCAAAGGAGGCCGGATGCGATGTGCTATGGCTTTGGATTGATTCCACCGCTTTCGCCACTGCTTCCGGCGCCGCCAGATAACCCAGACGCCACCCCGTCATCGCATACGATTTGCTGAATCCGTTGACGGTGATAGTGAGATCGTAAGCTTCCTTCGAGAGCGAGGCCACACTTACGTGCTCAGCGCCGTCGTAAACCAGTTTCTCGTAAATTTCATCGGACAAAATGTAAATGTCCTCTTCCGCGGCGACGTCGACAATCGCCTGCAATTCCTCGCGGGTATAGACTGAGCCGGTCGGATTACCCGGGCTGTTCAGGATCAACATCTTCGTGCGTGGCGTCATCGCGTTCTCGAAATCTTCCGCGCGCATCTTCCATAAGTTGCGTTCCATCGTCGGCAAAATTATCGGCTCGGCCCCGGCAAGTTTTACCATGTCCGGATAACTGACCCAGTAGGGCGCGGGCATGATTACTTCATCGCCGGGCTGACATGTGGCGAGGATCGCGTTATAGCAGGCGTGCTTCGCACCATTGCTCACCACGACCTGGCTCGCGCGATAAGTCAATCCGTTGTCAGCCGCCAATTTTTCCGCAATCGCCTGTCGCAACTCCGGGATCCCGGCGCTCGGCGTGTACTTTGTAAAACCGGCCTGGAGCGCCTCAATCGCTGCTGCCTTGATGTGCTCGGGCGTGTCGAAATCCGGCTCGCCGGCGCCGAACCCGCAAACATCGATGCCTTCAGCTTTCATCGCTTTGGCTTTGCTGTCGATCGAAAGCGTGAGTGAAGGAGTCAGTTGTGCGGCGCGTTCAGAAATTTCCATGTTGATCTTATTTTCGGTAAGGCTTTAACAAACGGGAGCGCACACTATTTGCGTCGGTAAAAGTTTTCAATCAAAGCTTTGAAATTGTTTTCGTCCACCCGCACGATCGCCATCTCGCGCTTTGCGTTTTCCACCGAATCAGAGGCGTGCGCCGCATTAACCATAATAGTCTGCCCAAATTCCTTCCGGATCGAGCCGGGCGGCGCTTTTGCTGGATCGGTCGGGCCGAGCACGTCACGAATTTTGCGCACCGCGTCTTCGCCTTGGTAAATAATCGCGATACACTTTTCCGTTCCCGGCGCATCGCGCATTTCCGGCAGACAATCGCTTGGCTTCATTCCGGCCATGAATTGGACGATCTCTTCCCAGGCGTCACGTCCTTTGTGCGATCCTAATTTCTCCTGCAAAACCGGAAGCACCGGACCGTAAAATTCCTCCGCTTGCGCGACGCTCATCCGATGAACCTTGAATCCGACGATGTAGAGTCCGGTGCGGGAAAAGACCTCGATCACGCCGCCCGGTCGCAGATTCGGAAATTTGAAATTGTCCGGCTTGATTAAGACCAGCGTCTTCTCGATTTTCGCTTCTTTCGGAAACTGCATCGCCTGGTCGAGAACCCCGCCGTCGCGATCTGAGAATTCCGCCCACAACTTTAGGTCGCGCTCGATCGAATTCGCATCGAAAGCGGCCAGCACCGCGGGTTCGAAGTACGTGACCTTGCCCGAATCGTCGGTGACGTAGTCGCCGAACGTGTCGCGAATCGTTTCACCGCTGGTGCGCTCGTGGACGATGTGGCCCACCGTGCGACGAATCTTTTCCACCGCGTCCGCGCCGCGGAAGACGAGGAACAAAACGCGTGCCCACTGCCCGTTCGCGTGACCCGTGAAATTTTTCATCACGTAATCGCGAATCAATTCTTGCGTAGTCCGATGACGCGCGTCCGCTTCGGTAACGATCGTCTCGGCGTAGCGTCTAACGAGTTCCGCGCTCGGCGCAAACATCCGCGCGCCGACCAAATCGAGACCTGTCCGCGAGATTAATCGTGCGATGATCCCGCCGGTGCGCGACTTGCGCATCGAATATGGCGTGACGATTGCGTAGGAAAATTCTTCGGTCTGCATGGTTGCTCCAGCGGCTTAAGATTAAACCGCTGGGTGCAGAAAACCGAAGCCGCTAAAGGGTCGCAGAACCTAACCGAGCGCCGCTGCAATCGCAATCCATTTTCCGCGCCGACGCACGTGGACGATGCTGATCTCGCTCCGCCGCAGCGCGC
>Ga0193751_1001390_pt1 | contig 15558 bp, 12 predicted proteins | sample L1c2metaG_FD_143050 | JGI IMG/M metagenome (GOLD analysis project Ga0193751, IMG submission 143050) | Soil microbial communities from a riparian zone of the East river system, Colorado, United States - L1c2 | ecosystem: Environmental > Terrestrial > Soil > Riparian zone | place: USA: East River... | reverse complement strand
ACCGCTGTCGCGGGAGGGCTGAACCGGCACGCCCCGTATACTTCGCCACCCATGCTCGGCTTCCTTTCCCGCTTCGTCGACTCCAATGACCGTGAGCTGAAGCGGATCCAGCCCTTCGTCGACGACGTGAACGATCTCGAGGCCGAGATCGAGGCGCTGTCCGATGCGGAGATCCGCGAGCGCTTCGCCGCGCTCCGGACGCAGGTCCAGGAGACGGCCGTCCCCGAGGAGCCGTCCGAGGACGAGCTCCATCACCCCGATCTCGAGCGCCGGCGGGAGCTCGGCAAGCTCCGCCGGAAGCGGGACATGGACGCGCTCCAGCTGGCCCTCGACGAGGTCCTCCCGGACGTCTTCGCGATGGGTCGCGAGGCGATGCGCCGGACCCTCGGGATGCGGCAGTACGACGAGCAGCTCCTCGGTGGCGTCGTCCTCCACCAGGGAAAGATCGCCGAGATGAAGACCGGCGAGGGCAAGACGTTCCTGCCGACCCTCGCCGCCGCCCTGAACGCCCTCTCTGGCCGCGGCGTCCACATCGTCACGGTGAACGACTACCTCGCCAGGCGCGACCCGCAGTGGATGGGGCCCGTCTACCACTTCCTCGGCCTGAGCGTCGGGATGATCCTGGGCCAGCAGTCCGACGGCGGGCCCGCGTCCTACGTCTTCGAGCCGGGCTACCCCACGACCGACGAGCGCCTGGTCAACCTCCGGCCGGTGAGCCGGCGCGAGGCCTATGCCGCGGACATCACCTACGGCACGAACAACGAGTTCGGGTTCGACTACCTCCGCGACAACATGGTCACGGACCACGCGGAGCGGGTCCAGCGCGAGCGCTACTACGGCATCGTCGACGAGGTCGACAACATCCTCATCGACGAGGCCCGGACGCCGCTGATCATCAGCGGCCAGGCGGAGGAGTCGGGCGACCTCTACTACACGTTCGCCCGCCTCGTGCCGCGCCTCAAGGAGCGGCCGGAGGGCGCGGAGGAGGGCGGCGACTTCTTCATCGACCTCAAGGACAAGGCGGTCTCGCCGACCGAGGAGGGCGTCGAGAAGATCGAGCAGTGGCTCAAGGTTGACAACCTCTACGCCGCCGACCCGCGCCTCGCCCGGCACTTCGAGCAGGCCCTCCGAGCCCACGCCCTCTACAAGCGCGACCGCGACTACATCGTCAAGGACGGCGAGATCATCATCGTCGACGAGTTCACCGGGCGGCAGATGCCGGGTCGGCGCTGGAGCGAGGGTCTCCACCAGGCGATCGAGGCCCAGGAGGGCCTGCGGGTCCAGCGAGAGAGCGTGACCCTCGCGACGATCACGTTCCAGAACTACTTCCGCCTGTACGACAAGCTCGCCGGCATGACCGGCACCGCGATGACCGAGGCCGAGGAGTTCCACAAGATCTACGACCTCGAGGTCGTCGCGATCCCGACCCACCGGCCGATGATCCGCGACGACGAGACGGACCTCGTCTTCCGGAGCGAGACCGCGAAGTTCAACGCGGTCATCGACGAGATCGAGGAGCTGACCGCGGCGGGCCGGCCGGTCCTCGTGGGCACGACCTCGGTCGAGAAGTCCGAGCGCCTGTCGTCGATGCTCGACAAGCGCGGCATCAAGCACGAGACGCTCAACGCGAAGTTCCACGAGCGCGAGTCGGGAATCGTCGCCCAGGCAGGTCGCACGGCCGCGGTGACGATCGCCACGAACATGGCCGGCCGCGGCACGGACATCCTGCTCGGCGGCAACCCCCAGGGTCTCGCCTCGGAGATCCTCCACCGCCGGGGCCTGAACCCGGCCGAGGTCGACAAGGACACCTACGACACCGCCCTCGCCGAGGCGAAGGCGATCACCGACGCGGAGCACGAGAAGGTCGTCGACGCTGGCGGCCTCCACATCATCGGCACCGAGCGCCACGACAGCCGACGGATCGACAACCAGCTCCGCGGCCGGGCCGGCCGCCAGGGCGATCCCGGCTCCTCGCGCTTCTACCTCTCGCTCGACGACGACCTGATGAAGCGCTTCGCGTCCGAGCGCGTCGCGTCGCTCATGGAGCGCCTCGGGCTCGACGAGGACAACTACATCGAGTCGGGCATCGTCGGCAAGACGATCGAGAGCGCCCAGTCCCGCGTCGAGGGCTTCAACTTCGACATGCGCAAACGCGTCGTGGAGTTCGACGACGTCATCAACCTCCAGCGCGAGACGATCTACGCGGAGCGCGACAAGGTCCTCCGGAACGAGGACCTGACCGACACGATCCGGGTCTTCCTCGACGACGACATCGACGACCTCGTGGCGCGCCACCTCGGCAGCGCCGATGCCAAGCAGGAGCCGGAGGAGGGCATGGCGGCGCTCCTCCAGGAGCTGAACCGGATGGGCGTCGGCGCCGACCGCGTTTCGGCCGACGACCTGCTCGAGCTCGGGCCGAGCGGCGCCATCGCCGAGCACATCAAGGACGTGGCCGACGAGATCCTCGCGGCCCGCGAGGCGGAGATCGGCGCCGAGGGCTGGGCCACGGTCGAGCGGTTCGTGCTGCTGCGAACGATCGACAGCCTGTGGGTTGAGCACCTGACCGAGCTGGACGACATGCGCCGCGGCATCGGCCTCCGCGGCTACTCCCAGCAGGACCCGCTCAACGAGTTCAAGAAGGAGGCCTTCGGCCTCTACGACGAGCTGACGGGGTTCATCCGCCACGGCGTCGCGAACTCCATCCTCCGCGTCCAGATCACGCAGCAGCCGACCGCGCCGCCGGTTGGGCCGTTCGTCATGTCGGGACCCGGCCAGGTCGGGCCGGGCCAGAGCAGCGGTCAGCAGAACGGCGGCGGCCGGGCCGCCACTCCCGCGCGATTCGGCGCGGGCCTTGGCGCCACGGCGGGCGTCGCCTCCTCGGGGTCGGCGACGGGCACGACCGGGACGCGGCTGATGGGCTCCGCCGGCGGCGGACCGACGGGCGCCGGTGCAGGCGCTCGCAACGGTGGCGGCGGCACGGGCGCGGCTGCCGGCGCGGGTGGCGGTGGATCGGCGGCCGGGGCCGCCGGCGCGGGCGCCCAGGCGCGGCCGGGCTACACGCCCACGGGCGCGAAGATCGGGCGGAACGATCCCTGCTGGTGCGGCTCGGGCCTCAAGTACAAGAAGTGCCACGGCCGCTGACCGCGCTCCCAGCGGCGCCGAGCTCGCCGCGGTGAGCTCCGGCCGCCACTTCGGTCGCGACCTCGTCCTCATCCTGGCTGCCGCCGCCATCGGCGTGAGCGCGACGACGGCCTACGCCGTCGCCGAGATCGTGCGCCAGGGCGACACCGACGAGGCCCAGCCGGCCGATGCGATCGTCGTGCTCGGAGCGGCCCAGTACGACGGCGTCCCGAGCGCGGTCTTCGCCGCCCGCCTGGACCACGCGGTCAGGCTCTACAAGGCGGGTCTGGCCAAGCTGTTCGTGGTCACCGGTGGCAAGCTGCCGGGCGACCGGTTCACGGAGGCCGCGACCGCCCGCCACTACGCCGAGAGCCACGGCGTGCCCGCGGCGGCGATCATCGGCGAGGACGCCGGGCGGAACACCCTCGAATCGCTCCAGGCGGTGGGCGCGATCCTGCGGGCCCGGGGGCTGTCGACGGCAGTCTTCGTCAGCGATCGGACGCACATGCTGCGGGTCCTCCGGATGGCCACGGACCAGGGCCTCCGGGCCTGGGGCTCGCCGACGCCGGACAGCCCCACGGACGAGGATCTCGGGCGCAAGTCGCAGGCCATCCTGCACGAGCTCGCCGGCCTCGCCGCCTACCTCGTCGGTGGCGGCCACTGGATCGACGACCCGGCCGTCATGGGCAACGGCTGACGCGCGACCCGCGCGGCGGGCCGACCGGCAAGGCGCCGCCGCTCAGCGAGCGAGGCGCAACCGAGGCGCGGCTGAACGGGGCCGGACGTTTTCCCCTCTTGGCGTAGGCGAATAGGCCACCTATACTTCGGGGCAATTCCCGAACGCGCCGCCCCAGCGTCACCCAGGATCGCCCCCGCCCATCCCCGTGTGCCCGCCGTCGTGTGGAGAGAGGGAGCCCGTGAAGCAGGCCGAGGAAACGACGTTCGTCGATCTGATCGCCTGCGAACGTGACTGCCGGAACTGCAGCTACGCGGCAGCCCTCGACTGCGACGGGAACTGCGGCGTCTGCCCCCACAATGGCTACTGTCCCTGCGTGAACCCCGTCGTCGCCCGGAGCAAGTCGGCCCTCCGACTCATCGAGCTCCGTCCGATCCTGCTCCAGGATCTCCAGGTCCGGAACTGATGGACGCCGCGGGCGTCCGCGACCTGGTCGAGCGGATCCGGTCGACCTCGGGGCGTCTTTGACCTCGCCGAACGACAGCGGCGCCTGACCGAGCTCGAAGCGCTCACCGGCGCGCCGGGGTTCTGGGATGACCAGCGCTCGGCCCAGGCGGTCCTCCTCGAGGCCGATGCCCTTCGGGCCGACATCGAGCTGTGGTCGGGCCTGCTCGCCCGGGTCGAGGAGCTCGAGACCCTCAGCCAGCTCGTCGAGGAATCCGGTGACGCGGACCTCGCGGTCGAGCGCGACCGCAGCGGCGAGGCGCTTGAGCGCGACTTCGATCGCGAGCGGACCTCGCTGCTGTTCTCCGGTGAGTACGACACGCGGCCGGCCATCCTGACGATCAGTGCCGGCGCCGGTGGCACCGAGGCGACCGACTGGGCCGAGATGCTGCTCCGGATGTACCTCCGCTGGGCCGACGACCGGCACCACTGGAAGACCCAGGTCATCGACGAGCAGCCGGGCGAGCAGGCCGGGCTCAAGAGCGTGACCGTGGCCGTGGAGGGTCGCGGTGCGTACGGCTGGCTGCGGGCCGAGCGAGGCGTCCATCGGCTGGTCCGGATCAGCCCGTTCGATTCGCAGAAGCGGCGGCAGACGACGTTCGGCCTCGTCGAAGTCCTGCCCGAGGTGGACGACGACATCGAGATCGAGCTCAACTGGGACGACATCCGGGTCGACACGTTCCGCTCCCAGGGCGCCGGCGGCCAGCACGTGAACAAGACGGATTCGGCCGTTCGGCTGACCCACCTCCCGACGGGCATCGTCGCCCAGAGCCAGAACGAGCGGAGCCAGACCCAGAACAAGGAGAACGCGATCAAGGTCCTGAAGGGCCGGCTCCTCGAACGGGCGCTCGAGGAGAAGGAGGCGGAGCTCCGCAAGATCCGCGGCGAGCACGTCGAGGCGGGCTGGGGCAACCAGATCCGGAGCTACGTCCTGCACCCGTACCAGATGGTCAAGGACCTCCGCACGAACGTGGAGACGTCCGACACGACCGGCGTGCTGAACGGCGACCTCGACCGGTTCATCCAGGCGGAGCTCGAGCGCGAGGCCACGGGCGGCGGCTCGGCGCGGGACACGAGCTCGCCCGAGTGACGGGGCCAACCCGAGTCACCAGGCCTGCTGGACTGACCGGCGGCCCCGGCGCCGATGACATCGAGGTCCGGCCGGCGACGGAGGCGGACCTCGCCGACTGCGAGCGGGTCTGGCGCGACGGCCTGAACGATTACCTCCGGCGGCTCAACCAGCTCGAGATCCCGCCCGACAATCCGGGCCTCCAGCGGCTCCACGCCCACACGCTCGCGACCGACCCGGATCGGTTCCTCGTGGCGACGCGACCGGCCGGTACGGGTGCGCACGCGACAGCGCGTGTGGTGGCGTTCGGGTCGGCCGTCCAGCGCGGCCCGCTGTGGTTCCTGTCGATGCTGTTCGTCGACCCCGCCGAGCAGGCGCGTGGGCTCGGCCGGCGGCTGCTGAACGACCTGCGGGCACCGAACGGTCCGCGGCCGGCAAGCGGCATGCCCGCTGCCGCTGGACCCGTGCTGGCGACCGTCACCGACAGCGCCCAGCCCATCTCGAACGGCCTGTACGCGTCCTTGGGCATGGTCCCCCGGATGCCCCTGATCAACCTCGTCGGGCGGCCGCGGGACGGCTGGACGCCGCCGCCGTTGCCAGCCGGAATCGCCGCGGTCCGCCTGGCGGACGACGAGGCGACCGGCGCCGAGCTGGCCGCCCTCGACATCGAGCTCCTGGGCTTCGCCCACCCGGCCGACCATGCCTTCGCCCGGCGCGAGCGGCCGTCGGTCTTCGGCTATCGCGCCGCGAACGGCGACCTGGTGGGCTACGGCTACACGTCGCCCGTGGGTCGGATCGGGCCGATTGCCGTGCAGGACGAGGCCCTCATGGGGCCGGTGCTCGGCCACCTCCTGACCGAGGTCGCGCCGCGCGGGGCATCGGCGATCTGGCTGCCTGGTGGCGCCGGCGATGCGATCTCTGCCGCGCTGGCGGCCGGCCTGCGGTTCGAAGACTTCCCGCTCCTGCTGTGCTGGAGCCGGCCGTTCGCGGATTTCGAGCGCTACGTCCCGATCTCGCCGGGGCTGCTCTAGCCCCGGGGCTGCTCCAGCCAAGGTGGGCCCGGGTTCGCGGGGCGTACCGGGCGCGCTGCTCGTCGGGGCATCGTGCTCGGGACAGGACCATCGAGCCATGCCGGGGTTGTTCATGGGTTGGTTGCCGCCTGGCAACACCGAGGTGTAGCCTCGGGCGAACACGTGGCTCCACGTCGTGCCCGCGATCGGAGTCCTGAAGCCACCGCGAGAAGCCTCGCGGCATGACCGATCCGCGGAGATCCAGCTTGACCATCGCTCCCTTCCGAAACCGGCGCCCGGCCCACGCCATCAAGGGCACGGGCGACGGCACTGGCGCCGGCACGCCGGATGCGTCGGGCGGTCGTCGTGCCCGCGGCGTGGCGGCGGATCGCCGCCGGCCGGTCCTGATCCTGAACAACGTCACCAAGACCTACCCGAACGGGCGATCGGCATTGCGGGAGGTCGATCTCGTCGTCCCCGAGGGCGACTTCGTGTTCCTCGTCGGCCAGTCCGGCGCCGGGAAGTCGACCCTGATCAAGCTCCTCATCCGCGACGAGCTCGCGACCGAGGGCCAGGTCATCCTCGATGGCGACGACCTCGCCCGGCTGCCGCGCCGGAAGGTGCCGCACGTCCGGCGCAAGGTCGGGATCGTCTTCCAGGACTTCAAGCTCCTCCCGACCAAATCGGTCCGCGAGAACATCGCCTTCGCGCTCGAGGTCACCGGCACGTCCCGGCGCCGCATCGGCCCGGCGGTCGACCGGGCCCTTGCCCTCGTCGGCCTGGTCGACCAGGCCGCCCAGTACCCGAACCAGCTCTCGGGTGGCGAGCAGCAGCGCACCGCGATCGCGCGGGCGCTCGTCCACGATCCCCGGATCGTCATCGCCGACGAGCCCACCGGGAACCTCGACCCGCTGATCTCGTGGGAGATCCTGCAGCTCCTGCTGCGGATCAACGAGCTCGGCGTCACGGTCCTCATGGCCACCCACGACGCCGACGTCGTGACGGCACTCCGGAAGCGCGTCGTGGCGCTCGAGGAAGGCCGCGTCGTCCGCGACGAGGTCGGTGGCGGCTACCACCGGACCACGTGACCGGCCGATGATCTCCTTCATCGCCTTCAGCGTTCGCCGTGCCTGGCAGGGCTTCTGGCGAAACGCCGCGATGAGCCTCGCGGCGACCGCCACGATGACCTTGATGCTCATGCTCCTGGCCGGTTTCTGGGTGGTCCAGGCGGGCCTCCTCGCCGGCCTCGACTTCGCCGAGCAGAAGGTCCAGGTCGTTGCCGACCTCAACGACAACACCGCCCAGACCGCGCTGACCCATCTCGAGGACGAGCTGAAGGCGCTGCCGGACGTCCGGACCGTCGACTACGTCTCGAAGGACGAGGCCCTCCAGCGCTTCCGCGACAGCCGCCAGGCGCAGGGCCAGTCCGACCTGACGGGCTACCTCGCCTCGAACCCGCTCCCGGCGAGCCTCGAGGTGAGCCTCTGGCGGGCAGCGGACTACGCCCCGGTGAGCGACCTTCTGCGGGCTGATCCGAACGTCCAGCGGGTCACGAACATCGCCGATCTCGCCGCCCGGATCACCACGATCAGCGCGTTCCTCCGAACGGGCGGGGTGGTGCTCCTCGGGGTCGTCGGGGCGATCGTGCTGTTCATCATCATCAACACGATCCGGCTCGCGGTCCTCGGGCGGTCGGAGGAGATCGAGGTCATGCGCCTCGTCGGCGCGTCGGATGCGTTCATCCGCTGGCCGTTCGTCTTCGAGGGCGCCCTCGTCGGGCTCCTGGGCGCGGCCGTGACCCTGGCGGTCCTGGGCATTGCGGCCGAGCCGCTCGGGCGAATGATGGTCGACTTCTTCCAGATCCTGCCGATCAGCGTGGGCTCCATCTCGCGCGACGTCGCCGTCCTCGTCCTGGGCACCGGCCTGGGCCTCGGGGTGGTCGGCGCCTGGGTCTCCGTGCGGACCTACCTCATCCGCTGAGGCGCCTCTCGACGTAGGGGCTCTCAGACACGGACGCGCTAGGCTTGCCGCCCGCCAGCCGCACCACCGGCCGAACCAGAGGACCTCGCGACATGCTTCCCGATCCCAATCCCGACGCCGCATCCGACGGCGCCGTATCCGAGGGCGTCGTATCCGAGGACGCGACCATCGAGGGCGCCACCATCGAGCCGGTCCGGGCCGACGCCCCCGGGTACGTCGCGGGTCCCGCTCCGGTGCCGGTCGGCCGGCCACCCCGTCGCATCGGCGGAGCGGTGGTCGGCATCGCGATCATGCTCGTGGCCCTCCTCGGCGGCGGCGGCCTGTTCCTCTCCGGCTACGCCCTCGGGTCGCACCAGGCAGGCGAACCGGGCACGGTCCCCAGCGATGACGCGGCGTTCCAGCCGTTCTGGGACGCGTACCACAACATCACTTCGAAGTTCGCCCTCGGCCCGGTCGATCGGACGACGATCGTCGAGGGCGCCATCAAGGGCATGGTCGACTCGCTCGGTGATCCCTTCTCGGCATACCTCTCGCCCGAGGACTTCGCCAACACCCTGTCGGACATCTCGGGCTCGTTCGAGGGCATCGGGGCGGAGATCGGGACCGTCGACTCGACCGGCAAGGTCATCGACTGCACCACCTTCGGCCCGAACTGCCGCCTCGAGGTCTCCAACCCGCTGCCGGATTCACCGGCCCTGAAGGCCGGCCTCAAGCCGGGCGACGTCATCACGAGCATCGACGGCGTCTCCGTCGACGGCCTGACGCCCGACCTGGCCCGGAACAAGATCCGCGGCCCGAAGGGCACGTCGGTCACGCTCCATATCGAGCGCCAGGGCACCGCGCCGTTCGACGTCACGATCGTGCGGGCCCAGATCCAGCGCCAGGAGGTCACGACCAAGGACCTCGCCGGCGGGAGCATCGGCTACGTCCAGCTCCAGGGCTTCTCGGAGACCGGCGCCGACGCGGCCATCGCCGCGATCAAGGCCGACGTCGCCAAGGGCCAGAAGGAGCTCATCCTGGACCTGCGGGGCAATCCCGGCGGGTTCGTCGATGCGGCGCAGCGCGTCGCCTCGGCCTTCGTCGCCTCGGGCCCGGTCTTCTGGCAGGAGGACGCCAACGGCGTCCAGACCGAGACCGACGCGATCCCGGGCGGCCCCGCGACCGATCCCTCGATCCGGGTCATCGTCCTGGTCGACAAGGGCAGCGCCTCGGCCAGCGAGATCGTGACCGGCGCGCTCAAGGACACCCACCGGGCGACGATCGTCGGCGAGACGACCTACGGCAAGGGCACCGTCCAGACGTGGTTCCCGCTCGGCAACAACGGCGACGAGGGCGGCGTGAAGCTGACCATCGCGAAGTGGCTGACGCCGGACAAGCACTGGATCCATCGGATCGGGATCGCCCCCGATGTGGCCGTCACCGTGCCGGCGAACAACCCGGCCGGCTCCGATCCGGTCCTGGACAAGGCCGTGGCCCTGTTCACCTCCGGGCAGCCCCTGCCGAGCTCCGCGCCGTACCCGACCGGCTCGCCTGCGCCGTCGCCGAGCGGCTCGGAGGCGCCATCCTCCAGCAGCATCTTCGTCCCGGCCACGCTGGAGGGCGCGATCCTGCAGCTGGCGGCGTAGTCGTTCTGCGGGGCCGCTCGGCACCGGCGGCCCGCCATTACCCGTCACCTACCAGCGTGGGTAGTGCAAGTGAACCAATCACGCGGCGTCCGGCATCGGCGGCATGAAATTCATCCCGCGGCGAGCGTGGCTCGGGATGAAATGGCGAGCGCGCCGTCGGAATTCCGACCGATTCGTCGGCTTGCACTACTGGCAATGGTATTTGACAGGAAATGCGGCCACCGAGCGGAACGGCGCCACGTTCAGGAACCTGTTGCGTTCTCAACCTCGTTCCGGTAGGGTCTTCGACGATCGAAAGGAGGTGATGTGCAGTGTCAGAACACAGTCGCTGCACCACCTCGCAGGAGATGGCCGTCTAGCTCGGTCAGCACCCTGCGGGTGGTCTGCCGCAACCGAACGCCGGTCCGCAAGGGCCGGCGTTCGTGCGTTTCCCGAGGCGCGACCGCCCCTCGACGCGATCGGCGATGGCCGGCCGCCCGTTGCCTGCCTCCGCTAGCCTGAGCGCCCATGCCCGAGAAGACGATCAGCCTGAACCGCCGCGCGCGCCACGAGTTCTCGATCGAGGACACCATCGAGGCGGGCATCGTGCTGACCGGGACCGAGATCAAGTCGATCCGGGCCAACAAGGTCAACCTCGCCGATGCGTTCGCCCGGATCGACCGCGGCGAGGCCTGGCTCGTCGGCGCCCACATCGCGCCCTGGGAGAGCGGCAACCGCTACAACCACGAGCCGCGCCGGAACCGGAAGCTGCTGCTCCACAAGTCGCAGATCGACGAGCTCCTCGGGAAGACGAAGTCGAAGGGCCTCACGCTCGTCGCGTTGCGCCTCTACATCGACGAGCGCGGTAAGGCCAAGCTCGAGCTCGGGCTCGGCAGGGGCAAGCAGCTCCACGATCGACGCCGTGACATCGCCGATCGCGACGCCAAGCGCCAGCTGGAGCGTGACCTCGCGGAGGCGACCCGGCGCTAGCGGAGCAGGTAGCGGCGGTTCAGCGGCAGGTCGGCGACGGGCTCGACCGCGAGTGACCGGCCTGCCAGCGTGACGCGGCCGTCGCGAGGATCGACCTCGATCGGGGCCGTCGCGCGGTTCAAGGCGAGCGACGCGCGGGTGAGGCCTCGGAGACCTGCGGCAGCCACGATCGTGCGGCCCGTATCCAGCTTCCGTCGGAGCGCGGCGGCGTCGGCCGCGCCCGAGACGAACAGCAGCGAGACCGACGGCGCGGCATGGGCCATGCCGGCCCATTCGGACGCGTAGCGAGTCGGCTCGGCCCGTTCGACCGTGGCATTGCCCTCGCCGAGCGGCGCCCAGGCGGGATGGCCACCCTTGAGGATCGACTCGGGCTTGATCCCGAAGAAGGCGGGCTTCCACAGGACGATGTCCGCGAGCCGGCCCGGGCTCAGCGTCCCGACGTGGCCCGAGATGCCGTGGGTGATCGCCGGCTCGATGGTGACCTTGGCGAGGTAGCGCAGAACCCGCAGGTTGTCGTCGCCTGCGTCGGCGGAGCCATCGGTCGGCCCGTCAGCGGGGAGGCCGCGATGGCCGCGCCCGGCGTCGGTCGTGCGCCAGGCCTTCATGACGTGGGCCAGCTGGATCGCCCGTCGGAACGACTCCATGATCCGGCCCATCCCCTGCGAGTCGGAGTTCACGATCTGGATCGCGCCGAGCTCGTGGAGCGGACCTTCGGCCGCCATCGTGAGCGGGTGGAGGCGCTCCCGGATGAGCTCGAGGTCCTCGCCGACCCCGAACGACGCGCCGTGATTGAGCACGGTCATCGCCACGGTCTCGTCGCCTGCGGTCACGCCCCACGGAATCGTGGGCGTCGTCGACGAGCAGATGACGTTCGCCTCGCGCACGAGACCCAGAAGGTCCGGCACGTGACCGCCGCCTGAGCCCTCGACGTGATACGCGTGGACCGTCCGCCCGGCGATCGCGGCGACCGTGTCCTCGAGCTCGGCGCTCTCGTGCAGGCCGTCGGTGTGGAGGCTGACCGAGACGTCGTGCGTGTCGGCGTACGCCAGCGTGTGGTCGATCAGCTCCGGGTAGGCGCCGTAGTCCTCGTGCATCTTGAAGCCGACGGCGCCGGCGGCCAGGAGGATGTCGAGGTCGGCGTCGGCCATCGATCGGGCGTTCGCCTGAAGCCCGATGTTGATCGGGAAGCCCTCGAGCCCGCGCACCGTCCGTTCCATCGACGCGGGTGGCTCGTCGAAACCGGCCGAGATGAGCGTCGTCATGCCGCCCGAGAGCGCGGCCGGCATGAGGGCCGGGCCGATCGTGTGCATGTGGCTGTCGACACCACCTGGCGTCGCGATGAGGCCGTAGCCCGAGACGGGCACCGTGTGCGGCCCGATCGGAAGGTCGATGCCCTCGCTCACGTCGGGGCTGCCGGCCCGGCCGACGCCGACGATGCGGCCGTCCTTGATGCCGATGTCCGCCTTCAGGACGCCGAGCAGGGGATCGACGATGACCGCTCCGACGACGACCGAATCCAGCTCCGATGGTCCGGCCGTAGGCACCTGGACCATCCGCAGGCGGAGGTTCTTGGCATAGCCCCAGATCGGCTCGTCGCCGGGAGCCTGGAGGTCGCGCTCGACGCGGATCCAGAGGTCCGTGTCACCGAGGCGGATGCGGTCGCCGGCGCGGGGCCCGAAGCGCGCCCGCCACTCGGTGGGGGAGAGGTGGCGCGCGCTCACGTGTCGGGTTCCTCGTCGGGGCGGCCGCCGCGGTTGGCGTGGTTGGCGCGGTCGGCGCGGTCGCCAGCGGCGCGGTGTCGCTTCGCGCCGTGTCCCTTCGCGCCGTGTCCCTTCGCGCCGTGCCCCTTCGCGCCGTGTCGCTTCGCGCCGTGCCCCTCTGTCTCATGCCCGTCGCGGGCATATCGCACGAGGCGGACCTCTTTCGAATCGCCGGGCGACCAGCGCTCCGAGCTTCCCGCCGGGAGGTCGAGGTGGAAGCCCGCGGCCTGCGCTCGATCGAAGACCAGCCGCGGGTTGACGCGCTCGAACGGGTAGTGCGACGAGATCCGGACGACCCGGCGGGAGGTGTTCTCGACCACGAGCGATCGGCGCTCGAGGGTCGCCGGGGGGAGCATCCACGCGGGATCGCCATCGGCGGCGGCAGCCGAGCCGCCGTCGCCAGACGCCACGGCGGCGGATCCATCGTCGACGGGCATGACCGCGCCGGGACCGTCGATCGAGGCCGGCCGCCCGGCGCCGAGCGGGTCGATCAGGACAACGAGGCGCGGCCCGTCCCCGAACAGGACCTCGACCCGAACGTCATCGACGAGCTCGCGGACGCCCGGCATGACGTCCTCGGGCGCTACAGCCGCGAGCCCGGCGGCCTCCACATCCGCGTACGGCGCGCTCCCGCGCGCAGCCTCGAGCATCGCGTCGCACATGAGCGCAACGGCTTCCGGGGCATTGAGGAGGAGACCCGCCGCGCGATGGCGCCGAGCGAGCTCGGCCGCGCTGAAGATGAGGAGCCGCTCTTCCTCCCAGGGCGTCAGGCGCACCGCGGCATCGTAGCCGCGCCGCGGGTGCCGGGACGCAGGCCGGGGGCCGAGGCCGGGGCCGCTTGTCCTGCCGCCAAATGTCGCTCCTGGCGACATGACGGCCACCGGCCCAACGTGGACCTCGCCAGATGTTGCCGAGTGGCGACCGCTGACTGGCCCGCGGCGGTGTCGTGTCGCGCAGCGCGACGTTTGACGAAGTCGTTGGCGCTCAGGCCGCGGCCGCGGCTGCGGACTGGCCCACGACGGTGTGGTGTCGCGGAGTGCGACATTTGACGAAGTCGCTCGCGCGCCGGAAGGGGCAGCGATGCTGCCGGATAGACGCTCTAACGGAACGCGCCTGGCGGCAGCTCCGCGATGCCGGCGGCAGCCCGGATGAGCCGCTCGGCGACGGTCTCGTCGATCTGGCCGACCGACGTGTAGGTGAGCCAGCGGGCGCGCTTGGTGATGCCAGCGCCGTCCATCACGCCCTCGGGATCCTCGATGAACACCCCTTGCGGAAAGCCGAGGTGGACGTGCTCGCGCTCGGGGAAGACCCAGGCGAAGACCGCGGGCGATCGGCGGCGGCGCGGCAGGTCGAAGCCGACGACCCGCCAGCCCACCCTGACGCGTTCGGTCGCCTCGGGGATCGTGCGCTGGATGATCGATCGGAGCCGGTTGGCGATCGCCCGGTGAGCGGGCGAAAAGCCGTCGAGGAAGAGATCGACGGGCATGCCCTCCGGGCGTGCCTTGGCCAGGCGAGGCGGGCGAGCGAGCGTGCCTTCGGGGCGGGCCTTGGCCATGCGCTAGACTAGAGCGGTACACCGAACGGCCGTTCGGTCCTGTGGGGATGCGTGGTCTCGACAGGGTCTGGCTGTCGGCGGACGCGAGCCGAGGTGCCGTCAGGCCTCGTTAAACAGGCGGCAAATCGAAGTACCTGCCAACCAGCAGTCGACTCTCGCCCTCGCGGCTTAGGCCGTAAGGTGAGCGTGGAAGCAGCCTCCGCCTCGCGGGCTGTGGAAGCGTCATGCAGCGGGGCTGCGGCCCGGGCAAGGCCACGTAGCCTGGGATCAAGCTCGATCTAGAGACACGTGAATGGATCTCGTCGGAGGGTGCCGATCCTCGCCGCGAGATCGACGACAACGATCGGACACGCTCGTAGTGGCTGCCGTCGAAGGGCTCTGGACGGGGAGTTCGACTCTCCCCCATCTCCACCAATCCGCTCGTGCCATCCGCGCGTGGCTGTCCATGACCTCATGAATTGGCCCATGTAGGCCCATCAGGAGTATCTAAAGGCCCCGTTTTCCCGGAATCGAGCCCTGGTTGCGCTCGTCTTCCGATCCACTATGGACGACTTGTGGGATTCCACGATCCACGATGGAAGGCTTCTCGGGATGGATCACGCCTCTTGGCTCTGTGGCCGCGGAAGTCAGTGACAATGAGGCGCAACAGGATGGCTTGGATCCCGCTCGATGAGCGCGCCGGACCACGACGCGCCCGCGAGCGCACTCAGGATCGAGGGTTACGCCTAGTTGTCGGGGCCGACATTTCCAAGCAGGCTTGTCATGTTGTCGCGCCAAGCAGGCTGTGTGAGAGGTCATTGGGATGCCGCTCGTTTCTCCCTACCACTCGATTTCGCCGGAGGACAGGGAGGTCTACCACGACAAGAGCAACTGTCGGACGGGGAACGGATCAAGCGAGAGAACTGGCGCTCCGGGACGGATAACCGCCTGTGTCGGAACGGCGTTAACGCTCCTGGCGGCGATGCTGCTCCCGTCGTTCCCGTCCACGGCGTTAGCCGCGAGCGCCGACGCCTCGTCGACGGCCGCGGCGCCAGCCGTGGTCAGCAATGCGGACGACAGCACGGCCGCCGCGGCCCTCGCCGATCGAGCTGCAGCCGCGGGCGCACTAGGCCTCTAGTACGACTTCGGCGCGAACCAGTACGTCGTTGTCCAGTCGTCTGGTGGCCCGGCTGTCTCGGGCGCCGGGGTTGCAGGCGGGCTCAGCGTCCGAGTCGAGACTCGGGACATTGCCCAAGCCGACATCGACGAAATTCAGGAGGCGTTGGCAGCCAAAGAGTTTGATGTAACCGC
>Ga0193751_1001389_pt1 | contig 15584 bp, 15 predicted proteins | sample L1c2metaG_FD_143050 | JGI IMG/M metagenome (GOLD analysis project Ga0193751, IMG submission 143050) | Soil microbial communities from a riparian zone of the East river system, Colorado, United States - L1c2 | ecosystem: Environmental > Terrestrial > Soil > Riparian zone | place: USA: East River... | reverse complement strand
TGATCCGGCTCCGCATCTTCGCAAACGAACTTCGGAAAGCAAAGGGTACTAGCAAGCCTATGATGCTAGTGCCGCTTTTCGATTTGAAGTTCCTGTTCGAGTTTGCCGCGGGTGATTCAGGAACTTCAAATCGGCGGCACTAGGGTTTGCTCGAGTGCGTTTTTGCGGGTTCGTGGCCGACGTTACGAGGTCGTGACGGCCCAGTCACGACCTCGTGTTATGCGTATTTCCGGGTGTGGGTTACCGCTCCGGACTGGGTGCCTCACTGCCGCCGTTGTGCTAGGATGTGGTCCGGGCAACCTGGAGAGATTGTTGAGCGGCGCCACCCCCGACCCGTCCGAGCCCGTGCGCAATCCTGACGCCGTCTCGCGGCTGCAGCTGGCGCGGGCCTTGCGCCGGGCCGAATTTGCGATCGCATGGGAGCGAAGCTGGCCGCATTTGGCCCGGCTTTTGACCGTGGCCGGGTTGTTCCTGGTGGCATCATGGGTCGGCCTCTGGCTGGCACTGCCGTTCATGGCCCGCGCCATCGGGCTTACCCTGTTCCTGGCTCTGGCGCTGGCTGCGCTGTTCCCACTGGTCTGGTTTCGCTGGCCGAGCCGGCAGGAAACTCTCGGCAGGCTCGATCGCGGCACCGGGATACGCCATCGACCGGCGACGGCGTTGACCGATTCGCTGGTCACGCAGGATCCGGTCGCGTTGGCCTTGTGGCAGGCGCAGCGTGAGCGCACCTTGGCATCGATCAAGCGCATCCGCGCCGGCCTGCCGTCGCCGCGGCTGGCGATCCACGACCCCTGGGCGCTGCGGGCGTTGATCGTGGTCATGATGGTTGCCGCCTATATTGCCGCGGGCGACGAGCGCCGGATGCGGGTCGCTGCCGCCTTCGACTGGAATGGCGTGCTGTCGGCGGCCAATGTCAGGGTCGATGCATGGGTGACGCCGCCGCTTTATACCGGCAGGCCACCGATCATTCTGTCGGCGGCGAACAAGGAAGCCGCCATACCGACCGCCGGGCCGTTGGCGGTCCCGGCAGGCAGCACGCTGATCGTGCGCTCGAGCGGCGGCGCCCTCGATGTCGTGGCAGGCGGCGGCGTGGCCGAAGCGATACCGGCCGAGCAGGCGCCCAACGGTACCAACGAGAAGCATTTCACCATCACCGGCGATGGCACGGCGCACGTTCGCGCGCCCTCCGGTCAGCCGCAATGGAGGTTCAGCGCCACGCCCGACCGTGCCCCGACCATCGCGCTCGCCAAGGATCCGGAGCGCCAGGCCCGCGGCTCGCTGCAGCTCTCCTACAAGATCGAGGATGACTACGGCGTCACCGAAGCGAGGGCGCTGTTTGCAACCAGCCATGCCGACGCGGCCAAGGACGTCGAGTCGCGGCCCCTGTTCGACCCGCCGCAATTTTCGCTGGTGCTGCCGAATGCGCGGACCCGCAATGGCGTAGGCCAGACCGTCAAGGACCTCAGCGAGGACCCCTATGCGGGCGCCGATGTCACGTTGACGCTGACCGCCAAGGACGAGGCCGGCAATGAGGGGCGCAGCGAGCCGTTCAACATGCGCCTGCCGGAGCGGCTGTTCACCAAGCCGTTGGCGCGGGCGCTGATCGAGCAGCGCCGCATTCTGGCGCTCGACGCTAACCGCAACGGGCAGGTTTACGATGCGCTCGACGCGCTGATGATCGCGCCGGAATTGTTCATGCCGGAGGCCGGTCAGTATCTCGGCCTGCGCAGTGCCGCGCGGCAGCTCGAGACGGCGCGGACCGACAATGCCATGCGCGAGGTGGTGGCGAGCCTCTGGGCCCTCGCCGTGACCATCGAGGACGGCAATATCACCGATGTGGACAAGGCGCTGCGTGCCGCGCAGGAGGCGCTCAAGCAGGCGCTGGAGAGGGGCGCCAGCGACGAAGAGATCAAGAAACTCACCCAGGATCTGCGCGCGGCGCTGGATAATTTCATGCGTCAGCTCGCCGAGCAGCTGCGCAACAATCCGCAAGCATTGGCGCGTCCGCTCGACCCCAATACCAGGGTGTTGCGCCAGCAGGATCTCAACAACATGATCGAGCGGATGGAGCGGTTGTCGCGCTTCGGCGACAAGGACGCCGCCAAGCAATTGCTCGAACAGCTGCAGCAGATGCTGGAGAACCTGCAACTCGCCCAGCCCGGTCAGTCCGGCGACGCCGACATGGAGCAGGCGCTGAACGAACTCGGCGACATGATCCGCAAACAACAGCAGTTGCGTGACAAGACCTTCAAGCAGGGCCAGGATTCGCGGCGCGAACGGCAGCGCGGCAAGCAGGGCGATCAGGCGATGAGCGATCTGCAGCAGGATCAGCAAGGCCTGCGCGACCGGCTCAAGAAATTGCAGGAGGAGCTTGCCAAGCGCGGCATGGGACAGGGCCAGCGTGGCGAGAAGGGGCAGCAAGGCAAACAGGGTCAGGACGGCGATCCGCAAGCCAGCGACGGCGAGGATGGGCTCGGCGAAGCCGACAGCGCGATGGGCGACGCCAGCGGCCAGCTCGGCGAGGGCAACGCCGACGGCGCCGTCGATTCGCAAGGCAAGGCACTTGAAGCGCTGCGCAAGGGTGCCCAAAGCCTTGCCGAAGCGATGCAGCAAGGCGATGGCGAAGGTCAGGGCGACGGCCCCGGTAACCGCGCGGGCCGCCAGCAGAGTGGCGGCAACCAGAGCGATCCGCTTGGACGCCCCCTGCACGGCCGTGAATTCGGCGACGACCTGACGGTGAAGATTCCCGGTGAAATCGATGTGCAGCGGGTGCGCCGGATCCTGGAGGAACTGCGCCGCCGCCTCGCCGATCCGCAGCGCCCGCAGATCGAGCTCGATTACATCGAGCGACTGCTGAAGGATTATTAGCGCCTCACCCCATCTTTCGCGCGGCCAGCGCATCGGCGACCGCGGTGCGGATATCGGCCACCGTAAACGGCTTGGTGATGACGTCATGGGCAATGGCGTTGAGGCCCGATGCGCGCTCGCGCTGATCGGCAAAGCCGGTCATCAGCAGAATCGTAAGGCGGGGAAAATCGCGTGCCGCCGCCAATGCCAGCGCGATCCCGTCCATCACGGGCATCTGGATATCGGTCAGCAGGAGATCGAAGGCGCCCTGTTCGCTGCCCAGGATCTCCAGCGCTTCGGCGCCGTCCTCGGCGGTGACGATGTCATGGCCATCCATGGCGATGGCGCGCGCCACCAGCCTACGCATCGAATCCTCATCATCGACGATCAGCACGCGCGGCATCGAACCACCTGTGTCGGGATCTGGATCAGGTGGTCCAGCTCATATATGGCCACCGACAATATCCCGCTTGCTGAAAAAGCGTACATCGATGTTACGGCCTTCCGGCGGCGGCGAAGCCAGCCGCGACTTGAACCAGGCTTTTTCGCCCGGTCTCAGCACGGGCTGTTCCAGAACCGTGTTCCAGGCGTAGATCTCGGCGCCTTGGGCGTCGCGAACGCTGAAGCGCAGCCGTGGCAGTTCCACCGGCTTGCTGGTTTCGCCGGTGATGACGCCCTCGATCACCAGCACCGGTTTGCCATCTGCCGTCTCGGAGGTGATCTTGACGTCCTTGAACTGCAGTCCGCGCAGATTGACGTCAAGGCCGACCAATTTGTAGAACGCGGCGGTCTGCGGCAGCAACCGCACCACGTCGACGCGCCAGATCAAAAGCGCCAGCACCAGCGCCCCCATCGCGGCGCAGGCGGTAGGGAGGCTGACGGGTGGTTTGCCGGCCCCGCGCAGCCGGGCTTTCGGCCTCAACAGTCCGCGGAACCCTGAGGGGCGTTGGGCGAAGTCGGTGTCGTGCAGATCGTTTCGGGCGGTCGACGGCCAGTCCGCGTCGGCCGTCCCGCTTGTCCCCGCAGCCGAGGCCGGCCAGTCGCCTGCGATCGAGGGGCTGTCGACATGCGGGGTTGCCTCGCCATGGCCGCTGTCCTCGCGGGCGAGAGCGTCCCATTCGGCGGCGGCGTCTCCGGCGGCCTGTCGGCCGGCGCCGGCCATCGCCGGCAGTTGGCTTACGATCTCGGTCGCATCCTCCGGCCTTGCCAGCCAGACCTCCTTGCAGCGGGAACACCGCACGGTACGGCCGGCCGCGCCCAAACTGGCCAGATTAATGGCATAGGACGTTGAACAATGAGGGCAAACGATGTGCATGGAGCCAGTCTCCACAATGACGCTGCGAGCGCCCCTTGTGCTTCCGAAGTTCGCATTCGCATCAGAACCAGCCGCAGCGTTTGCGGACTTAGGAACCGGGGCACTACAATGCTACAAGGCGACCGTTAACGAATCGGAAACCATAAACGAAGCAAAACCACTTTGTTTTGTTCGCGGCGGCAGCGAAGCCAGCGGCCCGGGGGCCACCGGATTCGGGTTTCCGGTCGCGCCCCTCGTCGAACGGAGCTGAGCTTGGTTCGGTTCGAAAATGTCGGATTGCGTTACGGGCTCGGCCCGGAGATTTTGCGCGACCTCAATTTCGCAATTCCCGCCCATTCCTTCCAGTTCCTCACCGGTCCGTCCGGCGCCGGCAAAACCTCGCTTTTGAAGCTGTTGTTCCTATCGCTGCGGCCGACGCGCGGCCTGGTCAATCTGTTCGGCCACGACGTCTCGCTGCTCGGCAAGGATGAAATCGCCGACCTGCGCAAGCGGATCGGTATCGTATTGCAGGACTTCCGGCTGCTCGATCACATGACCACCTACGAAAACGTCGCGTTGCCGTTCCGTGTGATGGGCAAGGCGGAGTCGAGCTATCGCAAGGAGGTCATCGATCTCTTGAAATGGGTCGGTCTCGGCGAGCGCATGGATGCGTTGCCGCCGATCCTGTCGGGCGGCGAGAAACAGCGGGCGGCGATCGCGCGCGCCGTGATCTCGCGGCCGCGTCTGCTGTTGGCCGACGAGCCGACCGGCAATGTCGATCCGACCCTGGGGCGGCGATTGCTGCGGCTCTTCATCGAGTTGAACAAGTCCGGCACCGCGGTGATTATCGCGACCCACGATATGACCCTGATGGATCAATATGACGCGCGGCGGCTGGTGCTGCACGAGGGACGGCTGCATATCTATGAGTAGGACCGATCATCAGCTTGGCCCGTTGATGGACCTCGGACACGAGCGGCCGCAGGTGCCGGCGCGGGCGCGCAACCTGTCGCCGATCGTGCCGCGTGCCTCAATCGCCGGTCGTGCGCTGGTTGCGGTCGTTGCCATCATGACGTTTCTCGCCTCGATGACCACCGGCGCGGTCTTGCTGGTGAGCGCGTCGGCGGCCGAATGGCAGTCGGAGGTCGCCACCGAAATCACCATTCAGGTGCGGCCCGCGCCCGGGCGCGATATCGACCGCGACGCGGCGGCGGTGGCCGAAGCGGCGCGGGGGCAGTCCGGCATCGTCGAAATCCGCCCCTTCACCAAGGAGGAATCCGCCAGACTGCTGGAGCCGTGGCTTGGCAGCGGACTCTCGCTCGATGATCTGCCGGTGCCACGCGTGATTGTCGCGCGGGTGCAACCGGGAACCACGCTCGACCTGGAGGCGCTGCGGCGCCGAGTGAGGCAGGTAACGCCTTCGGCCAGCGTCGATGATCATCGCGCCTGGATCGAGCGGATGCGGTCGATGACCGGCGCTACCGTGATCGCCGGCATCGCGATCCTGGCGCTGGTGATTGTCGCGACCATCATTTCGGTTTCGTTCGCGACGCGCGGCGCGATGGCGGCTAACCGCCCGATTGTCGAAGTCCTGCACTTTGTGGGCGCAGGCGACCGCTATATCGCCAACCGTTTCCTGCGGCATTTTCTCCGGCTGGGTTTGGAAGGCGGGGTCATCGGCGGGGGCATCGCCATGCTCGTTTTCGGCTTCTCCGAATCGATCGCCGGCTGGTTCTCGGGCACCCCGGTCGGGGACCAGTTCGTCGCTTTGCTGGGGACCTTTTCGCTGCGTCCCTCGGGCTACCTGGCGCTGGCGGCGCAGGCGGTGCTGATCGCGGCGATCACTGCCTGGGCGTCGCGGCGAACGCTGTTCGCCACGCTCAACGACATCGAATGACGTGGCCAGTGCCGTGCCGCTGCGGACTCCACTTCGTCCAAAAAGCTTCTAGACTTGAGCAGGGGAAGGATCGCAGATCAGATGAACCGGCCGCCCGACGACAAATCGCCTGCCGCGCCGATGGCCGCGCCACGGAGCCGGCTGCGCGCGACGATCGTGGCGGTACTGGCGGTTGCGTTCGTGGCGGCCGCCATCGGCTTCGTCGGGTTTCTCTCGCAGTTGCGCGGTGCCGAAACGAGACCCGCTCGCACCGCCGACGGCATCGTGGTGCTCACCGGCGGGTCATCGCGGGTGTCCGATGCGATGGAATTGCTGGCCGACGGCTATGGCAAGCGCCTGTTGATCTCCGGTGTTCATCCGACCAATGCCGCGAGCGACATTTCACGCTCGCTGACGGATAACCAGTCGTTACTGAACTGCTGCGTCGATCTCGACCGCTCCTCCGTCAACACGCGCAGCAACGCGGCGGAGACGCGCCGCTGGGCGCGCGAGCGCGGCTTCAAGTCGCTGATCGTGGTCACGTCGAATTACCATATGCCGCGGGCGATCGTCGAATTGTCGCACGCGATGCCCGATATTACCCTCGTTCCATTCGCGGTGGTTGGCGACAAATGGCGCGACGAACCCTGGTGGACGAATGGCGCGACGGTGCGGTTGCTGCTATCGGAGTACGTCAAATACGTCGCCGCCGAAATGCGGGTGCGTCTCGCCGATGCCGGCCTGGAAATGATGCGCGAGGTCGCGGAACAGCCGACTGGCTCGCCCGCGCCCCGCAAGCCGGCGACGGCTCAAGCCAACTGATCGGACAATCGATGGTCGCCATTTTCGTGCGTTCGCTGATCTACAACGTGCTGTTCTATCTGCTGCTGGCGTTTTGGGTGATTGTCGGAATCCCGACCTTCCTGATGCCCCGCTCGGGTATCATGACCATTGCCCGATATTGGGCGCGCAGCAGCATCTGGCTGATGCGCGTGATCTGCAAGATCAGGGTGGAATATCGCGGGCTGGAGAAAATTCCGAACGGGCCGCTGATCGTCGCCTCGAAGCATCAGTCGATGTGGGAGACCTTCGCGCTGCTGCAGTTTTTTGATCAGCCGCTGTTCATCCTCAAGCGCGAGCTGAAATGGATTCCGCTGTTCGGCTGGTATCTGGTCAAGTCGGACATGATCGGCGTCGATCGTTCTGCCGGTGGCCGCGCATTGCTGCAGATGGCGCGCCGCGCCGGCGAGCAAGTGCGGCGCGGCCGCCAGTTGATCATCTTTCCGGAAGGAACGCGAACGCCGGTCGGCGCGCCGCCGCACTACAAGACCGGCATTGCCCAGATCTATGTCGACTGCGGCGTACCCTGTCTGCCGGTGGCGCTCAATTCGGGGCTGTTCTGGCCGCGCCGCACCTTCATGCGCTATCCGGGAACGCTGGTGGTCGAGTTTCTCGATCCATTGCCGCCCGGTCTGTCGCGCCGGGAATTCATCGTGCGCATCTCAACCGTGATCGAGGAGGTCACCGGCCGGCTGGTCGAGATCGCGCGGCGCGAGCAGGAGCAGCTGTTCGGCGGTGTCGCCGGTTCGGCGTCAGCGAAAGCATGAGGTTGTTGCCGTCAGCCCTTGGGGATGACGATGTCACGGTGCGGCGGCGTTTCATCGTGCAGCATCAGCGCGAGTTGATGCAATTGCGGGTCGCGGAAGCCTTGCGCCTCGATCGACTTGACGGTCGACAGCACGTAGTCGCGGTTGTTCCCAGAACGACCATGTCCCTGCCGGACGTGGCGCAGCTGTTCGGCGAGTGTCAGCCGTCCGGCATATTGAACGTGGCCACGATCGACCACATAGGCGAGCGCGCTGACCCGCTGCCGGGCTTCGTTTTCCAGCCAGACCGAACGCATGACCTCGCGATAGACGTGGGTGGTCTGCTCGCGGCTGCGCAAATAATCTATCGTAGAATTGCGCCGTCGTGCCGCAATCCGGAATGCGACGCCGCGACAGGCGCCGCCGCGGTCGAGACCCAGCACGAGGCCGGGCTTTTCCGGCGTCCCGCGATGGTCAAACGAATAGACGCACAAGGCGCGGTGCTCACCGATCAGCCGCGCGGGAACCTGATCGACGAACTCAAAGCCCGGCCGCCACATCAGCGACCCATAGCCGAACACCCACAGGTCGTCTTTGAATAGCGTTTCGGTTCCGGGCAGGGTTTCGACTGACATTTGCCGCACGGCTACCAGAACAATGACGCGAAACGAAGCAGAAATTCCGGGCCTTTTGTTAACCCGACCCGCCGCTTAGATTTGACAAAATCATAGGCCAAAGCTCGCTGCATGACCGATATGACCCTCTCAGCCCGCCGACGTCCGCTTTGGCGGCTTTTCCTGATGCCCGTCTTGCTCCTGACTGCCGCCGCGGCGTGGAGCGCGTTCTGGTTTTATGGCGCCTCGCAGGCCGAGGTGAAAGCCGACGCCTGGCGCGCGCAGGAGGCGAAATCGGGCCGGGTCTACGATTGCGCAAGACGAACGATAGCCGGTTTTCCGTTCCGCCTCGAAGTGCGCTGCGACGGCGCCAGCGTGTCGATGATTTCGCAAACCGCGGGCCAGGCCGCGGCGCGGACGCCGCTCACGGCCAGTCTCGGCGAAATCCTGGTGGTCGCGCAGGTCTATGATCCGAAGTTGCTGATCGCGGAATTTACGGCGCCGGCGACGATCTCGGATTCGCGCGGGGTCCCTTCGATGCTGGTGAACTGGAGCAAAGCGCGCTCCAGCGTGGTTGGATTGCCTGCCGTGCCGCAGCGCGCCTCCATCGTCTTCGACGACGCATCGATCGATCGCATCAATGGATCGGGGCAGATTCCGCTGGCGCGCGCCAAGCATATTGAACTGCACGGCCGGCTTGCCGAAGGTGCGCCGCTCGATCACCCCGTGATCGAAACCGCGCTGAGGGTAGAGGCGGGCAGCGTGCAGGAAGTCCACCCGCTGCTCGCGCAGCCGTTCGATGCCGAGGTGCGCGCGACGCTGAGCGGACTGAAGGATCTCACGCCAAAACCCTGGCCCGAGCGTTTCCGCGAACTGCAGGCCAGCGGTGGACATGTCGAGATCGTGCAATCGCGCATCCGGCAGGGCGACCTGATCGCGGTCGCCGCCGGCACGCTCGGGCTTAACGGAGAGGGGCGTCTCGACGGCGAGCTGCAGATGACGGTTGCCGGCATCGAGAAGGTGATTCCGGCGCTTGGCATCGAGAAAATGCTGGAAGAGGGTGTGCCCCAGGCAACGCTCGACCGCGTCGCGCCGGGCGTCAAGTCCCGGGATGTCAGCAATCTGCTGGGCGCGCTCGACCGGGCGATCCCCGGTCTCGGCAAGGCGGTCAAGCAAAACGCCAATATCGGCGTCGCCGCCGGCATCAACGCGCTCGGCAAGGAAGCCGTGCTGGAAGGCAAGAAGGCGCGGGCGTTTCCGCTGCGTTTTGTCGATGGCGCGGTGTATCTGGGCCCGCTGAAAGTGGGGCAGGTGCCGCCGCTGTATTGAGTTACCCGTGTCCCGGACGCGGTGCAGCGTACTTCACGCTGCTCCGCACAGCCGGGACCCACACTTGTTTCACATGGCCGTGGACCCCGGATCAGCAACGCACCGCAAGAGCGCTGCGCTGCATCCGGGGCACGCCTACTCCGCCTTCTTCCCCAATTGCGCGTGCGGGCGGCCGAAATCGGGCGCGGCGGAATCCTGGCCGATCTCGACGATGCCGCGGCGGATCGCGCGGGTGCGCGTGAAGTGCTCGAACAGCGCCTCGCCGTCGCCGCGACGGATCGCCCGCGTGAGCTTGGAGAGATCCTCGTTGAAGGTGCCGAGCATTTCCAGCACCGCATCCTTGTTGGCCAGGAATACGTCGCGCCACATGATCGGGTCGGACGCGGCAATGCGCGTGAAGTCGCGAAAGCCGCCGGCGGAGAACTTCAGCACCTCGGATTGCGTGACACCTTCAAGCTCATCCGCCGTGCCTACGATTGTATAAGCGATCAGATGCGGCAAATGACTGGTGATCGCCAGCACCAGGTCGTGATGGTCCGGCGTCATGATCTCGACTTTGGCGCCCAGCGCCGCCCAGAACGCGCGCAATTGTTCGACCGCATTCGGATCGGTGTCTTCGGGCGGGGTCAGGATGCACCAGCGGTTGGTGAAGAGTTCGGCAAATCCGGAATCCGGCCCGGAATGCTCGGTGCCGGCCACCGGATGGGCTGGCACGAAATGCACGCCGGCCGGCAAATGCGGCGCCATGTCCCGCACCACGGCGCCCTTGACCGAGCCGACATCGGATACGATCGCGCCGGGCTTGAGATGACCTGCGATTTCCTGCGCCACCGCGCCGCAGGCGCCGACCGGAATACAGAGGATGACGAGATCGGCATCCCTGACGGCTTCCGCATTGGTTTCGACCACCGAATCGACGATGCCGAGCCCGGCGACGCGCGCGCGGGTCTTGGCCGAGCGGGCGGTGGTGACGATTTCGCGGGCCAAGCCCTGTTCGCGCGCGGCACGCGCGATCGAGCCGCCGATCAGTCCGAAGCCGATCAGCGCGATCCTGTTGAAGGACGCCGCCGCGTTCACTTCAACCCCATAAAGTCGCGCAGGCCATCGAGCACCAGCCGATTGGCCTCTTCGGTGCCGATCGTCATGCGCAGCGCGTGGGGCAGGCGGTAATTGTTCAACGCGCGCAGCACGAGGCCACGCCTGGTGAGGAAGGCGTCGGCGTCGGCCGCGGTTTTGCCTTGGTCGAGCGGGAAATGGATCAGCACGAAATTGGCCACGCTCGGCGTCACCTTGAGGCCGAGTTTGGTCAGCTCTTCGGTCAGCCAGTTGCGCCACTTCTCGGTGTGTGCCTTCGACATCTGCTGATGCGCGGTATCCTCGATGGCCGCGACCGCGGCCAGCATCGCCGGCGTCGAGACGTTGAACGGCCCGCGGATTCGGTTCACCGCGTCGACGACATGGACCGGAGCGAACATCCAGCCGACTCGCAGCGACGCAAGGCCATAGATTTTCGAGAATGTGTGGGTCATCACGGTATTCTCCGTGGTCGCCACCAGTTCGAGTCCCATTTCGTAATCATTGCGCGACACATAATCCGAATAGGCGGCGTCGAGCACCAAGAGCACATGCGGCGGCAATCCGGCGCGCAGCCGCTTGACCTCGTCGAACGGCACATAGGTCCCGGTCGGGTTGTTCGGGTTGGCGAGCCACACGAGTTTGGTGCGTGACGTGACCGATTCAAGGATCGCATCGACGTTGGCGGTGAACTCGGTCTCGGGCGCAACCACATTGACGGCGCCATTGGCCATCGTCGCGATCGGATACACCAGAAAGCTGTGGGTGGTGGAGATCGCCTCGTCGCCGCGGCCGAGATAGGCGTGCGCCAGCAGATTGAGAAGCTCGTCGGAGCCGGCGCCGCAGATGATGCGGTCCGGTTCAAGCCCGAAGGCGCGCCCGATCGCCTCGCGCAACACGCGCGAGGTGCCTTCCGGATAATCATCCAGATGCGCCGCCGCCTTCTTGTAGGCATCGATCGCCTTCGGCGACGGGCCGAACGGCGTCTCGTTGGCCGACAATTTGAACACCTTGCGGCCCGGCTCCGGCACCGGGCTCTTGCCCGGCGTGTAGGGCGCAATGTCGAGAATGCCGGGATTCGGCATGGGGCGGGGCATCTTAAACTCCGAAAATTGGCGGTACGGCTATTTGGCCGTTCCGTTCGCAACCGTATAGCGCGTTGCGTGGCTGCCGACGAGGGCCGATGACCGCACCGAGGCGCCGGCCTCGATCAAGGCCGCCTTGATCTTTTCAAGGCTGCTTGACCCCGCAACCGAAACCAACAGCGCCGCGCCGTCGAATGCGGTATCGGGCACCGCGACGATCTCGGCTAGCGGCGACAGCGCGCGGGCGATTTCGGCGTTCCAGCCGGACACGCGCACGCTCCACATCTCGACTTCGGTCACCATCGCGCTATCGGCGACGCGCGACACCACGAAGACCGGCAAGGCCGCCGGATGATCGGCGCGCTCGACGAAAGGCAATCGCGCGATGATCTTCGGCGCGCCTTTGGCCTCGAGTGCGATCCACCACGGCGAGCGGCTGGAGGTGGCGGAGACCAGTGTCAGATCGCCCTTGGACTTGGCCACCGCCTCGACCGCGGCAGGTGCGCTGAAATGCGAGACATAGGGCACGGTAAATCCGAAATGAAACCGTGCCGAATCGCGCATCGCCGATTCGCCGAGCGATATGTCGGCGTGTACCGAAAACGGCGCCTGGACATAGGTGAAGGTCGAGATGATGACGCGCCAAATGCTCTCGACGGTATCAAGCGGCAGGATACCTCGGTGGCGCTGCACCAGGCGCCGCATCATGTCGGCTTCGCGCGCCGGACGGAACGCGGAGCCGACCTCCTGGGTCTGCTTCACCTGGATCAGACGATCGATGATATCGCCGCGCTGCATCAGCAGGCTGTGCATCTGCGCGTCGATGGCGTCGATCTCTTTGCGCAACACCTCGAGCGAGGGCGGAGCGGGGGGCGATTGAGACATACAAGAAACCTGATGAAGGGTAGGAATCGGGATTCACATCCGTTGCGAACGAGATGCCTCATCCCCGGATGAGCGCATTTGCGCTCACTCGGGAGGAGCGGCGTCGGAGTTTATCATCGGGCCGCGCTTCGCGCGGACCCGTTGGCCGCGTCTCGAAAGGATGGACATTGTTCTCCCTCATGGTTCGGGACGGCGGCGCAGTCAAGTATACGCAGACTGCGTAAACTTGTCTGCGTGCGCCTCCTCACCATGAGGGTACGTAGCCTCCATTAACCCTAGGCTTGCCTTGACGATAGGGTCGCCAGGGACTACCATTTTGCCTGTTCCGTGGTCATTTGAGCCGGCCGGCTTGCAGCCACGTTAAACAACTCGCTAAACAGGCCGGGGACAGATGTGATCCCGGCCGAACCGTTGTTCAGGCCGGATTTTTTATGGCCTGATTCCGTGGTGGTTTGAAAGACTGCCTGAGGGGGTCGGTATCAAGATGGTAAGTGTAAAGTCAGTACCCAGCCCGGCGATTCATGCCGAGGAGCGGTCGCAGGAGGCGGACCATCCGAGTTCGCAAATAGCTTTGTTCGGCACGGACCAGCCGTTGCCGCTCGATTGCGGCATCAATCTGGCCCCGTTCCAGATCGCTTACCAGACCTATGGTGAACTCAACGCCGACCGCTCCAACGCAATTCTGGTCTGCCATGCGCTGACCGGCGATCAGCATGTCGCCAATGTGCATCCGGTGACCGGCAAGCCGGGCTGGTGGGAAACCATGGTCGGCGCTGGCCGCCCGCTCGATACCGACAGCTATTTCATCATCTGCGCTGATGTGATCGGCGGCTGCATGGGCTCGACCGGGCCGGCCTCGACCAATCCCTTAACCGGCAAATTGTGGGGATTGGATTTTCCGATCATCACGATTCCGGACATGGTGCGCGCGCAAGCCATGCTGCTCGATCGCCTCGGGATCGAGACGCTGCTGTGCGTCACCGGCGGTTCGATGGGCGGCATGCAAGCGCTGCAGTGGACGGCGGCCTATCCGAGCCGGGTCTTTTCCGCGCTGCCGATCGCCTGCAGCACCCGCCATTCCGCGCAGAACATCGCCTTCCATGAGCTCGGCCGGCAGGCCGTGATGGCCGACCCGGATTGGCACGGCGGGCGCTATTCCGACCTCGGCACGCATCCGCATCGCGGCCTCGGGGTAGCGCGGATGGCGGGCCATATCACCTATCTTTCGGACGCCGCCTTGCATCGCAAATTCGGCCGACGGATGCAGGATCGGGATCTACCAACCTTCTCGTTCGACGCCGACTTCCAGGTCGAAAGCTATCTGCGCTATCAGGGCTCGTCCTTTGTCGAGCGCTTCGATGCCAACAGCTATCTCTATCTGACGCGGGCGATGGATTATTTCGACATCGCCGCCGATCATGACGGCGTGCTGGCGAAGGCGTTTCGCGGCATCCAGACCCGTTTTTGCGTGGTGTCGTTCACCAGCGACTGGCTGTTTCCGACTTCAGAGTCGCGCGCGCTGGTGCATGCGCTCAATGCCTCCAGCGCACGGGTGTCCTTCGCGGAGATCGAGACCGACCGCGGCCATGACGCATTCCTGCTGGATGTGCCGGAGTTCTTCGACATCTCCCGCGCCTTCCTGCAATCGGCCGGCACCGCGCGCGGTCTCGGCAAGACCGGCAGCGACTGAAATGAGCACCCAGCAACCGGTCCTGCCGCTGAGCCCCGTGGTTCAGCCGGACAACGGGCATTATCGCGGCGACCATCTTCTGGTGGCGGAAATGGTCGAGCGCGGCTCGAGGGTGCTCGACGTCGGCTGCGGCGACGGCGACCTCTTGCTATTGCTCGAAAGCCGGGGGATCGACGGCCGGGGCATCGAATTGTCGCGCGAGGGCGTCAACCGCTGCGTCGCCAAGGGCCTCGCGGTGGTACAGGGTGACGCCGACACCGACCTCGTCAATTATCCCGACGACGCCTTCGATTATGTGATCCTGTCGCAGACGCTGCAGGCGACGCGGCAACCGAAGGTGGTGCTGGAAAACCTGCTGCGGATCGGGCGGCGCGCGATCGTGTCGTTCCCGAATTTCGGGTTCTGGAAGATGCGGCTGCAATTATTGATCGGCGGCCATATGCCGCGCACGGAAAATCTGCCGGCCACCTGGTACGACACCCCGAACATCCATTTCTGCACCATCAAGGATTTCGTGCAGCTCTGCGGCGAGATCAACGTCAAGATGGAACGCGCGGTCGCGCTCGATCTTTACGGACGGCCGCTGCGGGTCAACTTGCCCTGGTGGTTCTGGAACATGTTCGGCGAGCAGGGCGTGTTTCTGCTCAGCCGGGCGGAGAAGGCGCGGTAGCTCTCGTGCCCCGGACGCAGCGCGGCATGAAATGCTGCGCTGCTGAGCCGGGGCCCAAAGAATATCGGGCTCGTGTGGGTCCCGGCTCTGCGGAGCAGCGTGAAGGACGCTGCGCCGCGTCCGGGACACGTGCATCTGCAGCGCCTGGCGCTGAAGCGCCGCTTGCTCTGATTCGAATGTCAAACAGCCAAGACGTTCCTCGCCCGTCATTGCGAGCGAAGCGAAGCAATCCATCTCGCCACGAAAGGAAGAGTGGATTGCTTCGTCGCGGAGCCTGTCATCGGGCCGGCCGAAGGCCGGACCCGTTGGCTCCTCGCAATGACGTGGAGGCACACATCCGCATTCCCGCGACGCAAACGCGCCCGAGCTCTGCTTGATCCTTCGCCCAAGGAGGGCGTGGGGAATGCCGGGTGCCCATTGCACCCGCAGCCTCGCGTGGAAAAAATAAAAACCACACGAGTGTAGTACCACGGTCGCGCCGGAAATCACCCGGCATTCCCGCACGCGAATGGTTTACGGCTTATATCGCGCTCTTGTGTCCGCAAAATCTGCCAGAATGTGCGAACGGGCGGTTCTCACCAACCGCCCGTCGCTGGATCTGAGCCCGTTCGCGCTCAAAGGCCCGAGAGCCTGA
>Ga0193751_1001388_pt1 | contig 15597 bp, 10 predicted proteins | sample L1c2metaG_FD_143050 | JGI IMG/M metagenome (GOLD analysis project Ga0193751, IMG submission 143050) | Soil microbial communities from a riparian zone of the East river system, Colorado, United States - L1c2 | ecosystem: Environmental > Terrestrial > Soil > Riparian zone | place: USA: East River... | reverse complement strand
TTCTTCACGGGTCAACGTCCAGCGGAATGGCACCAATGGGCCGAGGTCGTTTATCACGATCCGAAGACGCCAAAATTCATCGGCGACATGCCGCACACCTGGGTAGGAAGCGATTACATCAGAAGCTTCCTCGATATGTTCGCGTTCGAGCGCGAGAGCGACAGCTCGTTAGTCATCGCCGCTGGAGTCAAGGACGAATGGGTAAAACAGGATCCCGGCGTGCGAGTGTCGAACCTGGGCACGTCGTACGGCCCGTTGAACTATGACATTCGGGCGAGCGGACCTACGGTTACGATCAACATACGGGCAGGACTCAAGCTGCCACCGGGCGGAATTGTGGTCTTCAGCCCGCTCGAACAATCAATCCTCTCGGCCGCGGTTGACGGAGTACTGAGCGCAGTTCGCGGATCAGAAGTGCGAGTGCGCAAACTCCCCGCGATCGTGACAATCCGGTACGCCAAGTGACCACGAGAGGAGCGCGCGCACTTAGAGATCTGTACAGGGAGGCGAGGGGTGTCCTCGCAGGCGACTTAAGGGAGCGACCAAGGAGACCCGCGACCGAGCAGAGCGAGGGAGCGCAGTTGGGGGCTCCGCCAGAGCGACCGTTGTCGCCGAAGAGGACACCCCTCGCCGACCCCGCGCAGAGATCTATAGGAAACGCGCGCCTACTTCGAGAGCGTCTCGCCCTTCGTGCGGATCACATCGGCGAAGTAGCGCCCGCTCGATTTGATCGTGCGTTTCTGCGTGGAGTAGTCGACGTGAATGAGGCCGAAGCGTTTGGAGTAGCCGTGCGCCCACTCGTAGTTGTCGAGCAGGGACCAAGCGTAATAGCCGCGCAGGTCGACTCCTTTTTGCATCGCGTCATGTGCAGCACGCAGGTGCTGTCGGTAATACTCCACGCGCAGCGGGTCCTCGACCTTGCCGTCGATCGCGTGCGGCGGGTCGTAGAACGCAGCGCCATTCTCGGTGATGTACACGGGCGGGTTTCCGTACCTGTCCTTCGCCCACAACAGGATACGAGTGAGCGCCTCCGGATAGACCTCCCAGTTCGTGTGCGTCTCGGCGCTGTCGCGCTGTGGCACCGCTTTCACTCTGAGCGGCAGCCGCTCGGCGTCGTAGCGCTCGACCTTACGCGTGTAGTAGTTGATTCCCAGGAAATCGATCGGCTGCTTGATCAGACGCATGTCGTCGTCCGACCACTCTGGCCACGCCTCGCCGAAGATCTCCTGCATCTCTTTCGGGTAGCTGCCGAGGAAAACCGGATCAAGGTACTGACGGTTCATGTAAGCGTCGGTGCGCCGCACTGCATCGAGATCCTCCGGCGACTGCGACGCCGGATACTTCGGTTCGAGGTTCACCACGATTCCAATCTTTCCCTTCACGGGTCTACTCGAACGGAATCTCTCGACCGCCGATCCATGTGCGCGCAAGAGATTGTGCGTAGCGATCGGCGCCTCGAAGAGATTCGCATGACCGGGCGCCATCACACCGAACAGATATCCGCCGTCCGTTACCACCCACGGCTCGTTGAGCGTCGACCACATCTCCACGCGATCGCCCAGCGCGTCGAACATCGTCGCGGCGTAATCGCAGAACCAATCGGCGCTGTCGCGATTGAGCCAGCCACCGCGGTCGTCGAGCGCTTCGGGCAGATCCCAATGGTAGAGCGTGGCGTTGGGCTTGACGCCGCGTTTCAACAACTCGTCGACGAGCTTCGAGTAAAAATCGATCCCCTTCTGATTTACTCGTCCCGTTCCCTCGGGATGAATGCGACCCCACGCGATGCTGAATCGATACGTGTTGAGGCCGAGCTCGCTCATCAGGGCGACATCGTCTCTGTAGCGCCGGTAGTGGTCGCAGGCGATGTCACCCGTCTCGTTGAGATGAGTGTTCTCTGGAGTGTGCGAGAAGCGGTGCCAGATGCTGCGGCCCGCGCCGTCGGCGGTGGGAGATCCTTCAATTTGATACGCAGAGGTCGCAGCGCCCCACAGGAAATTGTCGGGGAATTTATAGCTACTCATTCGCAGACCACGGCTTCATACCGGCGTAGAACGACAACGTCATTGATGGCGGAGAGTAAATGGCAGGAGTAACGCTCAGCGGCGTCAGAAAAATTTACCACGAAGGTGTAGAGCAGGTAGCGGTCCACGACGTCAGTCTCGACGTGAAAGATGGCGAATTCGTCGTGCTCGTCGGACCGTCGGGCTGCGGCAAGAGCACGACGCTGCGGATGATCGCTGGACTCGAATCGATCAGTGCCGGCACGGTGAAGATCGGCGATCGCATCGTGAATGATGTCCCGCCAAAGGCGCGCGACATCGCGATGGTGTTCCAGAACTACGCGCTCTATCCGCACATGTCGGTCGGCGAGAACCTCGGCTTTGCGCTCAAGCTGAGGAACATGCCTGCGGCTGAGATCCAGTCGCGAGTGAAAGAGGCGGCGGAAACACTCGGGCTGGAAGACTACCTCGACCGCAAGCCTCGACAGCTGTCCGGTGGCCAACGCCAACGTGTCGCGCTCGGCCGAGCGATCGTGCGTCAGCCCCAGGTATTTCTGTTCGACGAGCCGCTCTCCAATCTCGACGCACAGATGAGAGTCTCGATGCGTCGCGAGATCGCGCGGCTGCACCAGGAGCTCAAGGTGACGATGATCTACGTCACCCACGACCAGGTCGAGGCGATGACGCTCGGCGATCGCATCGTCGTGATGAACAAGGGCCACGTGATGCAGATCGACACACCGCTCAAGCTCTACGAGCGGCCAAAGAACAAATTCGTCGCGGGCTTCATCGGGAACCCGGCGATGAACTTCGCGAACGGAACTGTCGAAGGCGGCGGTCCATCGCGTTTCGTGGCGGAGGGCGGGGATTGGGAGATCAATCTTCCGTCCCGAGTGTCGGCACCACTCGGCTCGGCGCGCGGCCGAGCGATTACGATGGGAATTCGTCCCGAGGATGTGTCAGTAGTTCCCGGTGCCCGTTCGGCTCCCGCGACCGCGACAGCGCGACTCGATCTGGTGGAGTCGTTGGGAAACGAGACGTTTATTTACGCTCGCGCGGGACGTCACGACATCACCGCGCGCGTCTCTCCGCAATCTCTGCCACCGCTCGGCTCCAAAATCATTCTCGCGTTCGATCTCGAGAAGGCGCATTTCTTCGATGCGGTAACCGGCGAGCGCATCGGCAGCGCTTAACTGCAAAGGAACAAGAGGTCAGCTGATAGCTCCTAGCGGATAGCACATAGCTGGAAACGTCTGGACGTCACTCAGTGGCGTGATGGCAAAGGCAATAGGTTGTGCCTCGAACCGCGAAAGGAACGTCCCGACGTAGTAGGGCTATCTGCTACCAGCTATGAGCTATCGGCTGACCTCTCATTCTTTTGCACTTGCAGTTTGTAGATCTATCCGGTCCGCGCTCCCTCAAGGGCCCGGACCGCAACGTACTCTGCCTGGTCGATGAAGCGCTCCAGGACAGCGATCGCGTCCTCAACCTGGAGCCGGCGCCCTTGACGGAATCCGCGCTGCACCACGCGCTCGAGCTCCTCGCGAATGATCATGAACTCTCGGCGGATCGCGGACTCCGTCCATCCCAGACGCGCACGCTGGGCTCCGTGGCGCTCCGACACGAGTCTTTGAATTTCTGTCGCGTCGGCGAGTAGTGGAGATGGCTGACCCGCGAATTCCTCGATAATCACCAGCGCGGACGCCACGTCGGCGAGGAAGGTCGCGATGTGATCCGCGAGCTGCGAAAACTTCAGGCCGGCGGAGATGCTCAGGCTCTCGTCGCTTCGAATACGAGCGACAATCGTCTCCAAGGTTTGATCGAGATCGGCGAGAAGCGCCGCGCCGACATCCGCGAGGCCCTCGACATCCTGTCGCTGCTCGGTATTCGTAATAGTCGTGACGCCAGCCACCGCTGCAACAGCCGCGATCTCCACCTCTCCAACTTCGGCGGGGAGCCAAAGTGTGAATGTCGTCCCCTTTCCGACGCCGCTACGGACTGTGAGATCTCCGCCCATCAAGCGAGCGAGTCGGCGACTTATGGTCAGACCTAACCCACTTCCCTCCTTCGATCGTGTGTGCCCCGACTCTGCCTGCACGAACGGGTCGAAGATGGAAATCAGCTTGTCCTCCGGAATCCCCACGCCCGAATCGGTGACACGGAGGGCTACGTACGGCCGGTTCGCGAGGAGCCGAGCTTCGCGATCGGGAGTCACCGTCGTCACAGAGTCAATGCTCACAGTTCCGCCGGGGGTCGTAAACTTGACGGCGTTCGAGAACAGGTTCACGAGAATCTGCCGCACGCGCTCGTCGTCGCCGATATACACCGACGATGACGCCGATTGCGATGGCATCACCAGCTCGAGCCCGTGGGCCGCCGCTTGCGGCTGAATCAGCGCTACAGCAGCATTGATCGCTTCGCTCGCGATTGCGGGCGCTGAGCGTACCGACAATCTTCCTGCCTCGACTTTCGCGAGGTCGAGAACATCGTTCACGAGGCCGAGCAGATGCCGCCCGCTCATTCCGATTCGCCCGAGCTGCTGCCTCTGCGCATCCGTCAGCGGTCCCGAGATGCCGAGCTCCAGAAGCTCCGCGTAGCCGAGCACGGCGTTGAGGGGAGTGCGGAGCTCGTGGGACATGATGGCGAGGAACTCGGATTTGGCCTGACTGGCCGCCTCTGCCTCCAGTCTCGCTTCGCGCTCGCGCAGCAATTGGTGCGAGCGTTCTTCGGCGCGCTTGCGGTCCGTCACATCTCTCAGCGAGACGAGCTTCATCTGCTCGTCCTCCCACTCGGCGTCCACGACACGCAGCTCAGCGTAGCAGATGTCCGCCCCCCCGCGCTGAACGATGTCTATCTCGGTGGTCTCGCCAACGATTACGGGGAACCCAAACGGACTTCCGATCAGCTCCTGAGCGCTCCTGCCGAACAGGCGCTCCGCCGCTGGATTGGCAAAGCGGATATTTCCGAGGGTGTCGACTACCACGATGCCGTCGGGGAGGCGCTCGATAATTCCGCGTAACCTGTCACGGCGATGACGGTCGCTGGCCCGACGCCGCATGCCCGTGTCCGCGAGCTCCGCGCGAGCTGTCGATGCCCTTTCCGTTGTGTCGGCCAATCTCGAATCAGGATGGTGCATACCTATACATCTATAGCACGATTTGTGCGCTAACTGCCGCTACAAACGTCTTTCTGCAGACCGCGTGCTCGTCGATTCCCGATCGGCAAGTGGGAAGGAGTGCACCCCTGAACAAGTATCTCCTAAAACTCTACGTGACGGGCACCAGCCCCCGCACCAATGTGGCGATAGCCAACCTGCAGCGGATCTGCGAGCAGGAGCTCGAGGGCAAGTATGAGCTGCAGATCATCGACGTCCTCGAATCCCCGCAATTGGCGGAAGACGAAAAGATTCTGGCGACGCCGACCCTGATCAAGCAGCTCCCGCCGCCGCTGCGAAGGGTGATCGGGGATCTATCCGACAAGGAAAAGGTGCTGTTTGGCCTCGAGGTGCGACCCGCACTCAAAAACGACAACCGCGTTCAGGACGCCTCATGACCATCGCCGCGAACGAGTCATCAATCGAAAAGCTTGCCACCGGAATTACGAGCTTCGACATAATCGCGAAGGGCGGTTTGCCGAAAAAGCGAACGACACTGGTGTCGGGAACGGCGGGAAGCGGCAAGACGGTGTTCGCGGTGCAGTTCCTGGCGTCGGGAATTCGCGACTTCAACGAAAACGGCGTGTTCGTGACGTTCGAAGAATCGGCATCAGACATCCGCGAGAACATGCAGAGCTTCGGCTGGGATCTGCCGCAGTGGGAGCGTGAAGGGAAGTTCGCGTTCGTCGACGCATCTCCCGACCCGCACATCGACACCATCGAGAGCGGCAACTTCGACCTCGGCGCGCTCCTCGCCCGAGTGGAGAATGCGGTAAGAAAGGTCAAAGCGACTCGCGTATCAGTCGATTCCCTCGGCGCAGTGTTCTCGCAATTCTCCGATCAATCGATCGTGCGTCGCGAGCTCTTTCGAATTGCGTCCGCGCTCAAGAGCATGGGCGTGACCGCGGTGATGACGGCCGAGCGAACGGACGACTACGGGCCGGTGGCGCGATTTGGGGTGGAGGAGTTCATCGCCGACAACGTGATGATCCTGCGCAACGCACTCGACGACGAGAACCGCCGCCGCACCATCGAGATCCTCAAGTTCCGCGGGACTGATCACCAGAAGGGTGAGTATCCATTCACCATCATTCCGGACGGCGGGATGATCGTGATTCCGTTGTCGGCGATTCAGCTGCGGCAGAAATCGTCCGACGTCCGGATTTCTTCCGGCAATCAGGCGCTCGACGAGATGTGCGGCGGGGGATTCTTCCGCGATTCGGTAATACTCGTCTCCGGCGCGACCGGCACCGGAAAAACACTGACGGTTACACAATTCCTCGAGGGTGGCGCCAAGAATGGAGAGCGGTGCCTACTGCTCGCGTTCGAGGAGAGCAGGGAGCAGTTGTTCCGGAACGCGATCGGGTGGGGCGTCGATTTCGAGCAGATGGAGCGCGATGGACTGCTCCGAGTGGTTTGCGATTACCCGGAAGTAGTCGGTCTCGAGGATTGGCTCGTCAGCATTCAAGCGACAATCGACGAATTCAAGCCGACACGCGTCGCACTGGATTCTCTTTCTGCCCTGGAGAGAGTGGGGACGATCAAGGCCTTCCGCGAGTTCGTGATCGGGATCACGTCGTTCATCAAGCACCAGGAGATCACGGGCTTGTTCACGTCGACGACAGCGAGTCTGATGGGCGGCAGCTCCATCACCGAGACGCACATCTCGACGCTCACCGACTCGATCATTCTGCTGCGCTACGTGGAGATGTTCGGCGAGATGAAGCGCGGGATAACGGTACTCAAGATGCGCGGGTCGATGCATGACAAACGCATCCGCGAGTTTACTATCGATCAGGAGGGGATGCACCTCGGTCGTCCCTTCAGGAACATCACCGGAATTCTCGCCGGGTCTCCGGTGCACATCTCGCCGTCCGATGTGGAGCGAATCTGGAGCTCGCTCGACTCCGACAATGGTAAGCCGCGCAGAGGGAGCGCTGACGCAGCCGAAACGGGCGAGCGAAGGCAAGGACTCGAGCGACGACGGGTGACCTGACAGGAACAGGTACCGGGTACCCGGTGCCTGGCACCCGATAACGACTACTTCCCCTTGGAGTAGGTCCCAATCAGCTCGGCTTGGCCGAGGATGTGGCCTTTCATCGCCGCCTCGAGCTGGGGCTTGTTGGGATTCTTTAAGTCGAGCACTGTGTCCAACGCGTAGAGCTTGAAGAAGTAGCGGTGACGCCCGATCGGAGGGCACGGGCCGCCGTAGGTCTTCTTTCCCCAGTCGTTGCTGCCTTGCACCGCGCCCTGCGGCAGTCCGGTCTTCGCCGCGTTCTCTGCCAGCTTCGAGGTCGTTGCTGGGATGTTGAGTAACACCCAGTGCACGTAAACTCTCAGAGGCTTGGCCGGATCTGGCGCGTCGGGGTCATCGACGATGAGGGCGAAGCTGCGCGTCCCGTTCGGTGTGCCCGACCATTCGAGCGGAGGTGAGGTGTCTACTCCGTCGCATGTGTACCTGGATGGGATGGAGCCGTTGGGGGCGAATGCGGTGGATGAGATCGTGAATGCCATGGATCGGGACCGGTGCAGAGAAAAGATGCTGAGAGATTCTGCACCAACCGCGCCTTGGGCCCGTCGATATGACGATGTTCTGACGCACCCCTGTTATTCAGTAGTCCATGAAAACACTACTGAGATCTCGCCCCTGGGCCCTCGTCTTGATTGCGACTCTGCTTTTCACGGTCCTCGATTGCGCTCGCACCGGCCCCACGAAACCGCACGCTCGGTCGATCAGACCTTCGCCCTCCACACACTCACATGGGTATCGACAGCGCGAAAAACCCGAGCCGCAACCACTGGTCGGAGAGCTAATCGCATCGAATCAGGAAGTGGCATTCAAGCATCGTCGAGGCAATGGCATTCTAGCATCAAGGACGGAAGGTTCATCCGGATGCCGCGGATGGGGCGGATTATACGGATCGCTCCGTGAGGCGTTATAGCTCCTCTTGGTGGGCCGGGATTTTTTGGGAACTGCCGCTCGGGCTGGCCCCGAATGGCGCATTAATCCCTCAGTAAAACCGACAAAGCAAACAAAAACAAACTGAAGAGATCTCTACGCCGCACTTGGACTAATCCGCGGCATCCGCTCCATCCGCGGCATCCGGATGAACCTTCCGTCCTTGATGCCTGCTCGCCGCCCGTCCTTGATGCCTGCCCGAGCTACTGCTGAAGTTCGCAGCTAGTTCGGCAATGGGATCCTATAGTACTCGACAATCGCCCACTTCACGATCTGCTCCATGAGCATGTCCAGGTTGGCGACCGCGAACTCGTGGCCGAGCGCGCGACGGCTGAGCGCGCTCTCTCTTGCGCAGGCTTTGATGGTGAGAATCATCTGGACTGGCCCGACGCCGGCGCCTCGGAGGAATACGACGCAGGGCTTTATGCACCTGTGCAGCTCGTCCATGGATGCGAGGCTGGTCCCGACGGCTTCTTGGAGGGCGAACCCGAACGGGAGGGTCGCCTCATTGGGCATTGGAAAGGGAAGCGTCACTTCTTGCGGCTGCATCGCCATCATCATCCTCGTTTACGCATTCGGAACGTAGACCGCCGAACCATTTTGGGCAACTCGATCTTACAAGATTCCGGACCCGCGAGTATATCACTCGTCGCATGTCGATCTTTTTTCTCCAGCTCGGCCGCATTGCTGACTCCGGCGGGCGCGTGATTCCCACCCGCCTCATCGTCGCGTCGGTTCCTTTCCTTTTCGCGTGCGCCGGCCCCGCGGCTAAGGATCAACCGGCGGCGTCAACCACGCCTGCGTGGTTAGCTGAGCGGGGACGTCAAGAGACCGCGCTGGCCGCGAAGTCGTCCGTGGTCCACGAATTCCGGTTCACCGATCAGAGGGAGGCGAGCGGGATAACGTTCCAGAATCGGGTCGTCAACGACGCGGGCAAGGAGTACAAACTCGCTCATTACGACCACGGCTCAGGCGTATGCTCGGCTGATGTCGATGGGGACGGTCTGCCCGACCTCTATTTCGCCACCCAGCTCGGCACCAACCAGCTCTGGAAGAATCTCGGAGGCGGACGCTTCACCGACATCACCGCTCAGGCCGGGCTCGACATGCCGAACGTCATCGGGGTCGCGTGCTCGTTCGCCGACATCGACAACGACGGCGATCCCGATCTCTTCGTGACCACGGTGCGACACGGTAACCGGCTTTTCGAGAATCTCGGCGGTGGCAAGTTTCGCGACATCACGCAGGCGGCTGGCGTCGGGTACGTCGGTCACTCGTCGGGTGCGGTGTTCTTCGATTACGACGGCGACGGTCTCCTCGATCTCTTCGTCACCAATGTCGGCGTGTACACCAGCAACGAGCGTCGCCCCGACGGTTCCTACGTTGGGCTCAGCGACGCATTCATGGGTCATCTCCACCCGGAGCGTGCGGAGGCGAGCATCCTTTACAAGAATATGGGCGGCAACAAGTTCAAGGACGTCACGCGAGAAGTCGGGTTGATCGACAAGAGCTGGAGCGGCGATGCGACATCGATCGACATCAATCATGATGGATTTCCCGACCTCTACATCCTCGACATGCAGGGCGGCGATCATCTTTGGCTGAACGAGGGCGGAAAGCATTTCCGCGACGCCACTGCGAAATATTTTCCGCAAACTCCCTGGGGCTCGATGGGAGTGAAGGCTTTCGATTTCGATGGCAATGGATCGGTGGACATCTTCGTCACCAGCATGCACCCGGATATGTGGGTGACCATTCCGCCCGGCGATTGGGCGGCGGAATCGCGTAAGGCCGACTCCGCTACTGTAGCGCCCGGAATGATTCCGGGAGGAAAGTCAGGATTCATCTTCGGCAACGAGCTGTTCGCCAACAACGGCGCGGGAAAATTCACGGAGGTATCCGACTCGCTCGGCGTCGAGACGTACTGGCCATGGGGTCCAAGTGTCGATGACCTGAACGCCGACGGATGGGACGACATCTTCATCGCGGCAGGAATGAATTTCCCATATCGATACGGGATCAACTCCGTGCTGCTCAATGAAGCAGGGCGACATTTTCTGCCTGCGGAGTTCGTCGTGGGTGTCGAGCCGCGCGCGAATGGCGCGACGCAGCAGGTTTGGTTCACACTCGAGTGCAAAGGGATGGACGCGTTCAACTCGCTATGCGGCGCATGCGCAAAGCCAGAAGCGAAAGACGTCGGGTGTAACGTGGATGCGGCGGGTCATCTGACGATGATGGGGTCGCTGGGCAGTCGGTCGTCGGTGATGGTCGATATCGATGGCGATGGCGATCTCGACATCGTGACTAACGAATTCAATGGCCGCCCACAGGTTCTCGTCAGCGATCTCGCGCAGCGGCACAAGATCCATTTTCTCAAAATCCATCTACGTGGAACGAAATCCAACCGTGATGGGATTGGTGCGCAGGTGACGGTGGTGCTGCCGGACGGGCGGCGGATCCTCAAGGTGGTCGACGGAAAGTCGGGGTACTTGTCGCAGAGTGATTTGCCATTGTACTTCGGGCTTGGGCCGGCGGATCATGCCGCGAGTTTACAGGTGGTGTGGCCGTCGGGGCGGAGGCAGGCTGTTGATGGGCCGGTTCAGTCGGGGCAGACGGTGGAGATTGTCGAGAAGTAAAAGCGACAGCAACTGCAACTGCGCCAGAACACTACGGCGGCCGGCTGACACGCGGCCGGCGACCGGCTGCCGGCTAAGATCAACGGCAAGTGCAGCTAAGTACGTGTTGCGAGTGGCCAGAGGCCGAGATACCAGTTGCCAGTGAACGTCTCGTCGTCGTGGGTGCCTTTGACTTCAGCCGGATGCAGGGAGCTGGTAGCGTGTCAGCCGGTAGCGGTACCGTTTTGGCGCAGTTAGCGTAATTGCCGAAGATGCTTGGCAATCACGCGAGCCGATTCCAACGGAATCCGCTCCGTGGTATCCACCACAAGCTCTGGCTCCGGCATTTCCGGTCTCTCAAAGGTGCCGGCGGCATCGAGCTTTCGGAACTTGTACACGTCGCGCAGCTTGCCGAATCGCTCGCGTGAGTCGGATGTGATGCGCTTTTCCAGCTCGGTGTCGGAGCAGCGGAGCTCGATGAAATGGATCGACCCACCCCTCGCGATGATCCGGGACTTGAGCGTCGGGATGAAATTGTCCGTCACCGTCGCCTCGGGCGCGAATGTCATGATCACCCCCGCCAGCTTCGCCCATATAGCAGCGTCGATCGCCTGAAGCCACACTCTCTCGCGCAACGCCACGAACGGCGGGGTGCCGAACGAGAACAGCGAAGTCACCAGATCGACTACCGAGTGGTTGTGCAGCATGCGATACCCCGTCTCGCTCGCGAGCAGCTCTCCCACCGTGAGCTTGCCGACGCCGGGTCGGCCGTAGAGAAAGATCACCTGAGTGGGCATTCAGATGTAGCGCATCCATGCCGCCGCTCGAGCGGCCTTCTTCTGAGCGTACCAGCGACATAACGGGTAGAGCAACGCTACCACTGCGATGAACACGACGTAGAGAAGCGAGAGTGGCCACGTATAGCTGTCGGGCGGCGGCGGATTCATCATCGGGTGATTCGTGAAGAGCCACGGATCCGCGCGTCCCTCGCGCACGAACGACACAATCACAGCCGCGAAGTGAATCGCAGGAATGTGCAGCAGATAGTAGAACATCGGCACTCGCCCAAACGTCGCAACTATCTCTCCGATCGTTCCCCGAGCACGCTCGGCTAGCGGCATCAGCAGAATGGTGGGGCCGAGCGTCATCAAGAGGAAGTCGAGCGAGGCCGGATACTTCGCGGTATTGATGAACCGGAAGAACGTCGGCATTGGCGTCGGCGCTGTCACGTGCCAGTGTCGCGGATTGCCGTACGCGTCGAGCGTTCGCAGCAGCAAAAAGAGAACGATCGCCGACGCACCGACTGTGATGCAGATCTTGTCGCGCCGACTCGGCTCCAGCGTCATCACCGCGCCGAACGCGTAGCCAAGCGCCATCACGCCGACCCAGGGAACTATCGAGTACAGCACCATCAGCGTCGGGCCGTTTTGTCCAAGCTGAATCGGTCCGCCGAAATACAGAATCTGCCAGAGCCAGGCGAGCGAGCTCTGCGAGAGCTGCTCACCGTTTGCTGGCGACACGTAGTCCATCAGGTTGTGCAGGAAAATCACGGCTATCCCAAACCCAGCGATCCCTGCGGTCGGGAGCCAGATCAGCGCGGCGAGAAGGATCATGCACCAGCCGAGCATCCAGATGACGCCCGCCAGCAGATAATGACCGAAGTCGAAGTTGAACGTCCACGCGACGCGAATGACCGTGAGCTCGAGTAGAACGAGTATCGCTCCGCGCGTGACCAGATAGCTCGACAGCGCGCGCTTGCTGCCCAATCGCTGACCCAGCAGGTAGGCCGAAGTACCTGAGAGAAAAGCGAAGGCCGGCGCGACGTAGTTCGTGATCCAGCGCGTGAAGAACACAGCGGGGCGTGGACCACCAGGCGGGACCCCCGCGTAAACACGAACGTGATCGATGGCCATCAGAATCATGGCCACGCCGCGTGTTACGTCGATGGAGCGGATGCGTCGGTCGGTTTGCATGTGATCGCTCGTTCCGGTGGTCATCGATCTACGCATTGAAATTCCGGAAACTCTGTAGCGAAGTCAAACGCTACTGTGGACTTAGGGCTCTCCACACCGTGTCGCGGAGACCGCTTCATTAAGATTCAAAATCGGGCCAAACAAACGGCTAACTTGGCTCGTTAAGTGCTTACCTATAGAGCGCAACTATCTACAAGATTGTGTGCGGGAAGTCCCCACCAGCCCGCACATCCGATCTGCCTCATCAGGCAGCATCCCGGCGCTACTGGCGACGCCTTCCTTACGCCAGGTCCCGCATGAAAGACAAGTCAAGTTCACATAACGGTCAATCCGATCGTAGAGAGACGCCGACCGGCCTCGACGGTCTGAACAGAGGCAACGGCAAAGCGCCATCGCATACCGTTCCATACGAACGCCCCGCGTGGCCGCTCGAGAACGCGATGAAGTGGATCCACGCGCACGTGTTCAGCGCCAAGAGCATCACAGTGGAAGGGGCTGATTTTAATACCGAGCGCCGCCAGGCCGAGGCCCTTCTCAACGCGGGTGCTCTGCAGAACGCGATCTTCAACAGCGCCAACTTCTCCAGTATCGCGACTGACGCCAAGGGCGTCATCCAGATCTTCAACGTCGGCGCCGAGCGCATGCTCGGCTACACCGCTGATGATGTGGTGAACAAGATCACGCCGGCGGACATCTCGGATTACCAAGAGATCGTCGCGCGGGCGAGAGCGCTCAGCATCGAGGTGGGAACCGAGATTACTCCGGGCTTCGAAGCGCTGGTATTCAAAGCGTCGCGCGGTATCGAGGACATCTACGAGCTTACCTATATCCGTAAGGACAAGAGTCGCTTCCCGGCGGTCGTATCAGTCACCGCGCTGCGCGATGCTGACGATCAGATCATCGGCTATCTGTTGATCGGCACTGACAACACGGCACGTCAGCAGATCGAAGAAGAGCGTATGAAGCTCGATCAGCGACTACGTGACCAGCACTTCTACAATCGGTCACTGGTCGAGAGCAGCATCGACGCGCTGATGACGACTGATCCGCGCGGGATCATGACCGACGTCAACAAGCAGATGGAGTCTCTCACCGGCTGCACGCGTGACGAGCTGATCGGCGCGCCGTTCAAGAACTACTTCACTGACCCGAGTCGCGCCGAAGCGGGAATCAAGCGCGTGCTCAATGAAGGAAGAGTCACCAATTACGAGCTCACCGCGCGCGCAAGGGACGGCACGTTAACCGTCGTCTCATATAACGCAACCACATTCCACGATCGCGATAGAGTTCTCCAAGGCGTGTTTGCCTCGGCGCGCGACGTCACCGAGCTCAAGCTGTTCGAGCAGAGACTGCAGCAGAAAAACGTCGAGCTGGAAGAAGCGAGCAGAATGAAGTCCGAATTCCTCGCCAACATGTCGCACGAGCTGAGGACGCCGCTCAACGCGATCATCGGGTTTTCAGAGGTGCTTGGCGATGGCCTGATCGGAAACCTGAGCGATCAACAGAAGAAATTCATCGGCGACATCTTCAGCAGCGGCAAGCACCTGCTGTCGCTGATCAACGACATTCTCGATCTGTCAAAGGTCGAAGCCGGCAAGATGATGCTGGATCTCGAGTCGGTGCAGATCTCCTCGCTGTTCAAGAACAGCCTGTCGATCATCAAGGAGAAGGCGCAGGCCCGTCACATCAGTCTCAGCCTGGATGCAAAGCCGGAGTTGGGAGACATCCGGGCGGATGCGCGCAAGGTGAAGCAGATCGTTTACAATCTGCTCTCCAATGCAGTCAAGTTCAGCAGCGACGGCGGTCAGGTAAACCTGCAGGCGGTAAGCGTTCCGCGAGCGCAAGTTGGCGAACTGACGGGGCGCTGGGCAGGCCGGAGCTTCCCGCTGGCCGAGAACGATTTCGGAGAGTTCCTTGAGATCAGTGTCACCGACAGGGGGATCGGCATCTCTCCCGAGGGATTGGAGGCGCTGTTCAAGCCATTCAGTCAGATCGACAGCGGCCTATCGAGAAAATTCGAGGGCACAGGATTGGGACTGGCCATGATCAAGCTTCTGGCCGAGCTGCACGGCGGCACGTTGGCGGTGGAGAGCTCGGTGGGACAAGGATCGCGCTTCACAGTCTGGCTGCCGCTGAGACTCGAGGAGGAAACCGAGCGCGCGATGAAGGTAACTATCGCACCGTCAAAGGAGATTTTGCCGGGTGATCGTGTTGCACTGGTTGTGGAAGACGACTTCAAGTCAGCGGATTTGATTCGGGTGCACCTCGAGGCGGAGGGCTTCAAGGTCCTCCACGCAGTAACAGCAGAAGCCGCGCTCGTTCTGGCAGCTGACCACAACTTGTCGCTGATAACCCTCGATATCATGCTGCCGAAGATGGATGGCTGGGAATTTCTCTCGCGCCTGAAGCAGATGCCGCAACTTACGAACATTCCGATCGTAATCGTCTCGATTGTTGCAGATCGGAACAAGGGATTTGCGCTCGGCGCCGCGGCGGTGATTCAAAAGCCGATATCGCGGCAAGAGTTGTACGCGTCTCTGAGCGAGCTCCAACTGATTCCGGTGGAACCAGGCTCGACGCTGCGGGTGCTGGTGGTCGACGACGATCCGAGCGCTGTAGAGCTGATCGCGCTCCATATCGACGGCTTGGCGAGCACTCTGATGCGGGCATACGGTGGTGCGGAGGCGATCGAAATAGCGCGGCGCGAGATGCCCGATCTGATCGTGCTCGACCTACTGATGCCCGAAGTAAACGGCTTCGACGTCGTAGCGGCGCTTCACGAGGATCCAGGGACGGCCAACATTCCGATCGTGGTGGTCACCTCCAAACCGATCACGGCTGAGGATCGCGAGAAGTTGAACGGTTGCGTGTCGACGATCATGGAAAAACTGGACTT
>Ga0193751_1001387_pt1 | contig 15602 bp, 12 predicted proteins | sample L1c2metaG_FD_143050 | JGI IMG/M metagenome (GOLD analysis project Ga0193751, IMG submission 143050) | Soil microbial communities from a riparian zone of the East river system, Colorado, United States - L1c2 | ecosystem: Environmental > Terrestrial > Soil > Riparian zone | place: USA: East River... | reverse complement strand
CGTCGTGCAACGAGTACTCGACAAACAATTTACTTTGAATGCGGCTCAACAGTGTGGAATCCGGATTCCAAAGACCTGCGCAGTAGCAAGCATTGGCGACATAGAATCGGCTGGACATCAACTGTCTTACCCTGTAGTCGTGAAACCGGCTGGCAGGGACCATGCTGTATCCTTCAAGGCGCTTTACTTCCATGAGCGGGAGGATCTCCTAAAATGGATCACCGGCAACCAAGGTGGGTCGTGGCTGGTTCAGGAGTACTGCCTCGGTGAAGGGGTAGGAATTGAAATGTTGATACACGGAGGTGAGTGCCTCGCGTGTTTTCAGCACCGTCGATTGAAAGAGCATCCTCCCTCCGGCGGCGTGGCCGTAGTGGCTATTGCTGAAGCGCCCGATAAAGCTTTGGTCGGTGCCTCGCGAAAATTGCTTCGCGCCCTGGAATGGGAAGGCGTAGCCATGGTTGAATTCCGCCAGAACCCGGCCGACGGCACAGCGGTGTTGATGGAAGTAAATGGCCGGTTCTGGGGGACCACATCCCTGCCGCTCCAAGCGGGCTTGCAGTTCCCGGTGTATCAGTGGAGACTCTTGCACGGACAGGAACCGAAGATTCCAGAGCGCTACGCGGTCGGCATCCGCTGGCGTTGGACTGCTGGCTATCTGGAACGCACCCATCGTTTGCTGATGAGCTCGGCCGGTGGGTCAGGTCAGGATTCGCGTTGGAAAGCGATGGCCGATCTGCTAGTCGATTGTTTGAACCCCGCCGTGCGGGATGCGATCTGGTCGTTTTCCGACCCAATTCCTGGTCTTAAGGAAATGGCCAGTACGGTCAAGGGGTTATTGAAAGCCGATGGCAAGGCGCTGTTCAAGCGCCTCGCGCCAGCGAGATTAATCCAAAAAGTTGAGAAGTTTCGAAGCTTTAGAGGTGCGGAGCGAGCGATCTATCTGAAATTTAAATTGCTCAACAGCCTCGGCCTGGCCAACGAGAGAAGAAGACGAGTTCGCCCTGGTGCTCATTCTTTTGTCTTTGTCTGTCACGGTAACATCATGCGAAGCGCGCTATGCGAGGCACTGTTTCGAAAGGAACTAGCTGCGCTTGGTCAGAGCCACATCCGAGTTATTTCTGCCGGACTTCATGCCCAGGCAGGAAGGGCTGCGGACGCGCGGGCCTTGGTTGCAGCCGAAGAACTCGGTGTCTCTCTTGGGCAACATCGCGCCTGGCTTCTGACGCCAGAAATGATCCACGAAGCGGACACGATTTTCGCAATGGATTTGAAAAATCTAGTTGAAATTCTGGCTGGTTACCCTTCGGCTCGACCCAAAGTTCTTATGATGTCTTGCTATGCTGACTCTTCCGATCGGAACCTTGAAGTCGAGGATCCTTACTTTGGAGACCTGGAGCAGACCCGTTGCTGCTTTAGAGTTCTATCAACCTGCATTAGAAATCTAACCGTGAGTCTGTTCCCGAGTGCTCGAGCGCAGCACGGCAATGATTCTTTATGCGAGGTGTATGCAAGCCCAGGCGTACATGGAAACAAATCTTATGAGGCCTGATGAAATGCCGAGATTTCGGTTCTTAGCGACTCCGGCTTATCAGGAGTGTAAATCTCGATGATCAAAGCTCGCGCCTTGGTTGGACATCTTAAGAAACTCAGGGATGTCGCATTGGCTCGTAATCCCGCGGGCAGGCAAATGACAGTTTACCCAGACGATCTGTTTATTGTCTCTTATCCGCGTTCGGGCAACACTTGGACGCGCTTTCTTATTGGCAACTTAATCTATCAAGATGAGCCGGTGACATTTGCTAACGTGGAGAACCGGATTCCGTCAATCTACGTTTTCTCGGACCGGAAGCTGCGTCGTTTACCAAGAGTGCTGAAAAGCCATGATTGCTTTGACCCTCGCTATCGTAACGTGATCTATGTTGTGCGTGACCCGAGGGATGTGACGGTATCGGCCTATCATTACTCGATCAAGGTGCGCATTCTGCCTGACTCATGTCCAATCGAAGAATTCGTGCCCTTGTTCATGAGCGGCAATTTCGGATCTGGGCTGCTTGCTGACCCTCGCTGGGGTAGTTGGTACGATAACGTGGCCAGTTGGTTGGCAATGAGGCACAACCGGAGATTTCTGCTGCTGCGCTACGAAGACATGCTTGAAGATCCAAGACGCGAATTGGCGAAGTTGGCCGGGTTCCTTAATATCGACACCACACCAGAGAGACTTTCTCGTGCCGTCGAGTTCAGTTCTGCAGAAAGAATGCGCGAGTTAGAAGGAAGCCAGGCGAACCAGTGGCAATTGACTAAGGGGACGCGACCAGACAAAAAGTTCGTACGGAAGGCCAAAGCTGGAGGCTGGCGCGACGAATTGCCTTTGAAATCGGCCGCTGAAATTGAAGCCAGTTGGGGGTCGCTGATGCGAACTCTGGGTTATGAACTGGCCTTCGCGTCCTCTGCTCCTCCTGTATGAGCAAGTGTTGAGCTGTAGGTACCGGAGGATCACAAAGCAGTATCTATGAGCTTAGTTCTAATGCAGACAAGTTGGCAAATCTACCGACAGGAGTCCGTGTGCGCAGCCAAACTTTCGCATCCAGGAAGGCAGGATAGAAGTTACGCATGATTCGGTGTCGAGCGCGCAGATTTCTGTCCCGTTTTGGCGCGGTTAATGAGTATCCAAACTGTTCGAGGCAATCACCGACTAAAGCTTCCAACGCGCTTATTTCCTGGGCTGATAGCCGGTTCTTCCAGCGGTCCACTGGATTCTGCTGGGCTCCCTTGGGCTCCTCGCGAAACGATGAGTTCGATTCCCGAAGACGGCCTAACCCAGTGCGCTGAATGCGGTCATAATCCAAGTCGTGATCGAGAAACTTGCTTAATGTCGCTAATGTCGTCTGCGGATGAGAAACCAATTCCTCATAATGGACTTCGATATAGTCACCAGGAATCTGCTGCCCGTGGAAGTGGCCTTTGCTCACCATCCATTCCCAGTAGAGCGCGGTTGCCAACAGGTTCCTCGATTTCCCAGCCCACGGAAATGGCTTGAAGCCACCCATCTTATTTAAAGAAAGAGCAATGTCCCGACCATCGCGGATGATGTGTATGAACAACGCCTCCGGAATATCGGCTTTGATATCCGGAACGTCCAGGACGGCGGCTGGATCGTAAACGGCCCAGCGGCTTACACCTTGATTTTGAGCAATTTCATCCATCGTAATCCGGATGAAATCACCTCCATTCCGGCATTCGGCTAAGACCCGCTTAGTCAATTTCCCGGCGTCCAGACCCGACCTTCGGAAGCCCTTGCTCCGGAGCCATATGTCCATTGCTTTCTTGCGATTCCGTAGCTTGCCAAGTGGTCCAACCCGGGGAATCAGGATCTTGTGTATCGGCAAATAGCCGCTGTAAACCGCAAATCCACCGGCGGAAAGCAAAGTGTCATAGAGGAGGTTCGTACCCGAGCGATGACATCCCATTACAAACACGGGACATTTAGCCCGCTCCGTATTGTAGTTGGCATCCAGAACAGATTCCGTTCCCGAGAATGATCCTTGTGTCATGCAGAACCTAAGCATAGCATTGTGGGCTTGTATCCGTCGCGAACTAGCCCTCTCCAAAGTAACAGGGCGAGAAGCCGCACAGTGATTCGAGTTTGCCTTCAAACGAGAGCCGTTGGTTGCTGAAGTCCGTGCCTCGCTACTCACAATAAAGTAACATCGTCCTGGGGGCGAGACTTCGATATCAGCTCGCCACCAGCGTTTTCAAGGGGCGCAGCGCGGGCGTCAGACCGACTATCTTTGGCCGATATTCTTGGCCGACACTCTTGACCGACACTATGGTCATATATGCTCCCGCCGGATGGCTGAAATGGAGGTGTCAGTTGGTTTATTCTCAGCTTGTTAGAATCGTTGGTGGCCAGTCCTTATCTGCTCGCCGGACATCGGGCAGCCGTAGGCATTAATTGCTTTAAGCGAGCAGGTACGTGCCAGATTCCGGAGATCAGCCGATGAACGATCCCAACAGTCGAACTAGCGAACGCGTAACTGCGGTGCAGAAGGTATTCGAGAGCCAGGGGATTCCACCTGAAGAGAAGTTGAAACCCCTCAACCAAAGGATTTCCACTCTTCGCGGCGAAATTGATGGACTAATCAATCAGAAAAGCGCTCATAAGGCTGCCGTTGCTCTCGGGGAACTCTGGCGCACTGAGGCAGGCCCGGCGGCCGCCGCGTTTGTGACCTCCCGGTTTGAGAGACTCCGCGACCGGCTTCCTTTGGTCCCTTATCACGTGGCCATTCTGCGCTCCTTCACTGTGGAACCGGTGGTGCCATTGTTGCGGGGAGCCGCGTTTTGCCTGGGTGTTGATCTGTCGGTCAGCGTGGGGGATTTCAACGCTTACTCCCAGGAAATTCTCGACGCGGAGAGCCTGGCATACAGCTCTGCGGTCAATGCGGTCGTGCTAGCAGTTCAGACCACTGACATAGCTCCTGATCTTTGGAATCAGTTTGCCGGTATGTCGGCCGGTGAAGTTGAGGATGCAATACGGCGCGTGTCGGGAAGCCTGCAGCATTGGATGCGTGCCTTGCGGAAACGCAGCCAGGCGCCTTTCATCGTCCACAACTTAGAACAACCTCTCCGCCCTAACTTAGGCGTCTTGGATTCTCAGCGCGAGACCAGCCTGGCAGAGGCAATCCAACGCATTAACCAGGAAGTTCGCCGTTGCGCCCGCGAGATCCGCGGCATGTATATTCTCGACTATGATGCACTGGTCGCGCGTCGTGGGCGGCTCCGATGGCATGATGATCGCAATTGGCTGATGGCCCGATTGCCGATCGCAGCCGACCAGTTCGTTCACCTGGCCAGCGAGTGGCTGCGTTTCCTTGTGCCTCTCGCGGGCAGAAGCGCCAAGGCTCTAGTGGTCGATCTGGATAACACTCTCTGGGGTGGGATCGTTGGCGAGGAGGGAATCACCGGCATCAAGCTCGGCGCCGAATACCCAGGCGCGGCATATCAGGCGCTGCAGCGCGCCCTGCTCGATCTGACCCGCAAGGGCATTCTGCTGGCCGTTTGTAGTAAAAACAACCTTGACGACGCGATGGAGGTGTTGGAAAAACACCCTGACATGCTACTGCGACCGAAGCACTTTGCCGCCATGCGGATCTCCTGGAATGATAAGGTGCAGGGTCTGCGCGAAATTGCTTCAGAGCTGAACATCGGGATCGATAGTTTGGCCTTCCTGGATGACAATCCCTTCGAACGGGAGCAGGTCCGTGCAAGCCTTCCTGAGGTAACGGTGATTGATCTGCCGAAAGATCCCTTTCAGTATGCGGCTGCGATTCGCGACCACCCTGTTTTTGAACGTTTGAGTCTTTCCGCGGAGGACCAGCAGCGCACTGCTTTTTACTCGCAGCAACGCGAACGCGACCAGGCGGAGCAGAATTTTCAATCGAAAGAAGATTTCTTCCGTTTTCTTGAGCAGGAAGCTGAAATTGCGCCAGTCTCACCGGCAACGCTGGCCCGGGTCGCGCAGCTTACGCAGAAGACCAACCAGTTTAATGTGACCACCCGGCGGTATGGCGAACAACAGATCGCGGAATTGGCAGCCAAGCCGGGGTCCCAAGTCCTGTCCATTCGAGTTCGGGACCGTTTTGGAGATCATGGATTGGTGGGTGTCGCCATCACCTGCGACCGGGATGAGACTTGCGAAATCGACGGCTTCCTTCTCAGTTGCCGGGTGATTGGCCGAACGGTGGAAACCGCCCTGCTTGCCCATCTAACCGAGAGCGCTGCCCGTCGCGGATGCAAGCAGTTGATCGGATGGTTTCTCCCCACTAAGAAAAACGCTCCCGCAAGAGAGTTTTACCGGCAACATGGATTTGAACTCGCCAAACAGAACGGTGATGGATCACTGTGGTCTCTCGATCTGACCCAGCGCAAGATCGCATCGCCGGAATGGATTAAGGTCAGTATGACGAATGGGGGAGAGGATTGACATCTACCGTATTGGAACAAGTTCGAGGCATGGCTTCTGATCTTTTCGGGGTTCCTGCCAACCAGATCAGCAATGCTTCTTCGCCAGAAACCATCGAGGCATGGGATTCGGTCCAGCATTTGAACCTGGTGCTCGCGCTCGAGCAGAAGTTCAACCTACAGTTATCGCCGGAAGAGATCGAGCAAATGAAAAGTATCGGCGACGTTACCCAGCTCATAGAAGGCAAACTTCAAGTTACGCCGAGTTAGTCTTGGCTATCGTCATCCAGCCCTATCGTCCGGAGCACGAGCCAGCGGTGGCGGAATTTAATCGGCGACTGCGACAGTCGTCGGCCGATAATGATTTGGTGTTTTCTGGAACGGCTGTGCCGCATTGGCTCCCGCCGAACGCCGGCACCCCGATCTGGAACGAGTTCTTCGTGGCAATCGAAGGATCGTCGGCGGTGAGGGGCACCTACGGGCTCAAACAGGAGCAGATGTTTATTCGCGGAAAAGGTCTGCACAGGGTGGCCTGCTACCATCATGCGTTGTCTGAGGGGATCATTGACCGGTCTTACGCGAGTGTTGGAGCTTTGCTCGTCAGGGACGCACTTGCGCGCCAGCCGCTGCTCTATGTGCTGGGCATGGGCGGATATGAACACCCTCTAGCCAAGATGCTCAACGCACTTGGGTTCAGCCTGACATTGGTGCCGTTCTACTTTCGCATAGTCCATCCCCACAAGTTTCTCCTAGAGATGAAGGCGGTGCGCGACTCCCGATGGCGCGCAATCCTAATGAGCATAGCCGCCGCTACGGGAACTGGATGGCTGGCGGTCAAGGCCGCTCAGGGTGCCCTGCGCTTGCGCGCCCGTCCTGGACATTTCATCACTGAAGAAGTGAATGGATTTTCCGCGTGGGCTGACGATCTGTGGAGCGAAGCAAAAAATGCTGTCAGCATGGCTGCGGTGCGCGACGCGAACACATTGCGAATTCTGTACCCGGCAGATGACGGCTATCTGACACGCGTGCGCGTCAGCCGGAACGGTACGGCGATAGGCTGGGCAGTCGTAGGAGAGCGGCGCAAGGACCCCAAATTCGGCGGGATGCGCGTAGGCTCAGTGGTAGATTGCTGGGCGTCGCCGGAAAACGCTGTGCCCGTGGTCCGGGCGGCCAGCTGCGCGCTCGAGAAACAGGGCTTGGATCTGATTGTTTCCAATCAGAGTCACCACCTGTGGTGTCGTGCCTTTGAAAATTCCGGCTTTTTGAAAGGCCCGTCAACTTTTATCTTTGCTGCCTCGAAACAACTAACCGAACTGCTTCAGCCGTTCGAGGACCACAAGACTTCGTTTCACGTAACTCGCGCCGACGGCGACGGATTGCCGCGCAACTTCTGACTGGCTCAGCTCTGTGCATGGGCGAAGTTCGGCTTACCCACCACTTCGGTGCTTAATTCGTAGCCTAGCGGAGTCATCACGTGTCCCCATGCTGCTTCTATTTGCGCCACAGATTGCGCGGGCAGCACCGCTCTCCAGCCGCCCGATGAGGCCTTACGAACAAAGGGCTTGTCCTGACGGGTGTATCGAGTCTGCACCCACTTTCCGCCCTGGGTGCTCTCCAGTTGACGCATGCGGTCAACAGAACTTAAGTCCGCGGCGCGAGTAAGGCGCTCAGTGGTTGGCTCGATGCCCAGCATGTTCGCGACTTTTACAAGCTCACGTGCAGCATTGGCAATCAAGTCTTCGTACCGCAAAATTACAAAGCTACTACTGTCCTGGCGGGTGCTGAGCCAGCTGGTAACGTGCTCTGCCCAGTTTCCCAAGCGGGCCCAGTAGCGCCCTTCAATCCAAGCGGGGATAAAGTTTTCAATTGGGCGGTCTTCGCCGACCGATTTCTGTTTCATTTCCCAGTGATAATTCGAGACCGCAACATCTCGGGGATCGCGGACAATATAAATAATCTTTTTGTAGCGCGGGTCGAACACCTCGTGGCTCTTAAGGATGCGTGGTCGGGGCAGATGACGGAGGTAGCGGTCGCTGTGCTTGTACATATCGGGAACCAAACGCTCCACGTTCAGAAACGTAACCGCGACATCGGTATGCGCCAGGTTACCGACTAGGAACCGCGTCCAGGTATTGCCTGAGCGCGGATAGGAAGTCAGGAAGACATCATCGGGAAAGATGGTAATGTCGCGCTCCACCCGAAGCGTCCGAAACAAAACATCGCTTACCCGCGACAAGTGCTTGAGTCCCCTCTGAATTATCATCTGACCTTCTCCTCGACCCTGTTGTCGTCTTTGCGCTGGCTCCGTCCCCCTTGTAGCCATCCCAGAAACCGCTGCTTGCGGGCGTACATGTTTCGTGCTTCATTGCGCAGCGTGGAAACCAGGTGGTACCGCGACTTGGTGAACCACGGCACACGATGAAGCGTGCACCCATATTTTTCTTTGTAGGCGCCTTCGCCGCCCCAGTCATATACCTCGACACCACATTTCTTCCAGTGGCGGATGACGTGCCACTGAATGGCCTCGTTGGGACGAAAAATTTGGCTTGAGCGGAAGCTGGCATTGCCCCAAAACTCGGCAATCTTATTGAACCCCGGGAAAATTCCGGTGGCGATGCACTTGCCTTCCGGATCGCGCGCGCGCACCAGCAACACCCGCCCGGTAGGCTCCAGGTTCCTCACCAGAGCGCGTACGCGGTCCACCTTATAGGTCGGAATCAGGCCCTGCTTGGCGAACACATCTTTCAGTTGCTCATAGTATTCATCGGCGAAGGCGAGATCGTGCGCTTCTTCAATGACCACGCCGCTCTTCTCCGCTTTCCGAACACAGCGACGGCAGGCGCTATCCATGTTGTTGAACAGTTTTTCTTCAGGCTGGGTCAAATCAGTGCGGTACGACGTGTAGAACTCGCAAGTAAATCCCAGTTGCTGGCCGTCTTCCACGGTGAAATACGGATCGGAAACTTCCATGTGCAGACACTTCAAAGTGCCCCACGCCATTTTTTCGACGGCGGTCAACGCGTCGGCACGCGAGATTCCCGGCGGCAAATTGAAGCCGATGTAAGGTGTCGTCCATCCAGGAAACGAACTACCGAGGATTTTGAGGCCCATTCGGGTGAAAGTCAGACCAGAAAAATATCCGACCACCTTGCTGCCATCCTGAATCTCCGCGATGACCGGAGTGGCGCCTTGGGTCTCGGCAACGAAGTTGAGCCACTCCCGGGTTTGAAAAATGGTTCGATCCCCGAAACTGTCGAGCAGCCCCCAGTTCACCGCCTTGAGATCCAGCAGATTACATTTCAACGTCGTCACTGGGTTCCTTTGCACGGGAGTTCCTTTGTGTGCTACCAGCAAATACCTTCGTAAGCCGCAACCGTGTCTGGCCGGCGAGACTTGTCGAGATTTACCAGATCGATCACCATTTGCCCAGCCCGCAGATGCTGCGATAACTCGTCCTTGTCCACTGACTTGTTGCCGATGATCACGACATCAGCGTCGCGCAGCGCTTCGACGAGATCGGTGGTCAGCAGCGACCCGATGTGGGGAATCACTTCTTCGATGTACTGGCGATTGGAACCAGCCAGGCGCCCCAGGGAAACGTCCTTGTCCCAAATCCGTACATTGTACCCTTCGCCCAACAGCCGCTTGATGAGTTGCACCTGCGGGCTCTCGCGCAGATCGTCGGTCCCGGCCTTGAAGCTCAAACCTAACTGTGCGATTCTCTTTTTTCCCGTGCGCATGACCGCCTCAACCGCGCGGTCAACGTGCTCAGCATTGCTGGGCAACAGCGATTCCAGTAGTGGCAGCTTCAAATCCAATTCCTTGGCGCGATAAGTGAGCGCTCGAACATCCTTAGGCAGGCAAGAACCGCCAAATGCAAACCCAGGCGCGAGGTAAGCCGGAGAAATATTCAGCCGAGTGTCGGAGGTAAAAATTTCGGTGACCGCCTGTGCATCCACGCCCAGATGCTTGCACAGCGTACCCATCTCATTTGCGAACGTAACCTTCACGGCGTGAAATGCGTTCGACAGATACTTCACCATCTCAGCAACGGTGATGCTTGTCTCAAACAGCTTGCCAGGGGTGTTCTTATACAGCTCGCGCAGCGGCTCGAGATGCTTGGGATCCTGCGAGCCAAGAATGGTGTAGGGAGGCTGGAGAAAATCGGCTACGGCGCTGCCTTCGCGCATGAATTCCGGGTTATAGCAGACGCTGAAATCTACGCCGGCTTTCTTGCTACTCTCCTTTTCCAAAATAGGCAGGAGCACCGACTCGGTCGTGCCCGGCAAAACCGTGCTTCGCAGCACGACCACGTGATGCGCGCTCTTCTGCCTCAACGCGGCGCCGATCTCGCGCGCAACATTCTCAATATGGCCCAGGTCCAGCTTGCCATTGCGAAGACTCGGCGTGCCCACGCAGATGAAAGAGACGTCCGAGTCCAACACTGCCTCGGCAGGATCGGTGGTGGCGTGCAGCCGGCAGGACTGGTGGTATTCGGCCACCATCTCGTTCATCCGGGCTTCGACGATCGGACTACGGCCGCTCTCGAGCATCTCGACCTTGGCGCGACTCACGTCCACACCTGTCACACGATGGCCCATGGAGGCGAAGCAGGCTGCCGAAACCGAGCCTACATAGCCCAGCCCAAAAATGCTGATTGAGAGACTCAAACGCTAGCACCTCGCGGCCAAGATTCTGATCCCCACTATAGCAATTGCCAAGACTTTGGGTGCAAGCCGACTTCCATAACCTTCGTAACAAGCTCGCCACCGGTTCGTATCTACCTTTATTTCAGGTACTTAGGAGCTCAATTCTGGCCGGTTCCTGATTTCGCGAACGAGGGAAATAAGTGGAAAAACCTTTTCCATCCAATGGCAATATTGCGACCAAACATTTCCCTCGCGATCGCAACTACCTGGAACTTAAGGTAGTTGCAAATCGTGCATCGCTGTCCTGCCTGCTGCTGCTGTCCCCGCCATCGGGTAAGCATCCCCTACGTAGCAATCCAAGTGTAAGATTAGAAAATTCGTGACCTCCAGATGGCAGAAAACTTGGCGCCGCGTCTCCCAGATGAGTAGGGACGAGATGCGCACCCGTGTGGCCCAGGAGATCAGCAAACGGGTTGATCTAGCCCGATACCGGGCAGGCTATCGGCTCGGCGGGCCTAGTCTCAGAACCACCACGCGCTCACCCAAGTTCTTCTTTTCACCGGATCAATTAGTCGGGCGCGCGGCTCTGCTCCGCAAATACTTACCCGCTGAAGTCGAGCAAATTATTGTCGAGGCGGATGACATCTGCCGTCATCTGTTTAGCCTCCTCGGCTACGAAAGACTAGATTACGGTCCACAGATCGACTGGCACCTCGACGCGGTCCATAGAAAGCGTGCCCCCCTGAAGCCCTGGTATAAAGTACGTTTTCTTGACTTCAGCGAAGTCGGCGATCACAAGGTCACGTGGGAACTGAACCGTCACCAGCATCTGGTGACACTGGCCAAGGCCTGGTGTTTGACCCGGGACGCGCGCTATCTCACCGAGTTGTCAGATCAGTGGTATGGCTGGCAGCGAGCCAACCCTTATCCGATCGGCATCAACTGGGGCAGCTCCCTTGAGGTCGCCTTCCGCAGCTTGTCATGGCTGTGGGTTCGGAACCTGATTGATGACGCCGGTCCTGTCCCGGCTTCGTTCCGCGCCGACCTGGCGCGGGGCCTGTGGCTGAACGCGCGCTATATCGAGCGCTACCTTTCCACGTATTTTTCGCCCAACACTCATTTGCTCGGAGAAGGCCTCGGATTGTTTTTCATTGGGATGCTCTGTCCGAACTTCACCGATGCCGATCGCTGGCGCGACAAGGGATGGAAAATTCTTTTGCGTGAAGCCAAACACCAAGTGAGGCCGGACGGCGTTTACTTCGAGCAGGCGTTGTACTATCACGTGTACGCGCTTGACTTCTTCCTGCACGCTCGCGTCCTCGCTGCTCGCAATGGAACTGTTATCCCCGTCGAGTTCGATACGGTGATTGAAAAGATGCTCGACGTCGTTGAAGGCCTCTCGCAAGCCGGCCCAACCGACGGTTTCGGCGACGACGATGGCGGGCGCCTGTTCAATTCCCGCCGTAATCGCCCCGAGCACATGACCGATCCCTTGGCCCTGGGAGCCGCCATCTACGGCGGAGAGCGCATCACCGCGGCAGCAACTTTGACTGAAGAAGCAATCTGGCTGTCTGGGCAGCACGCTGTCGAGCTTTTCGCAAAACCGCGGGCCCCACGTGATATCCGCTCGAAAAGCTTCGATGGAATCTATGTTCTGGCCGGCGCGGATCCGTGTCCGCAGCAGATGATGATCGATGCCGGGCCACAAGGTACTGGCCGATGCGGTCACGGACACGCCGATGCCCTAAGTGTGCGCTTCAGCATGAACGGACGACCCTACCTCATCGATCCCGGCACCGGCAGTTACATTTCCGATACCGATGACCGCGTCATGTTTCGTGCCACCAGCGCTCACAATACGCTCTGCGTGGACGGCGTGGACCAAGCTCTACCGGCGGGGCCGTTTGCTTGGGCATCGATTCCAAACGTGAAAACAGAGCGCTGGGTCAGCGGAGAAACGTTCGATCTGCTTGTTGGCACCCATGACGGCTACTGTCGCTTGGCCGAACTCGTCCGCCACCGACGGACCACCGTACGTATTAATTCCAGCGTCTGGATGATTCGAGATCTCGCCGAAGGTCGAGGCATGCATCTGCTGGAAACCTTTTGGCACTTTGCACCCACCTTGGAGGTTAGAGAAGAGGCCAAGGCGCTGATCGTCTCGCCAGCATCAGGTCAATCGGCACCCGGCGACAGCTTCCGCCTCGCTCTGTTGAAAGCTGAAAAATCGCCTTGGCGGATGGAAACGGGCTCGGGTCTGTATTCCCCGGCATACGGAATCAAGATGCCCGCACCCATGGCGCGGATTAGTATCAGCACTGACCTTCCTGCTGAATGCGCAGTCGTGCTCGTGTGCCAGGAGGCGGAGGCGAACCCCGGGAGCTTGGTGGACATCACCGAAAAAGCCCGCATCCGTGCCTACCGCTACGAGGCTTCCAACGCCACTCATTTTTTCTACTATGCCCAGGGGAGTGAAAACTGGACTCACGGCCTTTGGACCAGCGACGCGCAATTCCTGTATTGCCGCTTGGAACACGGGCACTTGTCGCACCTTATACTGGTTGCGGGCAGCGTAGCCCGATGGCATGGCACCGCGGTCGTGTCTCATTCGCGACCGGTGGAAAGATTCGAATGCTGGTATGAGCAAGGTAAGCTGAAAACATTCTCCTCCGACAGCACCGCACTCGAGCAAGTCCTCGAAACTAAGTTCGAGCGCCTTGATCCTGTGCTGTAAGCCACGATGAGATGGACAAAACAGAATGTGTGGAATAGCCGGACTCCTCGAGCTTAAGAAAAACACGCAGGCCAATTCCGCGATCCTGCGCCAGATGTGTGACGTGATGGCCCATCGCGGGCCGGACGACGATGGGATCTATACGCAGGATCGCATCGCCATCGGCATGCGCCGGCTCAGCATCGTGGATCTCGCCACCGGCCACCAGCCCATGAGCAACGAGGACGGCTCTCTCTGGATCGTCTTCAATGGCGAAATCTACAACCACCAATCTCTTCGCGAACCACTGATCGCCGGTGGACACTCCTACCGCACTCACAGCGACACTGAAACCATCATTCATCTCTATGAGGAATACGGGAAAGACTGCGTCCAGCATTTGCGCGGCATGTTCGCCTTCGCTATCTGGGACAGCAAGCAGAAGTGCCTGTTCATCGCCCGCGACCGGCTGGGCATCAAGCCGTTGTACTACCGCATGAGCGCCGACACCTTTGTGTTCGGATCAGAAATCAAGGTTCTGCTTGCCCACCCGGAAGTTCGCCCGGAATTCAACCGCACGGGACTCCCAGAATACCTTGCGTTTGGCTATCTTTCCGGCGCCGACACGTTCTATAACGGCATTCGCAAGCTGATGCCCGGCCACTGGTTGGAAGTGAACGAAGCGGGCGAGCTGCGCATCGAGCAGTACTGGGACCTCGAGCCCGTAGCCGATGAACCCGCGAAAGACGAATCTTATTACGTCAGTTCGTACCGTGAACTGCTCGAAGGCGCCGTCAACAGCCACCTGATGAGCGACGTTCCCCTTGGCGTTTTCTTGAGCGGTGGATTGGACTCCAGCGCAGTCGCTTCCCTGATGACCAAGTTGCGGGGTGAGCCGGTCGAGACGTTTTCGGTTGGCTACAAGGAGGACGCCTATAGCGAGCTTCCTTACGCCCGCACCGTTGCGAAGCACATCAACTCGATTCATCACGAAGTATTCGTTGGCTGCCAAGATTTCTTCGACGCGCTTCCGCAACTCATCTGGCACGAAGACGAACCTATCGTCTGGCCTTCCAGCGTTTCACTGTATTTCGTCGCTCAGCTCGCGCGCGAGCGGGTGAAAGTGGTACTGACTGGCGAAGGGAGTGACGAAACCCTGGCCGGTTACTCGCGTTATGCGTTCACGCTAAAGAACACCGCATGGGACCGCATTTACCGGGGAATCATCCCCGGCGTCGCGCGCCGAGGAATTCGCGGCGCCATCGCAGAATCAAACTGGATCAACGGTACCGTGCGCCGCAAGCTCTCGCATACCTTCCTCGGTTTGGACGGGGAGTCTTGGGCTTCGTTCTACTTCGATAATTTCTTTTCCGCATTTAGCGAAAGAGATCAAACGGAGCTGCTCACCGAGGAGCTAGCCTACGAATTTAGGCAGGGTGCAGCGTATCACAATGTGCTCGATTACTGGAACCAGTCTTCCGGAGAGCTTTTGCAAAAGCTGCTCTATACCGACATCAAGACCTACCTCGTCGAACTCCTCATGAAGCAGGACAACATGAGTATGGCTGCCTCGATCGAAAGTCGTGTGCCTTTCCTGGATCACGTACTCGTCGAGTGGGCCATGCGCGTTCCGGCCAACGTGCAAATCCGAGGTATGTCTGGCAAGCGAATCCTGAAGAAAGCCATGGCAGGCCTGCTGCCTGACTCGATTATTTATCGTCCCAAGCTGGGCTTCCCCACACCTTGGAGCGGCTGGCTGGCCGGACCGCAGTTGGACGTAATCGAGCGCATGCTTCTCGAGCCGCGCAGCCTGGAACGAGGCCTCTTCAAACCCGCTGCCGTCGAAAGGCTTTTTCGCGAGCATCGGGCGAAGTATCGCGATCATTACGACCGCATCTGGCGCCTGCTGAACTTGGAGCTTTGGCATCGTGCTTGCTTGGAAGGAGAAATTCGAGGGGGGTTAGAAAATCGCGAGGTTCGCGTTACATCTCCGAGTAGAGGAGAGCCCGACAGGCGATAGGTTTTCCTTGGCTGTTTCCGCCGTTTCCAGCTTCGTGCCCGTTTAGGTCAACCGTAGCCTTTAGGGATCTCCCCCCTCACAGACCTCCGCCGTGCAGATTTCCCGCAGCGGGTTCCTCAGGCAGGACTCCCCTTCGTAGCCCAGGAGTGCATGATGCGAGGTAACGACAGAGGGTGGCGACGGAGAAGGTCCAAGTATTGCTCCCACGTCAACCATCTCCCACGAGTGCGACGATTGAGCCACTTGCGCCAGACTCGACGGA
>Ga0193751_1001386_pt1 | contig 15605 bp, 15 predicted proteins | sample L1c2metaG_FD_143050 | JGI IMG/M metagenome (GOLD analysis project Ga0193751, IMG submission 143050) | Soil microbial communities from a riparian zone of the East river system, Colorado, United States - L1c2 | ecosystem: Environmental > Terrestrial > Soil > Riparian zone | place: USA: East River... | reverse complement strand
ACCAACGAGAGCGAGGTAGTCGGTTACATGGTCTGCAGCGACGCCGAGTCGTTCTTTTACATTCTCACTGCTTACCCAATGTTCCTCGACTGCGGCAGAGCCACCACGTCCTGGATTAAGAAGCCATACGCCCGGCCGAACAAGTTGCTGAAAGTCTTTGTCACCCGATATGACGACCACATTCAAACCTTGAGCAACGCTTTGGGTCACCAGTGTTCCGATTACATCGTCCGCCTCAAAGCCAGGTAACGTGATAATTGGAATTCGATAGGCATCGAGAATCTGACATATCCGATCCATGCCCCGATCAAAATCGGCCTGAAGATCTTCGGTTAGTTTTTGTCGCGTCGCTTTGTACGCAGGATATCTCTCGTGACGGAACGAGAGACCTGAATCATGAACCCACGCCAGATACTCAGGTTTATGATTGGCCAACAATCGCTGAAGGAAATTCGCAATTCCCCACGCTGCCGATGTGTTCTCGCCTTTACTGGTAGTGAGCGGCCGGGAGATAAGAGCGTAAAACGCGCGATAAATCAGCGCATACCCATCTACAAGGAACAGACGGGGTGATTCAGGAAGCTTCATCCAGTCAATATACAAAACGTCCCGATGTCACACTCTACATCGGGACGTAATAGATCAACGAATTATGTACTTGGAAATCTCAGCTGCCGCTATGTCTGCGCATGCACATTAGTTGCATGTAATCCCTTCGTTCCCGTCTCGATTTCAAACTCTACTTCCTGTCCTTCAGCAAGAGTTTTGAATCCATCCATCGAGATTGCAGAGAAGTGAACGAATACATCTTCACCTCCCTCCTGTTCAATGAAGCCGTAACCCTTAGCATCATTGAACCACTTTACCTTTCCGCGGGCCATATAACCGCCTCCGGCATTTAATCCAGTGCGCGCCTATATAGAATCACCCCGGAATTTTGTCAAGGCGATCTGACGAGAGGCAAAAGCAAAGGTGACCGCCTGCTTCTCAGTGCACCAAAAGACGTGCGTTTATAGACTGAAAATCAGCCTCGCTAGCTGGGGTCAGTCGCCAGCGCCCAGTCCCGGACTCATCGTAGAAAAGAAATCTCAGTCGATATTGAGCGTACTCCCAGAACTGTACCCGACTCCTCTGTGTCACCGATGTGCTACTGAGCGGGACATTGGTGTTTTGCTCGTATATCTGGTCCGGCTCTCCCAGTGAGACATATACCTTGCCTCGATCTGACAGCCAACCAGAGCGGCCACCTGATTCTTCCCGAAACCGTATGTTGGCTTGGAATATTCGCGTGAAGTACGCTTGCAATCCCTCATGTTCGGGAGTCGCAGGAACTGGATCCGTCGAGCGCAGAAAATCCGCCCAGACTGTTCCCCTACGTTCAGACGGAGCATCACGAAGAGCTCGTATTCGCTCCGGTGCAGCGTAGTACCGCAGCTCAGCAAGCATTTCATCATAGGACAACAGCGGAATGTCATTGCCGAAACTGACAAATACCGGGGCTCTCACTGTGTCGGTGGCATCGGCTCGTGTGAAGGTGATGTTCGCGATCCCGATGCCAACCTTAGAGATCGGAACTTTCAACGATCCACTCAACAAATTGCCCTGACGTTGCAGAAGTACCGTGTCGCGCCATAGAACGGCGCCACGATCATTCTGCACAACGAAGCCAACTGGAAGTCGCGACTGCATTCCATAACCTTCCAGGTAGACAGTGACCGTGCTGTCTTGACCAAAAACTGCGCTTGATCTCGGGCTTGCAAGAATACGCGGTAATGAATCCAACGCTATCCGTTGAGACGCTTCATAGACGAGTACGGGAGTTGAGAGCAATCCATTCTTCAGCGCCGGAACGGTGATTTGTCCCTCCTGCGAAGTACTACGAGCGCTTCCAGCATCACGCACCTGGAATGAGATGGTGTAGGTCCCAGGACTGACCTTGAAGTAATGTTGGAAGATGACGCTTTCGTCTGTACGATTGATTTCTTTGAAAGTAGGAACCCTGACAATCTCCATGCTGTTCACCGCTGCTATCTGATTCCCAGACTGCGAAAGCACCAGGTGAACTTCATAAGGCGCTCTATAGGAATCTCCCTCGCGGACGAAGCTGAGTGAACGATTCGGTATCGATACGCTGGCAAGGATAAGCGTCGTATCGATCGACGGTGTGGCGAAGTATGCGATCTTCCCAACGAACGAGAGCGGGCTGCCGGTGGCAATGAGTCCCATCTGGTGATACACAGCAGTCGGATCCTGCGGAGCCTGGCTCTGGAGGGACGAAGTTGCCGCAACGATCTGCTGTCCTCCTTGCGGATGCGCACAAGCAGCTAGAAGAAGCGCAATACCAAGTAGGGCAGGACGTACGAGCGTAGTTGTCTGCATTCGTCTATGTACCCTATCCGCCTTAGTCAGTTTCTATTAGCTTCGGCCGCGTGTCTGAACAGAGCTTGCTCGGCTCAAAGATAGCCGGGTACACTATCGAGAGTGAGGTCGGCGAAGGCGGAACCTCGGCTGTCTATAGAGCCACACACCAAACCCACGGAACGGTGGCTCTAAAAGTACTCCGGGAAAAACTTCGCCTCGATCGAACTGCAGTCGCACGTTTTGTACGAGAGGCTCAGTATGGTGCCCGTGTACAACACCCCAACGGAGCATGGGCTTCATTTCCTCGCTATTGAATGGGCGAGTGGTCAACTGCTCGAGCGATACGCACGACAGCACGCGCCTTTACCACCAGAAGAAGTCTCCTCAATAATCACTCAGATTGGCGCTGCAGTGCACGCTTCACATCAAGCAAACATTGTCCATCGGGATTTGAAGCCTGAAAATGTCATGTACGATCCCGAGACAAAACAGGTGAAGTTACTTGACTTTGGAATCGCCACAGACACGCAGACAGGAGCAGACGAACGGCTTACCAGAGCTGGGTTTTTTGTTGGGTCATTGATGTACGTAGCGCCGGAAGCTCTCTCTGGAGAACTTGTCACTCCAGCTGCTGACCAATACAGTCTTGCAACAATCGCCTACTACCTGTTGACGCGATGTCTTCCCTACACAGCCAAAGCACCTAGGGAGATGTTCACACAGTTGCTCACTCTTCCGCCGATACCGCTCAACTCAGCGAAGGAAAGACTCAGATTCAATAGCGCGCTGGAGTCAGTTGTGATGCGAGCACTTTCAAAGCAACCAGCAAGCAGATTTCCCGATGTCATGGCGTTCACAAAAGCATTTCAGGATGCCGTGGCGGGAACAACAACTCCACCTGCACCAGCCGGAGAAGCAGAAAGTAATACGAGCGGAATTCTATCCAGGGTTCGAGGCATACTGCGGCGAAACAACTAGATCGTATTCATGAACTGGAAGCCACAGAGAGAACGTCGAGCCTCGCCCAAGATCGCTTACAAGCGAGATGTCACCACCGAGTAAACGAGCAAGTCGCCGAGAAATCGCTAGCCCTAAGCCCGTGCCACGGTTTGGCGAGTCGGCACGTGGTCCTGCTCCAACTTGCTCGAACTCCTCGAATATTCGCTCTTGATCAGTGGCGGCGATGCCAATTCCCGGATCCGTAACCTGCACTAACAGCCACATCTCTTCAGGCTGATTCACACCTGACAAGATCTTCGGCATGCCGAGTGTCAAAGCATCCGAGTGTGGCACCATGCGTGTTCGAACTACGATTGTGCCCTTGTCTGTGTATTTCACAGCATTTCCAATCAAGTTGACCAAGATTTGACGAAGATGAGTTGGGTCAGTCCGGATCTTCGGCAGAGCGGCTCCCATCGTCAGGGAGAGCGTGAGGTTCTTTTCATTCAAGAGCGATTCAACTTCGCTGGCGACATCCAGAATGAATGGCCGAATATCCAGAACCTCAGTGTGAACATCCAGACGCCCCGCAGCTATCTTGGCTAGGTCAAGAATTTGATCAACAAGATGGCGAAGGTGATTCGCTGAGGCTTCGATTCGCTCCACTGGTTTCACCTGGCGAGGGGCTAGTTCACCATACACACCCTCACGAAGCAAGTCGACAAATCCAACAATCGCATTAAGTGGCGTCCGCAATTCATGCGAAACGTTGGCAAGGAATTCATTTTTCATCCTGCTCGCTCTAAGCAATTCTGACGATAATCGCTCCAGTTCTTTTGATCGCTCTACAAGCTTCTGAGCTTGTTTACGTTCGTGCTGCAGGAGAAGACCTAGAGCAGCAAAAACTAAAATCGCTAAGATTGAGGCTAGCGGCGTCATTGAAGGAGTGGGACGATTACCCCTGACGAGTCAAGCTCGATGATATCTGCACGGGCTGACAGATGCTATGACTGATTACCAATCTCTTGTGCTGCTTCTAGCGCAGAAATCCGTCAAACGGGGACGGTTTACACTTGCGTCAGGAAAGATCTCAGACATTTACATCGATGTCCGGATGACATCAATGAGTCCTGAAGGATTATCCCACATTGGACCGCTGGCTCTCCAAGCAATCCGATCCACTGGATGGTCAGTCGACTCCATCGGAGGAATGACGCTTGGAGCAGACCCCATAGCATATGCAATCAGCTACGCTAGTAGCCTCCACGGTCCTTCTCTTCGTGCCTTTACGGTAAGAAAAGACACTAAGCTTCATGGAACTGGAAAGATCATTGAAGGACCGTTCACTCGAGGAGATCGTGTCGTCATTGTAGAAGACGTCATAACAACAGGCAGTTCAGCTCTTCAGGCAATCGACACAGTCAAAAAAGCCGGCGGTTATATCCAAGGAGTGCTCGCCTTAGTAGATCGAAAGGAGGGCGGACGAGGAACGATAGAGCGCGAAGGCTATCCTGTTATCTCGCTTACTACGATTGACGAGCTTATCTCTGCATCGACTGACGTAATCGCGACTCGAGCTTCTGTTGCCGAGTAACCCAACCAGGATACGTCACAGCGGGACGAAATGACCGCAGGATGTGGACATACGGAAGAATTAATTGCTCTCTAAAGTAGAGCAACATTCCAGCCCCATCATAAAGCTCTCGAAACTGCACTGGCGACATTCTCATTATTATCCGAACATGCCGCCCAAAACTTTGAGGTGATGAATAATCCAAGTAATTCGCGACACTGGCAACTGAAAGACCTGGATTCTCAAACAATCTCGCTGCCCTAATCAGCCGAGCAAGGGCAAGATAGCGCTTTGGTGGAGGTAGCTGCGCTCGAAAGAAGCGGCTCATCAAAGTGCTCGGCAAAATACATAGTTGTCGCAAGAGCTGCCGAACCGTATGCACCTGTGGTGTTTGGCTAAAGAGAGCTTCAAAGAATCGCCAACAGTCATTCGGCGCATCGGTGAGATCAGCACTCAGGTGTCCCAACGCTGTACGCTGTAGATCATTTGATCTTTCGGCTGTGAGAATATCACGAAGCGTTTGCCAACCTGATGGTTGCCGTGCATCGATAAGAATGCGGACTCCCAATTGGCCAAGTGCTAATACCGATTGCGGAGTTGTATACTGCACCTCCGTGAGAAGAGCCATCGCAGGAACTCGTGGAAACTCACGAACCATTGCTGCCATACGAGCGCTGCTGTGAAGGCCGTACCGCGCGATAGATACAAGCACCGCGCCAGCTCTACGCTCACGAAGATCTGCTATGACCTCATCAAGAGATTCTCTATGGAGCGCAGCGTAAAGCCCCTGCGCAGCAGCATCAACGCGTATGCGTTCATTCGGTGTAAGGATTGTAGAAACTGGCATTGGAGGAAGGCCCAGCTTTCGGGAAGCTACCATTGTCTGCTCCGAGGCAAGTTAGACGGTAGCTAGTATAAGATGCATGCGTCAGCAGAGCGTCAGCGCTAAAGAGCATATATCAAACGATTTCAGCAGAAGTGTCATTCCATACATATATTTCGATTAGAACTTGCAATCAGCTGGACGGTCGCGCTTTAGTACCCCAAGGATACTAAATCGAGGAAAGTCCGGGCTCCATGAGCAGGCTGCCAGGTAATCCCTGGGCGCTTCGACTAGTTAATCGGAGCGACGGAAAGTGCCACAGAAAACAGACCGCCATGATTTTTCATGGTAAGGGTGAAACGGTGGGGTAAGAGCTCACCGCAGCTATGGTGACATAGCTGGCACGGCAAACCCCAGCTGGAGCAAGGCCAAGCAGGCGACGAGAGAAGCTCAACTCGGCAAAGACGTCGCGGGTAGGCTGCTAGAGGCTACGAGCAATCGTAGCCCAAGAGAAATGACCGTCGCGATGGGTTACACCATCAGACAGAACCCGGCTTATAGGCTGAGTGCATTCGACTAAAACGGCCTCTTGCAAAACTCTGCAAGGGGCCGTTTATCATGCAGATCCCGTTACCTGGTAATCAATGCGCCGTACCCGAACCACATTACTTGCTGCCGTAGTCGCAATTGCTGGATGCAGACTCGCAAAAGTCCCAGCCACAGTTTTACAGCCCGTAGTTACAGTCCCCACAAGCGACACATCGGCTAAATCAAGTGATCTGTGGGTTTTAACACCAAGCCGTCAACCACACGCATATCACTCAATAAGCCAGACAACAGTTCATGAACTTTCCGAGCCAGTTATTCATCAGAATTCAATCGAGGTAACTACAGCCTTTACTATCTCACTTGATCAATCACAAACACCATTAATCATCTCAGGGCATATCGACACCGTAAGATTCAGCCCGCAGAATCAACTAGCACCCAACAATAATTCATTGACCTTGCCATTGTTTTTTGAGGGAGAGCTAGCACCTACTGCTTTAACAATCACTGTAAAGAATCCTCAACTTCTGGATGGACCTTGTAGCCCGCTTATAAGCTCGATTCTCAGCGATCTCCACGCAGCAGTAACTATTTACCCAATGCATTTAACACCAGGTTTCACATGGAGGGATTCAACGCTAGTTACAACTTGTACAGCCGGTGGAATTCCAACAACAAGAAAAACAATTCACTCATTCAGGGTGGTTGGGGAAAGAGCTTTCAATACAACAAGAGCTCTGCTTTTACATCGCCTTGACTCGACTTACATCAGCGGGGATGGAGCCGAAGGTAACCATCAAATCCATCTCGAGGGAATTGGTACGGGAACCGCTAGTATCTACATCTCTCCGGTCGTCGCACTTACGTTAGGCATAGAGCTTTCCGAAAAAACGGAAATTACAATCACTAATTCCGGAAAGTCACGACATTTTATCCAAGAAGTAACGCAAAGACTAAAAGCAACAAATTAGTCAACCAAGCGAAGTGGCATCACCAAACACAAATAGTCAGCTGGATCAGACCAGTTTTCCGGCTCAAGAGTCGCAGCTCGTTCAGGAGCCTTGAAAGTCATTTTTACTTCATCAGTCGGTATATAGCGCAAGATTTCAAGTAGGTAGCTGGCATTAAAGCCAATATCCAATTGATCTCCCGTATATCGAACTGGTAATTCATCCTGCGCTTCACCCAGATCGGGTGTCTGAACACTGAACTTCAGCATCCCTGTATTAAAAGAAAGCCGGATGCGATGAGTTTGATCCGATGCAATTACAGACATTCGCTTTAGAGCACTTATCAAAGCGACTTTATCTGCAATAGCTACACGATCATTATCACGTGGAATGACTAACTCGTAGTTTGGATAAGGTCCTTCAATCAAACGAGTAAAGACAGATGTAAAGGGTGAACGAAAGCCGATGTGATTCTCCCCCCGAGCAATTTCAAGTTCTTCTTCTGGCGGAAAAAGTTTCCGCACTTGTTCTAGAGCTTTAGGAGGAACGATCAGATCTTGTGAAGAGCCAAGTTTAGATCCTACAGAGATACTCATCTTTGCCAATCGATGACCGTTAGTTGCTACCATGGCCATTTTATCAGGTCTAAGCTCCCACAAAACTCCATTCAAAATCGGACGACTTTCTTCAGTTGATACAGCAAAAGACGTATGTGCAATCAATTTCTGCAAATCACTTGACTTCACCTGCCAGCTATCACTAAACGGAACGTTCGGAAAACTAGGAAATTCATCTCGCGGCAAGCCAAGTAGCTTAAACCGAGATCTTCCACATTCCAGAGTTATCCGCTGCTCACCAATAGCTCCAATTGTTACCGGAGATGGTGGTAACTCTCGAGCAATATCAGAGAGTTTTTTCGCCGGAATAGTAACAGCTCCTGGCATTTCAACATCCGCCTGAACTTCAGTACTCACCGCAATATCAAGATCAGTTCCGGATAAACGAATTCCACGTTCCACAGTTTCGACCAAAATATTCGCCAACACCGGAAGTGTAGTCTTCGTAGGAATGCTAGCGCTTACTGCGCTTAAGCCCTCCTGAAGTTTCTCTCGAGATATCGTTAGACGCATTTAATCAAGGGAAGGCGGTTTGCTCTACAACGGTGAGCTGGTGTGGTACTTACTTGTTCGTCTTTATTAGAAGGAAGAATGGTAGTAGTGATAGTAGGGTCTGTGTACAATGTGGATAGTGGAATAAGGTATTTGTTTGTAGCGAGTTGTGCTATTTGTAAAGTGGTTGAGTTTTTGTGGGCTGTTGTGGAGTATTTATGGACGGAGAGTTTCAAGTTGATCGCGCAAGGTAAAAATGCGACGCTTTAGGATCGGGTTGCTACTTATTTCGGTTTTAGTTTTGTCGATGCTGTGAATAACGGTTGAATGGTCTCTTCCTCCGAAAGCATTTCCGATCTCAACTAGTTGCGTTCCTAGGAGGTCTCTTGTTAGGAACATTGCTACCTGCCTTGGGACTGTAAGTAGTTTTGTGCGTGTTTTAGATCGGAGTCCTTCTGGGGTTACGCCCCACTCTTGAGCTACAAGATCCTGGATTGTTGAGATTGTTAATCCGGATTGTGTCTTTGCATTCTGTCCGTTCGTTGGCCTGAGTTTATCTCTAAGAGCTTCTCGAGCGAGTTCTATTGAAATGTCTCGATGCTTTAGAGAGGCAAAGGCGAGAAGCTTTATGATTGATCCTTCGAGTTCACGTATGTTTGACTTAACATTTTCGGCAATGAATCGAATTACCTCCTCTGGTATTGAGTGTTCAAGGTGATCGATTGCTGCTTTTTGGCGTAGGATAGCAACTCTATGCTCGAAATCTGGAAGCTCTATATCGGCTACCATACCCCACTGAAATCGGCTTACTAAGCGTCCCTCAAGACTTGGAATTTCTGAAGGGGGACGATCGCTGGTGAGGACTATTTGACGTCCGGCTTCGTATAGTGCGTTGAATGTGTGGAAAAACTCTTGTTGTGTTGCTTCTTTACCTTTAAGGAAGTGAATATCATCGACCAGGAGTAGATCGGTTTCTCGAAATTGCCGGCGGAAGTTTGAAGTTGTGTGATTTTGAATTGACGTTATTAGCTCGTTGGTAAATTGCTCGGTACCAACGAATGTGATACGAATTTTGGGATGCTGGGCGATCATCTCGTGTGCAATAGCTTGCATGAGGTGAGTTTTCCCCAAGCCCGTATCTCCATATATGAAGAGTGGGTTATATACCTTACCGGGAGCTTGTGTTACTGCATGTGCTGCTGCAGCTGCCAGCTCATTTGACTTTCCGATTACGAACTGGTCGAAGGTATAACGTGGACTTAGCGGTGCTTGAATTACAAATGTCTGATTTTTTGTTGCCGTTGAGGGAGGGGTAACAAAGAAATCCATCTGAGATCGTTTCTTTCGCTCCTCGTTCACCTTGAAGATGACCTGAATAGGGTGACCTAGGGCTATAGGTCCATAGGATGTGAACAAATCCGCGTGTTTTGATTCGTTCCAGTCTGCTGCGAACTGATCTGGAACACCTATGGAGATAACGTTTCCATCGATACTAAGTGCTTCGGTTGGCTCGAGCCATGTGCGGAAAGTTTGTTCGGGGATGTCTTGGCGAGCTCTGTCGAGTAACCTTTTCCAAACTTCCGAAGCGGTAAGTGACATGGGGAGGCAACCGTAGCGAATCATTGTGGAAAAGTCAATGTATCAACGTGCGAGGTACTTTATGTAGCTTGATGTATCTTATGCTGGCGACTAGTTTTATGGGCTATTCTCCCTCGTATATTCGCACTGGATTTAGGATAAAATCATGGGCAAGCCTACATATAGACCTCGTAATAAACGCCGAGTTCGAACTCATGGATTCCGGGAGCGAATGGCAACTCGATGGGGACGTGAGGTGCTAAGCCGTCGGCGCAAGAAAGGGCGGAGGCAACTAGCGATTCGACTCCCGACTAAATACGCTGGTTCCTAAAAAGCAGGGGTACTCCCGTCGGCTTCGGCTTAGGGGTGGTGACTTAACAGCTATCAAGGGAGTAGGCAAGAGGCTGAGAACCGAGCACTTGAGTGCTCGGGCGGCTTCTTCCCTGCTCCCTTATTGTCGAGTTGCAGTGGTTATCGGGAAGCATGGTCGTTCGGTTGTTGAGCGGAATAAATTGAGGCGAAGACTGCGAGAATTGGTGAGAATCCATGTTATTCCGGGTTTTGCCGGGGTCGATGTCGTTCTATATGCTAGTCCTAGCGCTTATGACCTTGAGTTTGACGAATTAATGGGGGAAACAATCAGCATCAAAACCCAACTTGCTTCCGTAGTGTAGTAGAAAAAATGCGTGGAGTTCTGATTCTTGTTATTCGTGGTTATCAGCTTTGGATCTCACCGTTGCTACCCTCGGCATGTCGCTACTACCCGACGTGTTCAGCTTACGCAGTCGAAGCGATTGAGAAATACGGTGCAGTTAATGGTAGCTGGCTAGCTATTCGAAGAATTGCTCGATGTCATCCTTTCCGCTCCGGCGGATACGATCCAGTCCCATAAATGGAAAAACGTTTTTTCATCGCACTGCTTCTTGCAGCTGCTGTGGTTGCGATTACACAGATTTTGTTTCCGGTTGCGCGTCCGACGTCAAGCACTCGTGGCAAGAATGATAGCCTAAGCACGAGTAAGATCGAGAATCGACCGATTGCAAGTGTAGGTCAAGTTCCGTCCTCGATCGTGCGACCACCTAGTGATTCCGTTTCCGCTGTAACGTCGACTGTTACAGCGGAATTGACGACTCTGGAAACACTAAAATCCATCTACCGTTTTAGTAATGTGGGCGCTGCTCCTGTTTCAGTAGCGCTGAGGAGCTATAAAAACCTCGCACCTGCGGGCGGTGAGGTAGATCTTGGTATTCTAGGCCAACCGCTCTTGAGGTACGCTCTTGTTGTAAAAGGTGATACAACGCGGTTCGATGGAATTCCATTTCGTTCTCGAGTCTCAACAAATCAGGTTGCATATGATGCAATTGTTGCGAACCATAATGTTCAGATCTCCTATGACATTGTCCCTGATAAGTACGTTGTTACCGTCAACGGGAAAGTCGAAGGAGGGGATCAGAATACCTATCTCCTGATACAACTACCGACGAGCTTGAAGCCTGCGGAATCGGATACGCTCTCCGATTTGCGGAATCTGGCATTCTCGTTCAAGCCGGAGCGAGAAAATGCGCGCATTGTTCGGTTTGGAAGTCTCGATCCGGGTGAACAGCGTTTGGAAGCGGGTCCATTGGTTTGGGCGGCGGTTAAGAACAAGTATTTCGTTCTTGGGCTTCTTAATCCTTCAGGATCGAACTTTACTGAAGTTGCATTGAAAGGAGGGCCGAGAACCTCCAAGGTTGCTACAACTGCTTCGGCAACAATTGTCAAGTCGCTGAAAACCAGCTCGTTTGCATTCGACCTTTATGCAGGGCCGCAGCAATCTACAGAGCTCATCGCAATGGGTCGTGATTTCGATCACGTGAACCCATATGGATGGCGATTTCTTCAAGGGGTTGTTCAGCCCATCGCTGCACTCTGCATTCGACTTCTCCTTTGGATGCATCAAGTGCTCAGGCTTAGTTACGGCTGGGTACTGATCATCTTTGGAATACTTATCCGGGTTGCTCTCTGGCCGTTAAACCAGAGCGCAATGAGATCGAGCATGAAAATGCAGGAGATTCAGCCTAAGCTTGCGGAAGTCCAGAAGAAGTACAAAGACAAGCCGGAGAAACAGCGGGAGGAAATAATGAAGGTATATCGGGATGCAGGCGCGAGTCCCTTTACCGCCCTTACGGGATGCCTTCCAGCGTTGATACCGATGCCTGTGCTGTTTGCGCTGTTTTTTGTTTTTCAGAATACAATTGAATTCCGCGGAGTTCCTTTCGTGTGGCTACATGATATTTCCATCAAAGATCCACTTTACATTCTGCCGGTCTTGATGGGAATATCGATGTATGCGCTGTCGTGGATTGGCCTTCGGAATGCACCGCCAAATCCACAGGCGAAAACTATGAGCTACATGTTCCCGGTCATGATGACTTTCATCCTCGCGAATATGGCCTCTGGCTTGAACCTCTACTATACAGCTCAGAACCTGGCAGCTATTCCTCAACAATGGCTGCTGGCACAAGAGAGAGCGCGAAGGAAACCACCGGGTCGGTAGTGAAGTCCACATGCGGATTACATACATTGGTCACGCAACGCTACTAATTGAACTCGCCGATCGAATTTTCCTTACTGACCCGAACTTTGATTTAACCTTGGGTGGTTTTCTACCAAGGGTAAGCGCGCCCGGGGTGTCGATTGGCTCATTACCGCGGATTGATGCGATCGTGGTGACGCACGCGCATGCCGATCATCTTTCGTTCAAGTCACTCGATGCACTCCCACAAGACGTTCCCATATACGCACCACCGGCGATAGCAAAATGGCTGAAAAAACGTGGCTATAGCATGGCGCAGAAAATTGCACCTGGGGAATCAGTTCAAAATGGAGCGGTTGAGATCAAAGCGGGCGCAGCAACTCACCAAGGTAATCGATATGCTGTGGATCGATGGCGCAGCTCGGCCAATATGTACCTATTTGATACTAATGATGTATCATGTTTTTTTGCCGGCGATACGGGACTGACTCCTGAGAGCACACATCTTGTTGAACGTCATGTTGGGGCCGCCGGCCGCAGGCTTGACCTTGCTCTGCTGCCTATTGGGCATGCGCCCTGGTGGAAACCGGGATTCAGGAAAGGACATTTGACGAGTGGTGATGCGCTCACGTTGTTCGATCGACTCGATGCGAGATACTTGATTCCGTATCACTGGGGCACGTTCGATCATGTAACGTCGAAAGCTCATGATGCCATTCACCGCCTTCGAGCTCAATTGCCCGCACATCCTCGAAGTGAAATGGTGCAGATTCTAGAGCCTGGTATGAGCTTCGAACTACCGATTTCCGAGCAGTGAGTGAGAGTCGACCGTCATTTGGTAACCTCGGTGTAGGCTCAAACACGATTATTGCTCTCGGTACTCCCATTGGCCGAGGAGCAATTGCAGTTATCCGTGTGAGTGGTGATAACGCGGTCGAGATTGCGCGAAGTCACATAAATCCGTGGCCAACTCGTGCGCGTGAAGTATCACTCTGCACAGTACGCAATGGTTCGAAGATCCTCGATGAAGCACTCATCACGTTTTACAATGCGCCGCAGTCATTCACGGGTGAAGATGTAGTAGAGATCTTCACGCACGGCGGCCATATAGTTCCGCTGTCAATCATGGCCGCCTTGATAGAATCTGGTGCCAAGCAGGCGCTACCCGGAGAGTTCACCCGACGCGCAGTGCTGAATGGCAAGCTCGATATCGTTCAAGCAGAGGCAATCGGCGACTTGATCGATGCGCGATCGAGCGTGATGCAACAGGCAGCTCTGCATCAATTAGATGGAGGGTTATCATCGCGAATAGCATCAGTGCGGGAGGGAGTGCTCCGTGTTGAATCGCTGATTGCTTATGACGTCGACTTTCCCGAAGAAGACGATGGGCCAATCTCCAAAGTTGAGATTGCGGCCGCTACTGATTCTCTTGCTCGCTCACTCGATCTTCTCCTTTCGACGATTCCTGTTGGAGAAATTGCCAAGGAAGGTGCGATCGTTGCTCCTAACGTTGGCAAATCCTCTCTGTTCAATGCACTGGTCGGTGAAAGTCGCGCTATAGTCACGGACATTTCGGGTACTACCAGGGATGCCATAGAAGCGACCATTGATGCTGGTTCATGGCCAGTACGCCTGATCGACACCGCAGGCCTTCGTGATAGTACTGATGTTGTCGAAAGACTCGGTATCGAAGTCAGTGAGCGACGAATTGCCGCAGCACACCTGGTAATTGCATGCGGTGATACCGAAAGCTCCCTTGAAAATGCGGCTGCAATCTCGTCGTCGCTTTCACGAGCTCCCGTAATTCAGGTGCTGACAAAGGCTGATTTGCGGAGGGACTCTGATCTTTCGACTGAAAATCGAAACTCATCAATGCCAGTGAGAGTAAGCGTGATCACAGGTGATGGGCTCGGCGTACTTCGGGTGAGAATTGATTCTGTACTGGATGAAAAGTATGGAGAGATAGCTCCAGAAACACCGATTCTAACTCGGGCCCGGCATATTCATGGGATCGGCGTCGCTCGCGATGAGATTGAGCAATTCAAGAATGCGTGGGAAAAGGAGTCGCTTCCTGCGCCAGTTGCGGCTGTACACTTGAGAGCTGCTGTAGTTGCTCTCGAGGAATTGATTGGAGCTGTGAGTATGGACGATGTTCTCGAGCGAGTGTTCAGCTCTTTTTGTGTAGGGAAGTGAGACAAACAGCGGGGTAATCGAGGCCTTGTTACGCGGTTTCGGCGGCCTCGCTACCAGCAGTGGTAATCTCGAGAGCGCTTGCTCGGATAGTCCAGGCATATCCTCTGGTCGCAATTGCGTGTTCGACCATCTTCGCGCCGAGATAGTACCCGCTTCTTTCTGGAAGAACTTGCTCGCCGGCTCGTCGTCGCTCGTCTGTCATTCCGTCTGACAGATATTTCAGACGTAATCCCAAACCAGTCTTGTCGAGATTTCCAATAAGTGATCGCGAAATGATTGGCTCCATTTCGCGGACCCGCGCATATTCGCGACGATCGTATCCAAAGTATTCCCACGCAGCATGACCCGGGCTGATTACCCTCGATACCTGAACTGAGATTCCTTCGTTCACGAGCAATTCTCTAAGGTTTACACGCTTTCCCGTTTCCCAGTACGAGTAGTAACCCTCCATGTCGGCGATTACCTGTCGCATATCGCTCCGGCTCTCTGGCGAGGTATACCGGACAGCATGGGCGATCTCATGAGCAAGCCATAACGGAATAAGCTCAGGATCGAGGCCGAGTCCGTGAGTTTCCGGATTGGTGATGCTTGTGAAATGCTCGAGGCAAACGAAAGCAACACCTCGACCGTTTACTACAAGCTCACCAGCGTTAGCTGCTCCGACTCCGACCATCAGGACAACGTCGATATCGGAGTCGACGTCGAGTAATGCCCGGCACTGCTCTTCGGTGTTACGAGCTAAAGAGACAACATCGATTCTCTCGAGCATCGTGCGAAGATCACCTCGTCCTGCGAGAGCTGCAGAGCGTGCAACGTCGGCGAAGTGAGGACCGTCAGGATCCAGGACGTAATTCGCCCAGTATGCCTGTAGAATGTTGCGATGAGTGTCGAAGTAGCGATGGTATGCCGCGATGCGATCGGTGCTGTTAAGAACTGCGAAGAAATCAGGCAGCAGGTTAATCAGCATCAACGACCGGGTCGTGAGTAATGACAGAGCGCGGCGCGCTTTTGGATG
>Ga0193751_1001385_pt1 | contig 15606 bp, 16 predicted proteins | sample L1c2metaG_FD_143050 | JGI IMG/M metagenome (GOLD analysis project Ga0193751, IMG submission 143050) | Soil microbial communities from a riparian zone of the East river system, Colorado, United States - L1c2 | ecosystem: Environmental > Terrestrial > Soil > Riparian zone | place: USA: East River... | reverse complement strand
GCGACATCACGACCCTGTACGGCATCAAAGCGCTCTACAACGCCGGCATCGACGGCACCGGTCAGAATATCGCGATCATGGGACAGACCGATATTTATCTTGCCGACATCACCGACTTCCGGACCGGCTTCGGACTCTCCGCCATCTCCTGCACCACCAACTCCAGCGGAGTGATTACGGCGTGCAACGACCCCCACTTTCAGTACGTTCTCGATGGAGCGGACCCAGGCCTTTCGAAAAACGGCGACATCGGTGAAGCCGATCTGGACGTGGAATGGGCTGGCGCTATCGCCAAGGGCGCCAAGATTATCTACGTGAATTCAACCGACACATTCACATCGTATTACTACGCGATCGATCAGAAGAGTACGCTGGGCGAGACAGTGATCAGTTTGAGCTATGGCCTATGCGAGTTCGAAGACAACAGCATTCTGACGGCGTCGGGACAGCCCGCAGCGGACGAGACAGAACTGATGAAAGGGAACAGCGAGGGAATTACGTTCCTCAACTCCAGCGGCGACAGTGGCGCAGCAGAGTGCGATCCGGGCGCCCCGTACGGCACGAATGGCGCAGGGGTCGATCCGAATGGCGCCTCTGCCCAGGGTGGGTTCGCCGTGAGTTATCCGGCCAGCAGTCCGGAAGTGACCGGTGTTGGCGGCACGTCGATCTCCTTGGCCAACTTGAGCTCCGGTCAATATTGGGGAACCAGCAATAGCGCGGACGGCGGCACCGCGCTCTCCTACATTCCGGAACAGGAATGGAATGACGATGCCGAATTTGCGGAGTACTGCGTGCAGCAGGGATCGTCCAATCAATTCTGCACTCAGGGTGGCAGTTCGCCGGTGGCGGGTTGGGTTCCGATCAAGACCGCTCAAAACGTGCAGACCGACTTCTCCCTTCAGGGGGGGCAAGGGATTTCTTCCGCCGGCGGCGGAGCGAGCAACTGCTCTGTCCAAACCTCAAACAATGCGGCCTGCGTGTCCGGCTTCCCGCAGCCTTCCTGGCAGACAGTAACTGTGTCGGGGCAGACGGCCGCGCGCTTCACGCCCGATGTTGCGCTGCTCGCTACGCCGAATTTTCCCGGCTACATTTTCTGCACGCAGTTGTCGGATTTAGGCGACTCGGGAACGGGCAGCTCCTGCGCTCCTGGTGGTGCTGCGGGTATTCAGAATGCCCTTAGCGGCAGCCTGAACTCTCCTTCCATCATCGGCGGGACGTCGGTTTCGACGCCGGTATTTGCCGGCATCGTAGCCTTGCTCAACCAATCCCTTGGCTCCTCCGGTCTGGGAAATATTAACCCCATGCTCTACTCGCTGGCCGCGACGCCCTCGAACGGCGCTTTCCACTCAATTACGGCCAGCAGCAGCGACAATAACAATCTGGTTTACTGCACCGCAGGCACGCCCTCAGTGCAGCCGGCGGCTTTGCGTTGCCCGAGCAGCGGAGTGCTAGGTTTTCAGGCCTCCGATGCTGATGCCACAACAGGCTACAACCTGGTGACCGGTCTGGGCTCAGTCGACGCCGGCAAGCTTGCCGCGGCTTGGGCTGCGACGGTCCCACAAGACTTCACCCTCACTCCCACCGCCGCCAGCTTCGCCGTATCCCGAGGCGCCAGCGTGAATGCCACAGTGAACGTAACCTTTAACAGCGGCTTTTCGGGAACCGTCACTTTTACTTGTTCTGATCCTGCCCCCGGTTCAATCTGCAACGTTCCTTCGCCGATCAATGCGCCTGGGCCGGTCACCTTCAATATCACGACCACAGCCCCGACCGTGGGATCACTTCGCCCTGCTGACCGCGGCCTGCGAATCTTCTACGCTGCGCTGTTGCCAGGATTGCTGGGACTCGCGATTACGATGGGGTCGCGCCGGCGTTCGCTGGGGGGCATGCGCCTCCTCGGACTGATTGTGGTTCTGGGATTTTCTACGCTGTGGCTGGCTTCCTGCGGCGGCAGCAATTCCATTGCTACCGGAGGAACCACGAAGGGGACTTACACCATCACGGTAAAAGGCACTTCGGGAAGCTCCACGTCATCGGCCACATTCCAACTTGTCGTGCAGTAGAGTACATTTACGACCTTCGGCGCTCCGTGATCCCGGAGCGCTTTTTTCCGCGCGCTGGACCGTGCCAGAAGCTTTTAACCGCAGAGTTCGCAAAGAAGGCCGCAGGGAACGCGGAGATCACATTGTTGTGCTCTGCGGTCTTCTTCGCGGTCTTGGCGGTTCAGGAGGGTGGGGGACTTGCCAGCGCCGGCGCCTTACTTCGCCGGAGGTACGTACTCCTTCGGTTTAGCCGAACCTTCGCCGAAGAAAAATTGATCCAGCTGCTTCACGATCACTTCCTGATCCTCGCGCCGAGCCGGGTTCAACCGGTACTCGTTCAGCAGCATCTTGCAATGCTCCGTCCACAGCTGCCACGCTTCCTGGGAGACATTGTCGTAAACTTTTTGTCCCAGTTCGTTGTCAAACGGAGGCTCATCCAGCCCCGGCATTTCTTTTTTGAACTTCACGCAAAAAACCGTGTGCGCCATAATGTCCCTTCAAAATAAATTAACCAATCGATTAGGGCCGAATCTCCATCCTTTGAATCAGCCCATCGCGAATCTCGTACACATGCTGAACCATCTGATCCGCCAGCAGCTTTCCGGCTTTGTCATGGACGACCTGATGCACGTCAATCGCGATCCTTCGATCCGCTTCGATGGAGAAGTTCTTCGGCTCGACCTGCGAATGAACCAGCTCGAACTGGCGTTGCCAGTATTCGCGCACGGCCGTGGTGCCCAGCACTCGGCCGCCTTCCATTCCATTCGGCCAGTCGACGTCGGCATGCATCAGGCCGAGCACCGTCTCAATTTCCCGCCGGTTGAAGGCCGCATATGCGGCGCGAAGTAATTCAATCTCGGCCGATACCGTCTGGACTTCCGCCATAAATAACCCAACAGATTATCTTACACGGAGAACCGCGCCCTGTAGCCGCCCCGCCCTGGATGGCATTGCCCGCGCGCCGTAGGTGCGCCTGATACTAGCCCGGCGTTTCTAACGCCGGGGGTCGCGCGCAAAAATGTGAACTGCGTCCTGGAGGGACGCCTGAAATGTTAAGAGTCACTGGCTCCCGCGCAGCAGCCGCCACCACGCCACCGCCGCAACTCCCCACACCGCAAACAACGGAAACAAACTCGCAAGCCCATGCAATCCGAGCAACTGACCAAGATTGAAGGCTCCATACTCCGTGCTCGACCCCGTTTCAGCAACCGTCAACATCGAGACACGATTGAGCGCCACTTGCCCCGACCAGAATGCCGGCCAGACCGTGTGCACGATCGGACAACGATCCTGCATGGACAATTGCGAAGTCGTCGAAACCACCGTGAGCGCCACAAACAGACTCAATAAAGATAGTCCGACGAGCACTCTGCGCCATACGGGCGTCGCCCGTCCCCACGCCACCGGCAGGCCGATGCAAAGCAACGGAATGCTCGCGCCGGCATACCGCGGCCCGAAAGATAACCCCGCCTTCCACCAGTAGAACGATGCGTTAAACAAAAAGTAATACGACACGATCGCCACGGCCGTGACCGCCGCAAGGCGATGAGGTTTCTCCTTCCACAGCCACCACAATCCCACGGACGCGGCCAGCAGCACGGGTGACGCAAAGAACAGACCGCGCGAGCATCCAAACAGAATCTTCAACAGCCGATCCGGATGCGGATACGTCAGCCCCAGATACCCTTGCTGCTGCATAAACGAAAACGAATTCGGATCATAGTAGAAATAGCTCGGACGAAATGTCCCAAACGCAGCGTGCAGATAACTCAACAGCACTGTGAGACAAACGGCGGCTCCCAATCCGACTCCGGCCACGACCCGCCAGCGCGCCCCTGTTCCGCGGGACCATGCCTGTGCCAACGCCAACAGCGCCAGCATCGCGGAAGCCGGCGCTGCGGGATATTCCGTCACCGTCGCCCATCCCGCCGCCAGCCCAACTGCCAGTGCCAACAAAAAATCTGTGCGCGCATCTTGACTCTCGCGCACCTTCAACGCAGCTGCAAAACCAAAAATCAGGCAGGCTCCCACCAGCGCATGCGCCCAGAACAAGCTCGCGTACGCCCACAGCGGAGTGCCCAGCGACATAACCAGCGTTCCGAACGCCGCCTCGGGCACTACTCCAAACGATGAGCCAGCCCCGAATCGCAGGCCCAGAAAAAATACGCACACTCCCGCTAGCGCAGAGGGCAATGCGACCGCACCTGCACTCACCAAGTATGACAATGCAATCTCGCCGCGCGGCGATTCGGGATCGATTCCGACAATCCGCAGCGCCGGCCTCGCGATCAGCGCAAACGGCACCGCCAGAAACACCAGTCCCGGCGCCTTGTCGGAATAATAATGTCCCTGAAAGTGAGCCGTGTCCTTCGTGTTCTGGTGGTAGGCATCGATCTGCAAGGTGTGCCGCTCCACGATGGCGCGCAGCAAATCGAAGCGGGAATTCTGATTCCACCCCCCACCTTCATAGAAATAGATGAACGAGAAGAAGATTACGAGACCCAGCAGGATTGCGGCCTTGCGATGATGGTCAGAAGGAGATTGCTGTGGGAGGGCCCTCATCCAATTTTCCGGGCTCGAACGATGCGCCTTCGGCGATTGCGGAACCGTTCGAAACCTACGCTGGTTTGAAAGGGGCAGCTTTTAGCAGCGCCGCAAATCGTGCAAAATGCAAATCGTGCAAAATGAATGTCGACCGAGTCGTATGTCTTCTTCTGAAAACCTACGCAACTCTACTTCCCGCACGGGAGCGTGTCAACGACCGGACAACCGATGCCCCATTGGAGTAAGTCATTTCCGCCACCCGCGATCGGGAGTCCGAAATTACGCGCAGCACTCGATCAGGGGAAGAACCTGATCCAACCGCTCCGCCTCCAGGGCCGCCCGTGTACTCCGAAGTGCGCTATGCCTATCAGTATGATCAGCACGAAAATTGGATAGAGCAGGAAAGTTCATATCGCTCCAGTCCCGACGGCGCTCTCCAGCCATCAACGGTGACTAAGCGCACGCTGACGTACTACTGATCGCATCATTGTGCTCGACAGTCAGGAGACATCACTGAAGACTGTTTTCGTGCCGTACGACTCGAACCTCGTCGCCACTTGCGGTCTCCCGGAGATGGTCTGGTTCCGATCGCTGCACTCGAGCAACCTCTTGACGGGTTGAGCTGATCACGTCAAACGTCTTGAGGTGAGGAGTCCCGTCCAACAGTTTTTTCAGGATTTCCACCGCTTCTGGAAAACCACAGGTGTTGTAAGCCTCAGCATTCGCTGTGTCATCCCAGAAGCTGATGGTTGTCACTTCTCTGCTGTTCGGTACAGCCAGGATAACTAAATCCAGGAAACCTGGTTGCTTTCGCAGCCAGGGAAGGATGGTATGCTCCATGAGACTCGCGAATTCCGAAAGTGAGTCCGGCTTGAGCAGAGCAGAAACCTTGCGGGCAAACATGTCAACCTCACCGATCGTGCCGGCTTTCTTACTTGCAATGGTCAGCGCCGCACGACACCATCGATTAGGTAGTGCGTCTCCGCACTCAAACGTTACATTGCGAGGCCATTTTACTGCGTCCGGAGCCCGGGTGAAGGCTCTTAGAACTTGGTGGGCCCACCAGGATTTGAACCTGGAACCAACAGATTATGAGTCTGCTGCTCTAACCGTTGAGCTATAGGCCCGCGAAATTTAATCTAGCATATCCAGACGGACCGCTGTGAATCGTGTGGCGCGGGCACTCCTGCCCGCGAACTCTAACCACGAGCAAGCCCTAAACCCCCGTCCACAGCTCACCACGGGGAAATAGCTAAGAGAGCTGAAGTCCAATTAACGCCAGCTTCGTTTATCCCGCCGGCATTTCGCGGGCAGGAGTGCCCGCGCCACACGTCGCAGCGCTTCGCGTTCCGCGGGTGTCATTCTGAGCGTAGCCGCTTTTCAGGCGGAGCGAAGAATCTCGTAGCTCGACCGGGATGTGCCCCGGGAACTCCACGCCCGGCGGCGCCCTCAGAGGAGGCAGCCGGAGGTCTGTAGACGAGAACGTTTTGCAATCGCTGCGGCAGATGCCTGGATGTGTCGTTTATCATTTCCTCATGAATGCGTTTAGGCTGCTGGCGCGTAGTGCGTCACTGTTTCTGCTTCTGTGCTATTTCCCTGCGCCGACGCGTGCGGGCTCCGATGATCCGCTCCGGAGTTGTAGGGTCCTGACTCTTAGATCGGAGGAAGACCTTCCTGGGGATGGGATCATGGCTGTCACAAACGATGCAAAGACTTTGGCGTTGCTTCGATCAGTCCCGAACGGCATAGAGATCCGCATCGTTCGCCGGAGCGATCATTCTGAAGACACGGTTTTCCTTCCAGTCCCCGTTTCGCGACCAGAGGTTGCCAAACTCGACTTTTCTCCTGACGGGAGCCGGCTCGTCGTAGTCAATGGTCAGCGGCTGTGGGCAATCTCAACTCGCAGCGACAAGATTCTTTTCGAATTCGCGATTCCCTCTGAGCCGGATCGGTTCTTCGGGCAGATCTCCGTCAGTAACGCTTCGATTGCGGCTGAGATCCGAGAACTGAAGTCGCATTTGAACACTTTCCGAGATGTTCTGCTGCTGGATAGCGATGGGAAACAGCTAGAATCTTTTACCTTGGCTGCGCTCGACTTAGAGTCCATTTATACTCTCAGGCTCTCTCCCGACGGGAAACTACTCGCTGTACTAACCAGGGGCAGCGCAACGCAGCAATCTTCCGTGGTCATGCTGGACACGGCCGGAGCTCTGCTCTGGCAATCGCAAATCTCGAAATCATTTGACATCCAGTGGACGAGGGATAAAAAGACTCTCATTGTTAAGGACTCTCGCATTGAAGAATTCGATGCGGGAACAGGCAAACCTATCGGCCATCCGACCGAGGAATTGCATTGGGTTGACGAGTTCTTCTACACCAATAGTACTCTGGAGATTGACCCCGCACTCATTACATAGCCGCGCTCTTCTACCATTACAATCCGTTGACGAGATTCTTCGACATGGGACCCGAGGACCCGGGATGGGAATTCCGGCTATATCAGCGCGGAAATAAGCACGCAATTTGTCATGAGAAAGTTCCGGTCGGACGCGTGACTAATGTACCTCCGGCGGTTGCTGCAAGGAAGGGTCAAGTCTGGCGCAGCGTCACATTACCAGACGACCACACACTTGTGACGATCCAGACGGAGCTTTTCTTCAATCAGGAAAAACTAGAACAGCGAAGAAAACTTTTCACATACCACATCTCTGCAGGCGGCCAGCCCTGATTTGTTATCCCCAGTCACGATGCTTGTTCATGAAAGTGAACAAGCACAGCAGTCAAGGGACCTTGTGTTTCATGATCTTGTGTTGGAGGGACGCCTCGAGTCTCACCTGACAATCCTAAACCCCGGCGGATCGCTGCATCTTGCCGCCGACCGCTTTGGCCAAATCACCCAGCGCCGGCACTGACTCGGGCGCCGTCACTTTGCGCTCCGGCAGCGAAGCTCCGTTCTTAAACCACTCGACCAGCATCTCCACCGCTAGGTCAGTATTCGGGCGGATAAAAATCGTCGCCGCCAGTGTCCCATTGCGCACCCACGTCTGCCCGGTCTTGGGCATTCCGTCGCAGCCGGTGATCGGAATCTTCATCCAGCGCGCCCGCTCGCTTTCCACGATTTCGCTGAATGCCTTTCGAGCTCCCATCGCCATGCTGTCGTCCTGCGCGCCCACCAGATCAACGTGGCTCTCCTGAGACGTGCGCAAACGCAGCCACGAACTCACCGTGCGATACGCGCTCTCTTCCGTCCAGTTAGCCCGCATGGTCTTTACTTGAATGCTTGCCGGCTTGGTTTTCAGCATGCCCGCTGTTCGCTCTTTTGCCGCCGAACTGTTCGCTGGACCTTCGATATACAACATCGATCCGCCCTTCGGCAGGAGCGCCGCAAATTGCTGGCCCTGAATCTTGCCTACCTCTTCGTGATCGGAGGTGATGGCAAAGACGGGAACCTTAAAACTGCGGCGCAGCTCAAGGATGTAGTCGACTTCATGATTCAGCACGACCCAGCCAATTCCCGCCGCGGCCGCCGCACGCGCCACTTGCGGAAAAGCCGTGCCACCCGCGGGTTCGAACATGATCGCATCCGGACGCGCTACCCCGGAATCCTGCACGTAATGCAAAAGCTGTTCGCTTTGGGCCAGCGCGTCGTTACTCGCGTGAATAATTTTCACGTCCACGCCCAGCCGCCGGCCGGCCTTTTCCGCCGCCGCCGCCTGCTCCTGCTGATAATCGTTGTCGTTGTTGGTGAGCGAAACCAGAAAGCTGAGTCGTTTCATGAATGGGCCTTATGCCGAATGATAAGTGCTCCGGTCCTCATAACTAAAGGTAACTGGGGTAACAAAAGGCGCAGAATGTCCAAGTGGGGTTGCGGGCGGAAATATCAGGCGGGTAAGAATTCTATAAGGATCAAGCGCCCACTGCGGTACCTTTCGCTGCATCGCCCAGAAAGGACTTCAGACTTGTATCGAGAATGTTGCGATTAGTTTCCGATAGGTCCACGAAGCGGAAGGGCTGCATCCACCCTTGGGTCGCCCACATGGGAAACAGCATCTGCGCCTTGCCGCGAATCGTATCTTCGCGAATGTGAAAAATCAATTCGACTTCCAGCTTCTCGTCTAACGGTTTTTCGAGATGAATGACGCCGCCCGATGTCGATAGCTGATGGAACGCCGCTCTCACCGACCGCCGGTTCGGCAACCGCACCAGCGCCAGCACCGACCCGCGCAGCTTGACGCGAAAAGGACGATCCAGCGTCTTGTTTTCATTGCCGGGCGCAGCTGCCGCCTTGAAATTGAACTCTTCGGCCATAGGCCAAAGTATGGCAGCGCGCTTGCGGTTGGCGAAGTTACGAAAGAACAAGACCGGCTTGCCGTGCTCATTCTACTTTCGTAAACACGTCCGCTTGCGGCGGCTGGCTGGAATCGCGGCTTGAAATAACTTTGTAATGACGCCTGGGCTACCTGCGCTTTGAAGTATTTTCGCCGGCCTCGGAGAAAACGTTGTAGGGCCAGACCTTCTTGTTCACCGTCAAGGTTGGAGCGTTCGCCGCGCCGCTGTTCGCAGATGCTGAAGCGGAAGCGGCGGCCGATTGGGCGGCCACGTTCCAATCCTGCGGAGGATCCGCAATCCCCCAAACATTTCCGTGCGTATAGAGGGCGACCCCAACCAGAAAATACGTGCCCTCGTTTCCCAGAGGCAAACAGTTTGCCACCCGCCCCGTCACGCTGCCTCCTCCGGGAAGGTCGCTGATCATGATGGGCGTTTCCATCTGCAGTGCGCGTGAACTCCGAAATCCGCATCCCTGCGCGCTCACGATCAGCACCATGCACTTCTCGGCAAATGGCCGGGTTCGGTCCAGGCTGGTTACGCTCACCGGAATCTCCACGCGGATTCGCGTGCTGCGTCGAGTCGATTTTGGCGTCAGAACGTCCATTGCAGAGGCATCTCGAAGATGAGACTCCGGAAAATTTCGGGGAGGAGTTGCACTCGACATTGTGCCAGACCCGTCTCGAGCAACAGAGGTGACTAAGGTAATGCAAGCCACACGTAGGGACAGCCTCCACGGTTGTCCAGCCTGAGCCTGCCCTGAGCGAAGTCGAAGGGGCGATGCTCGGCGCCTCCGAAGAAACAAACGAAAGGCCACGACTTCAAAGGCTGCGAAAAAAGTCCGCTGTTCACATTGTTTTGAAAGGGCGCGGCTTTTAGCTGCGCCGCAAGTCGTGCAAGATACATGAGGCTTCATCGACACGTTCCTGTAAGATGCGGTGGAACGAAGATGCACTGGAATAAGCGGAGGAATAACTTGATGAACTCGATGAAGAAACCCGGCTTGTTTGCCGCAGCGATCTGTGTTGCAGCTTTGTTGCTCACTCCAGCGCACGCGCAGGAGATGCCGAAAACAGGCGCGGCACCAAAGCCTGCTGTTGGTCCCGCGGAGGAAGTTCTGCAGCAATGGAATGACATTGGACGAAAATTGATCGCGATGGCGGAGGATTTTCCCGACGACAAATACGATTTCAAGCCCACTCCCGTCATGCACAGCTTTGCCGAGCGGCTGATCCATGCCGCCCATGCCAACGAGTTTTTCACCAATGCGGTGCGCGGACAGAAGATGCCCGCGATGGACGATCCTAAACGGGACTACTTCAAAACCAAAGCTGAGGTGGTCGGATTCGTAAAGAAGTCATTCTTGGACGGCGCCGCCGCCATCAAGGCCAAGGGAGACAAAGGCATGTCCGATCAAGTTTTCGACCCGTTCAGTAATCAGCAGACTACGATCGGCGCCTTCGCCTGCGGCTTCGTCGAGCATTCGGGAGAAGTCTACGGCCAGCTGACGGTTTACTACCGTGTGGCCGGTCTGGTCCCTCCCGAGTCCCGTCCGAAGAAATAGAGCAAACAGCAACAGCCGGGGAAGGAACGAACGGGAAGGGCACGACTTCAGTCTTTGAGCCTGCCCTGAGCGAGCGCAGAGGGAGCCGAAGGGTGCCGTCGATCTGCAAAATGATTTGCGGCTCAGCCGCTGCGGTTTGCCGTTACTACCGCCTCGCATTCATCCGCGCCCGCCGGATCCCCGCTCGAATCCCCTTCTCCACAATCCGCGCGTAGCCGCCCTCATTCATCGCCGCCATTGTCGCCGCCGCAATCCCGCCGGGCGTAGCCGCTTCGTGGAGCAGCTCATCAAGACTTATTCCGCTCTGTCGCCAATAAGAAATCGAATCACCCAGCGCATGCGCCGCTGCCGTCATCGCCGTGGCGCGATCCAATCCGGCACGTTCCGCAGCCTTCGCCAGCGTTGCCAGGGCGTGATATCCGTGGCTCGGCGAATGCGTGGCCGTAATGGCATCCATCTGGCGATCGGCAAGCTCGAAGACCGGCCCAACCTGCTCAAACATCCGTCGCACGCGCCCGCGTTCAGCCTTGGTAAGGCTTCGATCAAAGCTTACCGGCGTCAACCCGCGTCCAATGCGGCACACCGGACTCGGCATGGCTCGCGCCCAGCGGACCGGAGGACCCATGCGCGCCCGCAAATTCCGCAACGGAATCCCCGCCGCGAGACTGATGCACACCTTCGGCGGCGTAACGCCGCAAGCGGCAACTTCGTCGAGCATCTCGATCACCGACGCAGGACGCACCGCAATGATCAGCATCTCCGCCCGTTCGACCGCCGACTTCAGATCGTGAGCTATCTCCACTCGCGATTCCAGCCGCAGCGCCCGCAGTTTTTCGGGGTGCCGATCGTAGACAACAATGGGCTGCCTATTCCCAGCCAGCCGCAGTCCAGCGGTCAACGCCGAAGTAATCCGTCCTGCGCCGAGAAACACGATAGCTTTCATGCAATTGTCGGCACCTGAGTTGTCATCCTGAGGCGCGCGCACTTTGCGCGACGAAGGACCTGAGCGAGCCGCGCGAATCGCCCGCGCATTTTGCGGGCGAAAAAATCGCGCGTTTGGCTCGCTTCCTTATTTGTCACCGGCTAGCCAGCCCCCCCGCAGTCTCTCCTCCATCTATCGTGAACACCTGCCCCGTAACATACGCCGCGTCGTCTGACGCCAGATACGCAAACAGCCCCGCAATCTCCTCCGGCTTGGCGTGCCGCCGCAGCGGAATCTTCCCGTTCACTTCCTCCAGCATCGCGTCCGAATATTCCGCGCGCTGCATCGGCGTCAGCACATATCCCGGAGCCACCGCGCACACCCGCACCTTCGGCGCCAGCTCCAGCGCCATCGACCGCGTCAGCTCAATCACTCCCGCCTTGGTCGCGTTGTAGTCCGCGTAATACGGATATCCCATCACCCCATTGGTCGACGCCGTCTGCAGAATCACTCCGCCGCCGCGCTCCGGCGAAAAACGTTCCCACATGTGCCGCGCGGCAGTCTGCGCCACATAAAACATTCCCGTCAGATTCACCGCGATAACTTTCTCCCATTCCTCCGGAGTGATCTCCAGAAACTTGTGCCGAATGCTGATGCCCGCATTGTTGATCAGCACATCGATCCCATCCATCAGCCGGATGGCCTCGGCAAACGCCGCCTCCACCTGCATCAGGTCGGTGACGTCGGCGATGATTGTCTCGCCCAACTGCGGCAATTCGTGCCGAATGTGCTCGCAAGCCTTCTCATCGCGATCCAGCACACAAACCCGCGATCCCTCCTCCAGAAACCGCGCCGCGGTCGCCGCCCCAATCCCGCTCGCGCCGCCAGTAATCAGGACGCGCTTGTCTTTCAGTCCTCGCATCAGCACTCCTTGCATTGCGATTGAATTGTCATCCTGAGCGGAGCACGCCGGCGAGCAACGCAAGCCGACGCGCGCAGTCGAAGGACCCCTCTTGCCAAAATCGAACCCCGACGATTCCGGGAGTTCTCGCGATGCACCCGCCCGAAGTCTACCATCCGTCCCCACACCCTCGTGCCCGTACCCGCACGCCGTGCCCATTGCATTTCCCCCGCCTCGACGTGTACAAAGGACGCGTCAGGACGGGGGTCCCACGGCCAATGCCGTAGGACCCTTTTTTCTTCGATCAAACAATCTCTGCGATTTCTGCCCATGATTCTAAGATTCGTCGCCCATAGCAAAAGAGTGATCGAGATCGCCGCTCGATATGGCTGGCTACCAGCGGCGCGATACACGAACCTCCGCGATGTTAGGCAATGCGAGCGCGTAGGATTCATTGACGTTGACTGGAAGAACTACTCTTTCACTCGTCATTTGGCGGCGGTCAAGGCGACAAATCCGGTCATGACCGTCGCTCGCGACATCGAGAGAATGTCTGAGCTCCACCGGATATTGGACCAAGCGCATGAACTACGGGAGCATTCTGATTACGTGATAGTGGTCCCAAAACATCCGTTACTGGGTGCAAAGATGAGTGCCTTAATTCCCAAGGTATTCGTACTAGGTTACAGCGTGCCTACAAAATACGGCGGCACGAAACTTCCCCCGAAGTTTTTCAAACGCCCCGTGCATCTTCTCGGGGGGAGACCCGAGGTCCAACGCCGCCTTGCAGATTGTATGCCCGTTGTGAGCGTAGACTGTAACAGGTTCACATTGGACGCGGCCTATGGTGACTATTTTGACGGAGAAAAGTTCCGACCGCACCCGGGCGGCGGCTACTTCAATTGCATTGGGGATTCGATACAGAACATTAACAAGCTGTGGAGTAACTACGTCAGCCGGAGCCAGATAAATGTCAGCTGATCGTTCCGATTTCCTGCTGAGAATGTACGACCAGATGTTCAATGACATAAACACCCACATTCTAGTTGTCTGGCAATCGGTCGCGGTAGTAGTTGGCGCCTTCGCTGTCTTCGCTCTTGTCGAGAAAGCGGTGATACCGGCCGACGTCGCCGTTGCCCTGATCGTGCTCCTGTGCGGTTGGCTTCTTGCACATCTATACGACGCCTCATATTGGTATAACCGTAATCTCGTGATCATCGCCAACATTGAGCGACAATTCCTATCCTCAAACGATCTCAAAGGTATTCACTACTACTTTGGAAAACATCGCTCTACGTCCGCAATGCTTACACATCTTAAGATCCAATACGCACTTGGCTGCGCAGTCGGAATGCTCTTCCTCATTTTCCACTTCTACACGCGCGTTTTACCCGGAATTGGCTCTACCTGGTCGAAGTTCGAGCCGATGCGTACGCTTCCCTACATCGTGCTCGTTGCGTGCGTGATATGGCTCGGTTTTCTGCGCAAGAATCGACTCTCGTCCTATGAGGAATTTCTGAGAAATTCGCCAGGGATTGATGTAAGCACAACCGGAATCGTTTACGGGGTCGGGCATCCAGCGTACGAGACGCCGAATATTCCGACGAACCGGAAACAGGAAGACGGGAGTCAAAGCTAGGTGCCTGACGGTTCCTTACGTATCAGTTCCCCGTGAACTGCAAATAGCAGGCATTGCCAGGAAGGCGAGTGCATCCCCGAACTAGTGTAAACCAGCTCATCCACGAATTGCGCCTCTCCAAACGCGTCGACAAAAAGCGACTCGACAGGGTGGGCGGGATTTTGACTTCCTTGAGAAGCTCGAAATCATGCTAAATATGGCTTAATCCTGCTATACAATATTCAACATGAGGAACACCCGAACCCTTTCCGTAACTCTTCCCCCCGACATGCTGAAGCGTGCCCAATCCATTGCCAAGAAAGAGAGCCGCACCATGAGCGAACTCATCCGCGAGGCCCTCCGCCATTACGAGCGCCGCTCCTGGTGGGACGACATCAACGCCTACGGCCGCTCCAAGGCCGACCGCCAAGGCATCCGCGAGCAAGACGTAGACCGACTCATCCACGAATTGCGCGCCTCAAAACCGCGCCGCCAAAAGTGATTCGCATTGTTCTCGACACCAACGTGATTGTGTCGGCGTTGGTCTTCGGTGGCGTGCCCCGCGCCCTCCTGGAGATGGCCGAATCAGGACGATGCGAATTTTTCTACTCCGAACCAATCCAAACCGAAGTTCACCGCGTGCTTGCAGAAAAGTTTGACTGGCCGCAGACTTTGCTGCGGGAGGTATTGCCGGTCGTGTGGACTATGGGTCAACTCGTTGTTCCCCGTACCACCATCGACGCAGTCGCCAGCGATGCCGACGACAATCGCATTCTGGAATGCGCTGTCGAAGCGGAGGCGCAAGTCATAGTATCCGGCGACCACCACCTGCTATCTCTGCACAAGTACAAATCCATCCCGATCGTTACGCCACGCCAATTCCTCGAACTTTTCCTCGCACCTTAAAGCCGCGAGATTTCCACAGCCTTCCACAGCCCATCCCTGTGACGAACAACCTTTACTGAGAATTTCAAACGTGCCAAGTTGGGACTGTGCATCCGCAATTCTCCAGGAACTTCAGCAGCACTTTCGGATTCGCAGTTTCCGATCTCGCTAAGTCCCTTGTTCGCAAGATTTTGCCCGCAAGTCCTTATTCCCCAAGATTTTGCAGAGATGGAGGGATATCTCCGGCTCTTAACTCCAATGAAGCCAAGATCTTAGCCAACCAAGGTCAAAAAAAATATATCGGGATATGCACCCAACGCCGGACGGGCGAGTCGCCCGTCCCCACATGGTCTGTGGAGATTTACTAGACCGGTTTACCGCGGAAGAAGTAGACCAGTTCGATGATCAGGATGACGACCACCATCAGTTCCAGGACGAAGGCGCGGCTTTGGTTGAACTGGTCGACCATGAAGCGGTAGAGGTCTTCGGCGGTTTGCAGTTTTTCTTTGACCAGGTCTTTGTAGTCGGGCACTCCGACTTTGGAGGCAGCCAGTTTGTAGAGGCGCGCGGAAAACATGTCGCTGAGGAACTTGATGGCGTTGTCGGCGCGCTCGGTAAGTTCGTTCACGTCGAGCAGGACGGTGTGCAGCTTGGAGGCAGCGCGTGCCGTTCGCCAGCGCGACCACAGTCCGGTGCCGCCGACTTCGAGGAAGTCGTAGACGTTTTCCAGTTCCTTGGTCATCAATTCGTCGTAGTGGCGGAACTCGAGCAGCTGCGAGTTGGCGTACTGCAGCAACTGGATCG
>Ga0193751_1001384_pt1 | contig 15613 bp, 8 predicted proteins | sample L1c2metaG_FD_143050 | JGI IMG/M metagenome (GOLD analysis project Ga0193751, IMG submission 143050) | Soil microbial communities from a riparian zone of the East river system, Colorado, United States - L1c2 | ecosystem: Environmental > Terrestrial > Soil > Riparian zone | place: USA: East River... | reverse complement strand
TGTCCTGCCGGCGGCGCGATTCGACGAAGCTTCGGATCATGTTTCGCTTTTTGAGAGTGGACATCCGCTGGCCATTTCGGCCCTTGGCCCCAAAACCGAGAGCGCCGGAGAGTTCATGGCCGAGCTGAGAAAAACCATCGAGGGCCTGCAATCGTTTGCAGGCCCTCATGCCGGGGCGGTTTCGGTTCGCCAGCTGGAGATGGCACTCCCCCGGCAGACCGACGCCGGGGTCCTGGCGGAAGCGCGGGGGATGCTGAGCGGCGTCGAACTGCAAAGTTTCTGGGAGAGCCAACCGAACGCCGCGGAAGAAACAATCGATTTGCTGGCGGAACATAATTCAGCGGGTCATGAGCGCCTTTTCGGCTACAAATTGCGCACCGGTGGTGTGACCGCGGACGCCTTCCCGACTTCACAGCAGATTGCGCGGGCCCTGGTCGTGGCGACGCAGACGCGGGTGCCGATGAAATTCACGGCCGGGTTGCACCATCCTGTCCGGCAGCATCGCGAAGAAGTTCAGACAAAGATGCACGGGTTTCTCAATGTGCTCGGCGCCGGGGTCATGGCCGCGCAACATCGTTGGGATGAAAAGCAGACGGCGGAGATGCTGGAATGTGAAGAGGCCTCCGCGTTCTCTTTTGACGATGAATCGTTTCGTTGGCGTGAATGGAAGATTGGGAGCGATCAAATTGCGACGCACCGGAAACTGATCACCTCCTTTGGCAGCTGCAGTTTTGACGAACCACGTGAGGATTTGGCTGCACTGGGATTTCGTTAGGCCGGATTCTTACTGCGGAGGGACGACCTTGTGTCGTCCCAAATATTAAGGACGAGACGGAGCTCGTCCCTCCACGCCTCCCAAACGATCTTCGCGGCGGCGCTTGGCCTTTGGCTGAAACACTTTACAATTTCATTCTCACATCATGGCCCTGAAATCTTTCATCGACATTGCCGCCGACTCCCATTTTCCGCTCGAGAATCTCCCCTACGGAGTGTTTAAACCGCGTGATGCCGACGCGCGAGTCGGTGTCGCTCTCGGGGAATTTGTCGTCGATCTTTCGGTTCTGGAGAGAGAAGGCCATTTCCAGGCGGTCGAGTTCGGGGCCGGACCAGGTTTTGGCGAGGGCGCCTTGAATCGTTTTTTGGCGCTGGGACGGCCGGCCTGGCGAAAAGCGCGCCAGATTCTGCAGCATCTTCTTGCGGCCGAGACGGCGACGTTGCGCGACGACCCTGAATTTCGTGCGCGCGTCCTGCATTCCCAAAAAGATGTGACCATGCAACTGCCGGCCCGGATCGGGGCCTACACTGATTTTTATTCGTCCTATCACCATGCCCACAATGTCGGAACGATGTTGCGCGGTCCGGAGAATGCCCTCATGCCGAACTGGAAATGGCTGCCGGTGGCGTATCACGGCCGGGCCAGCTCGATCGTGGTGAGCGGCCACGACGTTCATCGTCCAAAGGGACAGACGAAACCGCCCGAGGCGGCGGCTCCGGTGTTTGGACCTTCGCGCAGTTTTGACTACGAACTGGAGATGGCGTTTCTGATAGGACCGGGCAACTCGTTAGGGGAACCCATCCCAATCGATCGCGCCAGCGACCATATTTTCGGGCTGGTCCTCATGAATGACTGGAGCGCGCGGGATATTCAGGCGTGGGAGTATCAGCCGCTGGGGCCGTTCCTGGCCAAGAATTTTTGCACGAGTATTTCCCCGTGGGTCGTCACGCTCGATGCTTTGGAGCCGTTTCGGAAGCCATTGCCCGCGCAGGATCCGGCGCCGCTGACCTATCTGGCGGCGGCCAACGATTTTACCCTCGATATTCATCTCGAAGCGCATCTGCGCAGCGCTCGCATGGAGGCGCCTCATCCGATTACGCGCACGAATTTTCAGAATCTATATTGGAGCATGAGCCAGCAACTGGCGCATCACACGGTGGGCGGTTGCAATTTGCAGCCGGGCGATTTGCTGGCCAGCGGAACGATCAGCGGTCCCACGGAAGATTCGCGCGGTTGCATGCTAGAGTTGACCTGGCGCGGCGCAAACCCGCTGCAATTACCAAATGGCGAGAGTCGAAAATGGCTGGAGGATGGCGATACGCTTTCCATCACGGGCTGGTGTCAGGGGAGCGGCTATCGAGTCGGATTCGGGGAAGTGAAGGGACGAGTGGTCTCCTAAGCGATCTTCCATGGGGATCAGCCTGACGATTGTGACTAACGAAAAATCTGGAATCGCGTAACTCATCCGTGGTGGTTAGGCCGGCCACCCTGAAACTTATTCCGGGAAAGATCGCTCGCCTTGTTTCCTGGGTGGGACATCCGCTCGTTTTCGTCCTGGCCACGGTGGTCATCGTGCTTGGCACTCAAATGCGCATGGCGGCGGCGTGGCCGATTGTGGCGTGTCTCTTTTTTTCGGTCCTCCTGCCGACAGGGCTTCTCCTGTTCTTTGGGGTTCGCTCCGGGCGTTGGAAGGATGCCGACGTTTCCGTGCGCGAAGAACGAAAGCGCTTCTACCTCTGGGCCATTCCAATCTCGGCGATCGGTGTAGTGACGACGTGGCTTAGCCATGCGCCTTTCTTCATTCTGCGCGGCGGCATTGCGACCCTCGGATTGTTTGTCCTCGCCGCGGTTATGCCTGGTTCAAGATTTCGTTGCACACCCTCTTTGCGCTCTTTTGCACGACCGTCCTCTTCCGCGTCGGGTTGATGCCGGGCCTGTGCGCGCTGGGTTTGTCCGCTTTTGTTTTTTGGTCGCGCCTGTTTCTCGGACGTCACACCGCCGCCGAGAATTGGGTTGGGGTTCTGATTGGCGTGGGCGGCGGCCTGGCGGCGGTATGGTGATTCTAACGAGTCTTCAAGGGCGCCGGGTGGAGCGGCGAACATCATTGCGCCGTGGCAGGCAGTATGGCGTTGACATGGAACCGGCGTTCAGGTTCCAGTGGCTGTCCCGTGGAAGAAGTTGGTCGGGATTCAACTGAAAAGCAGGGCTACTCACGGCTCATCACCGGCGTTTTTGCAGCGACGACGGCAGTCGTGATTGCTTCGACGGTCCTGGCGTACTGGTTCGGCAATCGCGTGCTGGGCGCCCATGCGCTCGAGCAAGTCCATCGCCAGGCGATCGACACTCTGAATGAGATGGTGTCGACGTTGAAAGACGCAGAGACGGGGCAGCGTGGATTTATTATCACCGGTGAGGAGGATTATTTGGGGCTGTTTCGGGAGGCTTCGAGCCGGCTGCCGGCGCTGACGAGCAAAATAAAATCGTCTGAGCGCGCCGGGATCAGCGGGGAGGAAATTGCCCATTTAACGACCCTGATCGATCGCAAGATGGCGGAGCTGCAGTCGACGATCGACTCGCGACGAACCTCGGGATTCGAGGCGGCAGCTGGAATCGTCCGCAGTGGGGAAGGCCGTCAGGTCATGGATGAAGTGCGGGCGGCGGTGAGGAAACTTACGGTCCAACAGGAGGCGGAGCTACAGCGAGACATGAGGTTGAGCGATGCCGCCACGCGCACGCGCACTCTTGTCTTTTTCGCGACGGCCTGCCTGAACATCGGGTTTTTGGGCTGGGCTTATCAGCGCATCGCCAAACTGCTGCGGCAAAGACAGCTGGCCCTGGCCGCCGCGCATACGCGTGGTCGTGAATTGCAACAGCAAAAAGACCTGGTCAGCGTGACCCTGGCCAGCATTGGAGACTGCGTCATCGTGACCGACGAAGAAGGCCGGATTAATTTCATGAACCCCGAGTCGGAGCGCGTGACGGGGTGGACTTTTGCCGAAGCACGCGGTCGTCCGACCAGTGAAATATTTCGCATTCTGAACGAACACACCCGCGCTCCGGTGGAGAGTCCGGTGGAGAAAGTGACGAGGGACGGCGTGATCGTCGGGTTGGCCAATCACACCTTGCTGATTCGAAAAGACGGAAGTGAGATTCCGATCGACGACAGTGGCGCCCCCATTCGTGATGCCGACGGCCGGATGTGTGGCGTGGTCCTGGTGTTTCGCGATTTCTCCGAGCATCGCAAGAGTGAAGCGGATTTGCGGAAGGCGAAAGAGGATGCGGAGACAGCCAACAAGGCGAAGGACCAGTTCCTGGCCATGCTTTCGCACGAATTACGCACCCCGCTCACGCCGGTTTTGGCGACCTTGAACTTATGGGAAGCGAGCGAAGACATTCCGAAACAACTGCAGGCTGACGTCCAGATGCTCAGGCGCAGTGTCGAACTGGAGGCGCGCATCATTGATGACCTGCTGGATCTCACGCGAGTTGCTCGCGGCATGCTCTCCTTTTCGCCCGAAAATACCGACGTCCATGGATTGATTGAATTTTTAATGGGCATTTCGCAGAGCGAATTGCAGGAAAAGCAGTTGAAACTGATTCTGCGCCTGGAGGCGGAACGCCATCACATCCATACCGACACGGCCCGCCTGCAACAGGTGCTTTGGAATATCGTGCGCAACGCCATCAAGTTCACGGATGCGAAGGGCGAAATCACCGTTGCCACGTCGAACGATGACGAGGGGAAAATCAACATCGCCGTTTCCGATACCGGCATTGGGATGACGCGTCAGACAATTTCGCGATTGTTCCGGCCCTTCGAGCAGGCGGATTCAAACCGGAGCAGTCGTTACGGTGGTCTCGGTCTGGGCATGGCGATTTCCAGTGCTCTGGTGGAATTGCTCGATGGCACTCTCGTCGCGAAGAGCGAAGGATTGGGACGCGGTTCCGTTTTTACGGTGACGTTTCGGACGACCGAACCAGTCGGCGAAGATCGGGTAAATGAGTCGCCCCTTCCGATCCGTGGGAAAACCAGAGTCTTACTGATTGAAGATCACGCCGACACGTCGCGGGCGTTGACGCGATTGCTGGAAAGCCGCGGTTACGAGATGCGCGCGGCCGGCTCGGTCGCAGCGGGGCTGAAGGCGGTGCAGGAGGAAAAGTTCGATTTATTCCTTTGCGATTTGGGATTACCGGACGGCACCGGGTTTGATTTTATAGCCCAAGCCAGAGCGAAAGTAGACACGCCGGCCATCGCTTTGACCGGTTTTGGCATGCAGCAGGATGTGGAACGCGCCCAGCAAGCTGGCTTTGCCGCGCATTTGACCAAGCCGGTGAACTTGCAAAAGCTCGAGTCCACCATCTGGACGCTCTTGCAGGGGCTTGGATAAATCTCTGATCTTCAACGTTCTAACAGATCCGAAGGGGGGTCGTGTTGCGAATATTAGCGACGAGAAGTCCGCCACCTTGGGCGGTGGGCCTTCTTGATCGCTACGAATGACTAAGGCAAAGCGGCGTTTTGGGATCCTGACCGGTGCCCTGGTCGTGGCTCAGGGTGGCCGGGTATTTCGGGTTCCAGCCGGGGCAGAAGGTCATGCAGGCCATCGAGGCTTTTTCATGACTGGAGAGCGCAAAACGGCCTGGTGGATTCTTCGGCAAGGGTCCTGTCTTTCCGCAGTTCTGGCCCTCGCTTCTTGCGCGACATCCGAATCGAGGGAGCATTTTCAGGTTCAGCATCAGTATTCGGTGCACGATGCCCAGTTCGAGCGCACGATGGACAATCTGTTCGGGCCGGGTCTGCGTCCCGGCAATGAGGTGCTGACGCTGCGCAACGGCGACGAAATTTTTCCTGCCATGCTCAAGGCCATCCGCGGTGCGAAGCGGTCGGTCGATTTCGAAACCTACATTTATTGGAAGGGCAAGGTGGGCCGCGAGTTTGCCGAAGCGCTGGCGGAACGCGCCCGTGCCGGCGTTGCTGTCCATGTCATTCTGGATTGGCAAGGTACGGAGAAGATGGACAGCGCTTCGCTCAGTCTCATGAAAGAGGCGGGCGCCGAGGTTGTGAAATACAATCCGCTCACGTGGTACAAGCCGAATTTTTGGTACAGCCCGTCACGCATCAACAATCGAACGCATCGCAAATTGCTGATCGTGGACGGAAAGATCGGATTCACGCGCAGGATCCAAAACACTGGCGAGACAACCACTATCGGATCGAAGGCCCGGTCGTGGCTGAATTGCAATCCGCCTTTATGGACAACTGGCTGCGCACGAAAGGAAGTGTCCTGCACGGGAACGATTATTTTCCGTCGCTGCCCGAGGAAGGATCTTTGAAGGCGCAAACGTTCAAGAGCTCGCCGAAGGCGGGCAGTGAGAGCGCGCGTCTGATGTATCTCGTCTCGGTGGCGTCGGCTTCTAAAAACGTGCGCCTGGCCAACGCCTACTTTGTGCCGGACAAACTGGCGCTCGATACCTTTCTCGAAGCCGCGCACAGGGGCGTCCATATTGAGATCATTGTGCCGGGACCACATATCGATCAGCAGGCCGTGCGCAAAGCTTCGCGCGACAAATGGCCCGAGTTACTCAAGGCCGGCATCCGGATCTATGAGTATCAGCCGACCATGTTCCACTGCAAATATCTGGTGGTGGACGACACGTGGGTTTCGGTCGGCTCCTCCAACTTCGACTCTCGCTCGTTCCGTTTAAACGCCGAAGCGAATCTGAATGTGCTCAATCCCGGCTTCGCCTCGCAGCAGATCAAAGTGTTCGAAGAGGATAAGGCCCACTCCAAGGAAATCACCCTCGCCACGTTGAAACAGGAACCGATATGGGACAAGATTTTAAACAAAGCAGTCAAACCGCTGGAACCGGAATTGTAATGATGCGCATCCTTTTGATGGCCATGGCCGCTATGCTCTTCTGGCCGGCGGCCTTATCGGCGCGCGACACGCGCGAGCAACAGCGCATCGATTACCTGTTGCAATCGCTCACGTCGCTCAAAGGAGCGGTTTTCATTCGCAACGGGACGGAATACGACGCGGCCAAGGCGCGCGCACACTTGGAGTCCAAGCTCGCCTATGGTGGGGAAGGGGTGAAGACGGCCGAGCAGTTCATCACGTATTGCGCGACGCAATCATCGATGAGTCACAAACCGTATCAGATTCGTTTGAGTGACGGCCGGACAGTAACGAGCGCGACGTTTTTCATCGGGAAGCTGAAAGAATACGACGAAAGAGCACATTAAGACTTGCGGGACACCGCGTGTATTTATGGCGGATATGGAAGCTACAGAGAAGCGTTCCCCTCTCGTCTCCTCGCATCTATCGGCGCGATTTTTGCTGTTCCTTGTCGCCGCGAAAACCGTGTGCGATCAGTTCGTCCGCGCCTTTTCCCACACGATTTTATGGGGGCTACTTTTTTCGAGCCATGAACCGCACCCTCGCGGTCACTTCGTTCTCTAATTACTCATGAAGAAAACCGCTGCACTTTCTCCTGCGCGACCGGTCAAGAACGGTTCGCGTGGCCACGGAACCGAATTGGATACCAGACAGCTTCTGGCTGCCCTCGTTTCCTTCAAACGCGGGGATTTCTCCGCCCGTCTGCCCGACCATTGGACCGGCACCGCCGGAAAAATTGCAGACACCTTCAATGACGTGATCAGCGCGAATGAGCGCATGACGCGCGAGCTCGAGCGAATCGGACGCGTGGTGGGCAAGGAAGGCCGGATCTCGCAGCGCGCGTCGCTCGGCGATGTCTCAAACTCGTGGGCGGACGCCATCGGCTCGGTCAACAGTCTGATCGGCGACCTGGTTCAGCCAACGAGCGAAATGGCACGCGTTATCGGGGCGGTCGCGAAGGGGGATTTGTCCAAGACGATGGAGACCCAAATCGAGGGCCAACCACTTCAGGGCGAGTTTTTGCGCACAGCCAAGACGGTCAACACCATGGTCGATCAGCTCGGCGCGTTTGCCTCGGAAGTGACGCGTGTCGCTCGTGAAGTGGGCACGGAAGGCAAGCTCGGTGGCCAAGCCAAGGTAAAGGGCGTGGCCGGCACGTGGAAAGATTTAACAGAGAACGTCAACCTGATGGCCGGGAACCTGACGGCGCAGGTTCGTAACATCGCCACCGTTACCACCGCGGTCGCCAACGGTGACCTGACCAAGAAAATCACGGTCGACGTCAAGGGCGAGTTCCTCGAGCTGAAGGACACCGTCAACGTTATGGTGGATCAGCTGCGCTCCTTCGCCTCGGAAGTGACACGTGTGGCGCGCGAAGTTGGTTCAGACGGAGCGCTCGGCGGTCAGGCGCGAGTCGAGGGCGTTTCCGGCACGTGGAAGGATCTGACCGATTCGGTCAACTTCATGGCGCGCAATCTGACGAGCCAGGTTCGTAATATCGCGGCGGTAACGACGGCGGTGGCGAACGGAGATCTCTCCAAGAAAATCACCGTGGACGTAAAAGGCGAGATCCTGGAATTGAAAAACACGATCAACACGATGGTGGATCAGCTCAGTTCGTTCGCCTCGGAAGTGACGCGCGTGGCGCGCGAGGTCGGCACCGAAGGTGCGCTCGGCGGGCAAGCGGATGTGAAGGGCGTAGCCGGCACGTGGAAAGATTTGACCGATTCGGTGAATTCGATGGCCGGCAACCTGACGGGTCAGGTGCGAAACATCGCGGAAGTGACGACGGCGGTGGCGAACGGGGACTTGTCCAAGAAGATCACGGTCGATGTGCGCGGCGAAATTCTGGAGCTGAAGGACACGATCAACACGATGGTGGATCAACTCCGGTCGTTCGCTTCGGAAGTAACACGCGTGGCGCGCGAAGTGGGATCGGAAGGAGCGCTCGGGGGACAGGCTGATGTGCCCGGCGTGGCCGGCACATGGAAAGATCTGACCGATAACGTGAACATGATGGCCGGCAACCTGACCGGGCAGGTGCGAAACATCGCCGAGGTGACGACGGCGATCGCGAACGGAGATCTCTCGCGCAAGATCACGGTGGATGTGAAAGGCGAGATTCTGGAAATGAAAAACACGATCAACACGCTGGTTGATCGGTTGAGTTCATTTGCCTCAGAAGTCACACGCGTGGCGCGCGAAGTAGGATCGGAAGGAATCCTTGGTGGTCAGGCCGAAGTGCGCGGTGTCTCGGGCACGTGGAAAGATTTGACCGACTCGGTGAACTTCATGGCCGGCAACCTCACCGCACAGGTGCGTAACATTGCCCTCGTCACGACAGCGGTCGCGAACGGTGACCTTTCCAAGAAGATCACCGTCGATGTGAAGGGCGAAATCGCGGAGCTGAAGAACACCGTCAACACGATGGTGGATCAGCTCAGTTCGTTCGCGGCGGAAGTCACACGTGTGGCGCGCGAAGTCGGCACGGAAGGAAAGCTGGGCGGCCAGGCGGATGTGAAGGGCGTGGCCGGCACGTGGAAAGATTTGACGGATTCAGTGAACTTCATGGCCGGCAACCTGACCGGTCAGGTGCGAAACATCGCCGATGTCACGACCGCGGTGGCGAACGGCGACTTGTCCAAAAAGATCACCGTCGATGTGAAGGGAGAAATCCTGGAGCTGAAGAACACGATCAACACCATGGTGGATCAGCTCAGTTCGTTCGCGGCGGAGGTCACGCGCGTGGCGCGCGAAGTGGGCACGGAAGGAAGACTGGGCGGCCAGGCCGACGTGAAGGACGTGGCCGGCACGTGGAAAGATTTGACCGACTCCGTGAATTTCATGGCCGGCAATCTGACGGGTCAGGTGCGAAACATCGCGGACGTGACCACGGCGGTGGCGCGCGGCGATCTCTCGAAGAAGATCACGGTGGACGTGAAGGGAGAAATCCTGGAGTTGAAGAACACGATCAACACGATGGTGGATCAGCTCAGTTCGTTCGCGGCGGAAGTGACGCGTGTGGCGCGCGAAGTGGGCACGGAAGGAAGACTCGGTGGCCAGGCCGACGTCCCCGGAGTCGCCGGCACGTGGAAAGATTTGACCGACTCGGTCAATTCGATGGCGGGTAACCTAACGGGTCAGGTGCGTAACATCGCGGAGGTGACGACGGCGGTCGCGAACGGCGACTTATCCAAGAAGATCACGGTCGACGTGCGCGGAGAAATTTTGCAGCTCAAGGACACGATCAACACGATGGTGGATCAACTTCGGTCGTTCGCTTCGGAGGTCACGCGCGTGGCGCGCGAAGTCGGTTCGGAAGGAAAGCTCGGCGGTCAGGCCGACGTGCGTGGGGTGGCCGGCACGTGGAAAGATTTGACCGATTCGGTCAATTCGATGGCGGGCAATCTGACGGGTCAGGTACGAAACATCGCGGACGTGACCACGGCGGTGGCGCGCGGCGATCTCTCCAAGAAAATCACGGTCGACGTGAAGGGGGAAATTCTGGAGCTGAAGAACACGATCAACACGATGGTGGATCAGCTCAGTTCGTTCGCGGCGGAAGTCACGCGAGTGGCGCGCGAAGTGGGATCGGAAGGAAAACTTGGCGGCCAGGCGGAAGTCGAAGGCGTAGCCGGCACGTGGAAGGACTTGACCGACTCGGTCAACTCAATGGCCGGCAACCTGACGGGTCAGGTGCGTAACATCGCGGAGGTGACAACGGCGGTGGCGAACGGTGACTTGTCCAAGAAGATCACGGTGGATGTGCGCGGCGAGATTCTGGAGTTGAAGGACACGATCAACACGATGGTGGATCAACTCCGGTCGTTCGCCTCGGAAGTCACGCGTGTGGCGCGCGAAGTAGGATCGGAAGGAGCGCTCGGTGGTCAGGCCCGCGTCGAAGGCGTTTCCGGCACCTGGAAAGATTTGACCGACTCGGTCAATTTCATGGCCAGTAACCTGACCACGCAGGTGCGAAACATCGCCGCGGTTACGACCGCGGTCGCGACGGGGGATTTGTCCAAGAAGATCACGGTCGATGTGAAGGGTGAAATTCTGGAACTGAAAAACACCGTCAACACGATGGTGGATCAGCTCAACTCGTTTGCCTCGGAAGTGACGCGCGTGGCGCGCGAAGTCGGCACGGAAGGAAAACTCGGCGGCCAGGCCATGGTGAAAGGCGTCGGCGGCACGTGGAAAGACTTGACCGACTCGGTGAATTTTATGGCCGGCAACCTGACGAACCAGGTGCGCGGTATTGCCAAAGTCGTGACGGCGGTCGCGAATGGTGACCTGAAACAAAAGCTGCTGGTCGAAGCGAAAGGCGAAATTGCGGCGCTGGCCGACACCATTAACAGCATGACGGACACGCTCGCAATTTTCGCGGACCAAACGACGACCGTCGCGCGCGAAGTGGGTGTGGAAGGAAAACTGGGAGGCCAGGCGCACGTGCCGGGCGCGGCCGGCACATGGCGCGATCTGACCGACAACGTTAACCAGCTGGCCGCCAACCTAACGACACAGCTGCGCGCCATCGCGGACGTGGCCACGGCCGTGACGAAGGGCGATCTGACGCGTTCCATTCAGGTTGATGCGCAGGGCGAAGTCGCGTTCGTGAAGGACAACATCAACGAGATGATTCGCAACCTGAAGGACACGACTTTGCGCAACAACGAGCAGGACTGGTTGAAAACGAACCTGGCCAAGTTCACCCGCATGTTGCAAGGACAGAAGGATTTGCTCACGGTCGGGCGTCTCATTCTTTCGGAGTTGGCGCCGGTCGTTTCCGCGCAACAAGGCGTCTTCTATATAATGAATGGAGTTTCGTCAGATGGGGTCACTCCGGACGAACCGGAGCTGAAGCTGCTCGCCAGCTATGCCTTTCGCGAACGCCGCGGTGTCAACAACTCCTTCAAGCTCGGGGAGAGTCTTATTGGACAGGCCGCCCTGGAGAAGGAGCGCATTCTTTTGACCGATGTGCCGAACGATTACGTGAAGGTGAGCTCGGGACTGGGCGAATCCCGCCCCATGAACATCGTGGTGCTTCCGATTCTCTTCGAAGGTCGGGTCAAAGCGGTCATGGAACTCTCGTCGCTCGAGCGTTTCAACTCCACCCACCAGGCTTTTCTCGATCAGCTTACGGAAAGTATCGGCATTGTACTCAACACGATTGAGGCGAACACGCGCACGGAAGATCTGCTTAAACAATCCCAATCGCTCGCGGCCGAGTTGCAGAGCCGGCAGGAGGAGTTGCAGCAGACCAACCAGGAGTTGGAGGAAAAGGCCCGCCAGCTCTTCGAACAAAACGCCGAGGTCGAACGCAAGAACCGGGAGGTCGAGCAGGCCCGTCAGGCGCTGGAAGGCAAGGCGCAGCAGCTTTCCCTGACCTCGCGTTACAAGTCAGAATTCCTCGCCAACATGTCGCACGAACTGCGCACTCCGTTGAACAGCCTGCTCATTCTGGCTGAGCAGTTGTCCTCTAATCCGGATGGCAATCTCACGCCCAAACAGGTCGAGTTTGCGCGCACCATCCGCGGATCGGGCAAGGATCTCTTGAAACTGATCAACGACATTCTGGATCTATCCAAGATCGAGTCCGGCACCGTCACGATCGATGTGGCGGAAGTACGGCTCGAGGAAATGCGGCAGAACATGGAGCGCACTTTCCGGCATGTGGCCGATGGCAAGGGGGTCGTGTTCGAGATCGAGATCGCGCCGGAAGTGCCGGAAGCGATTCTGACCGACGCCCAGCGTCTCGATCAGGTGCTGAAGAACCTTCTCTCCAATGCGTTTAAATTTACGGAGCGCGGACAGGTCACGCTCGCCGTGGCTCCGGTGCAATCTGGTTGGAGCAGCGATCACGCGGTCCTGAGCAACTCGAAACAAGTCTTCGCCTTCACCGTCTCCGACAGTGGAATCGGCATTCCTCCAGACAAGCAGGCGACCATCTTTGAAGCGTTTCAACAAGCCGACGGAAGCACGAGCCGGCGTTATGGCGGAACAGGTCTTGGCCTTGCCATCAGTCGCGAGCTGGCTCGACTTCTCGGCGGCGAGATCCGACTCGAAAGCGAAGAAGGACGCGGCAGTCGGTTCACACTGTTCCTGCCCGAAGCTCATGCCCCCGTGCGCAACGAAAGATTGCCGATGCGGCGGCTGGCTGCTCCGCGCGCGGACATCGAAGATCGATCGATCACCGCCGAGACGCTCGAGCAGTCGATCCCGGACGATCGCGCCAATGTTCTGCCGGGCGAAGTGTGCGTCCTGATCATCGAAGATGACGTCCATTTCGCGCAATGGCTCCTGGAGGCGGCGCATAACAAGGCTTTCAAGGCGTTCGTCGCCCCGCGCGGATCCGTGGGTCTGGCTCTGGCCCGGGAATTTAATCCCACCGCCATTATTCTGGATATCACTTTGCCCGACATCGACGGATGGCGCGTGCTCGATCGCTTGAAATCCGATCTGGCCACTCGTCACATCCCCGTCTTCATCGTTTCCGTGGATGATGAACCGCGGAATGCGCTCAAACACGGCGCGCTCTGTTTCCTGACCAAGCCGATCGCGGCCCCGGATGTCGATGAAATCCTGGAGCGCGCGCGCAAGATGAGCGAAGCGAAAGCGCGCAAGCTGCTCGTGATCGAGGACAACGACACGGAACGCGAGCATCTTCGTAACCTGATCGGGAACGGCACGGCCGAGTTTGTCGGCGTGGCCACGGCCCGCGAAGGCTTGTCGGTCCTGAGCCGCGATCACATCGACTGTGTGGTGATCGACCTGATGCTACCCGACATGTCGGGATTCGAATTGATTCAAAACATCCGGTCGAACTACGAGCATCTGCCGATTATCGTTTACACGGCGAAGGACCTTTCGCCCGACGAGGAGGAACAGCTGAACCGTGTCGCGCAGACGGTCATGGTCAAAGATGTGCGGAGCCCTGAACGGCTTTACGATCAAACCGCGCTCTGGCTGCACCGCGACGCGGCCAAACTTCCGGAAGATAAGCGCGAGATCCTCAAGAAATTGCATGACCCGGACGCGATCCTGGCGGGAAAGAAGGTCCTCATCGTGGATGATGATATTCGGAATATCTTTGCCATGACGAGCATGCTGGAGCGTTACAAGATGGATGTGACGTCGGCCGAAACCGGCAAGGCTGCGATCGAACTATTGCAAGCCAGCCCGGAAATCGACCTGGTTCTGATGGACATCATGCTGCCCGAGATGGATGGCTATGAGACAATGCGCGCCATTCGAGCCACCTACGGATTCGAGATGCTGCCCATTATCGCATTGACGGCCAAAGCGATGAAAGGCGATCGCGAGAAGTGCATTGATGCCGGGGCCAGTGATTATATTTCCAAGCCGGTCGACACGGACCGTCTCCTCAGTCTTCTGCGCAACTGGTTGCACCGGTAAATGGCCAGCCCATTGCCAACGAAGGAAGAAGGCGACGACCGGGTCAATATCCTGGTGGTCGACGATCGCCCGGACAAGCTTCTCACTTACGAGGTGATGCTGGGCGAGCTGAACCAGAACCTGGTGCGTGCCCGCTCCGGGAAAGAGGCGTTGCGTTGTCTTCTGAAGCAGGATTTCGCGGTTATTCTTCTCGACGTTAACATGCCGGGCATGCCAAGATTGCCGTCTTTGTCGATCTTTTCAAAAAAACGGAGCAGGTGAAGAAGCAGGCGGAGGAGCGCGCACGTCTTCTCCGGGAACAGGCCGCCCGGGCCGAGGCGGAAGCCCGGCAGGAAAGACTCGCTTTTCTGGCCGACGCCAGCAGCGTGCTTTCCGGTTCCCTGGAATATCAGGAAACTTTTCAAAACCTCGCCGGTCTCATCGTTCCCCGTCTTGCCGATTTCTGTCTCGTCCATGCGGCCGACGGCAACGGCCCCTTGCGCCAGGTCGCCATCGCCTACCGCGACCAGGGGGAGACGTCGCCGCTGCGCAAGGTGGCGAATGATTACCCGGGAAGCGCCGCCGCCACCAACAGCAGCTCGCAGATCTTTCGGAGCGGGGAAGCCAGGATCGCCTGTGACATGAGCGACGAAAGCCTGGGGCAACTTTTTGAGCACGCCGAAGACCGGGAGATGATTCGCGCGCTGGCCGTCAATTCATTCATTGCCGTTCCGATCCGAACACGTGACCACGTGCTCGGCGCTATCACGATGGTGAACGCCACGGATGAACGAATCTGTGGCCCAGATGAACTTTCTTTGGCGGAGGAGCTGGCGCAGCGGGCGGCTCTCGCCCTCGATAACGCCGGGCTCTACAAGGCGGCGCAAAAAGCGCGCACCGAGGCGGAACGCGCCAATCGCGCCAAGGATCAGTTTCTGGCCATGCTCAGCCACGAATTGCGCACGCCCCTGACGCCGGTCCTAACCTCCGTGCTCGCCTTGGAGAACGAGCCGTCGTTGTCCGCTTCCGCACATGACTCATTGCAGATGATCCGGCGCAATGTCGAACTGGAGGCTCGCCTGATTGACGATCTCCTCGACCTGACCCGCATCAGCAAGGGCAAGGTGCAGTTGAGTCTGGAGCTGGTTGATGCGCATGCACTTCTGCGCAATGCGCTGGAAATTTGCGCCCATGAAATAAAACAGAAACGACTCGCCCTCCAATTGGACCTGGCTTCGCACAAGGTTCAGCTCAAAGCCGATCCGGCTCGGCTGCAGCAGATCTTTTGGAATTTGATCAAGAACGCCGTCAAGTTTACCCCGGAAGGCGGAGAACTTGTTGTGCGCACGAGCAGCGAAGGCGAGCGGGAATTGAAGGTGGAAGTCTCGGACAGCGGGCTTGGGATCGAGGCGGAATTGCTGCCCAAGATTTTTGACGCTTTCGAACAAGGCGAACGGGCGCGCCTCGGAGGACTTGGACTTGGCCTGGCCATCAGCAAGGCGTTGGTGGAAACCCACCACGGCCGCATTTTTGCGCAAAGCGAAGGGCC
>Ga0193751_1001383_pt1 | contig 15614 bp, 13 predicted proteins | sample L1c2metaG_FD_143050 | JGI IMG/M metagenome (GOLD analysis project Ga0193751, IMG submission 143050) | Soil microbial communities from a riparian zone of the East river system, Colorado, United States - L1c2 | ecosystem: Environmental > Terrestrial > Soil > Riparian zone | place: USA: East River... | reverse complement strand
CCTTCAAGGACGTGGCCAGTGAACTCGGCGTTGCCGATGTGAACCAGGCCGGCACGGGAGTTTCAATGGGCGCGGTGTGGGGAGATTTCGACAATGATGGATATGAAGATTTGTTCCTCATCAAGTGGGGCCGTCCGGAGTTATTTCACAACGAACACGGCCACGGCTTTACGCGTGTAACGGAGCAAGCCGGATTGCCATCCTGGATCAACGCGAACACGGCAATCTGGCTCGATTATGACGGAGACGGGCTGCTGGATCTTTTTGTAGGCGGTTATTACTCTGAAGATATCGATCTCTGGCATCTCACGACGACGCGCATCATGCCTGAGAGCTTCGAGTACGCTAAGAATGGCGGACGGAAATATTTGTTTCACAATCTCGGCAGTGGCAAATTCGAAGAAGTCAGCGCGAAAGTTGGCATCGACAGCCGGCGTTGGGCATTGGCTTCCGCTGCGGCAGATCTGCGCGGCACCGGCCATCCTGATTTGTTTATCTCGAATGATTATGGAGTGTCGGAGCTGTACTTCAATGACGGAAAGCGGTTCCGCGAAGTCGGCGAACGAACGGGCGTCGGCTTCGCGCCCAAAAGCGGCATGAACGCAGCGTTTGGCGACATTCTCAATCAGGGCAGGTACGCGGTGTACGTTTCCAATATTTCAGAGGACGGCATTCTCATCCAAGGAAATAACTTGTGGGTGCCGAAGGAAGGCACGGCGGGCGATGCCATTCAGTATCAGAACCTGGCGCGGGACTTTGGCGTGGAGCTAGGAGGATGGAGTTTTGGCGCGCAGTTCGGCGATCTGAATAACGACGGAACGCTCGACCTGTATCTTACGAACGGCTACGTCTCTCTCGACCGGAATCGGAGTTATTGGTACGACTTCTCCAAAGTGGCCGGCGGAAACAGCGCCATCATTGGCGATGCCAAGAATTGGCCGGCTTTTGAGGGGCGCAGTTTGTCGGGCTATCAAAGCAAGTGTGTTTGGCTCAACGACGGAGCCGGCAAATTTGTGGATGTGGCCCAGGCTGTCGGCGCTACGGACACTTACGACGGACGGTCGGTGGCATTGGTCGATTTGTGGAATCGTGGCGTGCTTGACGTGGTTGTAGCCAATCAAAACGGGCCGCTGCTGCTATACAAGAACACGGTCGCCCCGGAAAACCAGTGGATCGAATTTGAGTTGGAAGGAACCGCCAGCAATCGCAGCGCGATTGGAGCCCAGGTCACGCTGTTTTGGAATGGCCAACAGCAGGCGCAGGAGGTTTCTGGGGGCAGCGGTTTCGCCGCGGAAAATGACCGGCGGTTGCATTTCGGCCTCGGCAGAAATCCGCATATTGAGAAGGCCGTAATTCGCTGGCCCTCCGGCAGAGTTAAAACTGTTGATAGTCCTGCCGCCGATCAGCTGCACAAGATTAAGGAGGCAGCGTGAGTCAGACGACGAGCGTCCCCGTCCTGCCGCCCCAGGTACCAACCCGCAAGAAGCCGTTGTTTAAGCTCGACAACAGATATATCGCACCCGCATTCATCACCTGCATTCTGCTGGCGGGCCACCTATCGTTCGGCATTCTCGAGAGCTATCAGAAAACTCTGTTGGCGATCGTTACAAGCATTTTGCTCGAATTGGTACTGGGGCAGGTTTTTTATCGCAAATGGGTGCACCCGGCGAGCGCATACATCACAGGCATCAGCGTCGGCATTCTGGTTCGCTCACTCGCCTTCTGGCCATATGCGCTCTGCAGTGCGATCTCGATCACGTCCAAATATGTGTTGCGGGTCAAGGGCCGACACATTTGGAATCCCTCGAACTTCGGTATCTCCGTGATGCTGTTTCTGGCGGCTGATACGGTGGCGAGCTTGAGCATCCAGTGGGGCAATTACCTTTGGCCGATGCTAGTCATTTGGGCGCTGGGGTCGGTGATTATCTGGCGCTTGCGCCGCTTTCACATCACGGGTATTTATGTGGTTTCTTTTATTGCGTTCGCATTTCTGCGCAGTTGGATGACGGGAAGCCCGTGGCAGTCGGAGATTGCTCCCATCACCGGCCCAATGTATCAACTGTTCATCTTTTTTATGATCACCGATCCGAAGACGACGGTTCGATCCCAAAAAGGCCAATGCCTCGTGGTGTTCCTGATCGCATTTCTGGAAATGGTGATGCGCTTGCGGCAGATTGTATACGCTCCTTTTTATGCGCTCTTCATCGTTGGTCCAATTGCGATGCTCGTCGAAATTTGGATGGATTCGCGCCGTTCCAATCCTGCGAAGTTGAGCATAGCGCAGTGATCGTTCGTGGAAGGGACTCTCGGTTTCTGATATTACTGCGACCAGTCATTTGCTCTCTGCTGCTGGCTGTAATCTTTGCCCTGGCGAGTTGCAAACAGAGACCCTCCAGCGAGACCTTACCTGCTAATTCGTCAGCGGCTCCGCCGGCGCATGAGCCTACGCCCTCACCGGTAGCGTCTGAAGTTCCTTCGACGACGCAGGATTCTACCGTGAGGCGCTCGCGTTCTTCCGGTCCCGTCGAGTTTACCGACGTAACCGCGCAGGCGGGCATTCACTTCAAACACAATAGCGGGGCTTTCGGAAAGAAATATCTTCCAGAGACGATGGGCAGCGGCGTTTGCTTTATCGATTACGACAATGACGGATGGCAGGATATTTTGTTGGTCAACTCCATGGACTGGCCGGGACACAAGTCGGGCAAGTCCTTTCCTGCCCTCTATCACAACAATCGAGATGGAACATTCACCGATGTGACCCGGCCGGCCGGACTAGCGGTAGAAATGTACGGACTCGGCTGCGCCGTCGGCGACTATGACAACGACGGATACGATGACATTTACATCACTACTGTAGGTTCCAACCATCTCTTCCACAATCTGAGGAATGGCAAATTTGCCGACGTCACCGCCAAGTCGGGAGTGGCCGACACAGGATTCTCCGCCAGCGCCGTGTGGTTCGATTTCGACAACGACGGCAAGCTGGACCTTTTTGTGGCCCATTACATCGACTGGTCCATTGAGACCGATCAGTACTGCACGCTTGACAACAAGAACAAGTCTTACTGCACGCCCCAGGCCTATAAGGGCCAGAGCTCGACGCTATTCCATAACAGAGGGGATGGAACGTTTGAGAATGTCACGCGGCGCGCCGGACTTTACGACCCCAGGAGCAAATCACTCGGGATCGCCTTGTTGGATTATGACAACGATGGCTGGCTCGACCTCTTCGTCTCCAACGACACCGAACCCAACAAGCTCTACCACAATAACCGTAACGGGACTTTCACTGACGTCGCCGTGGCCGCTGGCGTGGCTTATAGCGAAGCGGGGACGGTGCGCGCTGGCATGGGCACCGACGCGGCCGATTACGACAACTCGGGATGGCAAAGCCTGGTGATCGGCAATTTCACCAACGAGGGGATGGCGCTGTATCACAATGACGGCTCAGGCTTGTTCAGCGATGAAGCTCCGAGAACCGGCATCAGCAGGCTATCTACGAAGTCGCTCACGTTCGGCACTTTCTTTTTTGATTACGACCTTGATGGGCTGCCGGATATTCTCGCCGTCAACGGCCACGTTTCCGACGACATCAGCGTGGTGCAGCCGAACGTAAAATATGCCCAACCGCCTCATGTCTTCCGCAACCTGGGCAAGAGTAAGTTTGAAGAAGTCACCCAGAAACTTGGACCCGCATTGCAGCGAGCGATCGTGGGCCGCGGCGCAGCCTATGGCGATTTCGACAACGACGGCGATCTGGACCTAGTGATTACGTCTAACAATGGGCCTGCACGGTTGCTGCGCAACGAGAATGGGAACCAGAACGATGTGCTGAGGATAAAGGCTGTAGGCACCCGATCCAACCGCGATGGCATTGGCGCAAAGGTGACGGTCAAAACTAACAAAGGGCCGCGCCTTTCCGGCATGGTCAAAACGGGTTCAAGCTATTTATCCCAAAGCGAGATGCCTCTTACGTTCGGTCTGGGCAAACCCGAGGCCGACAAGACAGCGAGTGTAGAGATCACGTGGCCCAGCGGCCGGAAGGATACAATTTCGGGGGTTAGGCCCAATCAGAGCATTACCGTCAAAGAAGGCAAAGGAATTGTTTCGGCTCAACCTTTCCTTAAAGTTGGTCCCAAGTCCTCCGCTTCCTCCCAAGAGCAATGACATGATCCATCTTCGGGAATCACTTCTTCAGACGGGCGAGAATCTGCTTCTGGTTCTTGACGATAGTGTTGAGGAGGCCTTGGTTCCGCAGAATGCTCGCCTGATTCTTCAGGATGTTTACCTGATTCCCCCTGATTGTTTTCTGGTTCGCTTGAAGTCGAACCTGATTTGCGATGATGGTCTTCTGATTCTGGATAATAGTCTTCTGATTGGCGATGACGTTCCTTTCTGACATTGTCGAAGTGACCTCCAGTCGTTGGAATCCCGACCACAAAGATGGCAAGAATTTTACATCAAACTCAACCCTGCAAACTCAACCCTGCACGGGCAATTTCAAAATTAAAAATAGTCGACTGCATGATAAGATTAAGATCGGTTTGGGTAGGTTTTTATAGTGCGGAAGTGGTGGAACTGGCAGACACACCATCTTGAGGGGGTGGCGCCGAAAGGCGTGGGGGTTCAAATCCCCCCTTCCGCACCAGGATACTTATCGGTTGCGAGAGAGGCACCGCAAGAGACGACCGCAGAAGGCGCCAAGGTACGCTGAGAACGCAAAGGAAGCTCCACTTCACTGGTGACGCTTACCAAAGGTTTTGGGGAAATTTTCAAAATTATGATCTATCTCGTCACTACCGTTCACATTCTGGTTTGCTTTTTTATTATCGTTGTCGTCCTGCTGCAAAGCGGCAAGAGCGGGGATATTTCCGCGGCTTTTGGCGGGCAGGGCAGTCAGACGGCGTTTGGACCTCGCGGCGCGGCGAACGCGCTTTCGAGAGCCACGACCTGGTCGGCGGTGGCCTTTATGATCACTTCCATCACTTTGTCGGTTTACGCAGCCAGGCGCGGCGGTCCAACCTCGGTGTTGCAAGGCGTGAAATCGCAACCGGTGAAGACTCAGCCTGCGCCGACGCCGCGTCCAGCGACTCCGCCTACGCAACAGAAGTAGATCCCAAGCGGGCACAGCACCCAGGCCTTCGCCTTTCGCGCGGGATTGCGGAGTCTGTGTTGATTCTCCTCGCAAGATATTTGTCCGCATCCCCGGGTAAGTTCCCCTGTATGGTCCTGCGCAAATTACAGATTCCGCTGTAATTGTATTTGCCTCCGAGAGGATGTACCATCAATTGAGTGATTTACGAGGAGGAATCCCAATGTCGGATGAGAACGGCAGCAGCTTCGTTTGGTTTCTGGCAGGATTAGGTCTGGGCGCGTTGGCGGGAGTTCTCTATGCGCCGCGTCCGGGTAACGAAACTCGGGAAGTGTTGCGGGCGCACGCCGAAGAGGGGCGCGAGTATGTCAAGACCCGTGCGCGTGAGGCTCGCGATCAGGCGTCGCAGTGGGCCGACAAAGGCCGCGACGTGGTGAGTCAGCAGAAAGAGCAGTTCCGCGCCGCCTATGAGGCGGGCCGTCAGGCCTATCATGAAGCGACAGCCGAGACGGTTCCCCCCAAGAATTTGTAGGCATTGCTGTCCGGCTTTCGGCTGAGCGATCTCGAATGGAATCGCTGGAGCAAGCTTATGGAAAATTTAACCCCTCTGTTTATCGCCCTGACCGGGATTGCAGTCTTGTTGCAGGCGGGCGTCCTGGTCGCCATCTTTGTGGTGTTGAAGAAGACCAGCTCAAAAATGGAAGCTCTGGCGGATGAAGTGAAAACGAAAATCCTGCCGACGATCACGCAGGCAGAGGCGATGCTGACGGAAATCCGCCCCAAGGTGGAAGCGATCACCGAACAGGTGCAAGACTCCACAACCATGGTTCGCAACCAGATCGAACGCGTGGATGCGACGGTGAACGATGTGGTGGATCGCGCCCGCTTACAGATCATCCGGGCCGACGAATTGTTCACTCGAACGCTGGACCGCGTTGAGCGGACCACCGATGTCGTGCATCGGACTGTGGTTTCGCCAGTGCGCCAGATTTCCGGGTTGATGCAGGGAGTAACCGCGGGATTGGAATTTTTATTTGGAGGCCGCGGCCGCAGAAATGGCGGTAGCCGCGAACGTGGTCCGGTGCCCCAGGACGAGATGTTCATCTGACGTCCTGCTAGGTTCCTCTAAGGGATGCGTTACTTAGTTCGAGCTCGTGTGAAACCCGGACGTCAGGCTGATCTCCTCAAGGCTATTGAGCAACAGACATTGGGGCAGGGATCGGTCGCGGAAGGGGAGTATCTCCGAAACATGCAAGACGCCCGGCTGTGCGGGGACCAGACCGCCCGCTGGGTGGAAGTTTGTTATTGCCCGACGCCGCTTCAGGAAGAACGACCTTATTGGGAACAATATTTTGACTTAACTCGCGTGCAGGATGCGCACGACCGCCGCAAATGCCGTGACGAGAACGGCTCCGAGTCGTGGGCGTGCGGCGACTGCGATTGCACGGCACGGCTGGATGAGAAGTTGAAACACACTGGTGAACCTTTCCTGGGCGCTCTCCGCGCAAAAAACCACAAGTCATAATTAAAGACCGTCGCGATGGCTATTGCAACCTAGACTTGACGCCAGCGCGGGCTCGGCATAGGCTCGCGTGCAACATTGAAACCTGCAATCGGGCCCTTTCAGACTCAGCACGTAAAGGAGATCTACATGCCAAGGGCCCTGGTATTTCTGCTGCTCCTGTTCGGGATTCCCAGCGCGCTTACCGCTCAAACGAAGCACGAATCATGGTCCAACCTGAATGGCCTGAAGGCCGGTCAGGGCATCGAAGTGATCGAATCCAACATGAAGCGTCACGCCGGAGAATTTGTCTCCATCACTGATGAATTGCTCACCTTGAAGGAAAAGAACTCCGAGGTCTCGATAAAACGCGAAAACGTGGCTCGCGTCTCAACATCTTCAGGGGCTAAGCGCGGCGAGCACGCCCTGATAGGCCTTGTCATCGGCGCAGCCGTTGGGGCGGGGGTCGGCGCCGCCTCCGGTTCGAACACCGGTTTCCTGGGAGGCTCTTCGCGCGGAATTACCGCCCTGGTTGGACTCGTGATTGGCGCTCCAAGCGGAGCAGTGGTCGGAGCGGTGCTCCCTGCCCATACGACCGTTTACCGCGCTGCCCCAGTTGCCGCGTCGCATTAGATACGATTCGCCTGGCTGCTTAATCACACGGTTAGCGGGCGCCGGTCGCGATTTCACCGACTGCGCGAAACCGACGTGAACCTTCTGCCAAGGTCAGGCGATCCAGCCACCACCAACCACAATCTCGCCGTCATAAAAGACTGCGGCCTGTCCCGGCGTGATGGCGCGCTGCGGCTCGTCGAACCTAGCCAGGATTTCATCGTCGCCGGTTCGTTCGATCATGGCGGCGGCGGGCTCGTGGCGATGGCGAATCTTCACCGCCACACGCATCGGCTCTCGCAGTTCGTCGACGGAGATCATATTCACACGATGGGCGCGCAAGGTGCGCGTGTAGAGATGCTCCTCGCCACCCACGATTACCTGCTTCTGAGCACCGCTAATCTGGATCACGTAGAGCGGCGAGCCGGTGGCAACGCCGAGTCCCTTGCGCTGGCCTACGGTGAAGTTGTGAATGCCCCCGTGCTCGCCGATGACTTCGCCGTTTGTGGTCACAAGATCGCCAGCCGTGTCGGGCAATGCCTCGCCCTGCTCGGCGAGATAGGCGTCGATGAAGCGCTTATAGTCGCCGCCAGGAACGAAGCAGATTTCCTGCGAATCCGGCTTTTCTGCGAGAGCCAGGCCGTGATGGCGCGCGAGTTCCCGGACCTGGGGCTTGGTCATATCGCCCAGCGGGAAGATGGTGCGGCTGAGTTGTTCCTGAGTCAGGCCGAAGAGAAAATAGGTCTGGTCCTTGCTGGAATCGGCAGGACGCTTGAGGAGCCAGCGGCCGCGCCCTTCGTCAAAGGCCACGCGGGCGTAGTGGCCAGTGGCGACCTTCTCAGCACCAATTTGTTGGGCCACAATGAGTAGCTGATCAAACTTCAAGTGATTGTTGCACAGGCTACAGGGGATCGGCGTGCGCCCGGAAACATACTCGTCGACGAACGGACGGATCACGTCGCGCTCGAAGCGCTCCTCGTGATTGACCACATAATAGGGGATGCCGATTTGCTGCGCCACGCGGCGGGCATCGTAGACATCGTCGAGTGAACAACAACGTCCCTGCACGGACTCAGGCATCCCCTCGTGACCAGCTAGGCGGCGCTGGTTCCATAGCTGCATGGTGAGGCCGACGACATTGTGTCCGTCGGCGCGCAGCATGGCTGCGACGGTGGAAGAATCCACACCCCCCGACATTGCTACGGCTATGGTTTCGGTTGTCAGTTTCTAGCTCCTCGCTTTTAGCTTTTAGGTCTTAGCTCTTGGCTTCGTAAGTCCAGGAGGATCATGAGAAATGAACCCCAGCAGCAAACCGGAGGCATGCTTCCGCGATCCTCTTAAATCGTGATGTCATGTGTTAATCATCTCGCGTGCAATTTGCATTGCCGCGGTCGTCGTCGTCGTTTCCTTACAGCCTTCCTACAAGAGCTAAGAGTTAAGAGCCGCTTTCCGATACACCGGCGACAGCTCCCGCAGGCGCGCCACAACTGCGGGTACGAGCGCCAAAGCGAAATCGATATCTTCTGCTACCGTCTGCTTGCCCAGGCTGAAGCGAATGCTGGCGCGCGCCTGATCCGGGCGCAGGCCCATAGCCAGAAGCACGTGCGAGGGTTCAATCGCACCCGACGAACAGGCCGCGCCGGTCGACACGGCGAGACCCTTCAGATCCAGCGCAATCACCAGCGCTTCGCCGTCGATGTGGTCGACGTGAATGTTCGTCGTGTTGGGCACGCGAGGCGCGTCGTCACCGTTCACTCCTGCTTCCTCGACTTGAGCGAGAATTCCCTGTTGCAGGCGATCGCGAAATGCGGCCATCTTCTTGTCGTCCCCGCGGTCGAGCGCGTCTTTCGCGATCTGTGCGGCCTTACCAAGGCCTACAATCCCTGGGACATTCTCCGTGCCAGCCCGGCGCGAACGCTCGTGCCGGCCACCATAAAACAGCGGCCGGAGTTTAGTTCCCTTCCGCACATAGAGTGCTCCTACGCCCTGCGGTGCGTGAATCTTGTGGCCGGAAATCGAGAGGGCATGGCAACCGATTCGGTTCACCTCAGTCGCAACTTTGCCCGCGGCTTGTACTGCGTCCGTATGAAAATAGACGCCCGCTTCGGCCGCGATCTTTCCGATCTCCTCGACTGGCTGCAGAACGCCGGTCTCGTTGTTCGCCATCATGACCGATATCAGCTTTGTGTTCGGTCGCAGGGCGCGGCGAACATCGGCGGGATCGACCAGGCTGCGGCCATCAACTGGCAGAACAGTCAACTCCGCACCGCTTTCTTCCAAATGCCTGCAGGCTAGCAATACTGCGTGATGTTCAATGCTTGAAGTAATGACGTGGTCGCCCGTGCCAGCCAAGCCTGCAATCGCAAGATTGTCCGCTTCTGTACCGCCACTGGTGAAAACTATCTCCGACGCGCGGCAGCCGAGCAGCGCGGCGACCGATTCGCGAGCGTCCTCCACCGCGGCTCGTGTGTGCTGGCCGTGATGGTGAATAGACGAGGCGTTGCCGAACTGCTCGCCGAAATAGGGCTGCATCGCCGCGAACACCTCGGGCAGAACGGGCGTGGTGGCGTTGTTGTCGAGATAGATGCGATGCATATCGAACCTGCTTCTATTCTACATTGCATGCCGTAGAGACGTAGCTTGCTACGTCTTGCTTGCGGCATTTCGGGTGCTGGAAAGAAGAGACGTTGCAAGCAACGTCTCTACGCCACGACCCTGGAGTCGCGGGCAGGCTGCGCTCTGCCGGACAGCCGAGGCGGCGTCTCCACGCGAGTCTATCGCTGGTCGAGCGGTACGTATTGATTTGGGTAATCCGGGCCCACGTAATCGGCGCGGGGGCGGATGAGGCGGTTGTCGTCGAGTTGTTCGATTACGTGCGCGGCCCAGCCGCTGATACGCGAGACGGCGAAGACGGGTGTGAACAGGTCAACATCGATGCCGAGGGTGTGATAGGTGGAAGCGGAATAGAAGTCGACATTGGCGTTCAGCTTCTTGGTGGCCTTCACAAACTCTTCTATTTTGTGCGACATCTCAAACCACTTGGATTGCCCGCTGGCTTTGCCAAGATCCCGGGACATAGCGCGAAGGTGCGTCGCGCGCGGATCTTCCGTGTGATAAACGCGGTGGCCAAAACCGGGCATCTTTTTCCTTTGTGCGAACATGTTTTTGACGTACTCGACAGGATCGGCGCCGGAGGCGTCAATCGCCTTGAATATCTGGAATGCAGCTTCGTTGGCTCCACCGTGCAGCGGCCCTTTCAGAGCGCCAATCGCTGAGGTGATGGCAGAATGCATATCCGACAGAGTCGCAGCGGTAACGCGCGCCGCAAATGTCGACGCGTTGAGTTCGTGGTCCGCGTGCAGGATCAGCGCGATGTCCAGAGCGCGTTCGGCGGTGGGCGACGGAGGCTGGCCGTTTAGCATGAGCAGGAAATTGGCAGCGTGAGAAAGCGAGCGGTCAGGCTCGATCAAAGAATGCCCTTTGCGGATGCGATCGTAGACGGCAACGATCATGGCGATTTGCGAGGTGATGCGAATCGCCTTGTCGACATTCGCCTTGTGGTCGTTATTTTTCTCCTCGGGGTCGTAGAATGACAGCGCCGAGACTGCTGTGCGCAGGACGTCCATTGGCAATGCATGGCGCGGGGCATTGCGCAGTAACGTGATGATAGCCGGATCCAGCTTGCGCTCTTCGGCCAGGCGAACGTGCAGTTCGCGGAGCTCGACGCGAGTCGGCAATTTTCCGAACCATAACAGGTAGCAAGTCTCTTCGAAGTTCGACTGGTCGGCCAGTTCGTGGATGTCGATGCCGCGATACGCCAGAATCCCGCGATCTCCATCGATGTAACAGATCTTGGAAGTGGTCGCAACGACGCCCTCAAGTCCTTTGGGCGGATGGTTTGTGGTCACGCTGGACATTGGTTTCTCGCTTCGATCGCCAGACCTCGCGTTGCTGAGTCTCATGTTGCTGGACCGCGTGAGCCGGACGCGGGAGGGCAACCTTTTTTTATACCTGAAAAGCACCGAACTTTCCATCGGCGTTACGCAAATCGAAGATGGCCACAGCAAGCCTGACAAGTCAGGCGGGCCAAAGCATAAGTGCCGTTTTCGTAAGGATCTGTTGCTGAACCGCCGCGCTGAGGGGAAGGGACGGGAATTCGTCCAGATTTCTCTGGATGTCGGGTACTCCCGGCCCAGGCCAGTCCGTGCCAAATAACGTCTTGTTAGCGATTTCTTCCAAGCGTGGAAAATATTTCAGCAGCGTTTTCGGCGGAATGCCGCTGATATCGAGATATACATTGGGATGGCGGCGCACGAGAAAGAATGCTGTCTTCATCCACAACGGGCGTCCACCGTGAGCCAGCAAAATCTTTAGCTTGGGGAAATCAACGGCGACGTCGTCCACGTAGATCGGATCACCGTACTTGTTGCGAGCACCGGGAAAAATTGACGTCCCCGTGTGGAACATGACGGGCACACCATTCGCTTCCGCAGCGCGGTAAATAATCTCAAGCTCCTTTACTCCGCTCAGGTAGTCATTGGGAAACAGCAACTGGTGCGGTGGATGAATCTTGATCATCTGAAGTCCCAGCCGCAGAATTTGCTCGACATCGGCTAGAACATTGCTGGTGTGACGCGGATGCAGGCTGCCGCATGAAAGCAGGCGCCTCGGATTTTCCTTCACATAATCGGCGACGAACTGGTTGACGCCGTTAGTGAACCCGATCACTTCCGGGGCAACGTAGTTGATGAGCATGGCGCGGTCAAGGCCGCTCGCATCGAGAAACTTGAGGAAGGCTTTGGGCGAACGGCAGTACTCGACAATCTGGTCGAAATCTGGCCGCTTCCTTTTCATCAACTCCAGCGCCTGAGGCTTGAACATTTCGACGGGCTGGATGTGGATGTGGCAGTCGGTAATCATGAATGGGACGTCATGAGTGGTTAGTCGTGGTCAAATCGTCGCCAGAAGAATATCAGAGCAATCAGTTTAACGCTGCGGCGAGAACAGCCCGCTTGGTGAATACGCGAATCATCTCCCGACGGTATTCCGGTGTCAGTGCAGACGTGGTCAGCGGCTTGGCAGTTCTCGCGGCTAGATCGCCCACGGCCTCCGCCAACTCGTCATCTGGAACTTTACCCGTGAGCAATTCGGCGGCGCCCTTTACCAGCAGGGGCGCGGGGTTCACTGCCGTGATGCCGATGCGTGCATCCGTGACGTGTCCGTTAGACCGCTTCATCACCACTGCAACGCCTGCCAGGGGATAATCGATCGATCCACGCACTCGCAGTTTGCGATAGACGCCGTGATAGTCTGCTGCCGAGGCAGGCAGGAAAACGCGTGTGACCATTTCGTTCGGCTGCAGTCTGCGATAGTCCTCGCCAAGCCCCGTGTAAAATTCGCGCAACGGGGCACGACGGGTTCCGCTGGCGCTGGCGATTTCGATTTCCGCGTTCAGGCAGAGCAATGCCGCCGGCGTGTCTCCGGAAAATACTGCCCAACATTTGGTCCCGCCGGGTGCAACATGGCAAAGATCGCCGTCTTTCTTGATGCAGAACCCGCAGCCTTTTCGCCATGTTAGCGACTGGTTGTACCAGAGACATCGCGTGTCCAGGCAAATGTTGCCACCGATCGTGCCCATGTTGCGCAGTACCGGCGAGGCGACGGTAGCGGCGGCTTCGGTTAGCACCGCATAGTGCTGGCGCAGGAAATCGGCACGCTCGATCGCGCGGAGCGTGGTCAAGGCGCCGATTTCGACGCTGCCGTCGGGCTGCTGCGTGATCCCTTGTAGCGCCGTAACGCCGCGAAGATCGAGAACATATTGCGGTTCGAAGAGCTTTTGCCGCATGGAGGGAATCAGATCGGTGCCGCCGGCTATGATGCGTAGTTTAGCGGAGTACTTGCCCAACAACTCAACAGCTTGATCGACTGACTTGGGCCGCAGAAGTTTGAATTCCGGCAGGCTCAATCCCCGCCTCCCGCTACTGGTGCTTCGCGACGCGAGGAATCAAGCGCATGCCGCTCCGGTCCTTTCCCGTTGAAGCAGAGCGAACCGCCATGTTCGCGGAAGTGCGTGGGCGAAGTCGGATCCACGCCCTCGGTCAGGTTCAACATCTTCGCATTCTTTTTCGCGCGCAGCGCCATCAGAACTCTCTCCGGCGTAAACGGCGACTCGTGCAAGCGCACGCCGACCGCATCGTAGATCGCGTTGGCGATCGCCGGAATCGTAGCCGCCAGCGACCCTTCGCTGCACTCCTTTGCGCCGAACGGTCCTTCCGGATCGATGCTCTCCACAATGATTGGCTCGACTTCAGGCGACTCCACCGACGAGGGACTGCGATATTCGAGCAACCCGGCATTCATCAGCATCCCGTCTTTCCAGACCATTTCTTCAGTCAGCGCCTGCCCCATACCCATCCATACCGAGCCAATGATCTGGCCTTCGACAGAAACAGGGTTCAGCGCGCGCCCGCAATCGTGAGCAGCCCAGACTTTGTGTACGACGACTTCACCAGTTTCTTCGTCAACACTAACCTCGGCAACCTGTGCGGAGTACGAGTAGGCTGGCGACGGCCCTACGCCTGCGCCCTTGTGTTTCCCGCCGCGAGCTTCCGGCGGCGGAGCGTAGGATCCGGTACCAAAGAGAGCGCCGTGGAAATCGATAGCTGCGACGACTGCCTCTTCGAATGTCATCCAGTCCTTCGGCCCTTCTTCTTTCCGCTTTTGCTGCAGCGACCCCCGTAGAATTTGGCCTTCCACGCGTCCACTCACCGAGGCTCCGGCCTGCGTCAGTTCTTCCGGCTGATCTTTTTTCACGACCTGCGGCTCTCTTCCCTTCTTGGAGACCAGGTCTTCGCGGAATATCAGGTCGCTTGCATCGCAATTCATCTTATGAGCTGCGGCGGCGGCGATCAGCTTCTTCACTTCTGCGGCCGCTCGCAACGTCGCATTTCCTGCCATGAAGGTCACGCGGCTGGAGTAGGAACCAATGTCAATCGGCGTCAGATCCGTATCAGCTGCAATTACTCGGACGCGAACCAGTGAACATCCCAGCACCTCAGCGGCAATCTGAGCGGTCATCGTGTCCGATCCCTGACCTATTTCCGACGCGCCCGTATAAACGACCACGCCGCCATCACGATCGATCTTGATGTTCACCGTCGAGTGCGGCATGTCGGAGCGAATAATCGAATTGGCCGCGCCGCTGACGTAGTGACTACACGCGATCCCCAGCCCGCGCCCTTTCGGCAATTTGCCTTTCCGTTGCTTCCAGCCCGACCGCTGCACTGTTTTCTCAATACACTCGGGCAATCCGTAACTCTGAACCCGCAGCCCATTTACAGTGATGCAAGGTGGCTGCAGCAGATTGCGCTGGCGAATTTCGGCCGGATCCATTCCGATCTTCACCGCCAGTTCGTCGAGCTGTGATTCGAAGGCGAAGCGCACGTTCACCGTGCCGTGCCCGCGCATGGCGCCGCAGGCAGGCTTGTTGGTCAGGACGCGGTATCCGTCGTACTGAATGTTCGGAATGTCGTAGAGTGCGCCCAACAGCGCACCCGAATAAAGAATCGTAACCACGCCGTAGGAGCAGTAGGCGCCGCCGTCCTGCACCACACGCGCCTTCACGGCTGTGATGCGTCCGTCATTCTTCACGCCAGTTTTGAGGTCAATAATGGTGCGCGGACGTCCGCGATGCGCCCAGAATACTTCCTCGCGCGTGTAGGTGATCTTGACCGGAGCCTCTGCCTTCCGCGCAGCCACGGCGGCGATGATTTCAAGCGGAATTACTTCGCTCTTGCCGCCGAATCCTCCGCCCACCAGCGGCTTGATCACGCGAATCTGCGACATCGGCATTTCGAGCACGAGCGAAAGCTTGTGCTGCAGGTAGTACGGAACTTGAGTTGAAGACCAAACCGTCAGGCGTCCCGGCTTACCGGTGTGGGGATCAATCTCGAACGATGCCAGCGTGGAATGCGGCTCCATAGCTGCATGCGTCACTTCGTTGGCGATGAACCGCGCCTCCGCTATCTCGTCGGCATCAGCAAAACCTTTGTCGGGATTGCCGAAAACGTGGTGATAATCCTTCTCCAAATTGCTCGGCTTGGAATCGTGAATGAGATTGGACTGCGCTTTCATCGATTCTTCGGGATCGAAGTAGGCAGGCAGCACTTCATAATCGACGTCTATCAGTTCCAGCGCTTTTTCGGCGATCACTTCGGATATGGCAACTACGCAGGCCACGTTGTCCCCGACATATCGCACCTTGTCGAGCGCCAATGCGTACTCATCGTGGCCTACAGGAAGAATGCCGTAGGGGTTCGGAGCATCCTTGCCCAAGACCACGGCAACAACTCCATCGTACTTTTCCGCTCGCGCCGTATCGATGCGTTTAATACGCGCGTGCGGATA
>Ga0193751_1001382_pt1 | contig 15627 bp, 16 predicted proteins | sample L1c2metaG_FD_143050 | JGI IMG/M metagenome (GOLD analysis project Ga0193751, IMG submission 143050) | Soil microbial communities from a riparian zone of the East river system, Colorado, United States - L1c2 | ecosystem: Environmental > Terrestrial > Soil > Riparian zone | place: USA: East River... | reverse complement strand
TTGTGCAGCAGGCGCAAATGGACTCTCGCGGTGTATCGGTTATGAAGCGCGTGACCGCGGGGGCTGCAGCATCCGGGCCGTGGCGGCATCCCGTACAATCGCGGCCATGCGCCTGCTGCGATTCGCCAAAATCCTGCACGTTGCGCTGAAGCACGGGCTCGATGAGTTTCTACTCGGCCACGAGCGCTTTCGCTGGCTGCGGCCCGCGGCTCATACGCTCACCTTCTGGCGCACCCTGTCGTCGCCTCGCGCGGTGCGGCTGCGCGTCGCGCTGCAGGAGCTCGGTCCGATATTCGTCAAATTCGGTCAGGCATTGTCGACGCGGCGCGATCTCCTGCCCACGGATATCGCCGACGAGCTCGCCAAGCTGCAGGATCGCGTCCCGCCCTTTCCGACCGACGAAGTCGTTGCAACGCTTGGCCGCGTCTACGGACGGCCGGTGGACAGCGTTTTCCGCGCTTTCGAGCGCATTCCCAGCGCAAGCGCATCGGTGGCGCAGGTTCACCTCGCGGAGTTGCCCGACGGCACGCCTGCGGCGGTGAAGATATTGCGGCCAAAAATCATCGAGACCATCGTCAAGGACCTGGCTCTCATGCAGGTCGGCGCCATGCTGGTCGAGAAGCTGTGGTCAGACGGCAAGCGGCTGAAACCGCGCGAGGTCGTCGCCGAGTTCGAGCGCACGATCCACGACGAGCTCGATCTCGCGCGCGAGGCCGCAAACTGCTCGCAGCTTCGCAGGAATTTTCTGTACTCACCCCTGCTGCTCGTCCCCGAGGTCTACTGGGACTGGTGCACGAGCGAGGTGATGGTCATGGAGCGCATGCTGGGTACGCCGATCAGCCAGCGCGAGGCGCTGATCGAGCAGGGAATCGACCTTCCGCGGCTCGCTCGCGCGGGAGTCGAAATATTTTTCACGCAGGTGTTTCGCGACGGATTTTTTCACGCCGACATGCATCCGGGCAACATTTTCGTCGCGACCGACCCCACCAACAAAGGCAAATACATCGCTCTGGACTTCGGCATCATGGGCACGCTCTCCGAGCGCGACAAAGGCTATCTCGCGCAGAATTTCCTGGCGTTCTTCCGCCGGGACTATCGTCGGGTCGCCACAACGCACATCGAGTCCGGCTGGGTGCCTGCCGACACGCGCGTCGACGCGCTCGAGAGCGAAATCCGCGCCGTGTGCGAACCGATATTCGACCGGCCGCTGAAGGAGATCTCGCTGGGAAAGGTCCTGGTGCAGCTTTTCAAGGCATCGCGGCGTTTCAATGTCGAGATTCAGCCGCAACTCGTGCTGCTGCAAAAGACACTGCTCAACGTCGAAGGACTGGGACGCCAGCTCGACCCCGATCTCGACCTGTGGGTCACGGCAAAGCCCTTTCTCGAGCGCTGGATGCGCGATCAGTTTGGGTGGAGCGCGATCGAGCGGCGGTTGCGCGACGAAGCGCCGTTTCTCGCCAGCGCTTTGCCCCTCCTGCCGCGTCTGATCTACAACAAGCTGACCGCGCCCCCGCCGGCACCCGACGAGAGCCTGCTCGAGCTTGCCGCAGCGCAGCGGGCGCACAACCGGTGGCTTGCGGTGCTCGCTGTGTTGGTCGCGATCGCGATTGCGGTGCTGGTCATCCGACCGCTGCCGTAGGAGTTCCATTCCTGCCGCCGCAGGTTCAAGCGGACCGCGCAACGGTTCGCAGGCTCGAAGCCGCGGCAGCGTGCCGGGCCTCTGGTTTTCTGCAATAATGATTTTCTGCCAGATTCCGCAGGGTATTTCGCGTGAAGATGGTGTTGTGGTCCAGAGTGCTGATGGTCGCGTCGCTCGCGCTCGTTGCAGGCGGGATGCGGGCTGCGCCGCCCACGGTCGTCGTGCTGCCTCTTACCGGCGCGATCGGACCCGCAACCGCGGACTTCGTGACACGTGGCATCGCGCGCGCCGACAAGGAAGGTGCGCAACTCGTGGTGCTGGAAATCGACACGCCCGGCGGGCTCGACACGTCGATGCGCGAAATCATCAAGGCGATCCTCGCCTCGAGCGTGCCCGTTGCCGCGTTCGTCGCGCCAAGCGGCGCCCGTGCTGCCAGCGCGGGCACTTATATCCTTTACGCGAGCCACATCGCTGCGATGGCGCCCGGGACCAATCTCGGCGCGGCGACGCCGGTGCAAATCGGCGCACCCGGCCTGTCGCCGCCTTCGACACCCGCGTCGCCCGACAAAACCAAGTCGCCGGACGAAGGCCCCGCTGCGGGAGACGCGCTGACACGAAAGCAGGTCCACGACGCCGCGGCCTATATTCGGGGCTTCGCGCAGCTGCGCGGGCGCAATCAGGATTGGGCCGAACGCGCGGTGCGCGAAGCCGTGAGCCTGTCCGCCGACGAGGCCCTTGCGCAACACGTCATCGATCTCACCGCGCGCGACGTCGCCGACCTCGTCGCCAAGCTCGATGGACGAAAGCTCTCGACCGCCGGCGGCGAACGAACGCTGCAGACCGGCGGAGCGGCTGTTTCAATCGAGGAGCCCGACTGGAAAAGCCGGTTTCTGGCAGTGATAACCAACCCGAGCATCGCGCTCATTCTCATGATGCTCGGTGTCTACGGCCTGTTCTTCGAATTCTCCAACCCCGGCTTCGTGCTGCCCGGCGTCGTAGGCGCGATTGCGCTTCTGCTTGGACTGTTCGCGCTGCACATGCTTCCGGTCAACTATGCCGGGCTCGCGCTGGTCGCGCTGGGCTTGGGCTTCTTCGTCGCCGAGGCATTCATGCCGAGCTACGGCTCGCTCGGCGTCGGCGGCATCATCGCCTTTGCCATCGGAGTGCTCATGCTCATCGATACCGACGCGCCGGGCTTCGGCGTCTCTCTCTGGCTGATCGCGGCACTGGCGCTGGTCACAGCGGTTTTTGTGGTCCTGGTGGCAAGCGTCGCGGTAAAGGCCCGGCGGCGTCCGGTCGTCACGGGCAGCGAGGAATTGATCGGCAGCGTCGGCGTCGTGCTCGATGACGCCGATACCGAAGGTTGGGCCCGAGTACACAGCGAGCAGTGGCGCGTGCAAAGCGCCGAGCCGCTCAAGCGCGGGCAGGCCGTCCGCGTCACCGCGCGCAACGGCCTCATCCTGACCGTGGCGCCGTTGGACGCCGCGTGAGCGGCCGTGGCTAAAGATTAAGGGAGAATTCGATGGTTTTCGGCATAGGTTTCGGCGGCATCGTTCTGATCGTCTTTCTGCTATTGGTCGGCTCGTTTCGCGTCTTGCGCGAATATCAGCGTGCCGTGGTGTTCATGCTGGGCCGCTTCTGGAAGGTCAAGGGGCCGGGTCTGATTCTGATCATCCCCGGGGTGCAGCAAATGGTGCGCGTCGACCTGCGCACCATCGTCATGGACGTGCCGCCGCAGGACGTGATTACGCGCGACAACGTATCGGTCAAGGTCGATGCCGTCATCTATTTTCGCGTTGTCGATCCCGCCAAGTCGGTGATCCAGGTCGAGAAGTTTCTGGCCGCCACCAGCTACCTGGCGCAAACCACGCTGCGCGCGATCCTGGGCAAGCACGCGCTCGACGAGTTGCTGTCCGAACGCGAGAAGCTCAATCTCGACATCCAGCGGGTTCTCGACACGCAGACCGATGCCTGGGGCATCAAGGTGACCACCGTGGAGATCAAGCAAGTCGACCTTAACGAGTCGATGATTCGCGCAATCGCTCGCCAAGCGGAGGCCGAGCGCGAACGGCGCGCCAAGATCATCCACGCGGAGGGCGAGTTGCAGGCCTCCGAAAAGCTCCTGCAGGCGGCGCAGATGCTCGCGAAGGAGCCGCAGGCGATGCAGCTGCGCTACCTCCAGACGCTCGGCAACATCGCGGGCGACAAGAGCTCGACCATCGTTTTTCCGGTGCCGCTGGAGTTGCTCTCCGCGCTTACCGGAGTGCTGCCGCCCAAGCCGGGCCCTTGACGTGACGGCGCGCAACCAACGCTCGCCGGAGCGTGGCGGCGGCACCGCCGTTTCGTTCCACCGGTACAACGCCTTCCTGACGTTTGGCCAGACGCTCCAGCGCGCGTTTTTGCGACGCGCTGCGCACGCAGCCCTGCAGGTTCACGAGCCTTCCGGTTGGTCGGCACCCCGGATGGGGGATGAGGTCATTCCACGAACAAATCCTGGAACAGCGGCACACCCGGCGTAACCGCGTAGCGCGAGAAGTCCTTCTCGCCGGCGCGCGCCAACACCTCCTCGTCAATGTAGAAATTCCCCGTGTTGGACCTGGCCTCGCTCGTGAGGATCACATGCGCGGCGTCGGCCATGATGGCGGCGTGCCGGCTCGCCTTCAGGATCGCATCGGGGAAATGCACTTCGACCGCCGCAGTCGCGATAGTGGTGCGCGGCCAGAGCGAATTCACCGCGATTCCGTCGCCCTTGAACTCCTCCGACATCCCCAGCGTGCACATGCTCATGCCGTACTTGGACATCGTGTAGGCGACGTGGCCTGCGAACCACTTGGCGTCCATGTTGAGCGGCGGCGACAGCGTGAGGATGTGGGGGTTGGAGGACTTCTTCAGCAAGCCGATGGCGGCCTGCGAGCACAGGAAAGTCCCGCGCGCGTTCACGCCGAGCATGAGGTCGAAGCGCTTGGCGGGTGTGGCGAGCGTCGGCGTGAGGCTGATGGCGCTCGCGTTGTTCACCAGGATATCGAGCCCGCCGAACGTCTTTGCCGTGAGCGCGAAGGCGTGCACGATGGCAGCATCGTCGCGCACGTCGAGCTGGATCGCCAGCGCCTTGCCGCCGGCCGCCTCGATCTCCGCGGCCACGCTGTGGATCGTCCCCGCGAGCTTCGGATGCGGATCGGCGGTCTTGGCGGCGACCACGACATTGGCTCCGTCCCTCGCCGCGCGCAGCGCGATCTCGCGGCCGATGCCGCGCGATGCGCCGGTGATCAGCAGCGTCCTGCCTTTGAGCGTCTTCATGGGTTCGCCACCGGGTGCCGTCCGAGGCGGGGATGATATCCCAGCTCAGGTAGACCGTCCGCAGGTACGAGCAGAACGTCTTGAACTGCGCCGCTAAAACGCGGCCGGTGGGAAGCGAGATCCGCGGCCGCCGCCAGCGCCGCCATCAGGGCCGCGCGCCAACGGCTGCCCCCTTGATGTGACGGCGCGCAATTAACGCTTGCGCTCGCCGAAGCGTGGCGGCGGAACCGCCGTTTCGTTCCACACCAGTGCCACGCCTTCCTGACGTTTGACCAGACGCTCCAGCGCGCGTTTTTGCGACGCGTTGCGCACGCAGCCCTGAAGAGTCACGAACCCTCGGGTGGTCGTCACCCAGACGCTGGTGTCGCGAAATCGCGCATCGTGCCCGAGCGCCTCGATCACCCGGTCGTTGATTTCCGGATCGTGCTTATACGCGCCGCCACATTCACAGGTTCCGGCCAGGCAGCACGAGGTGCCCCGCTCGGCGCGCGAATGCGCCTGCGCGCGCATCTGCTGCTCGTCGAGGAGCGGCGGCTTGACGGAAGGACACGCTGCGTAGCCGGAAGTCGCCTGTGAGAACGGATCGAGCTGGTAGGTTCGCGGCGGCTCGGCGTTCACCACCGCGAACGTTACCGCCGCGATGGAAGCGACGATTCCATTGACGAGTCGCACAGAATGCGCACGCAGAATGACCGAGGTCACGGCATGCAATATCAGCGGAGCGCCTTTGCGCATGATTTTCATCCTTTGCCGCACGCGCACATGGTCGCGTGTGCCGTTGCCGGTACGTTCTCGCGTCCGGTCATTTTGCTACAATCCGGCGATCTTCAGAGGGAAGTCGGCTCCGCCGTGGCGCTGCTCGAGATCCAGAATGTCTCCCGCCGTTTCGGCGACTTTACCGCGGTCGATCAGGTCAGCATCGCCATCGAGGCAGGCGAATTCTTCACCTTGCTGGGGCCTTCAGGCTGTGGCAAGACGACGCTGCTGCGCATGATCGCCGGCTTCGATCTGCCCGATGGCGGACGGATTCTTCTCAAGGGCGAGGACCTCGCCGATCGACCGCCGGAGCAACGTCCGGTGCGTACTGTTTTCCAGAGCTATGCGCTTTTTCCGCACATGACCGTGGAGGGGAACATCGCGTTTCCGCTGCAGATGGCCAAAACACCGCCGGCCGAGATTCCCGGCAAGGTCGAGGAGGCGCTCGCCGATGTTCGCCTTGTCGGATTCGGCAAGCGATATCCACACGAGCTCTCCGGAGGACAAAAGCAGCGCGTGGCGATAGGCCGCGCGCTCGTGACGCATCCGACCATGCTGCTGCTCGACGAACCGCTGGCGGCGCTCGACGCGAAGCTGCGCGAGGAAATGCAGATCGAGCTCATCAACCTGCAAAAGGAAGTTGGAATCACGTTTGTATATGTGACGCATGACCAGACCGAGGCGCTCGCGCTCTCGCATCGGATCGCGGTGATGAACAAGGGGCGCGTCGAGCAGGTCGATCAGCCGTCGAAAATCTATAATTTGCCCAGCACGCGCTTTGTCGCGGACTTCATCGGCACGTGCAATCTGCTCGACGGCGTCGTGATCGCCACGGAGGGCGGCACCGTCACCATCGAGGTCGAGGGACTGGGTCCGGTTCGCGCAACGACGATGCTGCGCACGGCGGCGGGTGCGCGCGCAACCATCGCCTTGCGCCCCGAGAAAATTCGCATCGAGCCAACAGCCACCGATGCGGCCTCCGAGAATCGGTTTCAGGGAACGATCACGGATTTCCTGTATCTGGGCGACGTGACGGTGTACAGGGTCAGCACGCTTGGCGGGAATAAGCTCGAGGCGCTGCGTGCCAATTCCGAGTCCGGACGAACCGAGTTCTTCGAGACCGGGAACACGGTCACGGTGAGCTGGCCGGCCGACGCCGGCCATTTTCTCGATTCGTAGCAACATGGCCGCGCGCTCGGACGGACGGCTCGGCAAATGGCTGGTCATCGGACCGCCGCTCGCCTACCTGCTTGTTTTTTTCGCAGCACCCGCGCTCATCATGGTGCTGGCGTCATTCCGCACGCCCGGCGAGTTCGGTGGGCTTAGCCCCCTGATCGAGAACGGAAATATTGATCTCAACCTCGACAGCTATGTGCGCTTCTTCACCGATTCGATATACGCCCAGATATTTTTGAAGTCGGTCTGGTACGCGTTGCTGACCACGCTGTTCTGTCTCTTGCTTGCGTATCCGCTCGCCACGCTGATCGCCAAGAGCGGGAAAAAGCATCGGGATCTGCTCCTGCTTCTGGTGATACTTCCCTTCTGGAGCAATTTCCTTATTCGAGTTTATGCCTGGATGATCATTCTCGGTCCGAATGCCACCCTCGCCAGGATGGTCAACGGGGTACTTGCCTGGGTCGGGCACGAGCCGGTGCCCTTGTTGTTCAGCTCGTTTGCCGTGCTCATCTGTCTCGTCTACGTGCATCTGCCTTTCATGGTGCTGCCGCTGTACGCCAACCTGGAGAAGCACGACCAGGCGCTGCTCGATGCCGCGCAGGACCTCGGGGCCAATGCATGGCAGCGCTTCTGGCGCATCACGTTCCCGCTGTCGCTGCCGGGGGTCTACGCCGGCGCCGCGCTCGTGTTCATTCCGGCGCTCGGCATCTTTGCGATCCCCGACATCCTCGGCGGACCCGAAGACAGCTTGATCGGGAACGTGATCAAGCAACAATTTCTGGAGACTCGCGATTGGCCTTTCGGAAGCGTATTGTCGATCGTGCTCACCGTGGCCGCGCTCGCCATTGCTGGATTCGCCGCCTGGATCGCGCGAGGCCGCCTTGGAACGCCGTCGAGCGCGCGGGAAGCCCGTGCGTAGGCGCTCTCCGGCACTGTGGGCGGCGGCGCTGGCGGGCTATGCGTTTCTGTATATCCCGCTGGTCATCGTCGTCGTTTATTCGTTCAACGACTCGCGTCTCAACGCCGAATGGGTGGGGTTTACCTTCGACTGGTACCGCAAGCTCTTTCATAACGAGGAGATGCTCTCCGCCGCCGGTAACTCGCTGCTCATCGCATTGGTGGCCAGCGCGGTGTCGACGGCGCTCGGAACGATGGCGGGTGTCGCAATGTACCGCTACAGGGCGAAGCTGCTCGCGGTTCTGGTGCTGACACCCATCGCCATCCCCGAGATCCTGATGGGCGTTTCACTGCTCATCTTCTTCGTCATGCTCAATCTCAGGCTCGGACTGGCGTCCGTCGCGCTGGCGCACATCGCATTTTGCATCGGCTTCGTCGCCATCGTCGTTCGAGCCAGGCTCGCCGGCATGGATGAAAGCCTGACCGAAGCGGCACGCGACTGCGGCGCGACGCCCTGGCAGGCGTTCCGCTATGTCACACTGCCGCTCATCATGCCCGGCGTCATCGCCGGTGCGCTCATGGCGTTTACGCTCTCGATCGACGACTTTGTCATCACGTTCTTCACCGCCGGCGCGGGCACGGTGACGCTGCCGCTGCAGATCTACTCGATGATCAAGATTGCCGTCACGCCGGAGGTCAATGCCGTTTCCACGCTTTTGATGTTGCTCACGCTGGCGCTGATCGTCGTCGCGACCCGGTTGACGCCCAGCCTGTTCCGCAACTAGGAACGCTCAGGAGATTCCGATGAAACGTTTCGCTTCGCTGCTGGCCTTGGCCATGATCGCACTGACCGCAAACGCCAAGGATCAGTTGCACTTGTACAACTGGAACAACTACATCGCCCCTGAAACGGTCAAGCGCTTCGAGGAGCAATGTAAATGCGAGGTGGTGCAGACGTATTACTCGGACAACGAAGAGCTTCTGGCCAAGCTTGCGGCGGGCGCGAAGGGCTACGACGTTCTGGTGCCGACATCGAATGCGGTGCAAGCGCTGATCAAGGGCGGACAGCTCAAGCCCATCGACAAATCGCAATTGCCCAATCTCAAAAACATCGATCCAGCCTATCTCAATACAGCGTTCGATCCGGATAACAAGTATTCGGTGCCGTATGCCATGTCGCTCACCGTGATCGGCTACAACGATCAGAAGATCAAGGAGCTCGGTTTGCCGACCGACACCTGGGCGGTCGTATTCGATCCGAAGTACGTCGAAAAGATCAAGGGCCGAGTCACGGTGCTCGACAGCTCGAGCGAGCTATTTGCCGCGGCGCTGAAGTACCTGGGCTATTCGGCAAACGATGTCGACGAGGCGCACTGGAAACAAGCGGTGGACCTCATCAAGAAAGCGAAGCCGTATTGGGCGGCTTTCAATGCATCGTCGTATATCAAGGAGCTCACCGTGGGCAATATATGGCTGGTGCATGGTTACTCCAACGACATCTTCCAGGCGAATCTCGACGCGCAAGCCGCCGGACGGCCGTTCCACATCCTGCACGGTCTGCCCAAGGAAGGCGCGGTGCTCGCCGTCGACAACATGGTCATACACAAGGATGCTCCGCGTCCGGACCTTGCGCACAAGTTCATGAATTTCATGCTCGAAGGGAGGAACTCGGCGGAACTCACCAATCTGATCGGCTCGGGGAACCCCAACAAGGAAGCGATCAAGTACATCAAGCCTGAAATTCTGAAAAACCCGGCGATCTTTCCCGACAAGACCATGATGCTGAAGCTGGAGCAACTGAAGGAACTGACCTCCGCCCAAAGGCGTCTGCGCAACCGGATGTGGACCGAGATCAAAGCCGGCCGCTAGGGGGCGAGACCCCATCTTCGTCGCGCCAGAGATACAGCGAACAGGAAAATGGGGCCTGACGCCCTGACGCTTCGCCTGCTGACCGGCAAGCCGGCCGAGATGGCCGCGTTGCAATGCGTTCTCGAAGCCGCACCTGCGTACTACGAGGCGGTGACCGGTGCGCCGCCGCGCGGCGCGTTGGCGCAGAGCACGTTTACCGCGCTTCCACCCGACAAGTCCTATGACGACAAATTCGTGTGGGGACTCTACGCCGGCGACGCGATGATCGGCTGCGCCGACGTGATCCGTGCCTATCCCACCCGGACGAAGGCGGTGATCGGCCTGCTGCTGCTCGCCGAACCCTGGCAGGGACGCGGCCTCGGACGGGCGTTCGCCGCGCTGGTCGAGCAGGCGATAGCCGGGTGGGCGGGCATCGCGACCGTGCGCGTGGGTGTAGCCACTTCGAACCCGGACGCGCTCGCCTTCTGGCGCAAGGTGGGATACGTCGAGACGGGCGAGGTGAAACGCGCAGGCCCTGAGCTGATCGCGGACGTCATCGTGCTCGAAAAGCCGTCGGGGTCAGACCCCGTTTTCTTCCATGGTTCCCTCTCCCGAGAATAGAAAATGGGGTCTGACCCCATAGTCAAGCCGTTGGTGCCTGCGCTCGGCGCGGATTTCCTGCGCTTCTTCGATCATGAGCGCGGCCCGGCTTTTTCCGACAATCCGGAATGGGCAAAATGTTATTGCCATTTCTATCAGGTGCCTCGCGAGATCGATTGGGCGTCGCTGTCAGCGGAGGAAAACCGTGTAGCAATGCAGTCGAGAATCGAGGTCGGCGCGATGCAGGGATTCCTCGCGTATCGCGACAGCGAGATCGTCGGCTGGCTCAATGCCCAGCCACGACACCTCCTTCCGCATTGCTTTGGTCGGCTTCGCATCGAGCCTACGCCGCTTCCGTGCGAGCCCTTCGAAGCGGCGGTCATCGTCTGCTTCGTCATTTCTCCACCCTGGCGAAAACGCGGCGTTGCACGGACGCTCCTTGCCGAAGCACTGCGTTCGCTCGCGTCCCGCGGATTCAAGCTGGTGGACGCGTTTCCCTTCAAGTCCGGGGCGAGCGAGCTTCCGGCCGATCACTATCACGGCCCGCTTTCACTGTTTCTTTCCGAAGGTTTCTCGATTCTGCGCGAAGAGGAATCGATGACCGTCGTGCGAAAACTGCTGGCGTAGTACCAAAGCCGCACATCTCGCGGCGCTATAATGCAGCGTCTTCCGGCGACCTCGCGATCGCATCGGATGACGCTCATGCCCGCCGAAGCTCCGCATGTCACGCAGCTGCCGCGATATTTCGCGGTGCTCTACGGCCTGATGATCGTCTATGCGAGCCTCGAGCCGTTTTCGAACTGGATGGCGCCGCCTCCCGGTGCCCCGTTTTTCATATTTGGACCTCTGCCGGCCCGCCTTACCCGTTTCGATATCGTGATCAACGTCGTCGCATACCTGCCGTTCGGCTTTTTTTTGGCGATCGCAGGACGCCATCGCGCCGACCTTCGCCGGTTTGCCGCCGCAGCAGGGAGCGCGGCGATTCTTTCATTCACGATGGAAACCCTGCAGATGTTCCTCCCGACACGCGATGCAAGCGTGGTCGATCTTGCCTCCAACGTTGCGGGCGCGGCTGTCGGGGCGCTGGTCGCTATCCTGTTCAATCGCACCCCCGGATTGCGTGCCTGCGTCTCGACGTGGCGCCATCGTTTTTTTCTGGGCGGCAGAAGCGGCGATCTCGGCCTCGCACTCCTCGGCATCTGGCTGTTGGCGCAGGTCAATCCCGGCATCCCGTTGTTTGCGGCGACTTTCGATCCTTCGCGGGAACTCGCGCGCGACTTCGCCGGAACGGCGTTGCAGGCAGCGCAAAGCGCGTTCAATGTCGTCGGGGTGGGCCTGTTTCTCGCGCTTCTGTTGCGCCATCGCCATTACCTCGGCGGAGCGGTGTTGGTATTGATCGGCGTCGCGCTGATCCTCAAGGGCCTCGCCGCAACATTGCTTATTCGAGCAACGGTTTGGGATACGTGGCTCAAACCCGGCGTATCGATGGGCGTCGCTGCCGGTGCGCTCGCGCTCCTGCTCGCCGTCCGGCTGCCGCGCCCGGCACGGACCACGACGTGCGCGGTTGCGCTTCTTTCTTCGCTGATCGCGCCGCTGCTCGCCCCCGACATGTGGCAGGCACGGGCGCCGCTGTCGCTCTTCGATTGGCCGTACGGACATCTTCTCAACTTCAATGCGCTCACACGCGCCGTGCTTGTCATCTGGCCCATTCTTGCAAGCATTTACCTGCTGTGGCTGGCGGGTCAGCCGGGATGGGGACAGCGCACGTCCATCGAGCAGGATGCGAACGACCTTCGCGTATAATTCGGCTACTCCGTGCAAATCATCGATGAGTTATTACAAGCGTCACGTTTTTTTCTGCTGCAACCAGCGCGACCCGCCCGAAGTCTGCTGCAATAACAGGGGGGCGAGCGAAATGCAGGCTTACGCCAAGGGGCGCATCAAGGAACTCGATCTCAACGGCAAGGGCAAGGTCCGGATCAACAAGGCCGGCTGCCTCGATCGTTGTGACGAAGGCCCTGTCGTCGTCGTCTACCCCGACGACGTCTGGTACACGTATGTCGATCGGCACGATATCGACGAGATCATCGATTCGCACGTTCTTCATGGGCGAGTCGTCGACAGGCTCAAGATTTGACTCAGGGTGAGCGGCGGCTCTCGATTCCCGGCCCGGCCGGCGCCCTCGAGATCGCACTGAACGTTCCTCCTGTCGCGCCGCGCGGGATCGCGCTGGTGGCGCATCCTCACCCGCAGCAGGGCGGGACGCTCGACAACAAGGTCGTGCAAACGCTCGCCAAAACCTTCGCCACGCTGGGATACGCCGCGGTGCGTTTCAATTTTCGCGGCGTGGCGGGAAGCGAGGGCGTGTTCGACGGCGGCGTGGGAGAGACCGACGACGCGCTTGCCGCGCTGGCGTATGCCAGGCAGGAATTCGGAGAGCTGGCGGTCGTCCTGGCGGGGTTCTCGTTCGGTTCGTTCGTGCAAACCCGCGTTGCCCAGATGATCACGCCGGAACGCATGATCCTCGTCGGCCCCGCGGTGGGCCGCTTTGCCGTGCAGACCGTTCCGGCGGATACCATCGTCATCCACGGCGAGCAGGATGACGTGGTCCCGCTCGCAGATGTCCTTTCGTGGGCGAGGCCGCAACAACTGCCCATCATCGTCTTTCCCGGATGCGGCCACTTCTTCCACGGGCGCCTTCTTCAACTGCAATCGGTGATCGCCGGAATGTGGCATTGATGAACGCCGCGAGCGGCGTTGTTCTGGCCGTGTCGGGGCTTCGCAAGTCGTACGGCGCGAACGAAGTCTTGCGCGGACTCGATTTCTCGATTGCGCGAGGCGAATGCTTCGGTCTGCTGGGGCCCAACGGCGCGGGAAAAACCACGACGCTGCGCTGCTGCCTGGGACTGATCGAGCCCAACGCCGGCACGATCATGCTGGTCGGCGAGCCGGTGCCGAAAGCGGCCCGGGAGGCGCGCGTCCGCGTGGGCGTCGTACCTCAGATGGACAACCTCGATCCCGATTTCACGGTCGTCGAGAATTTGCGCATCTACGGCCGCTATTTCCGTATTCCCGACGCGGTGCTCCACCAGCGCATTCCGAACCTTCTCGAGCTCGCCGGTCTCTCCAGCCGAGGCAGCGCCAGCATCCGAACACTCTCCGGAGGCATGAAGCGCCGGCTCACTCTCGCGCGCGCGTTGATCAATGATCCCGAACTGCTCATTCTCGACGAGCCGACGACCGGGTTGGATCCGCAAGCAAGGCATCTTATCTGGGATGGGCTGCGGCAGCTTCTCACTCAGGGAAAGACCATCCTCATCACCACTCACTTCATGGATGAAGCCGAACGCCTCTGCTCCCGGCTGGCGGTGATCGACCACGGCCGAATGATCGCCAGCGACGCGCCGCGCGCGCTTATCGCGGCTCACGTCGAGCCCGAAGTGATCGAGGTGTACGGCGACGAAGCGAGGACGTGGGCGCGGACGCGCGGCCGCCAGCTGGCCGAGAGGATGGAGCTCGCCGGGGAAACCGCGTTTTGCTACGCGCGCAACGCGGCGCCGCTGCTTGCCGACCTGGCCCAGCACAACGGCGTGCGCTATCTGCATCGGCCTGCGAATCTCGAGGATCTGTTCATCAAGCTGACCGGCCGCGAGCTGCGCGACTGAAAAGCTGCTGCGCGTGCCGGCTGCGTTGTTGTATCCTCGCTCGGCCCTCGCTGTACCACTCTGTACTATCTCGGGCCTCGCTGCGGGCCGCCTAGCAGCCGGCCCTGCTCGCGACGCTTTTCGCGGTCGCATGGTGGCCTTGTGAGGCAAGCCGAGCGAGCGGCCACGCTATACTGATTCCTTCTCTTCGGCACTCGAATCGTGACTTCCGCATTGCTGCGTCCGCCCGATCTTTCGCTGCGCTGGGTTCCCGTCTGGCGCCGCAATCTGCTTGTCTGGCGGAAGCTCGCCATCGCGTCGGTGCTGGGCAACATCGCGGACCCGATGCTGTACATGCTCGCGCTCGGCTACGGGGTCGGAAGCTTCGTTCCCGAGGTCGGCGGAATGAAGTACATCGCCTTCATAGGCACCGGCATAGTCTGCCAGAGCGCGATGTTCACGTCCTCCTTCGAGGCGATGTACTCCGCCTTTTCACGGATGCACGTGCAGCGGACGTGGGAGGCGATCATCAATGCGCCGCTGTCGCTTGACGACGTGGTCTTCGCCGAGTGGATCTGGGCGGCAACCAAGAGCGTGATGTCGGTTCTCGCCATCCTGATCGTCGTCATGCTTCTCGGCTACGGGCATTCGTGGCTGTCGCTATGGGTGCTGCCTCTCGGCTTTGTCATCGGGCTCACCTACGGCGGCTTCGGGCTGGTCATGAACTCGCTTGCGCCCAGTTACGATTTTTTCACTTATTTCTTTACGCTCGTGCTCACGCCGACGCTGCTCCTGTCGGGCGTGTTCTTTCCCGTCGACCAGATGCCGGCGGCGTTGCGAAGCGTAGCAGCCTTGCTGCCGCTCTCGCACGCGATCGACATCGCACGTCCGTTGCTCGCTGGGCGCCTGCCGAGCAATGCACTGTTGCATCTTGCGGTTCTGCTCGCGTATGCATGCGTCGCCTACTACGCCGCGCTGGTGCTGACTCGCAGGCGGCTGCTGCGCTAAGGCCCTGTCCGTCACGAGGCAATGGCGATGCTCTGGATCAAGTCGCTGCATATCATCTTCATGGTCACATGGTTCGCGGGTCTGTTCTATCTCCCGCGCTTGTTCGTCTATCACGCGATGGCCGACGACTCGATCGGCATCGAACGCTTCAAATTGATGGAGCGAAAGCTCTACTTCGGCATCATGACGCCGGGCGCGGTTCTGACTGTCGTCACCGGACTGTGGCTGTGGCTAGGCTACGGAATCACGGGTGGCTGGCTGTACGCCAAGCTGGCGCTGGTCGTGGTCCTGGTCGTGCATCATGTCTGGCTGGGGAAGCTGATGCAGGACTTCAAGCACGAGCGCAACCGTCACAGTCATGTGTTCTATCGATGGATCAACGAAATTCCCGCGCTGCCTGTTCTCATCGGTGTCGTATTCCTGGTTGTGTTGAAGCCATTTTGAATGGAGCATTTCTTTTCACCCTGCCCGCGGGGCCTGGAGGACGCTCTCGCGGCTGAGCTTTCGGCGATCGGCGCCCTCGATGTCGCTGCGGGAGAAGGCGGCGTCGCTTTCGCCGGCTCGATCGAATTGGCGTATCGGGTCAATCTCGAAAGCCGCTTGGCGAGCCGCGTCCTGTGGCAGGTCGGCAGCGGCGCGTATCGCAACGAGCAGGACATCTATGAGCTTGCCTATGGGCTCGAGTGGCCGCGGTGGTTCCGCGTCGATCGGACGCTGCGGGTCGACGTCGCGGCAACCCGCACCCCGCTCACCAGCCTCGAA
>Ga0193751_1001381_pt1 | contig 15637 bp, 17 predicted proteins | sample L1c2metaG_FD_143050 | JGI IMG/M metagenome (GOLD analysis project Ga0193751, IMG submission 143050) | Soil microbial communities from a riparian zone of the East river system, Colorado, United States - L1c2 | ecosystem: Environmental > Terrestrial > Soil > Riparian zone | place: USA: East River... | reverse complement strand
TCAAAACTGCGTCGTTACCTCGCCCCGATTGTACGGGAGATTGCTGGTGTAAGCGGCCAGCGGAAGGGATGGTTTAGGAGGCTGTTCCGGTGACGAAAAAATTTGGTACGCGCGAACGCGACGGCATGCCAACTCGTTTTCCTGCATCGACGCCAGAGGACGGCATGCCAACCGGTTTTCCTGCATCGACGCCAGAGGACGACACGCCAACCGGTTTGCCTGCATCGACGCCAGGGGCCGGCACGCCAACTCGTTTGTCCGCGTTTATGCCAAGCCGCGACGAACCTTCGACCGAGCAGGCCGGGATGCCGGCTTCGCTGCGCGAACGAGTCGTGATGCCAGCTTCGCTGCGCGAACGAGTGATTGAGCAGATTGAGCCAGCGGTGGCCGCAACTGTTTCGCGCGATGTTCTTCGGCGGCAGATCGAGGAAATCATCCATGGAATCGCCAACAAGGAACGGCTCGAACTGTCAGGTCGCGAGCAATTTCGGCTGGCGGACGAGATAGCGGACGACATGACCGGCTACGGGCCGCTCCGTCCGCTCCTGCTGGATCAATCGGTTAACGATATCATGGTCAACGGACCAAGTAACGTTTATGTCGAGCGAAACGGCAAGCTGGAACGGGTCGCGATGCGATTCCGCGACAATGATCACATCGCATCGGTGGCGCAGAAAATTGCCGCGCAGGTTGGACGGCGCGTTGACGAATCCAGTCCGATGGTGGATTGCCGTTTGCCGGACGGCAGCCGGGTCAACATCATCTTCCCGCCGCTGGCGATCCATAGCCCCTGCATTTCCATCCGGAAATTTCCAAGCCGGCGTTTGAACATAGCCGCAATGATTGATAACGGCACGATGATGCCGGCCATCGGACAATTGCTGGAGATTGCCGCCCGCTCTCGGCTCAATGTTCTGGTTTCGGGCGGTACTGGTTCCGGCAAGACGACGCTGTTGAACGCGATGAGCCAATTCATCGATCACAGCGAGCGCATTGTCACGATCGAGGATGCCGCGGAATTGCAGCTTCAACAGCCGCACGTGATCAGCCTGGAAACGAGGCCTCCCAGCATCGAAGGCACCGGGCAGGTGACTCAACGCGATCTTTTGTGGAACGCCCTGCGCATGCGTCCTGACCGGATCGTCATAGGCGAGGTGCGCGGCGCTGAAGCTTTTGACATGCTGCAAGCGATGAACACCGGCCATGATGGATCGATCTCCACGGTGCACGCCAACAGCACCCGCGATGCCCTGACCCGCATTGAAAATATGGTGCAGATGGGTCAGGTCAATCTGCCGTCGCGGGCGATTCGCTCCCAGATCGTCGCTGCGCTGGATATCATCGTGCAGGTAGAACGCATGCGGGACGGACAGCGTCGCATTGTGCAGATCAGCGAGGTGATCGGCCTGGAAGGTGACGTGATCACCACCAATGACATCGCCGCGTTCGAGTACAAAGAGGAGGATGTTCACGGGCGAATATTGGGCACCTACAGTTCTACCCACGCGATCCCGAAATTCAAAAGCCGTCTTGTCTATTATGGGCTTGATCGAGCCTGGGCTGAGGCCATGAAGCAACTATGATGATTATCGTTGTTCTGATGCTCCTGATGTGCGCAGCAGCCATCTCCTTGCGGCTCGACGCTCGAGAAAAGCGCATGGGTCGTCAGCTGGAGATAGCTCTACCAATCTCGCCTTTGGCGAGCCTGCCCTCCATTCGACGCTCGGAAGCCGGGTCCCGCCGACAGTTGCTCTACCGCTTGATCAATTACAGGGCTGAGATACCTTACGCTTGGCATTCGGTCTATGCGCTACTTGCCGGTATTATCACAGCAGCAGCAATCTTTTATGCCAATCGCCTGCTTGGATTTTCCATCCTCCCCGTGTCTTTCGCGGCCGCAATTATGGCCATCCTGGTGGTGCGAGGTCTGTTTGGATGGCAAGAGCGTCACTTCGCTACTCAACTTTTTCAACAACTACCTGACGCAATCCAATTGGTGACAAGTACTGTCCGATCGGGGCTGCCGGTGAACGAAGCATTTCGCATCATTGCACGCGACATGCCGCAACCAACAGCCGGGCAGTTTGCCATCGTCTGCAGTGAGTTGAGACTGGGAAGACCTCCAGAGGAGGCCATAGAAGCCGTCTATCGGCGAACGCAAGTGGCGGAGTATGGGATCTTTGCGATGACACTTGCAGTGCAGTTGAAGTCTGGGGGCAGTTTGGCCGAAACCTTACAGACCCTGGGAGAGACCGTGAATCAGCGTGTCGCGATGGCTGCTCGCGCGAAGGCTCTCGCAGCAGAGGTGATCTTTTCCTCACGCGCACTTTCATTTGCGCCCTTGATTGTTGGTGGGGCGCTATACTGGATCAATCCGCAGTCGGTCGATCTCCTGTTCTATGATCCGGCCGGAAACATGCTGCTGGTTTACGCAATCGCCTCAGTGCTTGCCGGGCATTTCGTCATAGCTTGGCTCATCAGAAGGGAAACAGCGCTATGACCGCCGGTCTCGGTTGGGTGGCCCTTGCGATGGCAGCAGCGACTGCGAGCTTCGTGTTGATCATCCGCGAAGTACACATGCGGGCATTGAACACGCGCGTATCAAATGCTGTGCTGGGCATCCCCGACCGATCAATCCGCTCCCAAAACATGATCGGTTGGTTTTCATCGATCGGCATGCGGTATAGTCGCTTCTACGCTCCGGAAAATCTGGAGCAGCTACGAACGATCCTTCAATCGGCAGGCTTCAATCATCATCAAACCTTGCCGATCTGGATTGGTATCAAAATTGTCAGCATGTTCGTGTTGCCGGTCGTTGTCCTCCTTTTTGCGCAGCTTTCGGCGAGGCCACTAACTGATGTGCTGATCTTCACGCTCATCGGCCTGGTGATCGGAATTATGGGGCCGCGATTGATGCTGTGGGTACTGAAACGGCGTTTCGATGCTGCCATTCGGCTAGGCACGCCGGATACCATCGATTTGCTCGTTGTGTGCAGCGAAGCGGGAATGGGCCTGGAGAGTGCGTTGCTGCGCGTGGCGGAGGAAATGAGCCAGACCAATGCGGCCATGGCCCGCGTCTTACACGGTCTGCTTGACGATCTCCGGATATTGCCAAATCGCGTCGAGGCATTCGAGAGACTGGGATCTATGTCAGACGGACTTCAGCGCTTCGGCACCATGCTCAGCCAAAGCCTGCAATACGGAACGCCGTTGAGCCAGGCTCTGCGCACCATCGCTGCCGACCTTCGGCGAGAACGTCTTACTAAGCTGGAAGAAAGAGCACACAAGCTGGGCGTCAAGCTGACTGTTCCGATGGTGTTGTTTCTGCTTCCAGCCATGTTCGTCATTTTAGGTGGAAGTTCGTTTCTGCACCTGGTTCGTGCGTTCAGACAATTTTAGGTACGGATAAAAGTCATGACCACGGTTCGCGCCTGTCGAGATAGGCTTATGAGCCGCAAGGATTCTTTCATAGCAGATCGACGCGGCGCCGTCGCGTTTGAGATGATCGTTATTTGGCTCTTCCTGATGTTTAGCCTGCTCTTGCCGCTTGCCGACGTTGCTATCGCGGGCTTCCATTACATATCCGCCTGGCAGGCGTTGCGCGGCTTCGGGCAATCTATTCAGTACAACACGCCACCTGACGTTACGAACCCGTCAACTTGGGAGTCAACCGCACTCGCCAAGGCCGATCCCAATTTTCCCATTTCAAATTTTCAACTCGTTTGCGGTGATAGCCAGGTTGCCTGCTCCGCAACCAACCTGGCTACGCCCCAGTACTATTCATACACGACGAGCGTCACCTTGGCGCCCCTGGTCTTGAGGTCGATGTTGTGTACGAGTGGCAATGCCAATCCTTGCAGTTTCACACTGCCTTACTCAGAACGGTTCAAATAGGTGTTCCATGCGCAACCTGCTGAATTGCCGTCGAGGTTCAGTCGCATTCGCAACCGTAGCCGCCCTGGTGCCGCTGATCGGAGTGGTTGCCCTCGGCGCCGAGGCGGGATCGTGGTACGTCACCAAGCAACGCGCGCAGAACGCGGCTGATGCGGCAGCCTACTCGGGTGGCTTCACGCTTGCCTGCTCGATCTCTGGAATTACAACTAATAATAGTAATAATAATACTACTTGTGACGCCGCGCAAACCTATGTCCATCGCGGCAAAGAATTCGCGGCGCAGAATGGGTTTTGCAACGCTGGCGACACCTCCTATCCCGGCTCGACCTGTGTTGCCAGCCTTCCGAGCGGAATCTCGCGGACCGTCCAGATCGCGTCGCTCACGTCATTGAATGGGAATAGCGGAAATTTCGTTCGGGCCACTGTCAGCCAGCAACAGCCGACATACTTGGCATCAGTGCTTGGCTTGTCCACCGTCAACATTGTCGGTCAAGCCACCGTCCAAATCGAAAAGCCGCAAACCGTATGCGCGTTGGGACTTAACACGCAAAGTAGCGCGCTTACAATCGGCGGCACCAGCGCCATAACCGGAAGTGGTTGCGCGCTGATGTCGGACGGCAGCGTCAAGTATAACAGCACTCCGAGTTTCAGTGGTTCGGGTTGGTCCGTTAACGCTGCAAGCGGCTGTATCGCCTCGTCGGGCCATTGCGCTATTAGCGTGCCGTATAACTACAATATGCTGCCTGCAACGAATCCGCTCCAGGTACTGGATAGTGAATCGTTCAACAGCACGACTGGCAACACAAATCCATGCGGCAACGGCCATGTTAATAATAGTCAAACCTGTAATCTGTCCCCGCTCAGCACGGCGTACGGGAACCTGACGGTGGCCTCCGGAGGCACGCTGAATCTTGCGGCAGGAACATACTTTTTCTATAATGCAGCGATAAATTTTAGCGGAACCGTCAACGGCACAGGCGTGACCCTCGTATTGCTCGGAAATTCGAGCCTTTCGATCACCGGCACGGTCAACCTTTCCGCCCCTTCGACCAACAGCACATCGTCTGACCTTAACGGCGTTCTGATTGATGATCAGGCCCCGAGTGCGAGCAACAACGCGGTCACCGTCAACGGTGGTAATATTAGCCTGGGCGGCGCGATGTACTTCCCCAATGTGGGTGTTACGTGGAGCGGAAACGTTCAAAATACCAATACCACCTGCTCAGAAGTGGTCGCGAACACGATCACCATAAACGGCAATGCCTACTTGAGCTCGCAAAACTGTGCTCCAGGCACGATTTCGCACACCCAAGTTGTCGCTTTGGTGCAATGATGAGGAAGCTCGATCAGCGTGGCGTCGCAGCGTTCGAATTTTGCGCCGTCGCCGTGGCGTTTTTCACATTGGTGTACGTGATCTTCGATCTCGGACGCTATGCAATCACGATGCAATCATTACGGGCGCTTGCGAGTGCAGACGCCCGGCAAATGATGATCCAATGCTACATACCCGCCGAAATAGGTAACACATCGCCCTCCAGCTGTACCGGGAGCTACCTGTCTGCCGCGCAGATGAAAACCGTTGCGCCCTTCCTATACGCCGGCGGTCTCACGCCTACAGTGAACACGACTTCGGGGACCAACGCGCTTACTGTTACGGCGTCACAACCGGGTTTCACCATGCTAATGCCGATATGGGGCACAGCATTGAACGCGCCGAGCGCATCGACCAAAGTTCCGTTCTAGCAAGCTGTTGAAGCCTGAATTGAGCGCGGCTGGGGCAGGCGGACGTGCTGGGCCACTCCAGCGCCAACGCTGATCGGAGGCCCGCCCACACCAATTGCGTCAGCCAGCTGCGCCGAGAATTTCGGGTCAGGAATGCCCCAGTCTGTTCGCTGCCGATGCCGTAATGTTCTTCAAGAGAAAGCCTCCGCCGCGGTTCAGCCGGCCACCGCACGAGCCAATGAGAAGCTGAGCCCCCCGCATTTGACTGCCGCTATCGTTAACGCTGGCGTGGGTATTAAGCAGCTTGAGAGCTTTGCGTTGCGCCCATAGGGCGAAGTTGACAATAATCGACATGTCGGGACAGAGAGCATGCTTTCAAGCAATAATTCGATTCAGGTGGATACAGAAACCGGGCTGAACCTGGCGCCTACGCGCAGCGATAACCTTAGGCCTTGGTTGCCGCTCATATTCGCGACAACGGCCTATCTTACGCTCATCACCAGCACGGTTAGCCTATTAAGGGATTCGGACAGCTATTGGCATATTGTGGTCGGCCAGTGGATCATTGATCATCGTGCTGTACCTCACGTTGATCTGTTCTCTTTCACGATGCGCGGCGCACCTTGGATATCCAGCAGTTGGTTATCAGATGTCCTTTATTTTGCTGCGTTCAAATTAGCGGGGTGGACGGGACCGGTAATGCTTGCCGCGCTGTCGGTGTCTGTAGCGTTCTTCCTGCTTACGCTCCTACTACTGAAAAGACTGCCGAACGTGCCCGTGATGATCTTGGTGAGTGCTGGAATCGCCATGACGGCGTCCCACACGCTAGCTCGGCCGCATGTCTTGATCTTTCCCTTGATGGTGCTGTGGGTTAACGCACTGGATCAGGCCACCGAACAGCGACGCGCGCCTTCAGTCGCATATCTCCCGCTCATCACTCTCTGGGCGAACCTTCACGGAAGCTTTACGCTGGGCCTCGCGCTGATTGCGCCGTTCGCCTTAGAGGCGCTTTGGACCGCGGACAAATCCGCTCGCTTTACGATTGCGTTGCAATGGATCCGATTTGGGCTATTGGCACTTTTGGCCGCGTGTATCACCCCGTATGGGGTGGAGTCGATCCTGGTCACATTCCGCATTTTGGACCTCGGGACGACGCTTTCAAATATCGTCGAGTGGAGGTCGCTGGACTTCGGCACACCAAATCCCGTTACAGTATGCTTGCTCGCTGGCGCTGCCTACGTCCTGTACAGCGGGTTTAGGCTGCCTCCGCTCAGGATTGCTGCGCTCCTAGCTTTAATTTACGAGACTTTCGCCCATGTACGCTATGTCGACGTTTCCGCCCTGGTACTGCCGTTCTTCATTGCCGGTCCACTAGGCCAGCACCTCTCGTGGCCCCAGTTGCAGCAAGGCCGGAAAGTCATTCCTCCAGCAAGAAAAGCATTTGTCGCAGCTATCGCGGCCCTCGTTATCGCGACCGGTGTGATCGTGTCGATGACCGATCACACACCACCACGTGCTCCGCGCGTTGCAGTGGAAAAGCTCAAGGAGCTAAAGGCAAATCGCGTCTTAAATGACTACTACTTCGGCGGATATCTGATCTTCCAGGGCATTCCGACCTTCATCGATTCACGTGCTGAACTTTTTGGGTCAGCTTTTCTCACCCGCTACGTGCGAGCTATTTGGCTTGAAGATCTCGCGGATTTTGTCAGATTGCTCGATGAATACAAGATCGACACAACGCTGTTGTTTCGGTCGACTCAATCTGTAGGACTGCTCGATCGACTGCCAGAATGGGAGCGGATTTATGCCGATGACATGGCTGTTGTCCACGCTCGGCGCACGCATCCAGAAAACGCGGATTCCCTGAAATAAAGCGGGTTGCCAACGTTCCCTGGAATGGCTGTCCGGCGGATTGCCAGCAAATCTCTCAAGGGGCTACATTCTCCGGACGCCGGGGGGCTTCTGCCTGGCTAGTGACAAGCGGAGGGCGGTGGACCGCAAATTAACGCAAAAATCATGAAAACGTTGACCAAAAGAGCCCTTTAAGGCAAATCTTAGGCAAGGTGATCGGGCTGTCAGCGATCGGGTTGCGACGGTCGCCAAAGCGGTCACGCTGCAGGTCGCTCCCGAGCAGGCCATAGAAAGGTGGTGCTCTCTGGCAACATTGGAGAATTTTCTCTGGTGTTGCGACGGCCTGGTGCAGGTCGCTCCTTGCAAACGAGGCCCATGACGGATGATGATGACGCATTCGGCCTGTCCTCTGCGGGGCCGGAGCTGATTCGGTGCCCAAAACCGGTGCCCGCCAGGAAAGGGAAATACGAAGCTAACAATTTATAACGGGACAGATTGTAAGCTCTACGACCTGGTGCGCGAGGGAGAGTTGTTAGGACGCCCGAAGGCGTACATTGCGGGGACAGCCGCGGATCGCGGCGAAGGGGAATGGAATGAGTGGCGGTCGCGTTGCGAGCAAGGCAGGAGGCAGGCTTCTCGCCTTAAGCGTAATCGTTCTTGGCGCTGCGCTTGCCTTTTTTGGCTCGGCGGACGGCGCGGGTGCGGCAGACCGGCGAGGCTCCTCGAGCGGCGTCTTCGTCAGTGAAATGAGCGACGTCCAGCGCGTCAAGGTGACCATCAACAAGTCACGCACCTTCAGCGTCGATACAGCTTTTTCGACGATTGTCGCGGGCTCGCCCGACATCGCCGAGGTGAGGTCGCTGAGCGATCACCTGCTCTACATCCAGGGCAAGAAGACCGGCTCCACCAACGTCATCCTGTTCGATAATTCGATGAAACAAATCGGCATCCTTGATGTCGATGTCGTGATCGATATCGAAAATCTGCAGCGCAGTATGCAGCAGAACATCCAGTCCCGTGGCATCCGTGTCACGACCACACAGGGCCAGGTGGTATTGAACGGAACCGCCGAGGATGCGGTCGTCGCCGAACGAGCCATGTCGATTGCTACCGGCAGTGTCCCGAAGGAATGGGTGGTCATCAACGCCATGAACGTGGCGGCGCCCCAGCAAGTCATGCTCGAAGTGCGCTTCCTCGAGGTAGCGAGGTCGGCTGGCCGCGAACTGGGCGTGAACCTCTATGCCGGCAATGGCAATCTCACGCAGGTTGGGAATAGCGGAACCGCGGGCGCACCTATAGCGGGAACGACCCCCCAAGGGGTTCCTCTTCTCGGCACCGCCGCAGGGCTATTGAGTGGCGCAGCGCCGTTCGGTAACCTCTTAACGAATGTGCTGAAAACGAATGGCACTTCGGTCGATCTGCTGGTGCAGGCACTGGAGACGAAAGGGCTGGTGCGTCGCTTGGCCGAGCCCAACCTGATGGCGTTGTCGGGCGAATCGGCCCGCTTCCTGGCCGGCGGTGAATTTCCGGTGCCGGTAGCCTCCACACCGATTGCGGGTTCCCTTCCCACCGTTACTATCGAATTCAAAAAGTTCGGTGTCGAGCTTGGCTTTGTTCCAACTGTTCTGTCACGCGGCGTGATCAACCTTCGGGTTGAGCCGTCGGTCAGCGAACTTGATTTCACCAATCAGATAGTCATCTCGGGAACGACGGTGCCTGCATTGACCAGCCGCAACGCCCGGACCACGGTGGAATTGCGCGACGGCCAGAGCTTCGCGATCGCCGGGTTGCTCCAGACTCGCAACTCTCAGGATGTCCAGCAATTACCCTGGATAGGCTCGGTGCCAGTCCTCGGTGCGTTATTCCGAAGCGCATCTTATCAGCAGAAAGAGACTGATCTGGTGATTATCGTGACCCCGCGCCTAGTCGCGCCGGCGGTCCCGGGGCAAACCCTCGCGTCGCCGCTGGACTCCCGCCTGCCCGCAAACGATGTCGACTTCTTCCTTAACGGCCAAATGGAAGTGAAAAAGCGCTACAATGACTACGTCAATTCTGGCGGTGACATCAAAGGGCCTTACGGCCACATCATCGCGCCCGATGTGCGCCTGTCCGAACCGCCGACCGTTGTCAAGACCCTCAACTGAAGGACGACCGACATGACATGCACGGTGTTACTTGCGGTCTTTACACTTGGGTCTTGCAACGGCTTGGCCGGCAATGACGAAATGGATCGTTATTTCCAGCGTTCTGATACTATTACCTTAAGTGCCGGCGACGCGAAGCAGGCCAATGCCGTGACACAAACGATCCATCCTTGGCCGAAGTACGTCGGCGATCGCAGGATCGTTGCTGCGGCGGCGAAGACCAATGGCGCTATAACGCGTTATCGTGCCGGCAACCAACCGCGCGATCCGTTACCGGCGTTCGGAGTAAGCGCGCCGGGGCAGGGGCACCTTCCAATGGGAACTGCGGGCGCAACGGCAGCAGCGGTGGACGCAGGTGGTATCGTCTACCAAGGCACCGGCGCGGCCAGCTTAGGCGCCGCGCCCCCAAGGTAATGAGTTTGATATTTGTTTTGCTACCGGTAGTAGCAAGGTTAAGCGCGGCGTTTAGTCATTCGCGTTGGACGTTCGTGTCGGCCGGGCAGGGGAGTTTATCCGGCGTCTTTTTTCAAATGGGGCATGTGGCTTACCGGTAACACGTCTCTAACCCCGCTCATGTTAGTGTGGGGAACGATATTTCGAGCGGGGCGGGGATAACAATTATGTGGCGCCTTTTTCTATGGCTGGCTTGCGCCGTGCTGGCCACAGCCTTGGCCGCTTGCGAAACGGTGCAAGAAGCTACTGTGCGTGACGCTGCCGTCGTTGCGCCCGTTGCTCCAGCCGGTCCAGACCCTGTGCAGGAGCCGACCGACGTCAAATATTATCCTTCCGATGAACCTGTTCGGATGGGGTTGGAGCAGTTCAATCGCGGCAATTTCGGGCTGTCCCAGCGGTATTTCAAGGATGCGGTCGAAAAGGCCCCGAGGGACGTCACCGCCTGGATTGGACTGGCAGCGAGCTATGATCGGCTGCGGCGCTTTGATCTTGCCGATCAGGCCTATGCGCACGCCATTCGCTTAGGGGGTGAAACCGTGCAGGTCCTGAATGACCAAGGTTACTCGTATATGCTGCGTGGCAATCTGAATGCGGCGCGGCGAAAGTTTGAGAAGGCTTATTCCCTCGATCCCACCAACCCCACGATCGCCAATAATCTTCAGCTCCTCAATGGCAGCCGCAAATTCATTGAACGACAGCCGGAAAATCAACCATAATCAGAACAACCATCCGTAATACTCTGATTGTTATTGATATTTTTGTATACGGGGGCGCGGCACCCTTGCGCCGGGAACCTTTAAGACAAGTTAAACGTTTTTGACGTATGACTCGTCGGATGAATCGTCTTTTTAAACTGCAATTCCTGGGACCCTTTGCGCTTTTTGCCGCCACGCTTTGCGCCGAATTGGCGGCGCGCGCCCTTCAATATGCCCCCAGCTCTGAACTTCTCTGGTTCATTAATCTCAGGATGTTCGGCATCTTTCAGCGAAGCGACGCACTTTTGAGCTATTTCGTTTCGATGGATGGGTTTCAGTTCTTCGGACTTGCGCTTCCGATCTTCGTGCTTGCCTGCTTTGGGCTCGCAGCCAAATCCAGGCTCCCTTTCACGGTCGCAACTCACTTGAGCGCAGCCTACGCGGGCTTCTTGGTCCTCTCCTGGCAGGCTGGCGTACCCACCGTTACGCAGGCATCGCTTGGTTCTATTGCGGTCCCGTCGGGCGTTGGCTTATACGTGATGGCGACCATCTTAGGGACTTGCCTCCTGTCCTTTGCGGTCACGCACCTGCTCTACTTCCGCGCCGTGCGACAGGAGATAAGAGCTCTGGTAGGTTGGCTGCGACCTGTTTTGTCTCGAGATACATATTCGAGTTGCTGAAGGCACTCGTCTCCCTATGGCGCGGGTCATCCGGCGTAGCGCTCGCCGGTTGACCATGGCCAAAGCCGGCTGCTCAGCGCCGGAGCTTCCGGTCGAGAATGGCGCCAAGAATGTCGGCGTAATCATTGGTCCAGGCAACATTCGGATTGGGTTCGAGGTGCTTCCATCCTGGCTGCGCCGGCAGGTCCCAGGATCCCGCGCATTCCGAGCAAACACAACCACTTCCGCTGGCTGCCGCCACTCGCCTTCGCTCGCGTCCGGGCGAAGTGGCCTTTGCCGTAGGCAACGAGACCCTCGGCACCGCCGACGGCGGCCGCCGGTCGCCAAAGCGCCATGTGCCTGTTCGAAGCGGGGGCAGGCCAATCGGCCGGAGCGTTCATAGCGCATCCATGATAGTTGTTGGAAAGCCCAGCTAAACTCTCTGGAATATTCACTTTCACATGCAGGAGATACGACCTAGCGGACCTAGTGTCGGCCCTAGTCTGGCCGGCCGCAAGACGCCGTCCGCAGTCGCGCATACTTAGGCATGTAAAGCAGCGCCGCCAAGACCGTGAGGTATCCGACCAGCCCAACTGGGTCACTTCGGTTTAACGGCCACCATTTCCACATCGCTTGGGTAGGTATCGTAAACATCATGATCAGGAACCAGGCCACATAGATCATAGAGGCCAATAATAACGCTCTTCGCAGCATACGAAAATCGACTATTTGTCGATCCAACCAGAAACGTTGCTGCATGAACACCAGAAGGAACGTATTGAGAATTGCTGCAAGCGGGAGGCCGAGATAGGCAGCCACAAGGTAAATCAGGTGGGGGCTTTCAAGGAACTCGAACGTAGAATAGCTTAGCACAGCAATTATCTGGCTTGCGACGGCGACGACGGTCAATTTCGGGTCAACGCCCACGAGAACGATCGATAATACCTCGAAGGGGTAGAAATACCGCTCGTGCATTTTTGGCAGCACAAATGGCATCAACTGAAGCGACGCCGCCGCCGCGAAAATGAGCGCAGTTGGTGTTCCGGGCATCTTGCGAGCTAACCGGATCGAAAAGGCGAGGCCAACGATCGCTGACGCGGCAAGACCGATCAAGAGTCCTGGCCAGTAGAGTTCTTTTGGTACGAATGACCAAAGGTCCCTAAAAGTCTCCGCTTGGGTTAGATAAATGCCGAACACGTCGGCCGGCGGTCTACCGAGCAAGAGGACGGGTGCGGCCAGCGCGGCGTAACTGGCGGGAATTGCCGCGAGCCACAACCAAGAGAGCTTGCGCTGGAGAACGAGCGCAAAGACAAACGGACCCAAGAAGATGGCCTGCGCCTTGACCGAAACCGCGATCGAGAACGCCACGCAAGCGGATCGGAACCGGCGTAGACAAGCCAGATAGACCGCCAGCAACACGAAGAACGACCAGAGTGCGTCCGCCTGCCCCCATAGCGCGCCGTTGAACAAAACACTTGGCGCGAGCCATGTGGCGGAAAAGACGAAGACGGGCGCCCATACACTATTTGTGGCGGTCGAAACGAGACGATAAGCGATCAGAGCCGATCCAAGCTCGAACACATAAGAGATCGCTTTGATGAGTAGAAGCGGCGGCAACACGCCGTCGAACTGCGCCGCTACAAGCAGAAGATAGCTGTAGAACGGGGCGTAATTCGTTAACCCGAGCTTCAGGCTGTCAATGCCCAATGTCACCGCCGTTTGATACCAGGGCAGCAGATAGGTGAATGTGTCAGTAGTTGTATGCTCGTAGGTCAGCAGCCGGACGCAAAGTCCGAGCATCACAATCGCCAGCATCGTCGCCCTTAACGCGAGCGGGCTGGGAAGCGACTTGTCAGTCGTAATTTCCATGCGGTCGTCCTTACCCGCCCTCGCTGCCGCCGTCGTGGCTGTCGCAGTGGAAACGGCCCGAGCTTCATCATCCGCCATTAGCTGTACGACTTGCGTCTCGCTAGCCGCAACAATGGCTGTTCCAGGGCGGCCCACGACAATGCTGCGATGGAAATAGAAACAATCACGGCGGTGCAGGTCACTAGAATTTGCGGTGCTGTCGCTATATCTGGTCTGCCATCAAGTATGAGCCCGTGCAGCACGCCATTGACCGGCTGATGTAGCAAATAAAGGCAATATGAGATCGCGCCAAAGGAGCGCAGGAGCCTTGAGCGCAGGAAGCTGAGCTTCGCCCAGCCCTGCGCCGCGAGAAGGATGTAAGACGAGAATACGGGTGCCATAAACGCCAGAAGAACATGGGGATGCGTCGTGAATATCATAACGTCAAGGGCCACGAGGGCCACCATAGACGCGACAGGGATAAGGCGGAGAATTATCTCCGGCACTTTGATGTGTTGCTGGATATAGGCCGAAAGCACACCAATCAGGAGAATGTGGCCATTGCTGAAAAGCAGCAACCTTGATGATAGGTCGGCGCCAGTCTCGGAGAGAAGGATACGGGTCAGCAAGCAGAGTGCAATGCCGGTGATAATCGCCGGCAGCAGAGCCCGAGCCGGTATAAACATAATCAGTAACGGAACGAGGAGATAGAACTGCTCCTCTACGGCAAGGGTCCACGTCGGCAGAAGCCACAACGTTCCAATCTCACCGCGCCACGCCATCACAAAGTTTTGGCTGAACGTGAAATAGGACGGGGCGGACAGCGGCTTGTCAATCCAATGCGCCGAGCCATATAGCCAGATGAATCCCAGCGTCGCGGCGAGCGTCACGAAGTAGACCGGTAGTATGCGCAGTGAGCGTCTGCTGTAGAACACTGCTAGGAAATTTGAACTGTCTTTGCGTTCCAGAATGATGGAGCCTATCAAAAATCCTGAGAGCACGAAGAACAGGTCGACGCCCACCCAGCCGAAGGTCAACACTGCAAACCCATGTCTCACCTCTCCAAAGTAATGGGCAATCATGACGGACAAGACGGCAACACCTCGCGCTCCATCCAACTCAGGAATGCGCGCTCCACTTGAGATTTGAACGCGCGGCTGCAGCGAGCGACCCGCGCAAGGTTGCGCCCATTCTGAACCGTTCATGACCCCTTCTGAACCGTTCATGAAAAGTCCTGCCAGCCCTGAAATGGTGGCAAGCTAGCACCGCAACTGGTAATAGTGCAAACCCTGCGCCCACCTTAAGCTTAACCCAAGCGCTGCGACCGCCGCGCCGACGAGGTGAAGATCAATTCATGCCTTGTCGCGGGTTTGTCAAAGGCTCGCAGAACCGCACCGACTACTCTGACGCAAAAACCGTCTCCCGTCGGGTGTTGGCCTGTACGTGATGGCGACCATTTTAGGGACTTGCTTCCTGTCCTTTGCGATCACGCACCTGCTCTATTTCCGCGACGTGCGGGAGGAAATCCGAGCTTTTGTGAGTCGGCTACGGGGCAGGGTCCAGAACCGTTCGCGCATTCAATTAATTCGGCGGCAAAACGGCGTCGGCTTGCCGGCAGTCGCGTCTTACAAAATGTCTTACAACGATAAGCGACCCATTGCGGGTCGTAAACCTGGCACCGAGCAATTTCGAAGCGTATTCCGAAGATCAACTAAATCACGGCCGGTTCCGAGGAAGGACTTGGCGGTAGCGCGCAGGAATCTCGGGAAAGATCACGCCGCGCTCGGCGTTGTGCGATTGGTGGTTGGGGCAGAAGGCACCCAAGGTTCAAGCTCCATATGATTGTCGGTCTTGTCAAGAAACCGGATAGGCCGATCAATTTCGCCTCAGAATAAATAACATAAAAAATCAAAGCGCGGCCGCCCGCCCGTGGATAGCGAGGCTGTTACCGTCCGCATGGCAATTGATCCACTACACAATCTTGACATCTGGCGCCGCAAACAGGACGATCTGCCGGTCGCCCCGAGGCGGTCCGCCGCTTGGTCGAGTTGAGGCTGAAGGTTAGCAAATGAGTACGGATAAACTTCAGGCACTAAGCAACACTGTTGCGGAGATACTAAGCGAGCCTCCGTCGCCCCCTACTTTCTTTGACGAGGGACCCTGTGACGCATTGCAGGCTAGCGAACAGGTTGCGAAGGCTTCTGACAATCTTCGGCGGGGCATCGAAATTCCAAAAGAGAATTTCGGAAAGCTAACTTCTCGCAAATCTGGAATTTCACCAAACGAGATTCACGAAGCGGACATCGTCCGCGACACCGCGAACGAGAGCGTTGGCATAGCTCGTCAAGCACTTGCGGATCAAATCTCTGTC
>Ga0193751_1001380_pt1 | contig 15637 bp, 15 predicted proteins | sample L1c2metaG_FD_143050 | JGI IMG/M metagenome (GOLD analysis project Ga0193751, IMG submission 143050) | Soil microbial communities from a riparian zone of the East river system, Colorado, United States - L1c2 | ecosystem: Environmental > Terrestrial > Soil > Riparian zone | place: USA: East River... | reverse complement strand
CCAGCCCCACGCTCGGGGCAATGGGTTTGGCACGACAGTGGGGCATGTCTATGACTTGCCGAATAGAGCTGAAATCGGATTTCCGGCCAAGTTCGCTTGAACCGGTTTTCTGTTCCGCTGATCAAGGAGATACCGCTATGAAAACTCAATCGCTGTACCAAGCTCGCGTTCCTCGCCAGAGAATTCGATTTTCCCTGGTGTTTGTCGCGGTGATTTTTCTTCCTTTGCTGCTCATGCGACCCGGAAATGCATATGCCTTGTCGTGTGGGGATACCATCAAAATGAACACAACGTTGCACGCGCCCTTAGTTTGCAATGGGGTTGCGCTCACAGTGGGGGCCAACAACATCTTTTTGCACCTGAATGGATATTCGATCACCGGTTCAAGTTCAGGCTTTGAGGGAGTGAACGTTGGAGGCACCACAAACGTTAGGATCAAAGGGCCTGGTACCATCACGGGCTTCACGTACGGAGTATCGGTCTTCGACGCCAATGGGAACCGGACAGCCAGCAACGGAACGAAGGTCAGCCATGTCCACTTCGTCGCCAATTCCTCGATAGGGATAGTCTTCGTCGGGGGAACTGGGAATCAGATCCTAAACAACACATTCATCAACAACCCGTGCAGCGCGATCAAGGTCGATGCCGTTAGCAACGCTCTGATTGTCGGGAATGCGATCACGAGATCAAACGCGCCCACCATCGGAAACAACTGCGGGATGCAGCAATATCCGACCGGTGGAGGACTAGGAATCACTGTGGTGTCCACCTCTCCGGGAGCGATCGTGAAAGCGAATTCCGTCAACCACAGCACCTACGGGATCTATGTAGACGGCTTTGCCTCCCCCGTCACGGTCACAAGCAATGACTTCTCAGGTAATACGCAAGACGGTATCGACGTGCTATCCCAGGCAACCATGGAAAACAATCAGGCTAATGGCAATGGCGGAAACGGCATCACGTTAGCCAATGCGAGCGGCTCCCTGGTACGGTACAACACCGCGAATAGCAATCGGCTTAGCGGCATAGGATTGGGCAACTTGCTTGGCTTCACCTCGGGCAACAATAACACGATAAAGTCCAACCGGGCGCTCGGCAACGCGACCGATCTCTTCTGGGATCAGGGCGGAACCGGCAACTGCTGGAAGGGAAACATCTTCGACACGAGCATGCCGTCGCCACTTCCTTCCTGCCCATGAAATGCATGGAGGGCGGACCCCAACATCTCCGCCCTCCACGATCTACGAGAACGCGAAAGCCAGGGTGCACCGGCCTTTTGCCTGGAAGTATATCTCGAAACCCTTCTCCTAAATTAACCTGGAGGGTGCCCCGCTCCCTGCGCTTTTGTGTTCTTTGTCAAGGGTGGGATTCCACGGGCACCTCCCTCATGCGTTCGTAGCGCAGTAAACACTCTAGACTTCCCCACGCTGTGCCGCGGGCCAGATTGTGCTGATAGTAATGCGTTCGCCATGCACGCGGTACAAGACGATGTACGGGGTGCTCCCGATGACTAGTTCTCGGATTCCAGATTCTGCCCCAACTCGGCCCAGTCGGGGATGATTTCTTAGAGCTTCAACCATGGCGACAATCCGCGTGGCGAGCCGTTCCGCCGCCTCCGGTTTGTCCCGCGCGATGTAAGCGCGAATCTCACGCAGGCGTGATCGTGCCAAAGCAGACCAGACAACCTCTACTGGCACAGCGTCTCGTCATCGTGCTCTTTGCCGCAGGCGCACTTCGGAACCGGTAGCTCGTGCTCAGTTCCCCATGACAATAGCCACGCCTTCATGTCCTCGTTCTTGACGTAGTGTCCCGATTTAACCTGGCGATCCGCCTGACGAATCTCCGCCAGCATTCTTTCCTGATCGGCGACGTAAGACTCCACCGCATCCGCGATTAGGAAATTCGAGCTGCGCCCCGAGGTTTTCGCCAGCTTCGCCAGCCGCTTTTTGGTTTCCGGCTTCAGCCGGATACTGAGGGTTGCGCTCCGTGTGTTTGCCATGAACACATTTTAGCACGGCCGTTACCTGGGCGCCGAGGTCAAACTCTTCCCCGCCTGCAGAAACGAATCCAAATTCGTCTTGTCGATCAAGCCGGATCCCGTATCCACGAAGCTGGGAACAGGCGCATAAATGTCCTTTGACCAGTCGCTGTCCACCGAAGACGGCTTGTGATGATAAAGCGTGTCGAGCATTTGCATGCCGACGTAGGCCATGGTGTACGGCTTCTGTGCGATCGTGGCAGCGATTCCTCCCTTCTGTATCCAGTCAAGCGTCTCCGGATCGGTATCCATCGCCATCACAACCTTGCCTTTCACGTTGTAGCGGTCGAGCAGTCCGGCGACCTCTTTACCCGATTGCGCCTCGAGGCAGACAAAGGCGTCAACTTTGTCTTTTTCCTTGCCGATGATTTGGGTGGTCGTATCGAAAGTAATACGAGGATCGCCCTGGATATCGACCACGCGGGTGATCTTGATGTTGGGCGAGCGGTCGAGTGCCTCTTTGTATCCGCGTTGACGTTCCTGCAGATTGGCCTGGCTGGGCATGGTGAAAATAACAACGTTGCCTTTGCCTTTGAGTTCCTGGGCAAGACGTTGTCCTCCGGTGAAGCCGGCCTGGTAGTTGTTGGTGCCGATGAAAAAGAGCCGCTTGCTGGCGGGTGCGTCCGAGTCGATCGTGATTACGGGGACGCCCGCGGCCACCGCCTTATCAATGCTGTCTTTGAGCAGAGCGGGATCGGTAACGGCCAATAGGATGCCCGTGGCTTTCTTTTGCACCGCCTGATCCAGAGCGTCGCGCTCAGCCTTGGGGTCGTAGGTCTGCGGACCCACGAAACTAACGCGAATCTTTGACGCCTCCGCCGCCTTGGAAAAACCAGCGCCTGCAGCCTGCCAATAAGGGACCTGCAGGTTGGCCGCTACGAAAACGTAATATTCGTCGGAGTCATGCGCGGAACCACAACTGAGAAAAGTTATCAGCAGAGCGGCAATGCAAACACAGGGGAAAAGCTTGCGTGACAGCAGCATCGGATCCTCCTTCGAACGAACCATCGAATTGAGATCAGCAGAAGTGCCGGAGTCCGGTGAGAACTTCAGCGAGTGGATTGTAAACGACAGGTGAAGCGAAGGCCAACGCTAATGCGAAGCTTTTATTCCACCCCTGCAAATAATTTGACACTTTCTTGACCGAAACATGACACGCGGCAAGTGCCAAGAGCCTACCTTCATCTTGCGGTGAATCCAGAGCCAAGTGAAGGGATCACCGACAATCATTTCTCAAAAGACTGGAGCTGCAACATGACAAAAGAAAACCTCGTCCCGACTGTGTCGCCCGAAACCACTCAATCAGGTGGAGAGGGCGCTGTGTCTCCATCCGGTAACGGCGTTAAGCGCCGCTCCTTTCTCAAGGGCCTGGGCGTGGCTGGAGCATCCCTGTCCGCCGGCTCCTTGCTGACAACTGCGGCCGAAGCCTCGCAGCGCAGCGGCATCACTACGATAGGTGATGTGGCCATCCTGCGTTTCCTGGCCGCCGCCGAAATCCTCGAAACCGATCTGTGGCAGCAGTACAACGAACTCGGGGGAATCCAGGACAGCGAAGTCCCCGGAGGAAGTGGAAGTCCAGCCTACACCGCTGCCATTGCGTTTCTTGATGCAGACATGGCCCAGTACATTCACGACAACACTGAAGATGAGATGACCCATGAAGTGTTCATTAACGCTTACCTGGTGTCAAAAGGGGCGGAGCCGGTCACTCTCGATCAATTCCGCACCTTGCCAAGCAGCCAGGCCACCGGAGCCCAGCAAATCGGCCGTCTCACCAACTTGATGCAACTCTCCGTGGACACAACCTGGTGGACTCGGTACCGCAGCCGCGCAGGAAACCCCGATCTCGGGGACACCTTCCCACAGGCAATTCCAACCCTGGCAGTGGGGCAGCACACGGCAATTCCCAGGACCGACGCAGACCTCGAAAGGAAGAACTTCCTGCAGGCCATCGGCAACACAGCAGGCTTTCACTTTGCAACCATCGAGCAGGGCGGCAGCAGCCTCTACCCAAAACTGGCGCAGCGGGTAACCAGTTTGGAAGTCTTGCGAATCGTGCTCAGCATTGGCGGAACCGAGATCATGCATTTTCAGACTTGGTCAGATAAGGCCGGCAATGCAAAGGTGTTGCACGACGTCGTCGATCCCGTGACCGGCGTGCACGTAACCTTCCCCAACCTGAACGCTTCTCCGTTCGGCGGAGAAGATTTCCAAACCAACCTGATCATGCCCGAGCCCACGGCGTTCCTCAGCCGAAAGCTCCCGCCGGTCTCAATCATTCGCCCGACCCAAACCAAAGGCGCTGCCATGGGAGCGCTGAATGCTCTCACCGCGGACGGCCTCTTCATCGGCCAGTCGAAAGAGTTCTTCAATTTCATGCGAACTTTGGCGATCGAAGCCGATCTGGCGGTACGCGAATAGCCGATTATTTTTGGCTTCGCGCTCTGCGGCAGGCGCTGCGCCCGGAAACTCCGGCCGCAGTGCCTGAATTCCGTGATCCATGAACACTAGCGAAAAACATTTTAGAAGCGAGGTGTACACAAATGCTCGAAGGACTTTTTCAACCCATGCATCTGTTGATAATTTTTGGGATTGCTCTGCTCGTATTCGGACCCAAAAAGCTTCCCGAACTCGGCAAAGGCATCGGTGACGGTATTCGCGGTTTCAAGAGCGCCATGAAGGAAAAGGATAGCTTGCCCGAGAAAAGCGTCACCAAAAAAGACCAGGGGCAAACCATGGTTTGACAAGGCTTTACCGCGGAGGTTGGCGATTGACCGGGGGTTCCATCCTTGCTACGATCAAAGTCTACTGTGTTAAACCTTCCTCAATTAAACGACCCCAGCAAGCGCGTCCTGCAGCTGATACGCGAGCGCGGTGTCGTATCAGGCTGGCAAATCTTATCCGAAACCGGAGTGACGGACCAGCAACTTCTCGATGCTGCCAACCAGCTGGTCAAGTTTAGTCTGGTCTTGGCCAAAGGTAACATTTATAAGCCCGACGAAATCGGCAAGGCTTATTTCAGTCTTGTGCCCTCGAGTTCCAACTTGGCGGATCAGGTATTGAGATCCTAACTGAGGTAGTTCGGCCATGGATCTCGGCGTTTCGCCCGATCTGGATGCCTTCTATTGTTACGCCGTTGTATTTGTGCTCGGCCTGCTGACCGCCGGCAATCAGATATCCGCCCGTCTGGGAAGTTTCCGGGGCCGGTGGATCATGGTCAACACCTGGCTGCTATTCTTCGCCTATTCGTTGGTGCCGGTACTGCTGTTTTGGGCGCTCGACCGCACCAACGCCGTGCATGATACTTCCCTGTTTGCCGCCATCCTCGTCGGGTTTGGATACCAGCAAATTCTAAGCGGCAGCATCGCTAGCATACAGCCAGCTGGCGACATCTCCAAGATTTGGCAGCCTTTCGCCGTATGGGCCGATAGCATCGCGAATCGCATCGGCAATCGCATTATTGTGAATGACACCCGTTTCGACGAGAAGCTATTGCAGACTGTGCGGCAAGATCCGGCAAAGTTCCAGCGTCTGCGGGACCAAACCTTCGCCCACGCCACCGACCTGCCTGCTCTGGAGCAGAGCCTTGAGGCGGTGGACAATCACCAACCGCCGCTGGACCAAGACGTCGCAACCGCTCGCAAGTCCGCCATTCTGTACGCCAATCTAAAGCAGTCGTCGCCACAGACCTTCGATTTTCTTCTTTTCCGGAACAAGATCACATCGCCTTTCTTCTACCTGTGGTATGCCAGGGAGTTCCGCAGCAAAACCACAGCTTTCGTAGTCGCCGTGCTTGTCGCGGCGGTGCTGGCGTGGGGGATCCACAGCATTGACACACCCGAAAATCTTGGCCACTACTATGCCTGGAGACTCCAAAGAAACAACACCACGGACTTCGACCGCTTCCGGGCCAAGCGCGAGTTGCTGCAACGCTTGCGGACAACCACGGCTTCATACGCCCGAGTCGCGGCCCTGTTGCGGACACCCAATCTTCCAGTCAAGACCGCCGATGACGTACTCGGCCTGCTGGTCGAGGCACACTCCGCAGCGGCTTCCCAAGGTGTCGATCTTCCAGGCCTGTTGTTTGATTCGTTACGCAGCGAGAACGCCGACATCCGCAGACGTATCCAGGACACCTTGCTGTATTTGAGCAAGGAGCAGGGACTGACCATTCCGAAAGAGTTGCAGGATTGGAAACCCGACGCCAAGGACTCAGCGGCGGATGTAGACCAGATAATCAAGAAGTGGCAGCAAGTGAAGCGTTAGTTTGGACAGCCGTTCAAGCTGCGCTTGGGCCGGTACGTTGGTTTGGACTTCGTCGCAAAGCCACGCAGCTGCGATTCAGCTTTCGGTGATAATAGAACGATGACAGGTCCCTCGAAGCTGGATTCCAGCGGCACCAGCGCGATCCATGACGCACACAACTGCAACGTGGCCCTCGTCGGCTTCGGCACGGTCGGCAGTTCCGTGGCAAGAATCCTTTGCGAGCGCTCGAACACTCACCTGCGCTTGACGCACATCCTCAATCGCAACGTGGCGCGTAAAAAAGTGGCCTGGCTTCCCCCCTCGGTCCAGTGGACCGAGAACATCGACGATGTTCTGTCCTCCGACGTGGACGTCGTAGTCGAAGTGATGGGCGGACTTCAGCCAACCGAAGACTGGATCCGCCGCGCGCTCGCGTCGGGCAAATCCGTAGTCACCGCCAACAAGCAGTTGATCGCGCGCTGCGGCCCTGACTTGATCGCCCTGGCGCGGCGGATGAACCAGCAGATCGAGTTTGGCGCGTCCGTAGCGGGCGGCGTGCCTGTGATTTCCGGATTGCATGAGGGATTGGCCGGCGATGAACTCTTCAAGATCCGCGGCATTCTCAACGGCACCTGCAACTACATTCTCAGTCAGATTGAGAGCACCGGCATTCCCTTCGCCATCGCTCTGCGTGAGGCGCAGAAGCTTGGCTTCGCCGAGGCCGACCCGACGGAAGACATCGACGGCTTGGACGCGCGGGCCAAGCTCACCATCCTCGCGCGGGTCGGACTGCACTGCAACGTCAGCGCTGAAAACATTTCGGCCCGTTCGATTTCAGCGATCGACTCCGTCGATTTTGAATACGCGAACCAGCTCGGTTGCACCATTCGCCAGATCTCCTGGGCCGAGTTACAACATGACAACTTGTTTGCCGCCGTCCAGCCGGCGCTGGTCGAACTCTCATCGCCGTTGGCGCGCGTGGAAGGCAGCCAAAATCTGGTAATGGCAACCGGAACCTACGGTGGTGAGACCGTCTTTGGAGGCCACGGCGCAGGCGGACATCCAACCGCCGTCGCGGTCGTCTCCGACATTCTGGCCATCGCTCGCGCCAAGCAATCCGGGATGAGTTATGCCGTACAGCCGGTAGAAAAAACGCCCACCATCACCGCCGATTTCACCACCAGGCACTATCTGCGCTTCATGGTTAAGGACCGGCCCGGCATCATCGCCAGCCTCGCCACAATTCTCTCCCAGTGCGGCATCAACATCGACGCGGTGGTGCAGAAACCGGGCTGCCCGAAATCACACCTGCCCTTTCTGATCACGCTGGAGGAATGCAAGGCATCGCTAGTGGAACAGGCATTACAACAAATCAATTCTCTGGATTTCCTGGTGCAGCCCTGTTTGCACCTGCCAATCCTTTAGAGGGTATTGTTAGTGGAGTGACGGGCGTCCTCGCCCGTCGCTTTTAAGCAATCGCCCCCACGCAGCTCGGGAATATCGGCTTTGAGTCCGACCTTAATGAACAAATCTGCGATTTCGGTGCCCAACTCGCCGGTCGGAAGCGCTTCTTCCTCCGCAACGCGACGGAGAATATCCCGTATTTCGTCTTCCATACTGCGGCCGTTCCGCCGCGCCCGGCGCTGGACTTGAGTCTTGACGGCATTCTCGATGTTGCGGACGATCAGTTGGGCCATTAGACCCTCCAGCCTAGCTCGAACTCGCTGCAGTTTTTCGACGTGGTACCGCCTTCATAATCGCCCGCAGTGCGTCGTTGACCGACTCGCCCGTCTTGAACACTTTCGCAACATCAGGAGCGAGCAGTACAACGACGGTCTTCGCCCGCGCACGACGGGCAAATCGATTGGGTCGAGCCTTCGCGTAGTCAAACCGGTATTCGCTCCGCAGGTCCTTCTCGGGCCGCAATTCGCGAGACTTAACTGCTGATGTTTTCTTCATAGTCTTTCTGTTCTCGTCGCGTTGCCTTTCGAGCGCTGATTATTCGAACGTGATCCATCGGGCGTTCCGTAAAACTCACCAGCAATATGCGGTCAAGCATTGAGTAGCCCACAATGATCTCGCGTTCCTCGCCATTGGAATGATCCGCGTCTGGAAAGATCGTCGCTCCAACATCATCGAAAACGGTGCACGCTTCATCGAAACTGACTTTATGTTTTCGCTGGTTGCTCTTGGCTTTGCGCGAATCCCATTCAAACACCAGCGGCATATAACCTTGCCGTTCTTACGCTTCTACCTGGAAGAACTGCGCCATGTTGCGGAATTTTTGATAACGGCTTTCAAGCAGCTCCCCGACCGGCAGCCGCTTTACCGCGGCCAGATGCTGCTGCAATGCTGCGTCCAGCAACTCCGCTGCCTGCGCGTGGTCGGTATGCGCGCCTCCGGCGGGTTCCCGGATGATCCCATCAATGCAGCCCAGCTCGTCTAAATCTTTCGCCGTAATCTTCATGGCCTCCGCCGCCAGCGCTTTCTTGCTGGCATCGCGCCACATGATCGACGCGCAGCCCTCCGGCGAAATCACAGAGTAAACCGAATTCTCCATCATCAACACGCGGTCGGCCACCGCAATCGCCAGCGCCCCTCCGCTGCCGCCAACGCCGATCACGGTCGCCACGATCGGGGTCTCCAGTCGCGCCATCTCCAGCAGGTTGCGGGCGATGGCTTCTCCCTGGCCACGCTCTTCCGCGTGCAGTCCTGGATAAGCGCCGTCGGTATCTACGAAAGTAAAAATCGGCCGCTTGAATTTCTCCGCGATCTTCATCACCCGCAGCGCTTTTCGATATCCCTCCGGATGCGGCATGCCGAAATTTCGATACACGCGTTGTTTCGCGTCACGCGCTTTCTGGTGGCCCACCACGATGACTTCCTCTCCCTGAAAGCGAGCCATCCCGCAAACAATCGCCGGATCGTCCCGGAAGCCGCGATCCCCGTGAATCTCGCTCCAGTCGGTAAAAATGCGCTCGACATAATCCAGCGTATAAGGACGCTGCGGATGGCGCGCCAGTTCCGTGCGCTCCCATGCGTTCAGGTGCGAAGAAATTTCGCGGCGAAGGTCGTTCACCCGTTCGTGCAACTGCTTGATCTGGCGAAGCGTTTCCGCGCCCTGCCCCTCCAGCGCCTCCAGTCGACCGATTTGTCCCTCGATTTTTTCCAGTTCCTGCTGCGCCTTCAGTCCAGAATCCATCTTGATTAAGTTCTCATTCTTTCGGGTATGATGCTCTTCCACAATCGAGAGCATAAAGTCCGTCCCGGTGATGGCGGCATGCTTCGCATCACGACCGGATTTTTCTGCCCGCTTTATTTTCGTTCGTCTCATCGGCCGAATCTATAAAAGCTTGCCAGTGGAGAGCCGGGCGTCCTCGCCCGGCCGCGATGCTGCTGGACGGCGAGGCGCCAGTCGCTCCACCATACTACTCATCAACTGATGACGCGCACGCTGCCGCGTCCGCACAGCTCTTCCACACGGCCCCTAAAACTGCGGTCTGGCATCACATTATAGCCTTCCGCTTCCATCACCACCATGAAATCGCCTTCCCGCTCCACATCGAACAACACCTTCGCGTCGCCCTTGCGCTCGTTGAAAAGCGCGTGCAGCGCGTCAATTGTGCTGTCGCTCGCGCTTCCGAGAGGAATCCTTATACGGAGCGCCTTTGGTAATGGCACCCGCGCTTCGTCCAGCGCGATGATCTCATTGGCCGTGAGCTTTGGATTAGCACCCTCTTCAATGCGCACGCCACCGCGAATCAGCACCGGAACTTCGAGCTTCACCTTCTCCGCAAGTTTCCTATAGGCTTCGGGAAAAATCAGCAGTTCGACCTTCCCTGACATGTCTTCAAGCGCGGCTTGAGCCCACAATTCGCCTCTTCGAGACTTCGCAACTCGCAATCCCGAAATCAAACCCGCAGTCGTGATGCTTTCATCCTTGTTTGTGGATTTCTTCATGCCGGCAATATCTTCGGTTGAAAGCGCGCCCAAGTCAGTCAGCTTCTCCTTGTACTTTTCCATCGGATGCCCGGTAATAAAAAACCCGAGAATTTCCTTTTCCGCCGCCAGCCGCGTGTGTTCATCCCAGTCGGGCGTGTTAGGGAGCGCGTCGCTCGCCTGCTGCGCGGTTTCATCCGCAAACACGCCAAATAGTCCGTGCTGTCCCGATTCCGCGTCCCGCTGCGCTTTCTGGGCCTGTTCAATCGCCGTGTCGAGCGCCTGCATGAGCTGCGCCCGGCGCCCGAAACCATCCATGGCCCCGCTCTTGATCAACGACTCCAGCACGCGCTTGTTCAGGAGCCGCAGGTCCACTTCTTCGCAGAATTCGTAAAACGACTTGAAATTCCGGCCGAGCTTTCTTCGCCCCACCACAATCGACTCGATCGCATTGCCGCCAACATTCTTCACTGCGGCAAGCCCAAACCGGACCGCCTGCCCGTGCGGCGTAAAGTTCGCGTCGCTCACGTTAATATCGGGCGGCTCGACCGCAATCCCCATCTCGCGGCATTCGTTGATGTACTTCACCACGTCATCCGTGCTGCCCGTAACCGAAGTCAGCAAAGCCGCCATGAAGTCGAGCGGATGGTGCGTCTTCAAATACGCGGTGTGATACGCCAGTAGCGCATACGCCGCCGAGTGCGACTTGTTGAACCCGTATCCCGCGAACTGCGCCATCAGATCGAAAATCTTTTCGACCTTCTTTGGCGGAAAGCCGTTTTTGGTGGCGCCTCGTACAAAGCGTTCCCGCTGAGCCGCCATTTCCTCTGGCTTTTTCTTTCCCATCGCGCGGCGCAGCAGATCGGCTTCTCCGAGGGAGTATCCCGCGAGTTTGTTGGCGGCTTGCATGACCTGTTCCTGATAGACGAAGACGCCGAGCGTTTCCTCCAGGATCTCTTTCAATTCGGGTAATTCATATTCGATTTTGCGACGCCCATGTTTGCGCTCGATGAAATCGTCGATCATCGCCATCGGACCAGGACGATAGAGCGCATTGAGTGCTGTCAGGTGTTCGATCGAGTTTGGCTGGTAACGCCGTAGCACATCGCGCATACCATGCGATTCAAACTGAAAAACTCCGGACGTCAATCCACGATGGAACACTTTCTGATATGTTTCCTCGTCCTCCAGCGGGATCTCATCGAGCGTGAGCTGCTGGCCTCTTTGCGCGATCAGTTTCAATGTGTCGTCGAGAATGGTCAGCGTCGTCAGGCCGAGAAAATCCATTTTCAGCAGGCCCATCTTTTCGATGGCCACCATGTCGAAGGCGGTGACGATTTCATCATTCTTCGTTTTGTGCAGCGGCACCAGTTCAATCAGCGGTCGCGGCGAAATCACCACGCCCGCCGCGTGCACACCGGAATTCCGCACCAGACCTTCCAGCTTCCGCGCCGTGTCGAGCAACTGCCGCACCTGCGGATCTTTCTGGTACGCCTCCTGGAGCGCCGCAGACTCCGTAAGCGCGTCGTCCAGTTTGATATTCAGCGTCGTCGGCACCATCTTCGCGATGCGGTCCACGTCGCTGTACGGCATGTCCATCGCGCGGCCGACATCCTTGATCGCGGCTTTCGCCGCCATCGTGCCGAACGTAATAATCTGCGCGACATTTTCGCGCCCGTATTTATGTGTGACGTATTCAATGACTTCGCCGCGCCGGTTCATGCAGAAGTCGATATCGATATCCGGCATCGAAATACGCTCCGGGTTCAAAAAGCGTTCGAACAGAAGTTCATGCTGCAGCGGATCGATGTCAGTAATCCCGAGCGAGTACGCAACCAGCGCTCCCGCCGCCGATCCGCGCCCCGGACCCACGGGAATGCCGCGTTCCCGCGCATAGTGGATAAAATCCCACACGATCAGGAAATAACCGGAGAACTTCATCTGCTGGATGATGCCGAGCTCGCGCGCCAATCTCTGTTCGTAGTCCGCCAGCGAATGCTTGAGCCGGCCATTCGCCGCCAGGGTCCGCAGGCTCTCCATCCGCCGCGTGAAACCTTGTCGGGTGATGTGCTCGAAATAGCTGTCGAGAGTAAATCCATCCGGAACATCAAAGTGCGGAAACGGGCTGGGTACTTTCTCCAGTCGAAGGTTGCAACGCTCGGCAATATCGAGTGTGCGCGAAAGCACTTGCGGTGCATCCTTGAACACGCGCAACATCTCGTCGCCGTTCTTGACGTAGAACTGCGTGCCCTCGAACTTCATCCGGTTCGTTTCCTGGATTGACTTCCCCGTCTGAATGCACAGCATCACATCCTGGGCGTGCGCATCGTCTTCGCAAAGGTAGTGGCTGTCGTTAGTCGCGACCATGGGCAGCCCGAGATCCTTCTCCAGTTGGAACAAGCCAGAACGAATTTGGTGTTCCCGCTCCAGCCCCTGGTCCTGAATCTCCAGGAAGAAGTTCTCTTTGCCAAAGAGGTCGCGATAGAATCCAGCCGCCGACCGCGCGGCGTCGTAGTTCCCTTCCATCAGCCGCTCGGCTACTTCGCCCTTCAGACATCCGGAAAGCCCGATCAGCCCCCTCGAATGCTCAGCCAGAAATTTCTTGCTCACCCGAGGCTTGTAGTAGAAGCCATGCAGCGAGGCTTCCGACGTGATCTTCACCAGGTTGCGGTAGCCCTCTTCGTTTTCGGCGAGCACCAGCAGGTGGTTATAAGTGTCGCCGTCGGGAGGAGTGCGAGTGATGACGTGGTCGTCCTTCTTGCAGATATATAGTTCGCATCCCACGATCGGTTTCACGCCAACCTTGTGCGCTGCATTTACAAAATGCACCGCGCCAAAAATGTTGCCGTGATCGGTCATGGCGACCGCAGGCATGCCAAGTTCATGAACCCGGTCAACAAGTTTCTCGACGTCGCAAGCGCCATCGAGCAGGGAGTAATCGCTATGCAGATGCAGGTGGACGAATTGGTTTTGGCTCATGAAGACAGCACTTGGCTCTTGGCTTTTAGCGGATCGAATTTATTCTACCGGCTGGAAGAATTCGCGCAATGACAGAAAGTGGTGCAACTTTCAGTCGCTAGTCGATGGTCGTTAGTCGTTAGCGTTCGTCATTTGTCGCTAACCTTCACTCTGCGCAGGTTCGCCAACGACCAACGACTATCGACCAACGACCGCCTTATCTCGGCACCTGAAAATCCACTCCCCGATCGTCATTCATCTTAACCGTGGCCTGAAGATCGAGTTGTGCAAGCGGAATCTTCTTCCCGGCTTGGTGGTCATTGAGCACCCAGAGGGTTCCACCGGCGATCGCATAATTCCGCACTTCTTCAACATGCTGGTCGCGGAAGACCAGCGCCGTCGAGGGGACGGTAGCGGCCCTTTCTTCCTCCCGCGCCTGCGAGCGGCGCGCATACGAATCCTGATCCCGCTCTCGCTCCCTATCGTCCTGCTCGCGTAACCTTTGTTCTTCGAGGCTCGCCGCGTTCATCTCATTGGCCAGTGCCAGTTCCCGCTCCTCGTCATAGTCGTACGAGGAAGACGAGTCCGACCACCAGTACGGATCGTAGTATCCCGCATAGCCGTATCCGCCATACCACGGATACCCGAATCCCCTCCGGCAACCGAAGCAGTGATGAAAACCGCGAGAGTGAAAGCGCCTGCCGCCAAAACCGTCTCCACGAAACGAAGGACGTGCGCCGATTCCGGTATGCATCCCGGCGCGCATTCCGCCGAAGGCGCGGCCGCCGGAGGTTCCTCCAATGGAGCGTCCAATGGCAATGCCGTGACCGCCGCCTGAAGGTCGTCCAACCGCACCGCCGTGACCGCCACCGGAACTCCGCATGCCACCACGCTGGGCTAACGCTGACACATGCGCTAGGAGGATGACGACGAGGACGACGAACGCCGCAATGGTCAGGGGGCGACGCATAGCTACATTATAGTCCAGTTTCGACTGGTTTCCTGGCGCAGACAATCCGCTCGGCCACCCGAGAACCAACCGCCTTATTTCTTCTTCTTCTTCTTGGCGGTAGCCTTCGCCTTCGCTTTAGCAGCCGGCTTCCTGACCTTGGCAGCTTTGCTCGGCTTCTTGACGGCGGGAGCCTTGGCAGGCTTGCTCACCTTGGCAGCAGAGGCAGGCTTTGCGGGAACCGCAGGTTTTGCAGCAGCTACAGGTTTTGCAGCAGCTACGGCCTTCGCAGGCACCGCAGGCTTCGCCGCCGGGACCGCCTTCACTTTGGTCGCCGCGACCGGCACGACCGCTGCCGCCGGAGCCGCCACAACTTTTCCCTTCCCCTTAACGCCCGGCTTCCCGCTCGCCGCCACAGGAGCAGCAGCGGCAACCGCAGCCTTAGCTCCTCTGCCCCGCTTAGCTGGCGGAGGCGGAGGAGGCGGAGGAGGAGGCGGCGCCAGCGGCTTCAGAAACTTCAGAGTCTCAGTCCGCGAGCGCAGCTTGCCATCCAACAACAGTAAGAAGACATCGTTCGCAATCTTCGGATATGTCGCCATCTGCGGCGTGATACGCAGTTCCGTCATCTCCGGCAACGGAATCTTCTGCTGCACCTGGCGCCACTTCGTAAAGAAATTCTTGATCTTCTGCGCCACCGCTTGCTGCCGCGCCGTGATCGCAAGAAACAGAATCATCTCCGGACGCGCCGACGACAGCAATTGCCAGGTCCGCGAAGGCGTGGCCGCTTCCTTACCCGACAAGCGCTTGGCGAGACTATGGGCGTTCGAATCCAGATCCTTCCACGCATCAACCAGATCTTTGCGCGGAATCGCCCGGCGCAAATCCGAAATATCCTTGTCGCCCAGCCGCTCCGTCAGGAAATACAACACCGCCGGCGCAACCTCCGGCGTATACCCAAGCTCGTTCATTTGCTGCCGCGTCTTCATCAGCGCGCCCAATCCAGCCGTGTCCACTTTGGCCGTGCTCCAATGCGCGTTCAGTACCTTCAGCCATCCTTCTTTTTCGTACGCCTTCAGAACGCCATGCGGATCGTCCTCATACGCCAACTGCTCGATCTCGTATCCGATGCTAGAACTCCGTATGTGCTCGATGTAGCCGTTTTCTTTTCCCGATTCGTAACGCGCCTGTGTCCGCTCCTCAAGCGGCCAGTGGAAGCGCGTTGTAAACCGCGTGGCGCGGATCATCCGCGACGGATCCTCAAGAAACGCGTAGTTATGCAACACGCGGATCACCTTGGCTTCAATGTCCGCAACCCCATTAAAGGGATCCATCAACAGCCCGCGCGATCCTTCATTCAGCGACAGCGCCATCGCGTTCACCGTGAAATCGCGGCGGCGCAGATCATCAATAATCGTAGCCGGAGCCATCTGCGGCGCTTTTCCCGGCTTGTCATAGTGCTCCGAGCGCGCCATCGCAACCTCGGCGCGGACGCCTCCGGGAAAAGCGCC
>Ga0193751_1001379_pt1 | contig 15640 bp, 14 predicted proteins | sample L1c2metaG_FD_143050 | JGI IMG/M metagenome (GOLD analysis project Ga0193751, IMG submission 143050) | Soil microbial communities from a riparian zone of the East river system, Colorado, United States - L1c2 | ecosystem: Environmental > Terrestrial > Soil > Riparian zone | place: USA: East River... | reverse complement strand
AAGCCTGAAATTGGGTTATTGGAAGAGCCGATGAAGCCGACCAGGTTTCCAGAAACCGTAGCGAAGAAGAAGCCGACCACAAGCAGCACCGCCGCAGCAAAAATTGCCGGCCAGACGAGACCCGTCATGTGCACATAGAGTACGCACATGAACACGAACATGAGCGCAATCAAGCCAAAGACGGCTTTCGAACTCATATATTGTTCGGTGCGCGAAAGCTCGGCCCGCTGGTCCGCGGTCTGACGTAAATCGCTGATCGCTTTGCCGAAGCCTGCCGTCAGGCTCTTCCCCATTTTGAACAAAGTGTAGGCCGCTCCGACGAGCATTCCCCCTACGGCGATCGGACGGACCACGAACTTCCAGACCGAGATCGACATAGTTATCCAGTCATCGGGCGTATCTGCCGGGAGATATTGTTTGATCTGCGGCCCGAGGAAATAAATGAGCAGCGGTACCATCAATCCCCAAGCGAGTACGCCACCAGCAAACTGGATGGATGCGAGCCGAAGTCCGATGATGTAACCGACTCCCAGATATGCGGGACTTACACTAGGTGCGGCGAAAGTACTAACGCCGCCTGTTGCCACGATATTATTGCTTCCGGCAAGACCGAGCCGGACCCGGCTGCGTCCAAGACTGCCCACGGCGAAGTGAAAATCCTTGCCAGCGGCGAATAGTCCGAAGCTTCCTAGGATGTATACAATTCCGCCAACCCCGATGTTCCAAAAAAGATATTTCGCCGCTTGCGCACCGCGTTGCCCGGCTTTGTGAATTTCGGATGCTGCCACCGATTCGGGGAAGGGAAGCTCGGGATCCTCCACCATGACGCGTCGAACTAAAGAGATAAAGAGGACCCCCAGGATGCTCCCTACCATAATCAGCGCGGTCGATTTCCAGTAGGAATCGAAGGACCAGAAGGACGGCCAGACCCCGGCGAGCACGAATGCCGGTAGGGTGAAAATCGCACCTGCCGCCACTGACTCACCGATGGACCCTGCCGTTCGAGCGATGTTTTCTTCGAGCAGCGATCCCTTCCAGGCGCGCAACACCGCCATGGAGATGACCGCCGCTGGATACGTCGCCGCGATGGTGATCCCGGCACGCAAACCGAGATACGCGTTGGCCGCGCCGAGAACCACTGTCAGGATCAGACCCAGAAAAATTGCCCGGAAGGTCAACTCCTTCATTTCCATGGTTTCCGGGACGTAGGGGCGATGCTTACGGATCGTTCCGGGGACATCCCCCGCAGGAGAGTTCATGAGGTCCTCGTGGTCACTCGAATTTCATTGCTGATTCACAGTAGCAGCGACGGCGCACCTTAACATGCCGAAAGGCAGCTTTACAAGTGCGGCGGTCCGGTGGGGAAATCCGGTGAGATGAGACCTCGCCTTTTATTTGCAACTTCGCATCTTAACCGGGGTTAGAATAGTACCGTCCAGGAGGTATTTTGTGACATCCGTTGCCAGCCCCTCTTGGAGCCGGTTTTTCGAGGAATTCCATTGCCGGGGATGTGGCGCACACGAAGCATATCGCTCCCGCCCTCGCGGCTTCTTCGAGAAACATGTGCTTCCGCTTTTGTTGCTGCAAGCGGTCCGCTGCGAGCGTTGCTATCACCGGGGCTATGTTTTGCGGACGATTCCCGCGCTCGAGCGACCGGAGCCTGAGCGCAAGGCGTCCCAGAGTCAACCGCCAGGCGGTTCGAAGTCCGGTAGTCGCGTTGCATAGGGTGATCGCCACGGCTATACTGAGGGAGTGTAGCCCGGCAAAAAGTGTCATCGGCTTGCTGGGTGCTGGAGGCCGTCTTCAGCAGTAGCAGTAACAGTACTGGGTTTCGAATACGGGCTGCCCAGGGCCGAGCGGCGGACCATGGGTCGTCGGATCATGGGTTCGCAGGCTGGGCCGAGCGCGTTGCTGCGACTTTATTCTTCACTTTGTTCCCCGCCGATTGCCGTATTTGTGGTTCCCCCCTCATCAAGGTTTCCCGGCTTCCAGTTTGTGAAACCTGTTTGGTTGCGCTGCGGCCGCTACAGGGATCGTACTGCAGCGTTTGCGGAGAAGCCCTGCACGTTCCGGCTTACATTGATCGAGGAGGGACGGATCGCGAAGAGGCGGACCGCATTGAAGTTGAGTCGCGATGCCTGCTCTGCCAACGCGCGGATCCTCCATTCGAGCGGGCGGTTGCCTACGGTAGCTATGACGGGGAATTGCGCGACCTGATCCATCTGCTCAAGTTCCAGCAAGTTCGTCCCGCGTCGGCGGTTCTGGGACGCATGCTGGCAAAGACGATTGCCAACCTGGAACAGGCGATGCCTGTGGGCACGCTCTTCTCCAGCAAGATCAGCGTCATTCCCGTTCCCCTGCATACGCGCAAGCAAGCGCAGCGCGGATTCAACCAGGCAGAAATGATCGCCCGGGACGCGCTGAAGCAATTGTCGCGTCCGAAGAGATTCGATCTGTGCTCGGGGGTCCTCCTGCGCCGTCGCGAGACCGGGAGCCAGATTGGCCTGACTCGCCATCAGCGGCGCGAGAACATGCGCGGCGCTTTTGCTGTGAGCGATCCAACGCGAATATTGAACTGCGACATCTTATTGGTCGATGATGTCTACACCACGGGGACGACGGCGTCGGAGTGCGCCCGCGTTCTTCGCCGCGCGGGAGCGGCCCGGGTGTGGGTGGCGACGGTGGCGCGGACATTAAAGATTTCCGATCTCAGCGCTCTGCCGGCGAATCTACCGGAGGATCTGTTGGAGGAAAGTGAAGATCGCCAGCGCGTGGCGGCTCACGGCTAGAAATCATGTCGTTGCGATTACACAATTTCGGTGGCAGCATGCGGTCGCACCTTCCGGCCGCGATGCTTGCGTCCGGCATACATCAGGAGAGTGACGGCCACGCGCTGCATTTGCCCGTGCTGGTACTGAACGCCTCCTACGAGCCGATCAATGTTTGTGCCGCTCGCCGCGCGATTGTGCTGGTGCTGAAGGGCGTCGCCATGACCGAAGAAGAAAACGGACACTTTCTGCATGCCGCCCGCGTTGCCATGCGCGTGCCCTCGGTCATCCGTCTGCTGGAGTATCGCCGCATTCCGCACCAGTCGCGGGCGCTGTCGCGGAAAAACATCCTTCTGCGCGACCGCAACACCTGCCAGTATTGCAGCACCACGCTTCCATCCGGCGAACTTACGCTGGACCACGTGATCCCGCGATCGCGCGGCGGCCTCTCGACCTGGGAGAACCTCGTCGCCTGCTGCCATCCCTGCAACCGCCGCAAAGGCAACCAGTTTCCTCACGAAGTCAACATGAGGCCCTCGCGCGAACCTCGGTCTTTCAATCTCCACACCAGTCGCCACATCATGCGCTTGATGGGGCACTCCGATGATAAATGGAGAAAGTATTTGTTTTATTGAGCTGTCAGCACTCGGCCACCCTCGCTGTTCTCAAGGATTCAAAGATGAACCTTCGAACGATTCCCTTCTACTTCCTTCTCGTTCTCGTTGCGCTAACGGTCGGCGATGCGGTGCTTGCCTCTGCCACCGACACCCCGTCCGACCCCCTGCAACAGCTCACGAGTAGTTTTCCGGGTACCGTCGAACTCAAGAACAAAGGAAGACTGCTTGAGTTCTGTCCAGATGGGACCTGTGACGGATTTGTGACGTCAGGCAGTGTGTCTGCGGTCGCGTTGAAAGACTTCGCCTACCTCTATGTTTATTTTTTTTCGGATTACACGTTCCTGGGGAACTGGCGCAACAAGGGACAAGCGAAGAAGACTGCAGAACGCGTACTCTCCAAGCCTGAGTACCGCAACTGCAAGAACGAGATTAGCCGTGAAGCTGCTCGCTGCGTGCTGCGTGATGTCAGCCGTAACGGAAGGATCAGACTTATTTTCGTTCGCTACGATGAGGGGCAACGCAACGTAGTGCGCAGGAACATCGATGAGCAGTTGTCAGAAGCGAAGTCAACGTCGAAGTAACAGACTGCAGTGTCCTGGCCTGTCCTTTCCTGTTTTCCACTGGCTTCACTTACCTTGAAACAATAGTGGCGCGAAGTGCGCCAGATTATCGCGCCACACCATCCAGGCGTGCCTGCCAGGCGTTTCAATGGCCGTCACTGGAACGTCCTTGCTCTTGAGCCACGCGATGAATTTGCGGTTCGGTGTGATGAGGTCATCTTCCGTTCCGCAAGCAATCCAGAGCAGGTGCAGACCGGCACTCTTTCCACTCAGCGCCGCAAGCTCATCCTGCTCGCGGTGTCCAAGCGCTGAACTGAATCCACCAACCCAGCCGAATTGTTCGGGGTGAGTCAACCCGATCGTCAGACTTTCCAAGCCGCCCATGGAGAGTCCAGTAATCGCCCGATCATTCCGGTCGTTCGAAGCGTGATAGGCGGATTCCACCTGCGGCAGTATTTCGGTCAGCAGCGCTTGGCCGAAAAGAGCCACATTGTGGTCGACCGCCGCGTTATCGTCCCACGCTCCATGGCCGCTATTAACAAACTTCATGTCGCCATAGCCAAGTGGCATCACCACGAGCATCGGCTCCGCTTTGCCTTCGGCAATCAGGTTATCGCAAATAAAATTTGCCTGTCCGACCGCCGTCCAAGCGTTCGCCATGTCACTCCAACCGTGCAGCAGATACAGCACCGGATACGGCTTGGCTCTTTTCGGATCGTAACTGGGAGGGGTATAGACGTAGTACTCACTTTGCCCGTCCACCAAGCCTTTCACCACTTTGGACGCGTAGAAGTGGTGATGCACCACTCCGTGCGGTACTTCGCGCGCCTCCCATAGCTGGGGGACGCTGCCCGCCACAGTCACCAGGTTCCCAACAAAAATCAGGTTCGGCTTAACGACCGGATTCTTCGGATCGAGTTGCGCTCGCCCATCGACCTCAAATCCATATCCGTAAATCTCCGGCGGGAGCGGAGGCGTGACTACGCTCCACACCCCGTCGCCGTCTTTTTGCATCGCCAGCGGCTTGCCCGCGCCTTCGAGGTTGAGCAGAACCTTGCCGGCGGCAAGATCTTTGTAACGAAAGGTGATGCTTCCGTCGGGATGCACTTCGTTGGATTTGAAAGAAGTAGATGCTTGCCCGTACGCCAAAGCGGCCATGAAGACTGGCATGATCAGAGCACGAGCAATAGCAATGATTCCCGCCGTTGTAGGAAACGTTTTAGGCAACGCGGTTATGGGCAACCGGTGTCGAGGTTCCATGCCTGCAAGTCTATCGATTCGTCCTCGTCGCGACCACCCCAACCTTCTCAGGAAATACGACCGACTGCGTGTACCAACGCTGGGCGATGTGCTCGTCCCGAAAGTTGATAACTGACAGCTGACAGCTGACAGCTTCTACTGCGGCTTCTGCGGCTCAGGCTGTTTCTGCTCCTCCGGTTTCTTTTGCTCCGTCCCCTTCTGCACTTCCTGGCCTTCGTAAGTGATCTTGGATTTTGAGCCAAAGCGCCTGTAGTTCGTGTACTTGATAATCTCGCGGATCTTGATATCCCCCATCGAAAACTTGAGGGTGTCCTCGGCGCGGGTGTAGGTGGGGAACCAGTACTGGCCGTCAATCTGTTCGCGCCAGGTGGTGAACTTCGGGAACAGGTTCTCGTTGCCCTTCTTCTTCCGGATGTCGGGCACCGTCTTGCCATAAGTCTCCACGATCTGAAAGTCGTGGTCGTCCACCCAGATTCGTCCCTGGAAGTAGCGCTTCTTGCCGACAATCTGTTTGGGGGCAACATCGAAAACATAAGTACTCAGTTCGTCCTGCTTTTGCTGGCCGACGTACAGGATGTCGTATTCCCCGATTTCATCCGAGGTCAACACGAACGGAAGGCGGTTCTCGATGTCGTCGAAGTCTTCTTCGGTCATCATGAGGCGCTGCAGGGTGGGCTGCGGGGCGAAGACAACGTTTTTAGTCTTGCGCCCCTTGTCGTCGAAGGTCACATCGAACACTTGCTGGTAGTAGCCGTCCGGGGTGTCGCCGTCGAGCGTCATGACCTTGACGTCCTGCCGGAAGGTGTATTGATCGCGCGCCTCCTTGAACGCTTTCTCCTTGATGGAGAAGCGCTTGATGATTTCCTCGACGGTAATTCCCTTGGGCTCGGATTTGTCGAGAGCGCCTTCCTGTGCGCGCGCCACCGTAGGCACCATAATGATAGGCAACAGGACGCTGAACAGTGCGGCCAGAGAAAGAATGAATGGGAACGTCAACTGCGCAGGTCGGGACTGGAATCTCATAACCCTATTCTAACGAAAAGGGAGCACGAAAAAGTTAACGGCAGCCTCCACCCCCAGAGCCGCCGTGCAAACGGCCCTAAGAAGGGGTGGAAGACTGCAGTTCTGCCTATTTCATTGGATGCTTCGACCGCATGAAGGTTAGCTGGATTTACTTTTCTTTACTTTCGTAATCTGACGGTGGAGCGACGGGCGCCTCGCCCGTCCTTCGACTGCCGTATGGCCGGGCGGGGACGCCCGGCTCTCTACCAGAAAAGCCGTCACGATCTAGCGCGCGTTCCGCACGGCCTTGGCCATCGCCCACTCGACCACCCCCGGAAATAACTGGTACAGCTTTATAACGGGAATCATGGTCCAGGGTACGACGACCTCACGCTTTCTTTTACGATAGCCACGATAGGCCGCCCGAGCCACTCGTTCAGCGGTGACGCCTTGAACCGATTGCGGGCGCACGTTGAACTTGCGGTCGGCTACCACGTGCTGGCCGAAATCCGTGCGGACGTAGCCGGGACAGACCGTAAGAACATTGATGTGGTCGCGTTTCAACTCAAGCCGCGCACCTTTTCCGAGAGCGTTCATGGCAAACTTGCTGGCAGAGTATATGGCCATGAACGGCACCGGGATGTGTCCGGCAACGCTTGAAATGTTGATGATGTCCCCGCCGCCCGCTTCGCGCATCGCGGGCACCACGGCCTGCGTGCAGGCGATGGTGCCGAAGAGATTGGTTTCGAACAATTCGCGGCATGCGGACATCTCCATATCGGCGACAGAGTCGCGGATGCCCACGCCCGCGTTATTGACCCACACATCCACGCGATCAAAGTGGTGCAGCGTTAGTGCCAGTGCGCGGCCGATATCTTCGCGATTGCGGACATCGCAGGCCATCGCGAGCGTGCGCTCAGTGTGGCCAACCCGGTGGCGGGCGGCCTCGGCTCGACTGGCATCGCGCGACAGCAATACCACGCTGGCCCCTTCGTCGGCAAAAAGTTTGGCAATCGCTTCCCCAATTCCCATGGAAGCCCCGGTTACAACCACGACTTTCCCTGCCATGTCCATGGCGACCCTTGTATCGTTTGGGGGGCCGCAAGTCAATGCCAGCAAGTTCTCAGTTCCCACTTCCCAGTTCTCAGTGGGAACCGAGTAGTACTGGGTTTTTCTGAGAACTGAGAACTGGGAACTGAGAACTTTTGTAATGGCGTAAAATCGTCAACACTGGAGACGCCGTGAGTTCGCTGTTGCCCATCTTCCCGCTCGAACTTGTGCTGCTGCCGGGCGTTCCCCTGCCGCTGCACATATTCGAACCGCGGTATAAGGAGATGATCGCGGAATGCCTGGAACAGAAAAAGCCGTTCGGGGTGGTGCGGGCGTCTTCCGACGGAGTCGCCGACATCGGCTGCACGGCCGAGATCATGTCCGTCACCAAGAAATATGACGATGGGCGCATGGACATTCTGACGCGCGGGGTCGATCGGTTTGAGGTGATCCAGGTCAACGAAGATCGATCGTTCTTACGGGCCGAGATTTCGGTGGTGCAGGACGAAGATGAAGACGAAGACGAACCCGACAAGCCGGCTGTCCAGATGGTGACGCGCGCAGTGCGGTTGCACGCGGAGATCGCGAAACTAGCCGGGGCCGAGCCCTCCGGACCCGACGAACACGCCGGCAATCTTTCCTTTTTGCTCGCAGGATCGCTTCCGCTCGACCTCGACTTCAAGCAGAACCTGCTCTCGACTCTGTCGGAAGCAAAACGTCTGGAGGCGGTGATCGGCTACCTCGAGGCGATTCTTCCCGGTCTGCGGCGGGCGTCAAAGGCGCGCTGGAACTAATTCCTCCCGCGAAGGGAACGGAGAGCGTCACCACAGAGGACACAGGGGGACACAGAAGGAAATCCACAGAGAAAAACGCCTTACGGTTTCCCCTGTGTACCTCTGGGCCCCCTGTGGTAAGGATCTGCGTCGGCGTCCCTCAACCCTGGTTTCCTGCAACCAAGCCGCAGAGTTCCGTCGCGCATCAAAGTATCTTTTCTTCCGTGCGACTCATCTGACAAAACAGCAACCCGTGCGGCGGTATAATCCGCATAAGGCTGTCTCCTTCGGAGGTTCCCAGCATGAGTTTCGCCCGGACTCTCGGCGAGTTGCGCCAAAGTCCTTTCACTGCACAGCGTCTTGGCTCGCGGCGTGTGAAAGATGAGCTGCGCGAGAACCTGATGTCGCGGCTGCGCGAGGGTGGCCCGATATTTCCGGGCATCGTTGGATACGATGACACGGTAGTGCCGCAGATCGTGAATGCGATCCTCTCGCGGCATAATTTTATTCTCCTCGGGTTGCGCGGACAGGCAAAGAGCCGAATTCTAAGGGCGCTGACCGCGCTGCTTGATCCGCAGATGCCATACGTCGCGGGCTGCGAGATCCACGATAATCCGTATGCTCCAATCTGCCGCCGCTGTCGCGAACTGGTGGCGAAAGAAGGAGACGCCACTCCGATCGCCTGGCTGACGCCTGAGCATCGCTACGTAGAGAAGTTGGCCACGCCGGATGTCACCATAGCGGACCTGATTGGCGATATCGATCCGATCAAGGCGGCCCGTGGTGGGCACGAGCTATCCAGCGAATTCACCGTCCACTATGGATTGCTGCCTCGCGCCAACCGCGGAATTTTTGCGATTAACGAGTTGCCGGATCTCGCGGGCAAGATTCAGGTTGGACTCTTCAACATCATGCAGGAAGGCGACGTGCAGATTAAGGGGTATCCGATCCGGCTGGCACTCGATGTCGCGATTGTGTTCAGCGCGAACCCCGAGGACTACACCGCGCGCGGCAAGATTATTACGCCGCTGAAGGATCGTATCGGGTCGGAGATCCGCACCCACTATCCGGCGACGGTGGAAGAAGGCATCGCGATTACCGCGCAGGAAGCCTGGATTGATCGCAATGGATCACGGCTGCACATTCCGAAGTATGTGCAGGAAGTGATCGAGCGTATCGCTTTCGCGGCGCGCGATGACAAGAAGGTCGACAAAAGAAGTGGCGTGAGCCAGCGCCTGCCGATCTCGGCGATCGAGAACGTAGTATCGAATGCTGAGCGGCGCGCGCTGACGCATAACGAGAAATTCATCGTCCCGCGAATCAGCGACATCTACGCCGCGCTGCCGGCAATAACCGGCAAACTCGAACTAGAGTACGAAGGCGAGATGAAGGGCGCGGACTACGTAAGCCGCGAACTGATTCGAACAGCGGTCGCCAAGGCCTTCGATACGTATCTTCATGGCGTCAACATGAATCAGGTGGTGCAGTGGTTCGATCTGGGCGGCGAGATTCAGCTCAGCGACAATGCCGCGGCCGAGGACGTACTCGACGGCCTGAGCCAGATTCAGGGCTTGATGGAAAAGCTCGGCAAGCTGAGCGTGAACACGAAAGACTGCGCCGAGGTGCGGGTGTCTGCAGCGGAGTTCGTCCTGGAAGGCCTACACGCGCACAAGAAGATCGGACGCAACGAGGAGCGTGTGTTTACGGCGGGCGAGAAGCCGGTAAAGATCGCGGAGAAGCCGTCGTTTGAGCGGGATGAGTCGGAGTTTGGACGGAAGCGAGGGTTTAATTAGCTCTCAGCCGTCAGCCGTCAGGAAAAACCTGCCAGGGATGGCATCTTTTGGTGGGCCGCCGCAATCTTGCAGGCAACCGATGTGGGTTAGCTGACGGCTGATAGCTGACGGCTGAGAGCTGTCTATGAAACGCATTCGCTACTCCAAATACGTTCCCGACCCGGCCGCCGACATGAGCATGGAAGATCTGCTCAGCGCGCTCTCCGACTATTTTCTGCAGAGCGGATTTAACGACAACTTCTGGTACGAACTGCCGGAAGGCGAGCAAACGCTGGACGAGTTGCGGCGCGCCCTCGAACAGGCGCTGCTCAATGGCGAGATGTTTGACGAAGAAATGCGCGACCGGCTTCAGCAGATGCAGATGGATGGTGAACTCGAGGAACTGATCGAGAAGCTGATTGAGCGTATGCAGCAGGAAGATTATATTTCGATCGATCAACCTCATGATCCTGCGAAGCAGTCGAGCGTGGGCGGACAGGTGGGCGACGCGCAGCAGCAGGCGAAATTCGAGATCACCGACAAGAGCCTCGATTTCCTGGGATTCAAAGCCCTGCGCGATCTGCTGGGGTCGCTCGGCAAGTCGAGTTTTGGCCGGCATGACACGCGCGACATGGCGACCGGCATCGAAGCGAGCGGCGCGTCGAAGCAATATGAGTTTGGCGATACGTTGAACCTCGATATCACGGCTACGCTGTCCTCCGCGATTCAGCGCGAGGGGCTCGCGCTTCCGCTGAACCTCGAATACCGCGACTTGCAGGTGCATCAGTGCGAATACCAATCGTCGTGTGCGACCGTGCTGATGCTCGACTGCTCGCATTCGATGATTCTGTATGGCGAAGACCGCTTTACTCCGGCGAAGAAAGTTGCAATGGCCCTGTCGCAGCTGATTCGGACGCAGTATCCGGGAGACTCGCTGTCGCTCGTGTTATTTCACGATTCAGCGGAAGAGGTCCCGCTCTCGCAGTTAGCTCGAGTGAAGGTTGGTCCGTACTACACCAACACGCGCGAGGGCCTGCGCATGGCGCAGCGCATCCTGCAGCGCCAGCGCAAGGACATGAAGCAGATCGTTATGATCACCGACGGCAAGCCCTCCGCCCTCACACTCGAAGACGGACGCATCTACAAGAACGCGTTTGGGCTCGATCCGCTGGTGGTCAGCCAAACCCTCGAAGAAGTCTCGAAGTGCAAACGGGCGGGCGTGCTGATCAATACGTTCATGCTGGCGTCCGACTACGGCCTGGTGCAGTTCGTCCAGAAAGTAACGCAGATGTGTCGCGGCAAGGCCTACTTCACGACGCCATACACGCTTGGCCAGTATCTGCTGATGGATTACATGTCGCGGAAGACGAAGACGATTCATTAGCGATTACAGAAATCAGACGTCAGATTACAGAAGTAACACCTTGTGTGTCAGCCCGGGGGTCTCTTCGTTGTAAGATCGCTTCAGGATTTTCCGTTAGGAGACGTTATGAAACGAATTGCCGCTTTCATCCTGCTGCTGGTCGCCTTTAGTGTTGCATGGTCCATACCGGTTCAAGCTCAACGCACCAGTACCGCGGAAAATATGCGGCGGTCCCGGAAGGAAGCTAAGCAGCAGCAAAAAGTGTCAAAGAAGTTGTCGAAAAAACAGCGGAAGGCAATGAAGAAATACGAGAAGTCGCAACGGAAGGCCGTCAAGGCAAACCGCCGCACTAGATAGCTTTTCGAGTTTATGCTCGCCTCGGATTTTGGGTTGGTGCAGTTTGTCGTGAAGAGTTCAGATGTCTGAAATGACCGGACACGGCGCCGACCTCAGCGGTTTGCCAAGACTGGCACCTGCCGAGCCTTGAGAAGGTGCTCGTCGGCTGTTACCAGGGTCAGATTGAACACTCTCGCAGTGGCCACCAGAAAACGGTCGGCGGGGTCGCGATGGGGAAGCTGCACGCGGGCGGTTTCTTGCGCAACCTGGTAAGTGATCTGAGCTTCCCGCATCGGAACTGCGTCCAGCGCATTTGCGATCCATGCCTGTGGATTGGGATGCAGAGTCAGTCTGTGCTTCTGGCAAAGAGTCAGAACCTCCCACAACGAGATAGGTGAAAGCCACAGCTCATTGTTGGGATCCTCCAGTGTGGCAGTCAGGCGATGGGAAAGACGCGCTCGTTCTAGCGCGCACCACACCCAAATATGAGTATCGAGCAGCAGTTTCATGGGCGCAGGGCTTCCCAATCGTCTTCATCACTGGCAGGAGAAACGATGTCACCCGTAATTTGACCGGTTCCCGCCAGAGAACCTACCCAGTGCTTCGGCTTCCTGGACGCATGAGCAGGGACGAGCTCAGCCACCGGCTCGCCAAAACGCGTTACCAGAACTGGTTTCCCGGTCTTGCGGACCCTCTTGAGCACGGCCAGGCAGGTGGCTTTGAATTTGGAAATGGCAATTTCTTCCATGTCGAGTACCCCATAAGTATAGTACTATGGTCAGCGACCATGGTCAATACACAAAATGGATCTCTTCCACCCCCTGGCCGCCCGCTGGGTGCCTACTCATTCGCGTCTTTTACGAATCAGTGAGAATATCTACAATCTGAGTGGGGTTTGCATCACCGGTCAAGAACAAAGTCCGGGACAACGAACTCCTTTCTCCACGTCCAAGCGGTTCGAATCCCTCTCATCGCAAATAGCGCGTTGAGTGGTTCACCCGAGATTGTTTTGGCGCCCCCCGTCTCATGGTTGGAGCAGGTCCCAAGGACCAAAATGAGAATTTCTCCTGGCAGAAGCTTGGCGCGCGGCACCTTCTTCAGATGGTTGCGACGAATCGCGCTGTCCGTTGCAATTCTGTTGCTGCTGGCGCTCGGAGCGGCGGTGCTCAACAACAATGTCTCGATCCAGCGGCCTTCCCGCGCGGAGTTCGTTGGGAATCTCGATCGGACGCTCGCGCGCAGCACGGGCTGGGCGCTCGGGCAGTATCGGCAAACTGCCATGGGAAGCGTCTCCACGCCCGCAGGCCGCTCTCTTCTATCCAACTCTGCGACCGCCCACATGGTAGTGGACTGTGCCTCGCTTTCTAGTGAGCCCCGGATGAAGGCACTCGGTTCCAGTTTCGTTGACGCGTGGAAGGTCGACGCCAATATCTTGGGCAAGATGGTGGATCCCGCGATGCCGACGAATGCCGCAAGCGACCAGGAACTCCAGAGTCTCGATGAATACCAGCGTTGGATTCTACACGGAGCCGCTCCAAACGACGTCGCCCTGTCGCCCAAGGAACGAGAGGAAATGTTCTCTCCGGACAAGTATCGAACGGGAAAAGCGACGCACCAACTATTCGCGCTATGCTTCTACCGGAAATCCAAAGGCTCTACTCCGGAGTTGGATCGCCTGATGCAAAAGATCGAGAAACGAATCGCCTGGGAAGCCGCTATCGATTTTCGCGTGACGGACCTCTATCTGCAACGGCTCGCATTTCTACTTGCGGCCGGCAGACCCGACCTGATCCGGCCGCGATGGGTCGAGAGGGCCTTTGCTGCGCAGCAGATCGATGGGGGTTGGCTGGAAAGCTGGCACGGCTGGTCTCGAACGCCTTACCGTTTCTCTTTTGGCGATGAATTGCCGAGTGCCCACTCCACCGCGCAAGGAATGTGGATCTCTTACATGCTGAAGTACCGCTATCCGGAATGGATCGAGCAGAACTACAAATGAGCCGAGCCAGCCTGGCAGTGCGATCTATTATTCCTCGCCCGCACTATTTGGCGATTCATCACAAACATTAGTGACCGCCCGTACATCGCTCTGATCCGTAGCGCGCTACGCTGATTACTCCAAGGGCCACTCCCGGTCCCATTCCCTCCAGAAAGTGACTCGCTATGCCTGCGTCAAGACGCGTGTTGGTCGTTGCACTTGCCTGTGTGTCCACCTTCGGTCTGCCGAATTTCTGCCTGTCGGGCTTTGCCGCCGCGCAGCAATCGGATCAAGTCATCGCCGAGCGCGTTCTCGGTCCGCAATGGAAACAGCTTTCGCACCGGGCCGGGATGATATTCGCCGGCACGGTGCTCGCAGCCGCGGCCCAGACTGTGACAACCCAGACTGCGGCAACCGATCGGGCAGTTCCGACCGGGATCCCAGCAGCGACTCCGGCGGTTCAGTTGACCTTTCGCGTGGACCAGGCAATTGCCGGCGTCGAGCAAGGACAAATTCTCACGATTCACGAGTGGGCGGGAGCATGGTCCATGCATCGCCCGATGCGCAGTGGCCAGCACATTCTTATCTTCTTATATCCGCTGAGTCGCTTGGGCTTTACCAGCCCTGTGGGTGGAGCACTGGGCCAGGTTGCGCTCGACTCGAGCGGGAAGAACGTGGCTAAGTCTGAGTCTCCGCAGCCACCTGTGCCTGCCGATACCCGTAGCGTCAGCGTCGTTCAACTGGAGCGGGCTATTCGCAGCGCCAGGGGCGAAGAGGAGTGAACATGCGCGCGCGAATTTTGGCGGTTCCCGTTCTTCTTTTCTGCAGTGCGGTTGCCAGCCGCGCCGGAGGCCCGGCTTTCATCGCGGGCTCCGGCTACGCTCCCGGAGTCGAAGGCCATCCACTGATTTGGGCGAATGGCTCCGTGCAGTACTTCACTGACCAGGGGGACCTGAGTCCGATCCTCCCTAACGCGCAGGCTGATATTTTTGTTGCCGCCGCCTTTAGCCCCTGGACCAGCATTTCAAGTGTCGCCGTCACCGCATCGCAAGGCGGACATCTTGCCGAAGACGTGAACGGCGGCAATATCGTAGGCGCTGCCAACGGAACGATTACGGCCCCCGCGGACATCACATCTGCAGCCACGGGCACTCCGATTGGAATTGTTTACGACTACGACGGAACGGTCACCGATGCGCTGCTGGGTCAAGGCGCTGGAGGCTTGGCCGATTGCTTCACCAACGCCGTCTATGGCGGGCCCGACAACTTCACCACGGCCGGGAACATCGTGCACGCATTCGTGGTGATCAACGGAGTCTGCGCGGCCACCAGTGCGCAACTGCCCGACGTGCAATATCGGCTGATACGCGTCCTGGGGCGCATTCTCGGCTTGGGATGGTCACAAGCCAACCTCAACGCGCTGACGCGGAACCCACCTCCGGCGGACGCTGATTTTGCGGGATTTCCACTGATGCACTTTATCGATCCGATCTCGTGCGTGCCCATCAGCCTCTGCTACCCCAACGCGGCCGTCCCCAAATTGGACGACACCAACGCGCTCGCACGACTCTATCCAAGCAGCGTAAACCCGCAACCGGCGGGCAGAATTTACGGCAGCGTCTACTTCACCGATGCATCCGGGAACGCGGTGCAGCCCATGCAGGGCGTCAACGTGGTGGCCCGGCTGATCGACGGAACCGGCAAGCCCTCGCGGCAGTACGTCGTGACTTCCGTTTCTGGATTCGCGTTTCACGGCAACGCGGGCAACATCGTCAATGGATACGTGGACGCAAATGGCCTTCGCTATGACCGGTGGGGCTCCAGTGATCCCGCGCTCGAAGGTTTTTTCGATCTTGGCCAACTGGTGATTCCAACCGGGCAATCCATCGCCCAGTATCAGTTGAGCGTGGAAGCGCTGGACGCGAACTGGTCCTTGGGCGTCGAACCCTACGCTCCCACACAGGTGGCGCCCTCGGGTTCATTTGCTCCGGTGGTAGTGACCGTCACGAATGGGGCGAACGTGCCGCGCGACATCCTGATGTTGCAGAATGAAATCGCGCAAGCGCATCCCGGCAGCGGGTCGACTTACGCGAATCCAGCGGCCCTTCCACAAGGCGGCGGATGGGGTTCGTGGATCTCCGGTTACAGCAGCACCGATTGGTTC
>Ga0193751_1001378_pt1 | contig 15662 bp, 10 predicted proteins | sample L1c2metaG_FD_143050 | JGI IMG/M metagenome (GOLD analysis project Ga0193751, IMG submission 143050) | Soil microbial communities from a riparian zone of the East river system, Colorado, United States - L1c2 | ecosystem: Environmental > Terrestrial > Soil > Riparian zone | place: USA: East River... | reverse complement strand
CTCCGAATCTCGGGTCCGCGCCCATGAGCGAGAGCAACGCAAAGGTCCCGGCAGCGAACCACAGGGCGCCCGCCCAAGGACGACTTTCCCCGCGCACAGCCAAAGCGCTCCACCGTCTGTAAACCGCCGAGCCGATAAAAGTCGCCAGGAGGTAAACGATTAGAATCGTGGCAAAGGCGTAGACGACCGTGCCGAGAAAGGGAGTGAATTGGCGCACCCAGACAACCTCGAGCGCCATGCTCGTTAGTCCTGTCAGAAACAGAAGACCCAACATCGCCGGTCCCGAAGCGGATCCGCTTTTGATCTCACCGCGCGCCGCAGTGGAAACCGGCAGAGAGACCGGCGCTTCCGATTGCGAATAGGAGAGTGACAGTGCGGCGACTGCGAGCAGAACGTTTAGAGTCGCCGCGACGAACAAAGTGCCACGAAAGCCAAGCAACTCGATCAGGAACACCGCCGAGGCTATTGTACCGGCCGTCGCTCCGAGGACATTGGCCACATAGAGATAACTAAACGAACGTTCCACCCTGGCTGCGGCGATCCGATTGAGGGATGCCATGGCGAGAGGGAATGTCGCGCCCATGGCCGCGCTGAACGGGAGGAGGATCAGCGCGATGCAGATCCCCGCGACGAGCTGGTGGCTAAAAGATCCCCACTCAATGCCGCCCCCTACTGTTGAAAGAATCGTCTGTCCGAACCTAAGGGCCGGAGGAACCGTAAGCCCAGAAAGACCGATCAGAAGTTCGGCACCCGCGTAGAGGCGCAGCGGCGTCGAACCCGGTCGGTTCGAGAGACGCGTCGTCAGGCGTCCTGCCGCCCAACTGCCTAGCCCCAACCCTCCCATGAAGACAGAGAGCACAATTGAGATGTTCGCCGTGGTAATGCCGAAAGATGCCATGGCCAACCTCAGCCAAACCACTTCGTAGACAAGACTGCAGAAGCCGGAGACAAAGAAGAAGAGAAGAAACCAGCGCGCTCTCAAAAGGAGGGCGATCATTCACAATACGCGCAACACTGTCAATGACGCCTCCGGAATCGGAAATACCAGCAAAGACGGGCTCCGTCGTGGCGGCCGCAAGGACTCGCAGCTCCCGGTCAAAAATCTTTCGAATCCACCCGGTGAAACGTGATTGGATATTGAAACTACAAAGCCCGTTTGCCCGCTCCGCTGTCATAGACTGGCTTTCGGCATAAGCACGGCCCATGGACAACTCAAGGCCGCTAAAGTCTTTCCCTCACCGGACATTTGAACTTGGGGGTTTCAGGAAGCGGACGGAACCGAAATCCTCGGCCAACGCCAGAAGGCAACACCCAGGATCAGCGTTGAAATCGCTGTTATCACCACGCCAAGGCGGAGAAACGGCGGAGAATAGCGGATCTCCGCGGTGTGTTCTCCCGGTCCCAGCTTTACACCCAGCAAACCAACATCTGCCTTAAGAGTGGGGCTGGGAACGCCGTCGATAAGAGCCCGCCAACCTCGATCGAAAGCGGTTTGGAAAACAAGAATGCCGGAGGTGTCGCATCTCACGGCGCTCCGGATGCAATTTTGGGTGAAGGATCGAATCCGGAGCGCGGTGTTGCGACGGACCGCGACAGCATCCGGGAACGAAAATCCTTCCACTGATTCCTGCAACTCAGAGGGGCTCATTCGTGGGAGCCCATTCGTTCGCACATTTTCGTCGTCTGAAAGAACTGCGGTCAGGAGAAGCGCGCGTTCCTTCCTCAGGCTCGGCAATTCAAGGAACATTTTCTCCGAGATATAGTCCGGGTAAAAGAGACCCAAAGGAAGAGACAGCCTGTTCCGAAAAACGTAGAGCTTGCCGTAGCGCTTGAAACTTTCATAGGCGGGATTGGTCTGGAATGGAACAGGATCCTTACTGAGAACGTACTTCTCGCAGGCGAAGGTCGAGAGGAGCGATCGGCCAATCAAACCGTATGCCCACCGCGTTTCGATTTCGGTGGCCTTCTGAGGAATGGAATCCACCGCCATGAGAAATCTGACATAATTCAAATTGTTAAAGGAGCTGTACGACATCGTACCATAGTAACCAAAAACCATCGCGTCATTAAGGCTTGAGTGTGCGGCATTCCCGGAGGGATACAATTTCGTGATCCGGTAAAAACTTCCGTCTCCCGCTTTAATATCGCGCAAGACGTCGACCGTAGAATCGTTGTAGCCGACTCGCTCTTTCAGATCTTGTTTCATCACCGTCGATCGGTAGGCCACAGTGATTCGATCAAAAAAGCAAAGCTCGGCCGCACAGAGCCCAATGATTACCCAAGTACAAATTGACTCCCGTCCGAAATACCGTCCGGCTGCGAGCAATACTACGTAGGCAAAAAGGAACAGAATTGCTATTTTCCGCAGTCCGAAATCAATACCTCGGAAAGGCAGATAAAGGACAGTCAGCAGGATGACCGACGTTACGCTCAGAAGCCAAAGATTAAGAGTTCGTCGCGCAGAGTAGCGATAGAGGGCCGTCATGCTGAGCGTGATCATTCCGAAAACCGAGAAAAGAGAAAATGTCCTGAAATAGTCTCCCTGAAAAAGCCAGAAAAGGTATCTAAACCACGGGAAAACGACGGGGACAATCATGAGAAGGAGCAAAAGCCCATACAGGATCCGCTTTCGTTTCTCAGTTCCGATGAATGCCTGAGGGACAAGCAGGAGACACAACAGTCCGGAGTAGGCCATTGGGGCCTCAAGATAGTTGTTCCAGCCGCGGAAGTGATCTCCAATTCCAGCGATGTCATTAGAGAACGCCCGCAAGATCGCCGTCAAATAGTAAGATGGTGTTTCGAGTCCGAAAACCGGAAACGTGATCAACGTGTTGGCGTAGGAGCTTGTCCCGGACCCACGCGGACTGTTTAGCAGGGAATGGAAGCTGCCGAGACTGACGACGGCTGTGAGTCCGACGCCGAGCACCGCAACGGCCGCAAGTAAAACAGAAGAGCGCAAGACGACCCACGGCCGCCCCGGAAAACAATCGAATAATCGAGCAGGTACATAGAAACACAGAAACAACGCGCAAAGGTACAGATGAAAAACGCTAAAAAGGCCAACCAGCGCGACCGCCAGAGCAAGGTAAAACCAATGTCCCCGAGCAACTGCCTGCTCGGTGGCAAACAGAAGAAAAGTAAAGCAGACGACTTCCGTGGCATGAAAATACCAGCAACTTCCCATGCACATATAAGCGGGGAAAGACAATAACAATGCCCCGAGTAGGGAAGCCGCGAAGTTGAGACCGCGAAGGGAAAGGAAACTTCCGAATAACACACCGGCGATCGCGAGGTAAATCAGATGTTGATAAACAAGGGCTTGGGCGATCATTCCCTTTGGCAACCACACAACTGGACTGACCAATACCGTGCCCACCAAGGGAAAGATGTTTTGACCCATCCCGACACGGAAGGACCACAGAGGGATCCCAATCTCTCGAAGATAATCCGAGAGCAAGACATAGTATGGGAATGAGACTGTAATAGAGTCGCTACCGATGTCTTTGTAGAGGAGCGTTTTGCCTCCGAAGATGAAATCTCGATAAATGACGAGCCAGAGAACTATCAGCGCGAACACGACCACGCCTGTGCGAAACAAACGCCGGTGGCTTGAAAGCAGTTCCGAAGCTCTCCGCCATCGGACAAGCCCTAACTTGAATTTCATCTGCCGGATCCTTCCACAAGCCACCTAATTCTCCAAAGCCCGCCCAGACTTCGTCCAGTCCTCTGCTGTGTTCGATTGCTCAATTGTATCTTCGGAACGGCTTGTGCACGAGAAATAGGTCTCTTGCCGCAAGCAACCGCTGACGCAGTGTCTCGGTTTCCGCACTCTGGGTAGCGGCAAGTATGTCGATCGCTTTTTGAGCTGTTTTGATTGCCATGTCAAAGTCGCCGCTTTCAGCCTGACTTGCAGCCAGAATCTCGAGAGCACGCGGTTCCTGAAATCGCGTCAATTCACAAGCTCGCTGCGCAAGTTTCACCGCGTCCGCTCCATTGCGAACGGTGGCGTTCTGATCGGTCGCCTCCAGCCAGGCCAGGTTTTTAAGAGCGCCAAGTTGATTTGAATTAAGCTGCAAAGCCATCTGATAGTCGCGCAATGCATCCGCTGAGTCTCCTTTCGCGCTTCGGGCGATTCCCCGATTGTTATATGCCTTTGCATTTCCCGGCGCGTGTTCTATCGCCTCTGTGAACACCTGTATAGCTTCTTGCAACCGGCCAAGCTTGGAAAGGACAATACCGAGTTCATCGTAGGCATCCGCAAAATCGGGTTTGAGATGCACGGCCTCTACAAAATGGCCCGCCGCCGCCTCATATTGTTTTTGCTTCGCCTGGACCAACGCGCACTCATAGTGAATTTTCGCGGATCGCGGCTGAATCCTTAGCGCCTCCTCCAGATGCCTTGTACCTTCTTCGTCCTCGCCACCGTGGACGAGGGCATCGGCCAGCAAGGCGTGGGCGGTTGCGCCTTGCGAGGTGACAAGGGTTGCGCGCGAAAACAGAGCAACGTCATCTCGCCAATAGGTCAGCTGATGCAAAGTAGCCGTTAGGCATGAGCCAATGACAATGACAGATATTGCCACTAAAGTCGGCAACCGCAGCTTCCGTTTCTTCGCAAAGTCAGCGAATCCCCAGACAACCGCGAGAAAAACACCAATCAGCGGGAGATATGTATATCGGTCGGCCATGGCCTGCTCGCCCACTTGCACAAGGCCAATAACCGGAATCAAACTGCCAAGGAACCAGAGCCAACCCACCAGGAAGTAGGGGTGCGAGCGGGCGCAGTAAAAAGACGCGACCGAGATTGCGCCGAGAAAAACAATCGCTCCGAAAAGTTGGTCTCCGGGAATTGGAGGTACGAGGGGATAGATTACGGCCAGGTCTATGGGCAGAACCGTCTTGTACAAATATTTACCGTACGATACAATTGCGTTTCCCATTCGTAGAGTAAACGGCAGCACGTCTAACCCAACCATTGCGTCGTGCTTTTGCGCCAAAAATGTAATCGCGCTCGCCACGAGACTGAGCGCGAGGAGCGGCAGCTTTTCCATGATTAGCCAGCGCAGCGATTGAGGTCGCAGCGCCAGTGAGCTGGTGCCATGCGGGCGCAGCTCCTTAATTCGGTAGAGAGGCCAGTAATCCAATAAAAACAAAACAAACGGTAGCGTCACCGCCATTGGTTTTGACAATAAAGCGCAGACAAACGACAGGATCACTGCTGTGTAGCGACCGGCGCTTCGTTTCTGCGCGTAGCGCACATATGCGAAGATTGTCGTTATCCAAAACAATGCGGAGAGCACATCTTTCCGTTCTGCGATCCATGCCACTGATTCGACGTGCAGCGGATGAAGTGCGAATAGCGCGGCGACGAATGCACTCCGCCACAATTTGCCAGTCATGCGGGCCAGCAGCAGAAGAAGCAAAATAGCGTTCGTGGCATGGAAAGCCACATTGACGAGATGGTGCGCGCCGGGGTTCAGGCCAAACAACTGGCAGTCCAGCATATGACTGAGCCATGTTAGCGGATGCCAATTTGAAGAGTGTGCCGTCGCGAAGGCCCACGTGATATTCCGGACGCTCAGACCGGAACTGACACTGACATTATCGCTAACATAATCCGGATCATCCAGTCTTATAAACCCGAAGTGCCTGACAGGTTGGTAAACTGCCAAGACGGAAACCGCGATGCAGATGCAAAGAAACGTTCGACTATGAAGTAGCCGCCGTCCCAAACGCTGCCAGCTATCAGCGACGATATGCAAATCCAGAGCGGTATAGTTCCACGGCCAGACTCAATCTTTGCTCCAATGCTTTGTCCCGTTGGGCGCCTTGTCCTTTGATCAGGTCGAGAGCTTTTTGAGCCGTCGCCGTGGCGTTTTGAAAATCGCCATTCTCCGCCTGGGCCGAGGCCAGGATCTCCAGGCCGCTGGGATCCTGAAAATTTGTTAGCTTGCAAGCTTCGGTAGCGAATCCCGTGGCTTCCTTGCCGTTTCGGCGTCGCGCCTCAGAATCCGTCGCCAGGAGCCAGGCAAGGCCTTTCAGCGAATCAAGATGCTGCGGGTAGACACGCAATGCTTCGCGATACTGGACAGCAGCTTCATCGACTTGACCGCGTTTCAGATAGGCAATCGCCAAATTGCTATGGGTAAATGGTTCATCCGGCTCGAGACGAACAGCCTCTTCAAAAGCCTGCAGCGACTCCCGCCAGTCGCCCAGTTTGTCGAGAGCGATTCCGAGATCGACATGTGTCCGCGCTACCCGGGGCGCCAGTTCGATGGCATAACGAAAGGATTTTGCTGCTTCTTGAGCCCGCCCCAAGGACAAAAGTGCCAAACCCATCCCAACGTGCGCTTCCGCGAATTTTTCACCGCCGAGTATTCCGGAGTTGATTTTCAAGGTTTCGCTAAATTCGGCGAGAGCTTCGTTATAGCGGCCTTCGTCCAACAACTTCAGCCCGAGCGAGCAATGGACGGCGCTATTATCCTTCGTCACTTGCAAGGTGTGGCGTAATAAAACATCGTCCGATCGCCACAACGAAGCGTAATTGAACGCCAGTGCGCTTAAAGCCCCAACCAGAAGAACAACCATCCCAACCAGTGGAACACGCAGCGCAATGTAGCGGCGAACAATATCTTTAAGAGCAAATGCAACAATCAGATAAATGCCGATTGTTGGAATATAGGTGTAACGATCCGCATACGACTGCGAACCGACCTGTAAAACCCCGATCACGGGAACCAACGTCACCAAGTACCAAAGCCACCCGGTCAGGATGTACGGAAAAGTCCGCGCGACCATTACGGCTATGAACGTTACTGCCAAAAGAAGGAAAGCAGCGGCAATGATCTCGTTCAGGAAAAAGTGCCGGTGAAACGGATAATATATTGCGAGATTGACGGGCCAGGCGGTCTTCTTGAGATATTGAACATAGGAGAGGACCGAGTTAATCAAACGGATCTGGATAGGCAGCCCGCGAACGGAGACAAGGGCATGGCTCTGTGCGTGCACGGTCATCATGCCGGCGGCGATGCTGAGGATCACCAGAGGCAACTTTTCGAGAAGCACATGCGTGCGAGAGACCTTCTGCAATTGGACGCCGCCGGCTGAGACGAAACTCGCCGGGGTAAAAACCGGCAGCCGGTGCAGCGGCCAGACGTCGAGCAACAGCAGTATCAATGGCAGCGTCACGACCATGGGTTTTGACAGAAGACCCAGGGTAAACAACACGAGAACTGCAGCAAACCTGCGAGCCGACGGCTGTCGCGCATACCGCCAGTAGGCGAGCAAACTCAGCATCCAGAAAAAACCGCTCAGCACATCCTTGCGCTCCGAAATCCACACGACCGACTCGACTCTGAGAGGGTGAATGGCAAAGAGGACCGCGACCAGGGCGCTGCACCAAATCGCGCCGGTCATTCGGCGCAGGAGAGTAAATAGCAGCAGCACGTTGGCGACGTGAAACGCGACGTTCACCAAATGATGCAGGCCCGCGCGCAGTCCGAAGAGCTGAACGTCGAGCAAGTGACTGAGAGAGGTTAAAGGATGGTGATTCTCCCCATGAACGCCCGTAAACGCCCACTTCACGCTTGCCCAGGTCAAACCCTGCAGCACGTGAGGATTCGCCGTGATGTAGGAGGGGTCGTCGAACTTGATGAAGCCGAAATTATGGGCCTGCCAGAATACGCAAAGCGTCAGCAGGATGAGCCCCGTCGAAACGAGAAATTGCTGAAGCGGAATTATCGGTCTCGGGAGTGCTTTCAACGTCCGCTATATTAGCAAAAAAAAACCCGCTCCGGTAATCCCGGAGCGGGTTTTTCTAAAGTCTGACCGATGCCCGGAGCTAGGCCGAACGCCGGCGGTATTTGAAAGCTCCAATGACCAAGGCAGCCCCAAGACCAACCATGCCAAGGACAGAAGGCTCAGGAACAGCCGCGACGCCGGTCACAGTAAAGTTGTCAACCCGATCGGAGCCTGCTGACGCGACAGTGCCAGTGCCGTTAATTGCGGTGGTGCCGTTATCAATCAGCCGGAAAATCACGGCCGCATTATTATTGATAGCGGTAATGCCAGAGGCGTCGAAACCTTGATGTACCGCAGTGTTCGTACTCGATGACGAAAAGCCCGAAACGATGACAGAGTAAGTCGAGACATCAAAAAAACTCATGCCGCCATCAGCGCTGTAAGCCAGTTTGAAATCCCTTGGGCCCGTGCTGCTGCCAGCCTGATCCCAGCTCAGCATGATGTTGGAGTAGGTCGAGGTGTTGAGGGAGAACTGCCAGTAATCGCCCACCGCCCAGTTGTTGGAGCTGAAAGCCTTCAGAGAACCATTACCCGCGGGGAATGACCAAACCGTCGCCGTGCTCGCGTGGTGGCCGGCACCAAGGCTGCCAACGGTTTGACTACCGGTGTCGGCAGGGCCGTATGTGAAATCTGTGCCGGTGAGCGCTGTGCTCGTTGCTGTGCCTTCGAAAGTCCAATCGGTAATCGTCTGACCATGAGCGGCGACCGCGGCGAGTGTTACGATGGCGAGTGTTGCTAGTGCCTTTTTCATAAATCTATTTTCTCTTCGGGTTGATCTCCTATTAATTAGGTCTGAGCAGAATGCCAGATAGAGGCCGACAAGGACAAGCCTTTTTTTCAGTTTTTTTGAAAATTTTCATAAACTGCCGAATTTCCCTCGGAAAATGCGGATTTTATGCTCGAATTCCATAGGGGGATCCGGGCCGGCGGGGAGGCTCTCGGGACTACGGCTCTGCCGGACCCGGCCTCACAAGAGGCGAAGCTCCAAAATTCCACTATCCATCTCGCCAGAAGCACGGTTCAGCGAGGTGGCGGCGAAGATCGCCGCCCTACAATGCTCCATCACCCCATTCGATTACGACTATGAGCACGAGCTCGCCACGGCGAGTCTGTCCTTCGGCGGACACGATTAGGATTACGAAGAGAGCAGTTCGTACGAAAGAACCCGCCTTCGCCCGGCTACGGCGTGGCAGGCGCCAGGAGAGTCACAAAAGTTCGTAAGAAAGAATACTTAGGCAATAAATCGCAGCCGTCTCCACCCTGAGGATGATAGGGCCCAGTGTGATGGGTTGGCAGCCGTGGGTTTTGGCCAGGGCCAGCTCGGCGGGACCGAAGTCGCCTTCCGGGCCGATGAGCATGAGGACATTGGTGGGCCGATGGTCGTTAGGGATTTTGACGTTCTCCCTCACCCCACCCTCTCCCTCGAGGAGAGGGAGCGGAGATGCAGAACGGAACTGAGGGCTGTAGTCGGCCAGGATTCTTTTCATGGGTTGGGCGTCGGGGTGGAGGGAGGCGATCAGGCGCAGGCTGGTGCCTGCGCCGGGAGCTGGAAGACGGGAGCTGGGAGATGGGAGATCGGAGGTCGAAGAGGAAGGCGGGAAGCTAGCAGCTTCCCCTACAGGGGAGGAGGCGAAGAAGTCTTGCAGCTTTTGCGGTCGGCTGATTTTTGGAAGCCAGTTTTGGCCGCATTGTTTGGCGGCTTCGATCGCGACCTGCTGCCATTTGGCTTGTTTTTGCACGGCTTCTTCCGGATCGAGATCGACGATGGTCCGCTCGGAGATGAGCGGGGCGATGCGGGCCGCGCCGAGTTCGACCGCCTTTTGCACAATCAGATCCATGTTTTTTCCCTTCGGAATGGCCTGGCCGAGGGTGATCCTGCAGCGCAAAGGCGCGGTCTCTGTTTCGTGCAGTTTGCGGAATCGGATTTGGTTGCGCCCGACATCAACCGCTTCGGCGGTAAGCTCACGCCCGCGGCCGTTGAAGAGAACGGCTTTACCGCCGGGCTTCATGCGCAAGACATCGCGCGCATGATGCGCTTCCGGGCCGGTCAGAATTGGCAAATCGGGATTCCAGTTTTCGGGCGCGACGTAGAACCTATGCATGGGGAAAGTCCTTATCCGCAGATTTCGCAGATTTACACAGATTCTAATCCGGGAAGGGGAAAAAAACCGGAGGTATCAGAAGAAGAGTCATCAGGAACGCAGGAAAACAGGCAAAGATCTTTCTTATCCGCAGATTTCGCAGATTTACGCAGACTTCATTCAATGAATTCCACTCCGCACAGAACCTCTGGTAATCTGCGCTAATCTGCGAAATCTGCGGACGACTACCTAAAGAATTCTTTGGCGCGATCGAAGAAGGTTTTGCGCATGGGAGCGTTCTCTTCGCCGCACAGATCGGCAAACTCCTGGAGCTTGTGGCGTTGCTCGGAATTGAGTCGCGTCGGCACTTCCACGATCATGCGCGCGAGAAGGTCGCCCCGTTCACGGCCATTGACGTTTTGGATGCCTTTGCCGCGCAGCTTGAAGGTCTGACCACTCTGCGTGCCGGCCGGCACTTTGACGTGCGCCTTCCCTTCCAGGGTGGGCACGGGCACTTCCCCGCCAAGAGCGGCTAACGAAAAAGCGATCGGCACTTCACAATAAAGATTGTCTTCGTCGCGCTGGAAAATCTTGTGCTCTTTGACATGCAGGACGACGTAAAGATCTCCCGGCGGGCCACCGCGAATCCCGGCTTCGCCATTTTGCGACGAACGCAGACGGGAACCATCGCTAATGCCGGCCGGGATCTTCAATTTGATGCGGCTCGGCTCTTCGACCCGGCCTTCCCCGCCGCATTGCGAACAGGGCTTCTCAATAATCTGGCCGACTCCGCGACAACGAGGGCAGGTCTGCGACACCTGAAAAAATCCACGGGAACTGATGACCTGTCCGCGCCCGCCGCAGGTCGGACAATTGATCGTGCGTGAACCGCCTTCCGCGCCGCTGCCTTTGCAATGATCGCAGGTGTCGAGCTTGCGCACCTCGATCTCTTTTTCGGTGCCGAAGGCTGCTTCCTCGAGCGTGATTTGCATGTCGTAACGCAGGTCGGAGCCGCGCTGGCGGTCTTCGCCGCCCACGCCGCCTCCCCCGAAGAAGGTCTCGAAAATTCCGCCGCCGCCAGCGCCGCTGAAAACCTCACGGAAAATATCGAACGGATCATGAAACCCGCCGCCGCGTCCGCCCGCGCCCTGGGCAAAGGCGGCGTGACCAAAGCGGTCGTAAGCCGGGCGTTTTTCGGCGTCCATGAGAACGTCGTAGGCTTCGCCGAGTTCCTTGAATTTCTCTTCCGCGTGCGGGTCGTCCGGATTTTTATCCGGATGAAATTTGACGGCGAGTTTCCGATAGGAGCGCTTGATATCGTCCTCGGTTGCGGTGCGCTCCACGGAAAGCACTTCGTAGTAATCGCGTTTGGTGGTGGCCATTTACAGAAAGTGAATCGTGAATGGGATCGGACGGAGGCTACAGGCACGGCGACAGAGAGCCGTGGCTACAGCGCAAGGATAAGTGGGACGGCTCGGAGAGCCATCCCTACCTGACGAAAGGTCGCGTTTGGTCGTGGCCATTTGATCAACCGCGGATTACGCGGATTTCACGGATATGAGACAAAGACAATAGTTAGAGATGTCTCCACTTCGGTCGACATGACAAAGAAAGCTGGCGGTGCGAGGGAAGGAAAGCGCCTCGTAATAATCGCGTTTGGTGGTGGCCATTTACAGAAAGTGAATCGTGAATGGGATCGGACGGAGGCCACAGGCACGGCGACAGAGCGCCGTGGCCACAGCGCAAGGATAAGTGGGACGGCTCGGAGAGCCATCCCTACCTGATGAAAGGTCGCGTTTGGCGGTGGCCATTTGAATTCAACCGCGGATTACGCGGATTTCACGGATATGAGACAAAGACAATAGTCAGAGATGTCTCCACTTCGGTCGACATGACAAAGAAAGCTGGCGGTGCGAGGGAAGGAAAGCGCCTCGTAATAATCGCATTTGGTCGTGGCCATTTACAGAAAGTGAATCGTGAATGGGATCGGACGGAGGCCACAGGCACGGCGACAGAGCCCCGTGACTACAGCGCAAGGATAAGTGGGACGGCTCGGAGAGCCATCCCTACCTGATGAAAGGTCGCGTTTGGTGGTCGCCATTGAATTCAACCGCGGATTACCGGATTTCACGGATAAGAGCAAAAGAAAGAGTTAGAGATGTCTCGTTCTTCGACTCCGCTCTGCTGCGCTCAGAATGACAAAGGTAAGAGTTCACAATTAATAGTCGGTCGACATGACAAAATGAGGACGCCACCTATCACCATTCACTGATCACCAATCACTTCTTCGCCGCAGGCCGCCCGCTGGAGACGACCACGCTGGACGGGCGGAGGAGGCGGTCTTTGAAACGATAGCCGCGGCGGGTCTGGCGAATGACGGTGTTCTCCGGCACTTTCTCGCTCGGTTCGTGGGCGATGGCTTCGTGCTGATTCGGATCGAAAGTTTTGCCAACCGCTTCGATCGGCTGCAGGCCGTTCTCGGCCAGAAAATCGTTGAGCTGTTTGAGGACAAGGCTCATTCCGGAAAAAATGGGGGACGTTCCCCCTTCCGCGCGGGCGGCAGCGAGACCCAGATCAAAGTTATCGACGATGGGAAGGAGACGCTCGAGCAGCGAAGTGTTGGCGTACTTAATGGCGTCCTCTTTTTCGCGGGCGCATCGTTTCTTGTAATTTTCGAAGTCCGCCTGGCTGCGCAAGGCGAGGTCCCGAAACCGGTCGAGATCGGCCTGCAAACCGGCGGTGCCGTCCTCTCCGTCGGTTGCGCCTGCATCGGCCGGATGGCCTGCGGACGCAGAATGTATCTCGCGGTCGTCGGGATCGGTCACAGGAATCTTTTTCATGTTTTGCGGATGGCGATCAAAGTTATGTCGTCGTGTTGTGGCTGCGACCCGGCGAAGTTGCGCACGTCTTCGATCACTCGCGTGACAATGGCGGAGGCGCCATGCACTGCACTGGCTCGAACCGATTGGATCATACGATCCATGCCGAATTCCATGCCATCACTATCGAGGGCCTCGTTCACACCGTCCGTGTAAAGGACGATGCAATCGTCACGCTCCAGCGGGACGTTGAAGTCGCCCGTAATCCTATCGAACACGCTGCCGCTGTCAATTCCGAGGACCATCCCGGGAGGCTTCAGCGGAGTGACGGACTGGGTCGATCTCTTATAAAGAAGAGGGGCATCGTGTCCGGCGCGAGAGAGGGTAACGCTGGCGTGCGCGTGGTCGAGCACCAGGTAAGCCATGCTAATGAACATGTCCTGCTTGATGTCGGGATAGAGTTGCCGGTTCACCTTGCGCAAAACATCGGCCGGCGATGGATTTTGCGCGGCCTGACTGCGCAAGACGCTGCGACAGATGGCCATGATGAGAGAGGCGGGCACGCCCTTGCCGGAGACATCCGCAATGGCCACTCCGAGGTGTTCATCATCCACCTTGATGTAATCAAAATAATCGCCGCTGACCTGCCGGGCCGGCACATTCAATCCGCTGATCTCGAAACCGGAGATGTCGGGCGCTTTGTCCGGCAAAAGGATGCGCTGAATATCGCGCGCGATTTCGAGATCGTGATCGAGTCGCTTCTTCTCGTTCGCTTCCGAATAGATGATGGCGTTATAGAGAGCGAAGGCCGATTGCTCGGAGATGGATTTGAAGACGACGAAATCGCTCTGTGTAAAAGGAGCGCCCATGGGACCGTTGCCGAGAGCGAGCAGGCCGAGATTTTGTTTTCCGTAAAGGAGCGGGGCGATCATGACCGAAGCGGTGGAAAGAGAGCTGTCGCGCAATTTGGCCAGCTCGGGTGCTTCGGAAAACTCGTTGAGATAAACGGGTTGGCCGCCCTGCCAAACCCGCCCCATCAGGCCGTCGCCGACGCCGATATTATGCAGGCGGATATAACTCTCGAGCGCGATAGGCGTCGCGGCGGCCTGCTGGAGAATGTGGGCCGGAACATCCACCAGCGGCGGGCAACCCTTGGAGATAAAAGAGGGCACGAGCCTGGTGCCGGTACGGTCGACGAGGTAGAGCGCGCCGCCATGAGCGTCGAGAATGCGGGTGGCGCCTTCCACGATGAGGCGATGAAGGTCGTTAGGACGAATCGTCTCGCGGAAGGCTTCGCCGAGGCCGTGCAGAAAATCGAAGACGAGAGTTTCTTCGACCTGGATTTCTTCATTGGAGCGCTCCAGGGCGCGAATGCGGCGGATTTGCGCGCGGGCCGTCACGATCCAGCCAGCCAGACACGCCAGCAACAGCACGAAAAGAAAAGTCGGCCACATGGAAGAGGGCCAGTTTACTTCGCAGCTGTCTCGTGATGAAGGTCTTGTTTTAGGTAATCGAGGACGTCTTTGAACCGCAGGAAATTCTCGGGAGACGCCTGGCAAAGCGCTTCGTGCGCTTCGAGCATGGTTTGCGCCTGTTCCTTCTTGCCCTCGTTCGGGACCTCTGGCTGAACCGGCTCGCCTAACGACTCGCAATCTGGCGCCGTGCTCCCATTTGAGTGAATGCTGAAAATCTGATCGAGCCCCAGCCCGGAGAGCAATTCGCGGCTCCGATTCCCGCAGTGCACCACGTGCAGATGACCGTGGCCCAGCTCCTTCAAGCGCAGGGCCACGCCGGCCATGGTCCCCATAAAGGTGGAATCCATCATGGCACAGTTTTGCAGGTCGATAACGAACTCGCGGTATCCACGGGTAACCATTTCCTGGGCGAACTCCTTCAGGCTCCCACTGTTCAGGAAGCTTCCCCGGCCTTCCACCCTCACCCAAACAGCTGGTCCGTTCACCCCTACTTGTATCGACGACTGCACGGTTTCGTTAGTAAGGATACAAGATTGACGGGGGCACTGTCAAACGACCCGAAAAACTGGTCGTGTCCTAATTGGGAAGCGGAAGCGGATGGCCCTCACCTTACCCTCTCCCTCAGGGAGAGGAGGACGCGAGAGCGCCAGGTGAGGGTGCCTCCCGCTCTTGTTTCGTCTTTTCAAATTACGACACTGCCGAAAAGCTGGGGAGCTAATCCCTCTCTGTGAGAATGTTGCGATCATGGCCTTTGTCAGGTGCGCCAGCTCTCTTTTAGCGCCACAGAAAGGAGCGCGTCTCGGCCACAATCCGGCCGTTCTCGACGAGCACACATCGCCAGGCCACAACCCGGCCACCATCAAAATAATCGTCTCCCACCACTCGGAACGAAGTCTTTTGGCTGCCCCGAACAAGGCCGCACTCGACCTCCTGCGCCTGGATGTGTCCGTGCAGCTTCTCCTGGCGATACTCGAGCCGGGCCGTCAGGTCGGCCGGCCGTTTTGTGCGCCAGAAGAAGTCGAAATAATTCCCGAAGCGCTGGTGTTGATCCAATTTTGTGACTGCGCCAAAGAGGCGGTATTGACGTTCAAAGGTGATGGATGCTTCCTGCACCACACTGGTGGACTTCGTATTCGCGGCCGTCTGCGTGCTGGGACCGTTCTTGCCCGTCTTTTCCTTGATGCCGTTCGGGCCCTGTTCGGTCATGAGAAATAGTTTGTTCTTGCGAAACTGAACATCGGGATCGAGCGCAACGGGCTGATCCCGGACGGAGGTCAGCAGCCTCGGCTCGGCCTGTCTGGCGGCCAAGGCGGCGGGCGTGAGCGCGAGGAAGATGAGGAGGGCGAACGGTAACTTCATCGGCAAGGCAACAAGTGAAGCTGATTGACTCAGGACTTCAACGCTAAATGACAAATGTACGGATTGCCGCGCAGGGCGTTTCGAGATCTGATTCCGGGTAGCGCGCTCGTCTCGAGTGCCGGGCGAAGACG